>OOBJ01000111.1_pt1 | contig 75095 bp, 60 predicted proteins | sample 1671331 | NCBI WGS metagenome assembly OOBJ01 (sample SAMN06348145, study PRJEB24527) | human gut metagenome | biome: human gut; feature: ankylosing spondylitis patient; material: feces | host: Homo sapiens | place: China | collected 2015-10 | reverse complement strand
TAGGGCTTACTCGGGACTTGCACCCGTTAGACAATGCTCGTGCCGAGCATACAACGAGATAAGCCAAAAGATATTTAATCTTTATGGCTTATCTCATGAAGAGCAGAGATATATTGAAGAAAATTTCACTTAATCTCAATATATCCTATAACTTTACGTTCCTCATTCGTTAGATTATACAAATCGAATAGCATAGTGTCTATAGAAACTGCTGATTCTTTTGTATAATCTAATTGAATTGAGGTAACAGCTTTTCTAAAAGCTTCATTCTGCTCAGGCGTAATTTTCTTTATCGGTATCTTATCAAAAAATATTTTACTCAATTCTCTTGTGCCACCCTGAAGTTCAGGGAATGAATCTCGGAAACAGAATTTGAATATAGAAGAATTGAAAAATGCAGTTAAGTATGCCATGCAGCCACCTGTAATGATGAAGCATTTTTGATTGGTAAGAAATCTGCTTTCGTCATAAACAAACGGCATATACTTTGTCATATTTGGATATACGATTTTTGGCTTAGAAAAATCCTCCCAATACTTAGCACCCCATCTTTGCATGGCATACCATTCATATCTGATGCCAGTTTCTGCTTTATTACGTTTAGAAAGAGGCTCTTTGTATTTCAACATATGCTGATAAACGGCAGGATATTGTTCTTGAAACGCTATCTCTGCTTTTTCTGATGCACCTGTAATGGACTCATCAAATTGCAATGGAAAATGCCATGGAATGTATATCAGCCACAGATTTGCCCAGTTATACCCATACCTCTTGATGTCCCTGCCTCGCAGAATCGGTCGAATAAGTTCAGCCGTTCTTGTACGCTCATCCTCAGTCTGGCAATTCGCAAGAATTTCATCACGTTTCTCTGTTGATATGATGAAGGCTTCATTATATCCTGTCAAAACTCCACGATAAATGTTTATGTCCCAATCTTTGAGTGGTGTCCCCACTGCTTCTATTTTTCGCTTGATGCTTTGCTCAATAGGCGAAAGTATCACCCACGAATCAGAGTTGGAGAACTCGCACACCGACCCACTTTGCTGCACGAAAACGCTCAAATTCTTCACGCTATCTTTGTTCTGCTTGTTGGTGACAGCACATAGTGTCTTGTGCTCGTTTGCTGCCTTAGCAAAGAGCAGAATATTAGTATCAACAGTTGCGCTCTCAAAGATTTTGACTCCGGCAAAGTCAATGAGTAGCATCGGGTTCATATTATTGGCAAAGAATTCACGCGTCTTCTCACCATATCCAGCACGCATCCATTTGTTGGATGTGATATAACAAAGATGTCCATTGGGCTTAAGCAACTGATAGCCACGTTCGTAGAAAAGGCAATAAATATCACCTGTACGAGCATATGTCTTATAATTGCATGGAGCATAAAGTTGAGCCAACTCGCCACCATTGTTCTGCAACTGGATGTATGGAGGATTGCCGATGACAATGTCAAAGCCGTCATTCACTCCGAACATCCATGCAGGGTCGAAGAACTCTGCAACTGCATTTTGGTCGTATGGATTCCATGCAGCAAGTTGCTTTGCATCCTCTGGAGCAAAGTCGTTGTCTTGCTCCAATAACTTAGCCAATTTCTCACGTAATTGTTTGTCTTTCTCTCGCAATGTACTTTTGCGATAAGCGGTTTTGGCAGAAAAATGCTCATGACGTATTTCTGTCAGTTCTTTCTTCGTTGGCTCGATTTCTGGGTTCTCAAACAAGTTATGCGATTCCTGTTTTTTCTTTGCTATTAGTGAATTGGCTGCCACAAACTTCGTTTCAAGGTTTGGCAATGTAGGAATGCCAAAGTTTGGCTTAGTAGCATCTTTCTCACAATTGCAAATAAGAGAGATGAAGAAGCGAAGTTTTGTTATCTGCGCTGCGATACTTTGAATATCACTGCCATATATGCAGTTTTCAATGATGGCCAACTTCATTTCATAGATATTCTCGTCTGGAGTTATATGGCAAAGAATATCTATCATTCTGTTAAGCAATCCCATAGGGAACGCTCCCGATCCACAAGCAGGGTCGAGTATCTTGATTGACTTTAGTTTTTCTGCAATGGTTTTATAATCAGCCTCTTTTGTCTTGTCATACACGAACTCAGGAGAGAAGAGTGAACGCACAAATGCCGTATTGCCCAAGTATGAAATAAGGCTTTCGTCCACCATATAGTTCACAATCTCGCGAGGCGTATAGAAAGAACCGCTTTGGTTACGAGCCGTTTCTTTTGTTTCAGGATTGTACGCACCCAAAAGGTTCTCAAACACCTTGCCAAGCAATTCTGGGTCGAGAGCCACTTGCTGCTCCTCTGGAGAATTTTCCTCTATGGTAAAATTATATCGGCTAAGGATGGATATAAGACCTTTTTCTGGTTCAAAGAACAGGATGTTTGGCACAACTGCACGATTGCGGTAACGACCATCGGCAAATTTCTTGTCGTTACGGCTGAAACCATCATAGTTGTATGACTGTTCTACGCCATCGATAGTCTTTGTTTTGTCAAGACACTCGAAAAGACCGCCATTAAGGAATGGCACTTCAGAGAACAACTTTATCACTTCATCTTCACTGATTGTGAACATTTCCGCATAGCGATAGAGCGTCTTAATGTCTTTCTTGACGTTGGTGGCGAACTTACGTTTATTACCCTGCTCATCTTCTATTGCACGGTTTAGAGTGCCGAAGAATAGGTTCTGGAGAATGGCATTGTAGTAGTTTCCAACTACGGCACTATTAGGATCAAAATCCTTCAATATGGTTTCAAGGAAATCAACGTCAAAGATTTTATTAGGCACAAGTTCTTTCTGCTTGATAAACCAAACAAACATAATTCGGGTTATCAAGCGTATGATCTTAGTCTCAATGTCCTCTCTGTCATCTGCCTCGGTAGATGTGTTGTTCGGAAAATATACTCCAGATGCAGGATTAACCGCCCACTGATACCACTCATACAAGTCTTTGTAAAATTGTTTGGTGAGTGCCTCAACGGAGAACGCTGCCGTAACATCGCTTAGAGCTAATTTGCTATTCTTCAACACTCCAAATTGCTCTATTGCAGTACGGCATCCACGTCCCTCACCAAGAAGATATGTATAACGTTTGGTGTTAGTGGATAGTTTTTCGTATACCCCATTTCGATTAAATCCCCATGTCTCGCTGACATAAGAGAAGCGCAGGACACTTTCATTCTTTCGATAGCAGAACAAAAATGCGCCAGCGTAACCCATGTCACGCCAGTCTTTTGTGAGCATATCACGTATGCCTGCTCTGTTTCTCTCAATATCTACTTTGTCTGAAAGTTCCACCTCATATATGGCAAGGGCCTCACCATCAGAAAGAGAAATTTTTCCCAGGTTGAGTGCGCTTTTTGCCAATCGGCTATTCGCTTTCACTTCCTTTGGGCTCCGCCAAAAACTGACATTGTTGAGAAATATATCATGAAGCAGTTGTTGCCATGCCTCACGATTATATTTTGACTCTATGATTTCTTTATAGTTCATAATTATATTGTTATTTGAACGATTCTGATAATATTATCTCAGCGTTGGTTTCTTGTTCATTCAACTGCGATTCTTGCGCCATATAGTAAGCGGAATATTTCTTAGCCATTTCTATGATTTCAGCTAATGCTTCATCATGGGTCATACGTGACTTTCCACTTGTACGTCGTAAGTCTTTCTGTATGCGTTGCAAGCGCTTTGGTATGTAGGTTATGACACCACGCTCAGCCAAAGTCTTGAGCTGAACAACTTTTAGATACAGTTCGTTATCATCTATTTCACGAATAAAGTTATTCAACAGACTTACCGCAGTACTAACTTGCGCACCAAGTGTGGCCTGAGTGTCTTGCGAAGTCTCTTGTGCTCGCATTTCCTCATCTCGCATGGCACGGAATTTCTGCAAAGCCATGTTGATATGTTTGTGATGTTGTTCTATGCGCTCTACAGGCAGCTCTTCTGTAGATGCCTTAAAGTATTTCAACGCATCAAGCACAGATAGTTCCTTGGCTGTTTCCGAAACAAGGAAGAACACTTTTCTGAAATTCGTCTTGAGGAAAACAAGTGTGTCGCCAGACAAGGTTACACCTTCTACCGTGCGCTTCTCTCTACCAGTACGACTTCGCAACGACAATTTTTCAATTCGGTTATACTCTCTGCGATCTGTCTTGTATAGAGTTCGAAGTTCCTCATAGAAAGGCAACTCTTGATTTGCTTCTTCCTTTTGCCTCTTCATTCCCTCGTCAAACAACTTGGTCAAGTCGCGGTCAAGGATTTCCTGTTGTGAGTAAATTTGATTGTCCTCGCCAAAAGTTGAGTGGAATGTTTGTATCTTACTCAGTGCTATCTGGTTGAGGTTTATCTCCCTGTTACCCTCACGAGAAGGATAAAACACATAATTATATATGTGCTTAGACGCAGAACCAATACGATTAACACGACCTATACGTTGCATCAGACGTGTACTGTTCCATGGTGTGTCATAGTTGACTATGACATTGGCACGATGCAAGTTAACGCCCTCTGCTAAAACGTCCGTAGTGAGGATTATATTGTAATCGTTGAGCTTTGTTTTATAGTTTGCATCAAAGTTTTCTCGGATCGTTTTGAACAGCTTACTACGATTATCAGCCGAGATCACTAATACATCTTTGCGATTTATGCGCCGTTCAAGATATTTTACTGTGTCAACAGACTCTGAGAAAACGACAAGTTTTTGTTCGGAATTACGGTCTTCTTTGAACAATTCATGCTTGAGCAATTCATTGAATTTTGCGAACTTAGAATCGTCTGCGTCAGTTATCTTTTCCCATGCCTTGCACATTCTTTCCAATGTGTCTTGGTCGCTTTGCAGCATCTCTATAAATTCTGGTTCAAAGTCTTCTGCCTTAAATACAGAATTCTTGGGGTTGTCCTCAGCTTTGGCATTGAGCTTTTCTTCAATTTCCTCGTCAGTATATCCCGACTCCAGCAGGTTGTTGATGTCAAGGTCTGGAGCAATAAACACCTTGTCTCGATTGAACATATCAAGCATATTTTGGTTGGCTTGACGGAAATTGCTAAGTGAGACTTGGAACGCATAAAAACTGCTTTCCAGTCGCTTGACAAGACCATTCTTGCGAATGCCAGCCAAACTACGGCTTATAAGCTCTGCATTGTCATACAAACCATTAGACACTTCTGGTTTCAAATATGCAATGGCTTGATAACGAGCATAAGTCAACTCCTTGTCGAGAGTCTGCATGGCACTTTCAAACAAGTCGGCAAGATGCTCGTTTAGTTCATAACTGCTCGCATTTGGCCGTTCAACCTTTGGAAATCCGTTCACGTCTTTGTTGTAGCGTGCCACACTTTCTATGTCAGTTCTTGTACGGCGTACGGTTAATGGCTTTATAACACGATCTCGTACATGTTCTGCCAGTTTTTTGAATTGCGTAACATCAAAATTAGGATCTTTTCTCAACTGCTGGAATTCCTTAATCAATGGAGAAAAGAATGCTGTCAAGTTTGCCACACCATCAATAGTACAACGGCGTGGGTCTTGAAAAAGCTGTATCTCGTTATAAATATCAGCAGGTGTATTATTCATTGGTGTTGCGGAAATGAGCATCACTTTTTTCTTGTAGCCTGGTATATTGCCTTGCTCTATGCGTGGCATCTTACATATTTCCTGCAACTGCTCAAAAGCAGAAGTGGTGTGTGAACGAAACTTGTGCGCCTCGTCCACTAATATCAAGTCGTATTCATCTGCATTCCAGTAATTGTAGTTCTCTTCATCAAGTACCTTTAACAAGCTACCATTAGTAACGAATTTGGCGTATTTGTCTATGCCGAAATCTTTAAATGTAGCCTTCCAGTTTTGTTCTACTGCTGGTGGATATACAACAAGTATCTTTGTCTTGTCACGTCCATTCTCTATCAAGAATTTCTTGGCAATCATTGTCGCAATAACGGTCTTTCCCAAACCCACAACATCAGCAAGGAAGAAACCATCATATCTAATCAACTTTTGATAGCCTTCAACTACTGCATCCATTTGATAATCATACTTAGTATAACCCTCAGGCATGTCAAATGGATTATTGTCATCTGTCGCTAAAACACGATCAGAAAAATATTCCATAAGCATCTTGATGTAAAGGTCATAAGGCTTTACATCTCCTTTCAGATATGTTCTGTCAACAGAGGCTTTTACATCTTCTGCTGTAATAGCGCAGCCTTCTGCTTCTTTCCACAATTGCTCGAATTCATCTTTTGCAAACTTAACATCATCATATCTATCAAGTTTTACATTAAACTCATACTGCTTATCCTCTGATATACCAAGTCCATTACCAGACAAATTGCTGGAGCCAGTAATGGCAACTCCCTGCGAATATTGGTTAAATTCGTCAGGATAAAGAATGTATAATTTTGCATGAATCTTTTTAGATGGATGTGCACGAAGTTCAAGTTTGCCATCTATTAAGTCTTGAATCATTTGGAACATTCCATCTTCTACTTCTTTCTTGTAATTAGAAGATTCTATGTCTCTACGGATTTTTCGCAAACACTCTTCTCTTACTTCTTCTTCCGCACCAAAGAAAATTCTTCCTTGGTTTGCTGCTTGCGCAATGTATTTGTCCACATCTATTCCAATGAGGATTTTAACTCGATTTATGTTGTCCAAAAACGGACGCAAAGAGAAATAACCTGATGCTCTCAAAAATCCAACTACTGCATCAAGATTCTTGATGTATTGATTATGCTGCAAAATGCCCTCAAACTCTTTCATGAGGGTATTGCCATTCTTGTTCGTGAAGAAATTAGAATGTATTATTGAAGGGGTACTTTCTGTTGTCATTGTTAAAGTTCTTTTTAATTTGCTGCTTAATCAGCCTGATTGCAATTATATCTAACGGCAAATTTAACAAAAATCAACGACATACACAAGTTAATTACACTTTTATGAACGTTCAACAACTACCCTATCTCCACTACCTCAAGCCTATCGCCCTCAACGCGGAAGCGCACGTCGCGGTTGGCGAACTCCATGCCGTACACCTTCGTGGGGTTGTCGTGATACTGCGGACGAGGGTCGAGCGCGAGCACTTTCTCGAGCGAGGCAAGCTCTTCGGCTGTAAACTCTTTAGCTAAATGGTCGGGAAAGACGACGTGCAGACGGCGCGTGGCAGTGGTATCGACAAAACCGCTGCGGGCATCGGGATGCGAGTCGGCATAAGTGACGTAAGGCTTTATGTCATAGATAGGTGTGCCGTTCATGAGATCGGCACCAAGAACATGAATGAGCGGTCCGTTGGTTGCATCGTAGTCAATGCGGTCGATGCGCACGGAAGAGAGTCCTAAGCGGTTGGGGCGGAAAGGCGAACGAGTAGCAAAGACACCCATCTTAGTGTTGCCGCCAAGACGTGGCGGACGCACAACGGGGCTTGTCGCCTCATGCCGATTGGCAGAGAATTCCCATACAAGCCACAGATAGTCGAAGTCTTCCATGCCGCGCAGCGCATCGGCGTTGCGGTACTTCGGTACGAACTCTATCGTTCCGCGCAGCGTGTCGGCAAGTCCGCTCTGCTTCGGTATGCCGAATTTAGTGGCAAAGGGCGAACGGAAAAAAGCTACAGGTTCTATTTCCATCGTTTCAAGTTTTTATAAAATAGCATGGGAGGGAAAGGGCTATGCATCTTGTGAACTGCGATATCATTACACCTTGTGGCTGCGATATCATTACATCTTGTGGCTGCGTGGGTATGGCAGGACGCCATACCCTCCTACACAAATGTCACCATATCAACATCTCAACACCTCACCATCTCAACACCTCACCATATCAGTTCACCGTAATGTGGAAGCAGCCCTGCTTAACCTCGTACTTAACGAGACAACGCTTCTGCTCGCGCATATCGCGGAGCACCTCAGAGAGCACCCACTTCAGCGTGTCGTTGCGCACCTGTCGGCGGCGCGGTCCGTCGGGATCCTCAACGGTGTGATAGCGATTGTAGCAGATGTCGAACGTGGTGCCGTAGAGGTGGCACGAGTTCTCGGTGGCGTTAGAGTTGCGTCGACGCAATTTCTGCACATCAGCCTTACTGCGCAGCACCGATGTCACAATAACCTTGTGTAGCGGTATCTGCTTGGTCTGCAAACTGTCGAAGAAACTCTTGCCAATGTCCTGCAACAATATCGCAGCACGTGGCACAAGATAAGGTATGCTGCTACGCATACGATCGTCAATGTGATAGAACGGATTGCTGCCCACATACACTAACTCCGACTTACGCCGCTCGGCATCAGCACGGTCGATGACTGCCTTCACACCATGGCGCGCAGCTGCTGCAAGCTGCACATCGTTCTGGTCGGGGAAGGTGTTGCCAAAATGAGGCACACTATATATGCGGTTCTTCACTGGAGTGCCGTCGGCAGCGAAGAAACGCGAGGGACGCCCCAACGGCTTGGGAGATAACGTCGGCACACTCGCCACATCTTTCTTTGAGATTGCGGTTGTCGACGAAGCCAAGACTGCTTTTGCGCTATCAGCTACCGCCATGCTATCAGCAACGACAGAACTATCTGCTACTGCGACATTGCCTGCTGGCGAAGATGCCACTTCGGGGTAGGCGCAGCGCAACATGGCAAGCAAAACAACCGTCACGCCAAAACCCTGTAAGTATCTTTTAGAAGAAATATTCATCATAATGACTGCAAATTTAGACAAAATAGAGGAAAATACAAAACATGTGCTCTTGTTTTTATTGTTGATTATTTTGTATTATCTCCTATTTTCATTAACTTTGCATCCAAAATCGTACACTGAATATTTTGATAGAAAGACATATCATATTAGAGGATATCGACCCCGTAGTGTTCTACGGTGTTGGCAATGGGCATCTGCAGATAATAAAATCACTCTATCCCAAGCTGCGCATAGTGGCACGCGACAACGTGATACGCGTGCTCGGTGACGAGGAGGAGATGGCAGCCTTCGAAGAAAACGTGGAGAAAATACGCCGTCATGTGCTGAAGTTCAACAACATCAACGATGAGGACATTCTCGACATCGCCAAGGGCAAGCAGACAAAAGCCGACAGCGTGAAAGGCGTTATCGCCTACAACATATCGGGCAAACCGATTAAGTGCAAAAGCGAGAACCAGCAACAGCTCGTGGATGCTTACGAGAAGAACGACATGATATTCGCTACGGGACCTGCCGGAACCGGTAAGACCTACCTAAGCATAGCCCTCGCGGTACGCGCACTGAAGGAGAAAACTATACGCAAGATTATACTCTCGCGTCCAGCTGTAGAAGCTGGCGAGAAGCTCGGCTTTCTACCTGGCGACATGAAGGACAAAATCGACCCGTATCTGCAACCGCTATACGACGCATTGGAAGACATGCTCCCTGCAGTGAAGCTGCAGGATATGATGGAGAAAAACATCATACAAATAGCTCCGCTCGCCTTCATGCGAGGCCGCACGCTTAGCGATGCCGTAGTGATACTCGACGAGGCGCAGAACACTACACCGGCACAGATAAGAATGTTTCTCACCCGTATGGGATGGAACACAAAGATGATTATCACTGGCGATATGACACAGATAGACCTGCCACGCGGACAGAAGAGCGGACTCACCGAAGCACTCGACATACTGAAGGACGTGGAAGGCATCGGCTTCGTAAAACTCGGACAGAAAGACATCGTAAGACATAAGCTTGTGACACGCATCGTGAATGCATACGACGCTCACGACAAAACTCAAAATGAGGCTCACGACAAAACTCAAAATTTAAAATAGTTATGAAAGCACTTACAAAGACCGATTTTCATTTCGAAGGTCAGAAAAACGTGTATCACGGAAAAGTTCGCGACGTGTATGACATCAACGACGACGTGATCGTAATGGTAGCAACCGACAGAATCTCTGCGTTTGACGTAATCCTACCAAAGGGTATTCCGTTCAAAGGACAGGTTCTGAACCAGATTGCAGCCAAGTTCCTTGATGCTACAACAGACATCTGCCCCAACTGGAAACTCGCTACACCAGACCCAATGGTTACTGTTGGTTTGAAATGCGAGGGTTTCCGAGTTGAAATGATCATCCGCTCTATCCTTACAGGCTCAGCATGGCGTGCATACAAAGAGGGATGCCGCGAGCTTTGCGGCGTTAAGCTGCCAGAGGGTATGAAGGAAAACCAGCGATTCCCAGAACCTATCATCACTCCGACAACAAAAGCTGATGAGGGTCACGACCTCAATATATCTAAAGAGGAAATCATCGCTCAGGGCATCGTAAGTGCTGAGGACTACGCTGTAATGGAAGACTACACACGTCGTATCTTCCAGCGCGGACAGGAGATGGCTGCACAGCGCGGTCTTATCCTCGTTGACACTAAGTACGAGTTCGGCAAGCGCGATGGTAAGGTATATCTCATTGACGAGATTCACACTCCCGACTCTTCACGCTACTTCTATGCTGACGGCTACGAGGAGAAGTTTGAGAAGGGCTTACCACAGAAGCAGCTCTCGAAGGAGTTTGTACGCCAGTGGCTCATCGAGCATGACTTTATGAACGAACCCGGACAGACAATGCCCGAAATCACAGATGAATATGCAGAGAGCGTAAGCGAACGTTATATCGAACTCTACGAGCACATCACCGGAGAGAAGTTTGACAAGACTGTTGAAGAGGGCGATATCGCAGCACGCATCGAGAAGAACGTAGCCGACTACCTCGCTACACGTAAGTAGCAATACATAATGGGTGCAGAATATTGGATGTTGGAGACTTGGTTCACCGACATCTGATATTCTACACCCTACATTATTATATATACATACATATTATTATACGCACCAAGACATCGCTTCGCAAAATGTAGCGATAGGTGAAATATAACGAACAACAACAATGGTTTACGGACAGGAAAAGATAAAGCCCTACAACGACAAAGAAGAAAAGGGGGCGCAGGTGGAACTGATGTTCGACAATATCGCACACTCGTATGACAAGCTCAACCACCGCCTGTCGTGGAACATTGACAAGCTGTGGCGCAAGAAAGCTCTCAACCGACTGAAAGCTTACAAACCGCAAAGCATTCTTGACATAGCTACGGGAACGGGCGACTTCGCCATACAGGCAGCACAGATACTGAAGCCGACGAAGGTGACGGGCACAGATATCAGCGAGGGAATGATGAACGTGGGTAGGCAGAAGGTGAATACACTAAAGCTCGACAACGTGATATCGTTCGCCAAGGAAGACTGCATGGCACTCTCGTTCGAAGGCAACACGTTCGACGCTGTGACTGCGGCTTTCGGCATACGCAACTTCCAGAACCTCGACCAGGGACTGCGCGAGATGTGCCGAGTGCTGAAGCCAGGCGGACACCTCTGCATCGTGGAGCTGACATCACCCGTTAGCTTTCCAATGAAGCAGTTGTTCAAAATCTACTCGCACACAGTGCTACCTGTCTACGGACGACTCATCTCTGGCGACAGCGTGGCTTACTCTTACCTCACGGCTACCATCGAAGCGTTCCCACAAGGTGAGCGAATGGTGGAGACACTGAAAGCGGCAGGCTTCGCCAAAGCCTCGTTCAAACGAATGACACTCGGCATCTGCACGCTCTATCTCGCAACAAAGTAAAGTGGCAACACCCCATCACCATCTCAATACCTCACCATCTCAACACCTCACCATCTCAACACCTCACCCCATCAACACCTCACCCCATCAACATCTCAACATTCACACTATGGACAAGTACGGTTTAATCGGTTTCCCACTGGGACATTCCTTCTCCATCAGCTACTTCAACGAGAAGTTTACCAACGAGGGTATCAACGCTCGTTACATCAACTATGAGATTCCGCAGATAGAGGACTTGAAAGAGATACTCGCATCAAACCCAGAACTGTGCGGACTCAACGTCACTATCCCCTACAAGCAGCAGGTAATACCCTACCTCGACGACCTTAGCCCCGAAGCACGCGCTATCGGTGCGGTCAACGTCATACGTGTGACACACAAGAATAAAAACGTTATACTGAAGGGATTTAACAGTGACGTAATTGGCTTCACACGTAGCATCGAGACAATGCTCGAACCTTATCATAAGAAGGCACTCATACTCGGCACTGGCGGTGCTTCGCTCGCTATCAACTACGGTCTCAAATCGCTCGGACTTGAGACACTATTTGTGAGTCGTACGAAGAAGCCTGGCTGCATAACATACGAGGAGGTGACACCAGAACTGATTAAGGAGTACAACGTCATCGTCAACTGCACCCCACTTGGCATGTACCCGAAGGCAGACACCTGTCCCAACTTGCCTTACGAGGCAATGGATTGCCACACCATACTTTACGACCTCATCTACAATCCGGACGAAACGCTTTTTATGAAGAAAGGCGCACGCTACGGGGCCAATACCAAGAACGGACTGGAGATGCTGTTGCTACAGGCATTCGCAAGCTGGGACTTCTGGCATTGCAATGAATAGCCCTAAAAAATAGGGTTGCCATAAGCAATAAATCACCGTAGACAATAAATCAAAACTCAGAAATAAAAATTCAAAACTCACAATATGGACACATCTAACAGATACATGATGCGCGGCGTAAGCGCAGCTAAAGAAGACGTACACAACGCCATCAAGAACATCGACAAGGGTCTCTATCCGCAGGCATTCTGCAAAATTATCCCCGACATCCTCGGTGGCGACCCCGAATACTGCAACATCATGCACGCCGACGGTGCTGGCACAAAGTCGTCGCTCGCCTACATGTACTGGAAAGAGACTGGCGACCTCAGCGTATGGAAGGGCGTGGCTCAGGACGCTATCGTTATGAACACCGACGACCTGCTCTGCGTGGGCGCAGTGGACAACATTCTCGTTTCGAGCACTATCGGACGCAACAAGATGGTTATCCCGGGTGAGGTTATCTCGGCTGTAATAAACGGCACCGACGAACTCCTCGAGGACTTGCGCAAAATGGGTGTAGGCGTTTACGCTACAGGCGGTGAGACAGCCGACGTTGGCGACCTTGTGCGCACTATCATCGTTGACTCTACCGTTACTTGCCGCATGAAACGCAGCGATGTCATTGACAACGCAAACATCCGCCCTGGCGACGTGATTGTAGGCTTGGCTTCATTCGGCCAGGCTACATACGAGAAGCAGTACAACGGCGGTATGGGTTCTAACGGACTCACCAGCGCTCGCCACGACGTGTTCTCGAAGTATCTCGCCGAGAAGTATCCGGAAAGCTACGACCACGCTGTACCAGAGGAACTCGTATATAGCGGCGGTTGCCGTCTGGATGACAAGGTGGATGGCACACCAGTTACAGCCGGACAGCTCGTTCTCTCGCCGACACGTACATACGCTCCTGTCATCAAGCGCCTGCTCGACGAGCTGCGTCCAGAAATACATGGCATGGTTCACTGCACTGGCGGTGCACAAACCAAGGTGCTGCACTTCGTTGGCGAGAATTGTCGCGTAATCAAGGACAACATGTTCCCTATTCCACCGCTGTTCCGCCTCATTCAGGAGCAGAGCCACACCGACTGGAAGGAGATGTACAAGGTGTTCAACATGGGTCACCGCATGGAGATTTACGTACGTCCAGAGGTTGCTGAGCAGGTTATTGCAATAAGCAAGAGCTTCAACATCGACGCACAGATCGTAGGACGCATCGAAGAGGGCGAACGCTCACTCCTCATCAAGTCTGAATACGGAGAGTTCGAATATTAGTAAGAAGTTGTTATGTTGAAATGTTGAGATGTTGAGATAAGATGGTGATGTGGTGAGATGTTGAGGTGTTGACATATCTCACCATAACAACACCACAACATCTCAACACCTCAACATCTCAACATCTCAACATCTCACCATAACAACACCATAACACCTCAACATAACAACATAACACCATCTCAACATTAAATTTGACAAATGGCAGAAAACAATAATATATTAGAAAAACTCGACGGACTGGAGGCACGTTATGAGGAAGTATCAACCCTCATCACCGACCCTTCTGTAATCGCCGACCAGCAGCGTTACGTGAAACTGACAAAGGAGTATAAAGACCTTGAGGACATTATGAAACTCCGTCAGCAGTATATCAATTGTCTTAACGGCATTGCCGAGGCTAAGGATATCATCATGAACGAGCAGGATGCAGAGATGAAGGAGATGGCACGTGAGGAGCTCGCCACAAACGAAGAACTCCAGCCAAAACTCGAGGAAGAAATAAAGATAGCTCTTGTACCGAAGGACCCGGAGGACGCAAAGAACGTACAGATGGAGATTCGTGCCGGTACGGGTGGCGACGAGGCTTGTCTCTTTGCTGGCGAAATATTCATGATGTACAAGAAGTACTGCGAGTCGAAGGGCTGGACAGTGGCTGTCACAAGCGAGAGCGAAGGCGCTGTAGGCGGCTTCAAGGAAATCTGCTTCGCAGTAAGTGGCGACAACGTGTACGGCACACTGAAGTATGAGTCGGGCGTTCACCGCGTACAGCGTGTGCCAGTTACCGAGTCGAACGGACGTATGCAAACCTCTGCAGCAACCGTAGCCGTACTTCCTGAGGCAGACCCATTCGAGGTAAATATCAACGAGGGCGAAATCAAGTGGGACACCTTCCGCTCTTCAGGCGCAGGTGGACAGAACGTGAACAAGGTAGAATCTGGTGTACGTGCCCGCTACATGTGGAAGAACCCTAACACTGGCGAGGTTGAGGAAATTCTCATCGAGTGTACCGAGACCCGCGACCAGCCTAAGAACAAGGAGAGAGCACTTGCACGTCTGCGTACATACATCTATGACAAGGAGCACCAGAAATACGTTGACGACATTGCCAACCGCCGTAAGACTCTCGTCTCTACCGGCGACCGCTCTGCAAAGATACGTACATACAACTTCCCACAGGGCCGTGTCACCGACCATCGCATCGGCATGACCGTGTACGACCTCCCTGGCTTCATGGGCGGAAACATCCAGCAGATGATTGACGCACTCACCGTGGCTGAGAATGCGGAGAAGATGAAAGAGAATGAATTGTAAGAATCAATTTATAAAAAACAATTACTATGAACAGATCAGAATTAGTAAACCAGATAAAGACAAAGCGCTCATTCCTCTGCGTAGGTCTTGACACCGACTTGAAGAAGGTGCCGCAGCATATCCTCAACGACGAGGATCCAATCTTCGCTTTCAACAAGGCCATCATCGACGCAACCGCCGACTACTGCGTGTCATACAAGCCTAACCTCGCATTCTACGAGGCGTTCGGCGTGAAGGGACTCATCTCTTTCGAGAAGACCATCAAGTACTTAAAGGAGAACTACCCCAACCACTTCATCGTGGCTGACGCAAAGCGCGGCGATATCGGCAACACAAGTGCCATGTATGCCCGCACATTCTTCGACGAGTACGATGTCGACTCGCTCACCGTGGCTCCATACATGGGCGAAGACAGCGTAACACCGTTCCTCGGCTACAAGGACAAGTGGGTTATCCTGCTCGCTCTGACCAGCAACAAGGGTAGCCACGACTTCCAGCTCACAGAAGACAAGGACGGTGAGCGTCTGTTTGAGAAGGTACTACGCACATCTCAGCTGTGGGGTGACAAGGAGAACATGATGTATGTTGTAGGTGCTACTCAAGGCCGTATGTTCGAGGATATCCGCAAGATTGTCCCCGACCACTTCCTGCTCGTTCCTGGTGTTGGTGCTCAGGGTGGTTCGCTTGAGGAAGTATGCAAGTATGGTATGAACGCTGACTGCGGACTACTCGTCAACAGTTCACGTGGCATCATCTACGCGTCTAACGGTGAAGACTTCGCCACCGTCGCAGCAGAGAAGGCAAAGGAACTGCAGATACAGATGGATGCAGAACTGAAAAAACACGGCATTTAAAGCCTTGCACATGGCTTTTTTCGCCAAAACTGATGTATTTTCAGACAAAATTGATAAATAAGTATTGTTAAAAAGCATAATGTAAATTTATTTTCTTACATTTGCAACATCTATAGAAAACTATCATCTATATATTTGCAAGAATAACATAGAAAAGACAGAAATGGAATTTACAGCAGAACAGATAGCGAGCGTTATTGGCGGTCGTATAGAAGGCAATAAAGAAGCAAAAATCAACACCTTCGCAAAGATTGAAGAAGGTGTTGAGGGTGCTATTTCTTTCCTCTCTAATCCGAAATACACACATTATATCTACGACACGAAGTCGTCTGTAGTGATTGTCAACAACGATGTGGAGCTTGAACATCCCGTTCAGGCTACACTGATACGCGTTGACAACGCATACGAGTGTATTGCCAAACTGCTCCAAATCTACGAAGCAAGCAAGCCTAAAAAGACAGGCATAGCTCCACAAGCATACGTCTCACCGACTGCAAAGCTCGGCAAGGACTGCTATGTAGGGCCGTTCGCATGTATCGGTGACAACGCAGTTATCGGCGACAACTGCCAGATTTATCCTCACGCTGTCATCGGCGACAACGTAAAGATGGGCAGTGGCTGCCTCATCTATCCCAACACCACCATCTATCAGGGCTGTAAGCTCGGCAACAATGTGACACTTCACGCTGGTAGCGTAATCGGTTCAGACGGATTCGGCTTCGCTCCTAACGCCGAGGGTTACGACAAGATACCGCAAATAGGCATCGTAACAATCGAGGACAATGTAGAAATTGGTGCAAACACTTGCGTCGATCGCTCTACTATGGGCTCTACCTTCATCCGTAAGGGTGTGAAACTTGACAACCTTGTGCAGGTTGCTCACAACGTAGAGATTGGTGAAAACACCGTGATGTCTGCACAAGTAGGCATTGCGGGTAGCACAAAGGTCGGTTCATGGTGTATGTTCGGCGGTCAGGTAGGCTTGGCTGGACACATCACAATCGGCGACCGCACACTCCTCGGCGCACAGTCGGGCGTACCGGGCAGCTTGAAAGGCAACGAAGAGCTCATCGGCACACCACCAATGCCACAGCGACAGTACTTTAAGGCGCAGGCAGTGTTCCGCCGTCTACCCGATATGTACAAAGACTTGAACGACCTGAAGAAGGAGATGGAGTTGCTCAAGAACAACGAAAAATAAACAACAAACAATATAATAATGTCAAAACAAAAGACACTCAAAGGCAGTTTCTCTTTGTGTGGCAAAGGTCTGCACACCGGATTGAGCCTCACCGTCACGTTCAATCCCGCACCCGAGAACACTGGCTATAAGATACAGCGCATCGATCTCGATGGTATGCCTATCATACAGGCTATCGCCGAGAACGTAATAGACACACAACGTGGCACAGTCTTAGGTAAAGGCGACATACGCATCTCTACAATCGAGCATGGTATGGCAGCCCTTTATGCTATGGGCATCGACAACTGTCTTATTCAGGTGAATGGTCCTGAGTTCCCTATCCTTGATGGTAGTGCAGCACTATATGTTGACAAAATCAACGAGGTGGGCATTGAAGAGCAGAACGCTCCTAAGGATTGGTACATCATTCGCCACAAGATTGAGGTGAAGGACGAAGAGACGGGTTCGTGCATCACCATCCTTCCCGACGAGGAGTTCTCGCTCACAGCTATGTGCTCGTTCAACTCAAAGTTTGTCAGCTCACAGTTTGCCACACTCGACTGCATTGATAAGTTCGCTACAGACATAGCTCCTGCGCGCACCTTCGTATTCGTACGCGACATTGAGCCGTTATTGAAGGCTAACCTCATTAAGGGTGGCGACCTCGACAACGCTATCGTTATCTACGAGATGCAGACCACACAGGAGCGTCTCGACTCCTTGGCAGACATGATTCACGTGGAGCGTCGCGACGCTACAGAGTTAGGTTACATACAGCACAAGCCACTCGTATGGGACAACGAGTGCACACGCCACAAGTTGCTCGATATAATTGGCGACATGGCACTCATCGGCAAGCCTATCAAGGGACGCATCATCGCTACACGCCCTGGTCATACCATCAACAATAAGTTTGCACGTCTCATGCGTCGCGAAATTCGTAAACACGAGATTCAGGCTCCTATTTACGACCCGAACGAGGCACCGCTGATGGACAACATCCGCATTCGCGAACTTCTTCCGCACCGCTATCCGATGCAGCTGGTAGACAAAGTGATTAGTCTCGGTGCTACAAGCATCGTAGGCGTGAAGAACATCACCGCCAACGAGCCGTTCTTCGTAGGCCACTTCCCACAGGAGCCAGTGATGCCAGGTGTGCTTCAGATTGAGGCAATGGCACAGTGTGGCGGTCTGTTGGTACTCAACACGCTCGAAGAGCCAGAGCGTTGGTCTACCTACTTTATGAAGATTGACGACGTTAAGTTCCGCCAGAAAGTAGTTCCGGGCGACACGCTCCTCTTCAAAGTTGACCTGTTGGCACCGCTACGTCATGGTATCTCATCGATGAAGGGATACGTATTCGTTGGCGACCACGTAGTGTCGGAGGCTACATTCACAGCACAGATTGTTAAGAACAAGTAATTAATAAGTTGACGAGTTGACATGGCAAAGAGTCAACTCGTCAACTTAAAACATATAATCAAGATGAATCAAATCAGTCCTTTAGCATACGTACATCCCGAAGCAAAGCTTGGCGATAACAATATCATCGGCCCGTTCTGCTACATTGATCGTGATGTAGAAATCGGCGATAATAACGTGATGCAGAATAGTGTTACAATACATGTAGGAGCACGCATCGGCAGCAACAACGAGTTCTTCCCCGGAGCGAGTATCTCTACAAAGCCACAAGACTTGAAGTTCCGTGGCGAGGAGACCACCTGTATCGTCGGTGACAACAGCTCTATCCGCGAGAACGTAACAATCTCGCGTGGCACAGCATCAAAGGGCAAAACTGTTGTAGGCTCCAACAACTTGCTTATGGAGAATATGCACGTAGGACACGACTGCAAACTCGGAAGCGGACTGATTATCGGCAACTCTACGAAGCTCGCTGGCGAAGTAGTAGTTGACGACAATGCAATCCTCTCTGGTAGCGTGCTCGTTCATCAGTTCTGCCACATCGGTGGCTACGTGATGGTGCAGGGCGGTTCGCGCTCACCGATGGACATTCCGCCGTACATCATCGCAGGTCGCGACCCTCTGAAGTACTGCGGTCTGAACCTCGTTGGTCTGCGTCGCCGCGGATTTAGCAACGAGCAGATTGACCTCATCCACAACACCTACCGCCTCCTCTACAACACCGGCACACTCAAGGAGGGCATCGAGGAAGTGCGCAAGACACTGCCTATGACAAAGGAAGTGGAGTACATACTCAACTTCGTAGAGAATTCACAGCGCGGAATTATACGATAAGACATAGGAGGGTATGGCATCCCTGCCATACCCACGCAACCTCAAACATAGGAAGGTAGGCATCACTGCCATATCCACGCAACCTCAAAACATAGGAGGGTAGGCATCACTGCCATACCCACGCACCCCTTAATACATGAGGGTATGACAAAAAGGAATTTAACAAGAGTAACACAGAAGTTAATACACTGCATATCAAATGAATAGAAGTTAACTTCGGGCAAAGCCCCCTACTCCCGTTAAATTCCTTTTTTGCATTTCAATACATTCTAAAACAACGATAAGACATGGCGAAAACACTGATAGTAATACTCGGTCCTACCGGCGTAGGCAAGACAGAGTTATGCCTGCAAGTAGCCGAACACCTCAACATACCAATCATTAACGCCGACTCCCGACAGATATTCGAAGAGATACCGATAGGCACCGCAGCCCCCACCCCCGAGCAGCGTGCCCGTGTGAAGCATCACTTCGTTGGCACACACCATATCGGTGACTACTACAGTGCATCGATGTACGAGAGCGACGTGATGCAACTGCTCACCTCCGACCTCTTCAAACGCTACGACACGGCACTCCTCACCGGTGGTTCGATGATGTATATCGACGCCGTATGCAACGGCATCGACGACATACCCACCGTCGACGACGAGACGCGCGATTGGATGAAACAACGCTTAGCTGACGAGGGACTTGAGCGATTAGTAGCCGAACTGAAGCTGCTCGACCCAGAGCATTGGGCCATCGTCGACCGCAATAACCCACGCCGCGTTGTCCATGCCCTTGAGATATGCCACAGCACTGGTCAGACCTACACATCGTTCCGAAAGAGCGAGCGCAAGGAACGCCCATTCAATATCATGAAGATTGGTCTGACACGCCCACGTGACGTGCTTTACGAGCGCATCAATGCCCGCGTTCTCGACATGATTGACAGCGGACTTGAGCAGGAAGCACTCGCCGTATACCCACAGCGCACAGAGAACGCCCTTAACACAGTGGGCTACAAAGAAATGTTTGAATACCTCGACGGACTGACCACGCTCGACGAATGCATCTTCAAGATACAAAGCAACAGCCGGCGCTACTGTCGTAAGCAACAGACGTGGTTCAAACGCGATGCCTCCATACATTGGTTCTGCCCCGACAACATTAAAGAAATCATAAATTTCATAGATACAACCCTTGTAGGTTAAGCAAAATATGTACTTTTGCATAACATAATAATAATCAATAACACACAGCATGTCGCAGACATGCGCAACTTGAAACAACCACAACAAAGATGAAAAAAGTAAAGCCCATTCTCATCTGGTGTCAGAAGAAGGTGCGCGCCTTCTTCACATGGTATCGAAACCTCTACAGAGGTCGCAAATGGTACACCAAGACACTCATAGGCATTGCATCATGCATCGTTGCCTTCTTTCTCTACCTTGGAGCCGTAGACATCAACTTCCTTTGGCTCTTCGGTAAGTCGCCAGGCTTCAGTGCTATTAAGGAAGCTGTAACCAGTGAGGCTTCCGAAATATACAGCGACGACGGTGTGCTCATCGGCAAATACTTCAACGAAAACCGCACACCAGTAGAGTACGAAGACGTGAACCCTGCTTTCTGGAAGGCACTCATCGACACCGAGGACGAGCGTTTCTACAAGCACCACGGCATAGACTACACCGGACTTGTAGGTGCCGTAAAGGACGCTGTGCTACATCACGACGCACGTGGTGCATCCACCATCACGCAGCAGCTCGCCAAGAACATGTTCCGTATGCGTACCAACTACTCCACCGGACTGCTCGGCAAGCTGCCCGGTGTGCGTATGCTCATCGTGAAGTCGAAGGAGTGGATTATAGCCACAAAACTCGAGATGACGCATAGCAAGAAGGAGATACTCACCATGTACGCCAACACCGTCGACTTCGGCAGCAACGCCTTCGGCATAAAGACCGCAGCTAAGACCTACTTCAACTGCTCACCGAAAGAGCTCACCGCTGAACAGGCAGCAGTACTCGTCGGAATGCTCAAGGCTACCACCTACTACAACCCCATCGCCAACCCGAAGAACTCGCTGCGCCGACGCAACATCGTGCTCAGCAACATGGTACGCCATGGCGATTTGACACGTGCCGAGTACGACTCGATTTCGCAAATCGATATAGAACTCAAATATAGCGTTGAGAGCAACTACGACGGCACAGCACTCTACTTCCGCGAGGCGGTTGCCGATGAGCTACGCAAATGGTGCAACGACAACGACTACGACCTCTACACGTCTGGTTTGAAGATATACACCACCATCGACTCGCGTATGCAGAAATACGCCGAAGAGGCTGCCATAAAGCAGATGAAGCAGGTGCAGCGCAACTTCAATAACCACTGGGGCAATCAAGAACCATGGCAGGACGAACGCCACAACGTCATCCCGGGCTTCATCGAGGGCATTGCCAAACGACAGCCAGTGTACAAGAATCTGCTTGCACGCTTCCCGAACAACCCCGACTCTATAGAGTACTACCTCAACCGACCGCACAAAGTGAAGCTCTTCGACTACGAGCAGGGCACTATAGAGCGCGAGATGTCCACAATGGACTCCATACGCTACATGGTTCACTTCATGCACTGCTCGTTCGTAGCAATGGAACCACAGACAGGTGCCGTGAAAGCATGGGTGGGCGACATCGACTTCAAGTCGTGGAAGTACGACAAGGTCACTGCAATGCGCCAGCCAGGCTCTACCTTCAAGCTCTTCGTCTACACCGAAGCTATGAACCAGGGACTCACGCCGTGCGACAAGCGCCGCGACGAGTACTTCTCGATGAAAGTGTTCGACAAAGCGCAGAACAAAGAGGTAACATGGGCACCTACCAACGCCAACGGCTACTTCACCGGCGACTCTATACCTCTTAAGGCTGCCTTCGCACGAAGCATCAACTCTGTAGCCGTGCGCCTCGGACAAGAGATGGGCATCACGCGCATCGCCGAAACTGCACACAAGATGGGCATCGAGAGTCCGCTCGACGAGACCCCAGCCCTCGCACTCGGCTCAAGCGATATCAACCTCCTCGAGCTTGCCAACGCCTATAGCACCGTCGCCAACGACGGCAAGTACGTGAAGCGCGTACTCGTGACACGTATCGTCGACCGCAACGGCAAAGAGGTGTACAAGGCTCCGCTCAACGAAGAGCAGGTTATCCCGTACAAGAGCGCGTTCCTCATGCAGCAAATGCTCATGGGCGGCACACGCGAGCCAGGCGGCACATCAATGAGCCTCAACGGATACGTAGGCAACTTCCGCGACACCGACTGGGGTGGCAAGACCGGTACGTCAAACAACCACTCCGACGCATGGTTTATGGGTGTCAGCCCGAAACTCGTCGTAGGCGCATGGGTGGGTGGCGAATACCGCTGCATCCACTTCCGCACCGGCGCACTCGGACAGGGCTCACGCACCGCACTCCCCATCTGCGGCTACTTCCTGCAGTCGGTGCTGGGCGACCCGGCATTCGCAAAGTATCGCACCAAGTTCGGCAAACCGAAGGACGCCGACATCACCTCCGCAATGTACAACTGCCAGAGCTACTACATGCGCGAGAAGAACGACTCTACCAATACCGACAGCATACACGTCGAAGAAGAGATCGTGCTCGACGAGAATGGCGCACCAATAGAACGCCACTCCGCTACCGAACCAACAAAGGAAGGCTCGCCCGAGCAGCAACCTAATGCGCACAAGCATCCCAAGGAAGAAGTCGTGAACTTCGACGACCTGTAAACCCCTACTCTGAGCATCTGTATTGATATACAATGTATCTATACTGATATATAACAAATGTGGGCATGGCGAAAGCCATGCCCACATTGCTTTTTATCGTCAACGCTTCGGCTACCAAACAGCAAACAATGATTTAAAACCAAACAAGTTTTATTGCTCCTATACCACTAATCTGAAATTGTAAATTCAAAGTATAGATAGTCTGTGCATACAATTATTTTACCAAATGCATTTTGGGTTGTATGTGAATGAGTTTCCAATGTCAACTTATTGAAACCTCTATGGCAAGGATAGTCTCTTCCTCCCCAATTTACTTTGTATGCACCCGTTGATTTATTCTTATATGCTCTAAGGTTCGATGTTGGCACTTTTCTTGAAGGAGTAGTTGTTCTATCTGTTGGGCAGTAATAATATGGTGCATACCCTGATGCTGTTACTGATACCCAACCATCATCTTCTGTAGTACTACCGCCACCACTATAGGTTGGCTCTTGCCTCAGAGTGTATTGCAACAATGACCCGTCATTCTTGCTAAATGTGTATGTGAACGTTTTGACATAACCAGATGTATTAGCGTTAGCCGTAACATTTAGTTTCCAATCTTTACCCCCAGAGTATTTATTTGTATAGAGCATTGTCCAATTAACACTCTGCTCTGATGGATATCTTACATTAATATTATTATTATCTTTATTATATACCAAAAAAGCTACAGTTCCCCCATTGGCTGGAATTTCTGAAGGTGGTACAATTTCAAATGTCATTCCCTTAGATTCTTGATATATCTTCACATCTATGCTCGACACTCCATTCCCTTTGCTATCGAGAGCGGTTAATCGAATTATCGCACTGCGTGATTCTGACATATCATTCCTATTGAGTTCAAATGTAAGTGAGGCTTTGTTTCCATATTGATTTACCGCATAATTCAACATCATGTTGCTATAATCAACGACATCACTTATCTTGATTTGCATTTCCTCAAAATAGTCTTTATGCCATAAGAATCTACTCGTTATATCAATTGAATGTCCAGCAGTTTCACTTCCATACCGATATACATCACCATTATATGTATCATCATTGCCGGCATCCAATGTTAGTATTCCTATGGGATTCTCCTGTCTATTAAGTAAAAATCTATCGTTATTGTCGGAATCAATGCCAACAAGCATTTTGTCATTTATTTCAACGTTTGTGAGCACATCTGTTTTTCCATCATACATCATTTTGATTGTTTTGTCCTTTTCCGAATACTCATACCGAAATGTCCACAAATCTTGCTCTACATCTTCGGTGTGCTCACAACCAATACCTGTTCCATCAATTTTGAAGACATAGACGTCATCATCGTCAACTGTCTTCCATGTTCCTACGATACCACTATTATTTTCACCATTGCCACTTTCTTCATCATCATTATCACTACATGATGCAAGCGGAATTAATCCTATAATAAATGAGAATAGGACTAATAAATTTAAATACTTCTTTTTCATAAGTTTTGTGTTTTTAGTTAATACTCATAATTACGCAACGTTATTATATGAATTATAATAATGCAAAGATAGTGTTTACATTTTGTTCGTGCAATACAAGTATTTAACGATAGTGCCTAAACATACTTATAGGTGGAATAAGTGGTTGAAATTTGCACCTAAGTGGTTAGTATTACCCCAGTTCGGGATAACCGAGTGTCTTTGACCATATTATTAGTTTTACCGGACAGCAATAATTAAAAAGAATTAGTCAACAACGTGAGTTTGACTAATTCTCATCCCAAACCTCACGCCTTAATATACACGGGCGCATTCCGTGCGCCCTCTCTCCTTATCACGCCCTGCTCCACGAAACGCTTCAGCCACTTGCGTGCAGCCGTTTCGCGTAGCCTAAACTGGCGTTGCATCGTGCGACAGGTGATGAAATGGTTTGCGGAGAGGTAATCCATCAGAAGCGAGAGTAGCTGCTTCTCCTCGTACGCCACCGACTTCGATGTGACACTGGCGCGACGAAACCGTACGCTACTACCAACCTCTTGCAATAACGAAGCCTCTGGTCGGAAGTTGATATTGTGCAGGCGCAGGTCGCCACCACTCACCTTCTCCACCGCCTTGCCATCGGCATCGAGCTTCACGGAGAGAGAGAAATAGCCCACATTAGGAATGTAGAAGCGGTGTCCCTGCGAGAGTTCGCGCACCATCTGTTCGCGCAACTCCGACAGTGTTGCCTCTATATCGCCTTTCTTCAGCGTGCTGTTGTCCTGTATCAGATGCTCCAACTGCTGCGCCGTCATTGGCGAGCCTTCAACAATACGTGCGAAGTGGCGTGCTGTTCCGCTGCCTTGCGAATTGCTGATTGTGTGAATTTCGTAATTGATACTCATGTTTTTCTTTTTGTTAAGGTTAATATTATCTGTCTATTGTGCTTGCAAAATTACAATTCTGCGCAAGCGAATGCAAGTAAAAGAGCAAGTTTTTTCATCTGCGTCGGTCGATGCAGACATCTGCGCCGGTCGATACGGACATCTGCGTCGGTCGATGCGGACGTCTGCGCCGGTCGATGCGGACGTCTGCGCCGGTCGATGCGGACATCTGCGCCGGTCGATGCGGATGTCTGCGCCGGTCGATGCGTATCACGATAGCGATACAAAAAATCCCTCAACAAGGAACGTTTACAACTTGAAACATTGCTTGTTGAGGGATTAATCTATAGTTTATCCTCTTTTAATGGAAAACTCTCATCGGGCTGCCTTTGCGTTATAGCGATTTGATAATTGCGTCCATCTCCACAAACTCCTTACCCATGTTGAGGTTGAGGTAGATTGTGTAGAGCGGCATTGCCCACAAATCCTTGCGTGTTGGGGCAAGCTTGCGGTATGTCTGCATGTACTTCAGCGAATTGCGATAGAATTCGAGCATTTTGGCGCGCTCGGCGCGTGTGTGTTTCGGCGCGTTGTCTATCTTCACCGCCTGATTGAAGTAAGCCAAGCCGGCGTTGAGATAAGCATCGGCAAGGCTGTCGTCGAGGGCGATGATAGCATCGCAGAGCTGTACGCACTCGTCGTAGCGTTGCATGGTGAGCAGCACTGCGCTCTTGGCGAGCATTGCAACTTTGCTCTTTGCGTTGATGGCAAGCGAACGGTTGCAAAGCGTGAGTGCTTGTGTGGTGTCACCACGCTGGAAGCGATAGTCGAACAGGTGGGTGAAAAAGTACTCAGATACCGGATTTTTGTCGAAGCCCTTCTCAAGCGTAGACACATAAGCGATGGTGTCGCCTTGCGCACGATAGGTGTCAGCTACGTACTGTAGGGTGAGCTGCAGGCGTGCGGTGTCAGCCTCTGCCAAGTCTTTATAGCGCAGAGTGGCGACATGGTCATTGGCGCGATAGCCACTATAGAGGGCGTAGAATGCTGCTGAAGGCAGACGCTTGTCCTTTGTGGTGTAGTCGTAACTCTGAAAGAGTGGTTGCTCGGCGCAGTCGATGTAAGCCGAAAAGAGCGTGAACGCACGTTGATACTGCTGCTTGTTGAGAAAGAAGGAGCCTCCGGTGTAGAGGTTCTTGCGATATGCGTCGAGGTATTCGGCGTTCTTGCGACGATACTTCAGCTGCACGCGTCCGTTCTCGTTGGGCTGGGCATCAACAGAGTCGAGGCCTTCGAGCACACCGAACATGCGGTAGGCTGCCTCGAAGAGCTTTGCGGTGTCGGTCGACTGCTTGAGATACATCTGTTCGTTCACATCCTCATACTGCTTTTTTACCGCATCGAACAAGACAAGCCAAATCTTCTCGTTGCTCCTGTTGTCAGGATTGGCGAGCAGCGTGCGCATCGAAGCCTCAGCTTCAACCGCCTTTCCAGCCTTTATTGCCGCTTTGGCTTGTGCCATCTCCTTCTTTTGCGCTGTTGCGGAAGCTAATGTGGCGAACACAAGCAATGTGACTAAGAATAGTTTTCTGAACATTTTATCCCGATTACAATCCACGGCATGTCCCACCTTATAATATATAGACAGTGGGACATGCCGCATGAGTTAATTAGTTTGCGCCGTTAAGACGTTCCAAGTTGTAGTTGGTATTGTCGAGCATGTACGACCAGTTGGCACGCTGCTGACCTGGGTCGAGGTCGCGTGCCTTCTCGAAGCACTGCTTTGCTTGCTCGAAGAGGCTCTTCATCTGTGCAGCATCCTGCAGCTGAGCAGCCTTGTTGTTGTAGCAGAAGCCGAGGAAAGTGAGGGCGAGAGCGTCGTCCTTAGCAGCAACAGCTTTCTGCAGAGTAGCGATTGCCTCATCCCACTTGCTTGCGTTCATCTGTGCCTGACCCTTCACGAGGTTAGCCATGAAGTCGTTAGGGTTAACAGCGAGGCGCTCAGCGAGGATAGCGTCCTGCTTGTTCTGCATACCGAGTGCACCGTAGAGCGGAGCAAGCACAGAGAAGATGCTCTCGTTTTCCTTGTCCTTGAGATAGAGAGCCTCTACGTTCTTCAGACAACGCAGCGAGTCTTCCTTAGTCTTCATCTCCTGCTGCATGAAGGCAACCTTAACGCCGAGTGCTTCCTTGTAAGAAGCTGTATCGTTGAGGGCTACGTCGCAATACTGATTTGCCTTGTCCATATCCTTCAGCTGATAAGCCAGACGAGCTGCGATGAGGGCTACGTTGCCGAGGTACTCGTCGCGTGTAGACTTATCCATGTCTGCGAAGAGAGGTGCTGTGTAGCTGTCTACGTATGCTGCGAAGTACTTGTAAGCTACGGTTTGGTCGTCGCCCTGGAGGCAGTCCTGACCTGCTATTACGAACTGGATGCGGTTAGGCCAGATGCGGTTGGCGTTCTTCTTGCGGAACTTAGGAGCCACCTTGCCCTTAGCGTTAGGGAGCTGGTCGTACTTGTCGCACTCGATGGCGTTGTTAAGACCGTTGAGGAGAGCGTCAAACATGCCCTGCTTGTCGTAGGTCTTATCGCTCTTCTGGCCCATCTGCTCGAGAGTCTGAATCTCTACTGATGCAGCGTTCTCCTTGTTGAACTTGTCGAACGAGATGTCGACGAGCTTGTTGTAACCCTTAGCCTTGTCTTCGTTGCTGAGCGAAGAGAGACAAGCGTTGAGACCGCTCTGTGCCTCAGCGTAGTCCTTTGCCTTGAGAACAGTCTTGATGTCCTGTGCAAATGCAGATGTGGCAGTTACTGCCAGCAATGCTGCTACAAATAATTTCTTCATAATTTTGAGTTTTGAATTTTGAGTTTTGAGTTTTTAATTATATAAGCCGAACTAAGCCTCTCTAAGCTTTTCTAAGCCTTTCGCCATTCTAAGCCTCTCTAAGCCGTAGGAGGATTGAGAGGTTGAGAGGTTTCGTCGTCCTTGTCGCCCTCTACATCTGCCTCCTTCTCCGAACTCATCACCTTGCATACGCTTGCGATTACGTCGTTCTTCTTCGAGAGGTTGATGAGGCGCACGCCCTGTGTGGCACGTCCCATGACACGACACTCTGATACGGCGAGACGTATAGCGATGCCGCTCTTGTTGATAATCATGAGGTCGTTGTCGTCGGTGACGTTCTTAATGGCTACAAGGCGACCGGTCTTCTCGGTGATAGAGAATGTCTTCACACCCTTACCGCCGCGGTTTGTCTTGCGGTAGTCTTCTACCTGCGAGCGCTTGCCGTAGCCGTTCTCAGACACAACCATTACGGTCTCTGTCTCGGCGTTGTTCACAACAATCATACCTACCACCTCGTCGTCGCCCTCGTCGAGCTTCATACCGCGCACACCAGTAGACACACGACCCATTGTGCGTATAGAGTCTTCGTCGAAGCGCACGGCACGTCCGTTGCGGTTGGCGAGGATAATCTCGTTCTTGCCGTTGGTGAGGCGCACGTCTACCACCTCGTCGCCCTCAACGATATTGATGGCGTTGACACCGTTGGTGCGCGGACGCGAGTAAGCCTCAAGGCTTGTCTTCTTCACCGTACCATTCTTCGTGGCGAATACTACGTAGTGCGACTTCACGAACTCCTCGTCGTTCAGTCCACGCAGACGCAACAGAGCGTTGACAGAGTCGTCGGGGTCGATGTTGAGCATGTTCTGGATGGCGCGACCCTTGAAGTTCTTGTCGCCCTCCGGTATCTCGTAGCACTTGAGCCAGTAGCAGCGACCCTTGCGTGTGAAGAACAGCATGGTTTGGTGCATTGTAGCCGGGTAGATATACTCGGTGAAGTCCTGCTCGCGTGTGCGTGCTCCCTTCGAACCTACGCCACCGCGCGACTGCTCGCGGAACTCGCTGAGCGGTGTGCGCTTGATGTATCCCATGTGCGACACGGTGATTACGACGGGGTCGTTCGGATAGAAGTCCTCGGCGTTGAACTCGTGCTCGAAAGGCTTGATCTCCGTGCGGCGCTCGTCGCCGTACTTCTCCTTCACCTCCTGCAGGTCGTCCTTCATCACCTTCTTGCAGAGTTCAGGATCGCTAAGTATCTGCTCGAAGTAAGCGATCTGACGCTCCAACTCCTCGAACTCGGCGTGCAACTGGTCGATGCGCAGGCCGGTGAGTTGTGAGAGACGCATGTCGACGATTGCCTTCGATTGCAGTTCGTCGAGTTCGAAACGCTTCTCAAGGTTGCGCTGAGCATCAGACGGAGTCTCCGATGCGCGGATGATGCGCACCACCTCGTCGATGTTGTCGCAGGCGATGATCAAGCCTTTGAGGATATGGGCACGCTCCTGAGCCTTCTTGAGGTCGTACTTTGTGCGGCGTATGGTGACGTCGTGACGGTGCTCCACGAAGTACTTCACGCACTCCTTCAGTGTGAGCAGGCGTGGGCGTCCGTTGACAAGCGCAATACTGTTGACAGAGAACGACGACTGCATAGCTGTCATCTTATAGAGCTTGTTGAGGATTACATTGGCGTTAGCGTCGCGCTTCACGTCGACAACGATACGCATACCCTGACGACCCGACTCGTCGTTGACGTTAGAGATGCCCGTAATCTTGCCCTCCTTAACGAGGTCGGCAATGCCGGCAACGAGGTCGGCTTTGTTCACACCGTAAGGTATCTCGGTCACAACAATCTTGTCGTGAGTGTCGCCACTCTCTATCTCCGACTTTGCACGCATCACGATACGTCCGCGACCAGTTTCATAAGCCTGGCGCACGCCCTGCAAGCCATAGATATATGCGCCTGTAGGGAAGTCGGGAGCCTGAATGTACTGCATCAGTCCGTCGGTGTCGATATCCGGATTGTCGATATATGCGCAGCAGCCGTCGATAACCTCGCAGAGGTTGTGTGTAGGCATGTTGGTAGCCATACCCACGGCGATACCGTTGCCACCGTTCACAAGAAGGTTAGGTATCTTGGTAGGCATGACTGACGGCTCGGTAAGCGTGTCGTCGAAGTTGGGATCCATGTCTACGGTGTCCTTCTCCAAGTCGTCCATGATGTGCTCGCCCATCTTCGAGAGGCGACACTCGGTGTAACGCATGGCAGCTGGAGAGTCGCCGTCTACCGAACCGAAGTTACCCTGTCCGTCCACAAGCATGTAGCGCATGTTCCAGCTCTGTCCCATACGCACCAAAGCGCCATAGACAGACGAGTCGCCGTGTGGGTGGTACTTACCGAGCACCTCACCAACGACGCGCGCACACTTCTTATAAGGGTTGCTGCTTGTGTTGCCGATACCGAGCATACCGTAGAGGATGCGGCGGTGTACCGGCTTAAATCCATCGCGAACATCAGGGAGGGCACGAGCCACAATCACCGACATACTATAGTCGATGTACGACTTCTTCATCTCCTCCTCAATGTTGATTTTCTGAACTCTGTCCAGATCAATTGTTTGATTTTCGTCCATTGATTTTTATAATAATTATTTCTTACTTCATTTTAGAGAGCGGTTTTCAAACAGAAAATCGCCTCAAATGCCTTTTATTTTCGCTATACGCGATTTTAAGGCTGTCTTCAAGGGTGTAAAATTACAAAAAATATTTGGATTAACATTGCTTAGAGGGCTTAAAAAACGTGTTTTAAGAGATTTTATACCAACACTTCACCAGCTCGCCACCTCACCACTACAACATCAAACCTCACCACCACAACATCAAACCTCACCATCTCACCACAACACCACCACAACATCCATGTTACAATTCCGTTAAAACCACATTTAAATGTTGTACGTTCGGATTATTAGGTATAACTTTGCACCCAAAACAAACAAAAGTAACACATGTTTCATCTTTCAGAATTTATTTTCTTAGGCGGCTTTATTGTGTTCATAGCCGCAATCCTCGTGCTCGACATGCTCGTTATCGACAAGAAAGCGCATGAGGTATCGATACGTGAGGCAGGCACATGGACTGCCGTTTGGATAACACTCGCACTCGCCTTCTCGGCTTTCCTTTGGTTCAAGGGCGACATGGTGCACGGCATAAGCAACTTTGCCGACCTTAAAGCCGTGGCATCGGCGTATGCTCCGCACCTAAAGCTCGATTCGTCGGACTTCGAGGCGAGCCTGCAGCAGTATCGCCACTACATGACTATCAGCTACATATCGGGCTACCTCATCGAAAAAACGCTGTCTGTAGATAACCTCTTCGTAATGATGATGATATTCACGGCGTTTGGCGTAGGCAAGAACGAGTATCAGCATGTGCTCAACTGGGGCATACTGGGTGCAATCGTGCTGCGCTTCGTGTTCATCTTCCTCGGTGCGGCAATCATCAGTCGCTTCGACTGGGTGCTGCTGGTTTTCGGAGGCGTACTTATATATAGTGGTTTGAAGATGTTCCTCGACCGCAACAAAAAGGAGGAGATGGACGTTCAGAAGAATCCTATCGTGCGACTGCTCTCTAAAACCGGCCGCATACACACACAGTTTGAGGGCGATCATTTCTTTGTGCGCAAGGCAGGCAGATTGCTCTTCACACCGCTCTTCGTGACGGTGCTCGTGATAGAATTCAGCGACTTGATATTCGCCTTCGACAGTATTCCGGCGGTATTCTCGGTGTCGCTCGACCCTTACGTGGTGTTCTTCTCTAACATCTTCGCCATCCTCGGCTTGCGTGCGATGTTCTTCCTCTTAGCAGCCATTGCCGACCGTTTCCGCTATCTGAAAACGGGCGTGTGCGTGCTGCTGCTCTTCATCGGTGCGAAAATGCTCATACATGAATGGGTGGAGATTGACGCTGTGACTTCGCTCTGCATCATCCTCGCAGTGCTCGTCGCAAGCATCGGTGCGTCGCTGCTGCCGCAGCGTAAGAAGGCATAGTATACATGCTTGCGAAAATATAAAAAAAGCGGGAAACAGTGTCTCTATAAGCCGGGTTCTGTTTCTCGCACCGCATTGCTGCGATGCGAGCCTTCTGTCATTTATCTACTACGCAGGTCGCCCTGCGTCTCCAGCATTCTACCCTCCACCGTCACTATGGTCGGACGGGACGCCCTCAAACGATGGTTTACATGAACTTGCAGCCCCCAGATGGTACAGCCCGATGATCGCCCACCGGCTGGTGGTCTCTTACACCACCTTCTCACCCTTACCACACACGAGGCGTGGCGGTTATTTTCTTCTACCGACACCTGCCGTCGCCGACAGCTTCTACTTTCGGAAGTGGGGTTCCCTGTGCTGCCCGGACTTTCCTCTCCTGCGCCTATGCGCAGCAGCGACAGAACCGAGACACTGTTTCCAACAAGATGCAAAGTTACGGAAAATTGCGCACATAGGGCAATTTTCCGTAATTTATTTGAATAAAAGTAGACGATAAGAGTGGTCTACTCCATTAGAAATTAACACCCAAACTTAGCGAGAGACTGCGATTGTGCGATGTGTCGAACTCGTCGTGACAGATATTGGCGAGGCCGAGGTCGTAGGTGAGATCGGCATAGAACAGGTCGTAGGTTACGCCGCAACCGAAGCGCAAACCGCCATCAAAATGCTTGAACATGTGCTTCGAGAAAGAATGAACAACCTCACGATCGGCAAAATTCTTCGACTTTCCGCCAATGCCCAACGCGAAATAGCCACCGGCAAGTGGCTGCACCGAGAAGTGCTCGTTTACCTGTATGCCGTATTTCACAACGATCGGGAGTTCTAAATAGCGCAGACTATAGGTTATCTTCTTGCCTTCATAGAGATTCTTACCACCTTTTTCTACGTACATCAGTCCACCCTCAAGAAATACGGGGGCTTTCGGAGAGAGTTGCATACCGGTGAACACGCCAAAGTTTAGTCCGGTTTTTGTGCTGCCTCCATCAAGTGCCTTGTCGTCAGAGTCGACAGTGGTGAACGACGGACCAAGGCGCAGACCCATGTAAACGCCCTCTCTACCGAAGCGGTCGTAACGATTGGCGTACATCGAGAAATCGCGTCCGCCACGGTAGTTGTTGCCTTGATATCCCTGTGCCTCCATGGTAAGAACCGAGGTCAATAACGCTATTGCTACAATTAAAAACTTCTTCATTTATAAAAACGTGTTTTGGTTAATGTTGCGAATTTACAACAATTTTGACTAATAACAAGAGATTTATCCCTATTAATTGTTATGGATTTCCCTATTATGCCACAATTAAAGAATAAAAGAAAAGCTTTTAGCATATTGTTCCACGCTTCGGGGTTACGCCGTGTGCTTGATTTAAGTCATATTATGCGAGGTTTCTGTTTTACGACTGCACCGTTAGCTGATTATTTGCGTAACTTTGCAGTATAAAATAAATAAAGGATAACCCGTTATATTTTATTTTCAGGATGCAAAAGAAAGAATCTTTCAGCAGATGGTTGCCCCTTGTAGGGCTTACCTTTGCCGTGTTCGTGTTCAACACCTCAGAGTTTATGCCTATCGGTCTGCTCACAGACATTGCCACCGACCTTAACATCAGCGAGGCTCGCGCCGGACTGCTCATCTCGGTGTACGCCTGGGTGGTTGCGATAATGTCGCTGCCACTGATGATAAAGGCATCGAAGATGGAGCTGAAGCGGTTGTTGCTGTCCATAATAGCGTTGTTCGTGGTGAGCCATGTAGGGTCGGCATTAGCCGAAGGCTATTACACGCTGATGCTCTCGCGCATCGGTGTGGCTTGCGCCCACTCTATATTCTGGTCGATAGCCTCGCCGCTCGCTGTGCGCACCGTGCCCGACGGAAAGCGTGCCTTAGCACTGAGTGCTATTGCCACAGGTTCGTCGGTAGCCATGGTTGTCGGTCTGCCGTTGGGTCGCGTGGTAGGTCTCTACGTAGGTTGGCGAATGGCGTTCATGAGCATCGCCATCATCTCTGCCCTCATATTCGTGTTCATACTCGTGGTGTTTCCCAAACTGCAGAGCCGCGGCAAGTTCGCCTTCAAGCAGCTGCCCGAGTTGCTACACAACCGCGTGCTGGTAGGCGTATTCATTATGTCGGTGCTCTTCGCCACAGCCCATTACACCTGCTACAGCTACATTGAGCCGTTCTTGGGCAAGGTGGCAGCCATGTCGCCCGAAACGGTGACGCTGGTACTCATCGTGTTCGGCGGTTCGGGTATGCTCGGCAGTATAGCCTTCTCAAAATACTATATGGCTAACCCGCGCCGCTTCATACTGGCGGTGACGTTAGGCCCCGCCTTGTGCATGATGATGCTGCAGGCTGCGACTGCGGGCATGGCGTACACCCTCGCGGTCTGCATCTTGTGGGGAGCCATGGCTACGGCGTTCAACATAGCCTTTCAGGACAACACCATACGCTTTGCGCCGGAGAACGCCACGTCGATAGGCATGTCTATCTTTTCGGGCATATTCAACCTCGGCATAGGCAGTGGTGCCTACGTGGGCGGACTGGTGGTGAGCCGACTGTCGATAGAATACATAGGCTATGCTGGCGGAGCTATCGGTGTCATTGCTACGCTTTACCTGGTGCTGCGCTACTTCCCCAACATGAGGCGCAGGGAGGCGGCGGAAATAAAACAAAAGTAAAAAAGGAGGGTTGGTTTTCTAATAGCCGTTAATATGTTAAATTGTAGTGTTAAAATGGGATAAAGATGCGTGTCAATTTGTCAGATTAACATTTTTTGCGTCTAAATTTGCAACCACGAAAACAGAAACGCTGTTGTTTTAACACAACATTGCACGCATAGAACGGCAATATGTCAGAACAAGCAGGCAGCGTTAAGTAGGTCGTAAACGATTAGAAAACAATAACAAAACAAGAAAATAAACAGAACTATGAAAAAGTATTCTAAGTATTTTGTTGTGGCAATGAGCACCCTCGCCTTTGCCTTTTCCACCGGAACATTAATCAAGGTGAACGCAACACCAGCCGCAGCGGCAGCTGTACCAGCACAGCCGGTCGATCTGACATACGCTGCGGAGAAGTCGCTGCCGTCGGTTGTACATATCCTCAGCACAAAGAACTCGAAGGTGCAGACCGTGGAGGTGGAGAACGACCCGTTCTCCGACTTCTTCTCTGACCCGTTCGGTTTCTTCGGCAATCCACAAGGCAACGGTGGCAAGCAGCGTCGCAGCGTGCGCACACCGAAGCAGCAGGGCTCGGGCTCGGGCGTTATCATCTCTGCCGACGGCTACATCGTGACGAACAACCACGTGGTGGCAGACGCTGACGAGCTGACCGTGACACTCAACGACAATAAAGAATACTCGGCACGCATCATCGGCACGGACAAGGCTTCCGACCTGGCACTCATCAAGATTGACGGCAAGAACCTGCCAGCCATCACTATCGCCAACAGCGACGACATCAAGGTGGGCGAATGGGTGCTCGCCGTAGGCAACCCGTTCAACCTTACGAACACCGTGACGGCGGGCATCGTGAGTGCTAAGGCACGCTCGCTCTATCAGAATGGTGTGGAGTCGTTCATACAGACCGACGCCGCCATCAACCCTGGCAACTCGGGCGGTGCTCTCGTCAACACACGTGGCGAGCTCATCGGCATCAACGCCATGCTCTACTCGCAGACAGGATCGTTCAGCGGCTACGGCTTCGCAATACCAACGTCGATTATGAACAAGGTGGTGGCAGACTTGAAGCAGTACGGCACCGTGCAGCGTGCACTCATCGGCATACAGGGTCAGGACGTGAAGAACTATGTAGATGCTAAGAAAGACAAGGGCGAGGACATTGACCTCGGCACAATGGAGGGCATCTACGTGGCTAAGGTGACCGAAGAGAGCGCGGCTGAAGAGGCAGGCATGAAGGAAGGCGATGTCATCACTGCCATCGACGGCAAACCTGTAAACAAGATGGCTGAGCTGCAGGAAGTGCTCGCAAAGAAGCGCCCGGGCGACAAGGTGACTGTGACTTATCTGCGCGACAAGAAGAAGGCTACAAAGACCGTAACGCTGAAGAACGAGAAGGGCAACACACAGGTTGTGAAGAAGGCAGACCTCGACGTGCTCGGTGGCAACTTCCGCGCTATCACGAACGCACAGAAGGAACAGCTGAACATCGGCTACGGCTTGGAGGTACTGAAGGTGAACTCGGGCAGACTGAAGACCGCAGGCATCACAAAGGGCTTCATCATCCAGCGCGTGAACGACAACGCAGTGAAGACCATAGACGACTTGCAGAACGCTGTAAAGGAGGCATCTACAAGCAAGGATCCGGTGCTCTATATCCAGGGCGTTTATCCTACGGGCAAGAAGGCTTACTTCGCTGTGCCTTTGGAAGACTAAACAAATAGGTGAATATGGCATCCACACCATAACCACAAACATTGATAGCGGAGGACTCAGAAAAAGCCCTCCGCTATTTTTTTTGTTGTCAATTTAGCATCCGCATCGGTCGGTGCAGACATCCGCGTCGGTCGATGCAGACATCCGCGTCGGTCGATACGAGCATCCGCGTCGGTCGGTGCAGACATCCGCGTCGGTCGATGCAGAATGAAAAAAAGCAACTACTACATTATTAGTTTTACCAAACAGCAATAAAAATAAGTAGATTAAAATTTGCTGCAACCAATAGAAATAACTAAATTTGCAGAATGATGCGCGCAAAGCGCACCCACCCTTTTAACAATAAAATAATATCAAAAAAAGCAACACTTAATGAGACAACTGAAAATCATCAAATCGATTACCAATCGAGAGAACGCCTCACTCGATAAGTATCTTCAGGAGATTGGCCACGAAGAGCTGATTTCTGCAGAAGAGGAAGTAGAGCTTGCACACCGCATAAAGAACGGCGACCGCAAGGCTCTTGAGAAGTTGACAAAGGCAAATCTGCGTTTTGTTGTCTCTGTTGCTAAGCAATATCAAAACCAAGGCCTCTCGCTGCCCGACCTCATCAACGAGGGCAACATCGGACTGTTGAAGGCAGCTGAGAAATTCGACGAGACGCGTGGCTTCAAGTTCATATCCTACGCCGTGTGGTGGATCAGACAGAGCATCCTGCAGGCAATAGCCGAGCAGAGTCGCGTGGTACGATTGCCACTCAATCAGGTGGGCAGCGTGAACAAGATAAAGCGCATACTCAACCAATTCGAGCAGGAGAACGAACGCCGACCGAGCATCGACGAGATTGCAGAGCAAACCGACATGCCGCACGAGAAGATCGAGGACGTGCTGAAGGTGGACACACACCAGGTAAGCGTAGACGCACCGATGACCGAAGGCGACGGAGCAAGTATGCTCGACTTTATGCCGAACGACTCCGAACCATCGACCGATAACGAACTCGTGATGGAATCGATGCGCGAAGAGATTGCACTCGCCCTGTCGGTTCTCAACGAACGCGAACGCAATGTGGTGGAAGCCTTCTACGGCATCAATCAGCCCGAATGCACAATGGAAGAGATTGGCAATAAATACGGACTCACACGCGAACGTGTACGCCAAATCAGAGAGAAGGCGATACGCAAACTGAAACAGAATACAAAGAACAAGCTGCTCAAGGCTTATCTTGGCAGATAACGATAACACAACGAAAGAAATGAAAATACGCACAATCCTGGCATTGGCAATGCTGCTCATGCCGTCGCTTATCTTCGCACTGCAGAAACAAGAGCGACTCTACGTCTACGGAATAGCCACATCGTTCAACGATTCAACGGTGTACATCACGGATATACAGCAGCTCGACTCGGCTTGGGTAGATGCAAAAACCGACTTTCTGTATAGTCGCAACAACTACTCTTATCAGTTGCGCGAGCACCTAAAAGCTAATGGATGCGCCACACCTACCTGCGTCACCGTCTTCGCCAAGAAACGTAAGCAGATAGAGAAGAAATACATGGCTACAAAGAAGCGCTACACAACCAAGGGACGCTACAACGTGAAATCAATAACAAAACACGACTTTACGTACTCATGTATCGTACCGGATGACAGCGAGCGCATGGATTTGCAGAAAAAGAAGTCGAAGAAGAAATAAATGAACAACATATCTGAATACTGCATCGCAGAACATAACATAAGGGTTGTTTTCACAGCAAACGACAGAAACAGCCCTGAATTGATAGCGTCGTTTGAGCCTTTCAGAACGAAAGGTTCAAACGACGATTTTCTTTTTACACTACACGTAGACGACACGCTAAAACCCATAACGAAAGAACATCGCGAACGCATAGACACCTTCGACACGGGCAACGGCGACACCATCGTCGACCAACTCGACAACGGAGGCTATCAGTACATACTAAAGGACATAGAAGGACGCAGCTGCTGTCTGCTACAGACCAACAAGGATTTCAGCGAAGGCGTGTGCGCACTGAACGGCAACGAACAGATGCGACACTTCGGACTGAACAACGCGCTGATGATGCTCTACGCCTTCCGCAGCAGTTTCTTCCACACACTGCTCATACACGCCTCACTCGTGAGAAACAACGGCTACGGCTATGCATTCATCGCAAAAAGCGGCACCGGCAAGAGCACACACACGCAACTATGGCTGAAGCACATCCCCGGGTCGGACCTGATGAACGACGACAACCCCATCGTGCGTGTCATCGACGGACGCACATTTATCTACGGTAGTCCGTGGAGCGGAAAGACCCCTTGCTACCGCGACGTGAAGGCACCACTCGGAGCCATCACACAGATTACACGCGCCAAGAGCAACAGCATAGAACGTTTGTCGCCAACAATAGCTTTCACATACATACTGCCCGCATGTTCCACAATGAAGTGGGACAAGACGGTATTCCGCAATACCTACGACACGGTTATCAAGGTTATCGAAACCTCACAATACGTCTATGTACTACACTGCCTGCCCGACAAAGAGGCTGCAGAAGTGAGTTTTAATACACTATCCGCACCGCATCAACAAAACACCACCTCACCATGCCAATCCCAAGCAAACAGTTCAACAACGCGCAACTGATACCCCATTTCGTGGAGCTACTCAACCAAGGACACACCGTCACGTTCAAGCTGCGCGGCTTCAGTATGCGACCCTTTCTTGAGGACGGACGCGACTGCGCGATACTCAGCAAGCACACCACAGTTCATCGTGGCGACGCAGTGCTGGCAGAGATTAGTCCAGGCACGTATGTGCTACACCGCATCGTGAACATCGACGGCGACAAGGTGACGTTGCGTGGCGACGGCAATCTAAACACCGAACAATGCTCACTCGCCGACATTCGCGGCATAGCAACAGCGTTCTACCGCAAGGGGCGAAGCACCCCCGACTACACATCGGGACGAAAATGGCGCATCTATTCGGCTATCTGGACACGCCTGCTACCCATCCGCCGCTACCTACTGTTCATATATAGAAAAGTAAAAGAGTAAAAGAGCCCCTCCCAACCCTCCCCATCGGGGAGGGCTTAGAAGGCATAAAGAGGCTTAGTTCGGCTTAGAAAGGCATAAAGAGGCTTAGTTCGGCTTAAACGCCACCAACCTCAGGCTTAGTTCGGCTTAATAACAATAAAAGAAAACCAAGAAATATGAAGATAAAGAAAGGATTCGTCCTTAGGGACATTTGCGGCGAGAACATAATCGTTGCAGAAGGCAAAGAGAACATCGACTTCACAAAAATCATCAGCATGAACGAGAGTGCTGCTCTTCTTTGGGAAGGCGTAAAGAACAAAGAGTTCGACGCAGAAACGCTCAAAGAGCTACTGTGCAAGGAGTACGACATCGACGACGCTACGGCGGAGAACGACGCAAAAGCACTACTCGACAGCTGGATAAAGGCAGAAATAGTTGAGTAATACCAAAAACGGCATATCCCTTGTTTGAGATATGCCGTTTTTTATGACTTCAATATATACAAAAACTTAGTACTTCAGAACCTTGGCAGCCACATTCTTAAACTGAGGCATCGCCTTTCCGATAGAAGCACCGATGTAAGTAGGATCGCAAACCACATACTTCTTTCCACCAACAGTGACGAAGTCGCCTGATACATTCTCGTTGAAGCATACTGCAGTAGCAATATGATTAGGATAATCGAGCAATACGACATCGAGCTTCAGCAGATTGCGCACCAGATACGAATAGAGTACAGAACGATCTTCGCAGTCGCAATACGGATAGTAGAAGAGTTCCTCAACGAAGAACGGCTTCTCATAACCGAACTGCTCTTGGTCGGTAGCGTACTGGAAGCCGGTCTGCACAAAGTTGATGAGCAGATTGGCTGCCTCTGCCTCACCCTTTCCATTTACTAATGGTGCGAGTGTTGAGAGCACCTTGCTGGCAACAGATGGGTTCACTTCGGCGTTCACATACACGCTATAGTCGCACTGCGGCATACTGCCATAGAACTCCATCAGCGATTTTGGAACGTCTACAGACACAGCAACCGAACCCGAACGATTCTTATGTACTGAGTTCACCATACCAGCATTAAGTGCTGGAGCATGATTAACCTGCATGTTCAGTTTGCTCTTAGCCTTCGGCGAATCCTCTTGACACATATAGAACTGGCACGACTCATTACTTGTGAGGTTGTAATAGTTGAGTCCGTCCTTTGTAAAGTATGGATGACCATAGACCTGACAATCAGCTGCAACGAACAGAAGCATCTGATTGCGATCGGCACGGCGCGCCATCTTCGACTTGTAGCCAAGCTCGTTGAGCAGGAATTGCTGCATCACAACTGCAGCGTTCTCATCAGTGCAGAGTGTCTTAGAGGCTTCACGAACGAAGAGGAATATACCCCAATCGTTGAGGTTGAGCTCCTTCTTCACCTTACGACAATCGTCTACCAACGCCTTATAATCGGCCTTACACATTGCCTCGTAAGCATCAGCAATGGCGTTCTCACGCATATTGCCTATCGAACAAACACCTTTCAACGACTTGTCGACATACACCTTCTGTCCACAGAAGTTCACCATCTGCTTGTCTGCAGAGGCCGTAAAGAGCTCACCCGTAGGTGCTGACGGCTTAACTGCCGGAGGTGTTACGGGAACAACAACAGGCTTGGTTGTTGGAGCTGCCGGTTGAGCGTTCGGACAGGTCGGCTTAGCGTTCGGGCAAATCGGCTTAGCATTCGGGCAAGCAGGCTTAGCGTTCGGGCAAGTCGGCTTAGCGTTCGGGCAAGCAGGCTTAGCATTTGGACAAGTCGGCTTGGTTGCTGGAGCAGCAGGCTTAGCGTTTGGACAACTCGGCTTGGTTGCTGGAGCAGCAGGCTTAGCGTTTGGACAGGTCGGCTTAGCGTTCGGACAAGTCGGCTTGGTTGCTGGAGCAGCAGGCTTAGCGTTCGGACAAGTCGGCTTGGTTGCTGGAGCGGCAGGCTTAGCGTTCGGACAAGTCGGCTTGGTTGCTGGAGCAGCAGGCTTAGCGTTTGGACAGGTCGGCTTAGCATTTGGACAACTCGGCTTGGTTGCTGGAGCAGCAGGCTGAGGAGTTGGAACTGGAGCTGGAACTGGAGCTGGGGTTTCAGGCTTTACCACGGGCTGAGGCTTTTCACTCTCGGTGTCCACTGGTTGGCGTCGCTTGTTAGTATTGTCAACCTTCTTGTGCGGCTTGTCAAACGTCACCTTTTCACCTCCATCAATCACTCTTCCCTGAGGACGCTGTTTACTCTCTTTAGTCGATTGTCCGAGAATCTCTTCAATAGTAAGCTCTACGGGAGTGGTATCAGGATCCTTCTTCTCGTCGTACACAACGGGCTTAACAGGCTCAGGCTTAACACGCTTCTCCACGGGCTTTTTAGAGTCGAACTCTTTCCACGGATTGCGTAAGAAACTAATGAATTGCTTGTTTGCATCATCGATAAACTTATCAAACGATGCTATTTCACTATTCACAAAGTCATCGAAATCGTCTACAACTTGTGCCTGAGTCCCCATACAACATGTTGCGCAGAAAGCTAATAATATAAATCTTTTCATTTGTACGGGTTTTATTTTAATGGTTATTATCTAAAAAATCCGAAGAAGAGCAGACAAATCTACCCTTCTCCGGATTGATTACAATATCTTCAAGATATTACTCGTCCATTTCAACAGGGTCGCCGATGAACTCCTCAACCTGCTGTGAGAGATCGTTAAGAGCTGCCTTCTTCTTTGCCTCCTTTGCAGCAAGCTCACGAGCCTTCTTAGCAGCTGACTCATCGATAGTCATGTACACCTGGAACTCCTTAGAGCCGCCCTTCTCGCGAACGAGAGTGAAGTGCATCTTAACGAGACCTGCAATCTTTGTATTCACGCCCATCTCATAAGCAGCACCGAACTTATCGATTTCTTCCTCCGACATACCTTCTGCGTCTGAAGACATAATGCTCTTCATCTTACCAACTACCTGAGCCTTAGCACGGCTTGCGTAGCTTGTGATACCATTCATCATAGCGTTCTCACGACCAATCTTAGGGTTCTTGCCTACAGCAATACCTGTAAGAACGAGGTGATTCTCCTCATCACCCTCTACGTATGTGCGATACTTTGTAAGCGCATACTCCATTGTAGAAGCTGTAGCAAGCAATGACCAACCTGCCTTCTTCCACTCCTTACAAGTCTTCTTAATATCCTTCTTCAACAATTTCGACTGAGCGAAAGCTGCAGATGAACCACAGAAGATAAGTGCGATAGCCAATAATACGTTAAAAATTCTCTGTTTCATAATAGTCAAGTTTTAATTGTTATAAATTTAATTGTTACCTATTTCCATTTCATTACTCCCAGTTGGTTGAGTATGGCAATGCTACCTTTATTGGTTCGATTGCTCCTGTGTCTGGGTTTACTACATTGAGCGTGCCCTTCACAAATCCAAAGTCGTTCTTCTTTACTTGACGAAGCGAATACTCGCCCTGTGCCAGCATCTTTATCTGGATGAGTCCCTTTGTAGAGTAGATTGCGTCAACGTTATCGAAGACGAGTGGCACTGCGATATCAGGCACATTGAGCTCAAAACTCTTCACTGCGAACTTATTGCCGTTGCGGTTGTTCACAGTAAGACGCACTGTTACATCCGTGACTTCACGTTCTGCAGCATCTACCATAGCTGCTGTAAGCAGCACCTTACCCTCTGGTGCGATAGAGAACTTCTGACTGCCAAAGCCACTACCGGCTTCTGTGAGCGAAATCTTATAAGTGAGACGTTTGCCCTCAAGACGAAGCATTACGTCAATAGTATTCTCTTCGTCCTCAATACACTCGCTATCATCGTATGTAACGAGGAATGTACCGTCGGTTGTTGGACGCACGTTGAGCTGAGTCACGCTGCTCGACTTCACTGTCGGCAATGTAGACACCTTAACAGGTCTGCCTTTCAGAAGCACCTGACAGCTATATTGTCCACGTTTAACAAACTTACCTGTGAGTGTGAGCGCATCGTAGAGCTGAAGATAGCGCTTCTTCAAGCCTTCCACCTGCTCAAGGCGTACATCGTCGAAGAAGTAGGCCTTCAGAGCGTTGAGCTCAGTAGTAGCAGCTTTGATATCTTCTACCGACTCAATGTTGTCTATCTTCTGTGCCAAAGCCTCGTACTTAGCGGTCATCTCCTGGTCGAGAGCCTCAAACTCTGCCTGCAGTGTGCGCTGCTCGCGACGAGAGTAAGGATAAAGCACCGAATACTCGTAGTAGCTCTCGCCCGTCTTCTTGTCCTGAACACGCTGCCAGTATATTCCAGCTATCTTGTTCGACGAGATACCTTTAAGGAAAGGTAAGTTAGCCGACTTTATCTTCGAGAGACGTGTGTATTCATCGCGCGACTGCACGTTGTCGTCCTCCACTATCTCGCTCGACTCATTACGCTGCGACACGCTTACGTTGCTTGCTACAGAGAGGATGATGCGCTCTGTAACCTCAGCCATTGCCTTCACCTGCGCATCTGCTATGGTATTGGCGGTAACGGTGACAACAAGTGCACTTGGGTTAGCCGTATTGACCCACTCAGGAGCTTTCTTTGCGCTACGCTCCACAACTTTTGTCTGTGCTAATGACATACAGCATGTGGCTACGAGCAGACACAAAGTCAATGATATTCTCTTCATAATAAGTTGTTTAAATTTTATCGTTAGTATCAGTAAATGTATTGGGTAGTTTTTATCACCAATCCACCTTCAAGTTGCGTATCTCTACATAACCATTGCGCACTTTGAGTTTCATGTATGAAATGGTCTCAATCGGGTGATCATAATTGACGATGTAGAAGTCGTGCTTCAAATTGACACGAGCTGGCATACTAACCCATTCATACGATGAACCATTTGCTATAACAGCTTTGTTCTCGCGTGGAAGTTCTTTACCATTGTCGTCAATAACTACATCCAATGATATATCGCCATTCGCAATGTTCACATTCTGGTTGACATACTCGGCTTTGATAGTGATGCGGCGTTGTGTTGGCTCACCCTTACAACTGAGAACACGGAACTCGAGGTCATTCATAGAGATTGTTATCTCGCACTTAGGAGCAGCGGGAGCTTCAGCAGGCACTGGTTTCTCCACAATTTTCTCCACAACAACGGGTTTCTCTACCACCTTTTCTACTACGACCGGTTTCTCTACCACCTTTTCAACAATCACAGTGTCTGGCTTTGTTCCCAACTTTGCAAGAATTTGCTCCTGTAGAGCGTAAGCCTGATCATAGCATGGGATATTGGCAGTGGCAGCAGAGAGATAGCTAATAGCTTCTTTGTAACGCTGCTGATTGTAAAGTGCTTTTGCTTTCTGCAATATGAAAGCGCAATTGGTAGAATAGTACTCTTCAATCTTCTTGCGTGCAGTATTGATGAATTGCTTATAGGCAGGGTCAGTCACCTTGATGCCCTTTATCATCGACTTCATAGCCTTATCCTTGCTACCAAGCGATTCGCCCTCCAATTCAATTGATGTGCTGTAATATTCGGCACCATCGATGATGTTCTTGGCAATGAGCACTAACTCGCCTTGTGCGATAGGCACGTCAAGCACAACACCGTCCTTAGTAGAGATAATCTTCTCTACAGATATAGTTGGCTCTATGGCAAACACATTATAAAGATCAGCAGCACCAGCTCCATTGCGATCGAACACCTGACGAAGCTTCAAATCGAGGGCGTTGGTCACAGATACTGACATACCATCTGCCTCTGCCTTCAATATAGAGAACTGAATATCGGTTTGCGCCATTGCAATCGTTGCAGATAGAAAGAATACAATTTGTAATAGTATTTTCTTCATAAAGTCGGTTATTTAGTTATTTTGAGTACAAAAGTATTAAATATTATAATAAAGTCCAAATTTTTTTTGAATAATATACAAAAATAAGGTGGAACTTTAACAATTCCACCTTATTCTATTATATATAGTATTTTTACTCAATCACTACGAGCGGAGAGTCCTCAAGTACGCTCTCGCCAGTCTTCACGCAGATAGCCGTCACCTTTCCGTCCTTCTCAGCTTCGAGATTGTTAGCCATCTTCATTGCTTCGAGCACAACGACTACGTCGCCTACCTTCACCTCGTCGCCTACAGCAACCTTAATTTCGGTTACTACGCCTGGCAGCGGAGCCTTGAGCGCGTTGGCTGTGTTCACGTTGGCAGCACTTGCTGTCTCGCCTTCCTCTGCCTCAGCAGCCGGCTGACCAAGCACTACCTTCTTCTTCTCGGGCTCAGCCTCCTGCTCCATCTCTACCTTGAAAGCCTCGCCGTTTACGGTTACGTCGGCGATATTGCCCTCAACGTCTTCTATCTGTACCTTGTACTCCTTGCCGTCGATTGTATATTTAAACTCTTTCATTTCTTTTTTATGGTTTTGCTGTTAAACTTAAGAACTTGGCGTTCCACATAGTCTGACGCGGCTGTATGGTGATGAAGCCCGGTTCTTTATCGTGTACGTTGTTGCCCTGATACTCATATAGAGCCATGGCAATGGCAGCATATATATTCTTGTCCATACCTGTATATTTGTTTACTTGTAACCTTGTCTACTTGTTTACTCGTCTACTTGTAAAACAAATTACATCGGCATACAACCATGCTTCTTAGCTGGCAACTGCTGACGCTTTGTAGCGAGCTGTGCCAGACCGCGACAGATGCGGAAACGTGTGTTGCGCGGCTCGATTACGTCGTCGATATAGCCGTAAGAAGCTGCCTCGTACGGGTTTGCGAACTTCTCAGTGTACTCGTCTTCCTTTTCTGCGAGGAACGCCTGAACGTCTTCGCCAGCTTCCTTCTTAGCTTTAGCTTCCTTGCCGCAGAGGATTGCAACAGCACCGCTTGCACCCATAACCGCAATCTCTGAAGACGGCCATGCGAAGTTGAGGTCTGAACGCAACTGCTTGCAGCCCATAACGATGTGCGAACCGCCGTAACTCTTGCGCAGAGTGATTGTGATCTTTGGAACGGTAGCCTCGCCATAAGCGTAGAGCAACTGTGCACCATGCTGAATAACGGCGTTGTACTCCTGACCTGTACCTGGCAGGAAGCCTGGCACGTCGACAAGCGACACGATAGGAATGTTGAACGCATCGCAGAAGCGCACGAAGCGTGCTGCCTTGCGACTTGCGTTAACATCGAGAACGCCTGCGTAAGCAGCCGGCTGGTTGGCTACGATACCAACGCTCTGACCGTTGAAGCGTGCGAAACCGATGATGATGTTCTTAGCAAACTTAGGCTGTATCTCGAAGAACTCGCCGTTGTCGGTGATGGCACCGATAACCTTGTACATATCATAAGCCTTGTTCGGGTCGTCGGGGATAATCTCGTTGAGAGAGTCCTCCATACGGTTGATCGGGTCGTTGCACTCTACGCGCGGAGCCTCTTCTGTGTTGTTGCTCGGGATGAACGAGAGCAGGCTCTTTATCATCTCGATAGCCTCTTCCTCAGTCTTTGCAGCGAAGTGTGTCACACCGCTCTTCGTAGCGTGAACCGATGCACCGCCGAGGTGCTCAGCGTCGATGTCCTCGCCCGTAACGGTCTTCACAACCTTCGGACCTGTGAGGAACATGTATGAAGTCTGCTCCTTCATGATGATGAAGTCGGTGAGAGCCGGCGAGTAAACTGCACCGCCTGCGCACGGACCCATGATAGCCGAGATCTGTGGGATTACGCCCGAAGCGAGGATGTTGCGCTCGAAGATTTCGCCGTAGCCAGCGAGGGCGCAGATGCCTTCCTGAATACGTGCACCGCCCGAGTCGTTCATGCAAATAACCGGTGCGCCCATGGTCATAGCCATGTCCATCACCTTGCAAATCTTCTGTGCCATTGTCTCAGAGAGCGAACCGCCGTTGACGGTGAAGTCCTGAGCATATACGTAAACCAAACGGCCGCCTACTGTAGCGCTACCTGCTACGACACCGTCGCCATAGTAGTGCTTCTTTTCCATACCGAAGTTAGTACAACGATGCTTCTTAAACATGTCGTACTCCTCGAACGAACCTTCGTCGACGAGCATCTCGATGCGCTCGCGTGCTGTGTATTTGCCGCGTGCGTGCTGCTTCTCAATAGCTTTTTCGCCGCCACCGAGACGAGCCTGTTCGCGCTTAGCGACCAGCTCCTTGATTTTTTCTACTTGTTTGCTCATAATTTTATTTTGCTATTTCTTTGTTCTTTCTTTAGCGTATGAAATCGCATATATACTATTTAGAGTGCAAAATTACTAAAAAAAGAACAAAGAAGGCTATATCATTGATATAAATTTTGTTACTGCATTGTTTCGTTTGTGCCGACACTGGCTTCTGCCTGCCTTACTTCATGCTGTCGTCGACGAACGAGAAGGGCAGCAGATCTTTGGCCGACTGCAGGCTGTAGACTCCTTTTTTGCCGTAGAGCAGCACGCGGATGGGTTTCTTGTAGCGGTCTTCCACACCGAGTATCACCTGGCGACAGGCTCCGCATGGACTCACTGGTTCGTCGAGCAGTCCGCCTGTGTTGCGTGCCGCGATAGCGAGTGTCGAAACGGGCTGGTCGGGATAGTTTGCCTGTGCTGCGAATATGGCTGTGCGCTCGGCGCACGTGCCTGATGGGAATGCTGCGTTCTCTTGGTTTGCGCCTGTTACGATGGTGCCGTCGGCGAGGCGCAATGCTGCTCCTACGTAAAAATTGCTGTACGGAGCGTATGCACCGTTGGTGGCTTCCAACGCACGCTCTACGAGTTCGCGGTCAGCAGTGTTCAGTTCGTCGAGCTGATAGTGCTCAACGCGAATGTTGATGTTTATTTCTTTCATAGTTTAAAGATGGTGGTGAGATGTTGCTGTGGTGAGGTGGTGATGATGGGGTGATGATGGGGTGATGATGGTGAAGATACTTATTCCTGCGGATTAGGTTCTTCCGTCTTTTCCTCCTTGAATTCGTATGCTCCCACGTCGGGTCGCTCGTCGCGCGGCATAGCGTTGCGGTCGGTTTTGGTAGCCGTAGCTGGGTCGGCGCGGTCGATAGCCACTGATGTCTTTGCGAGTCGGAAGTCGTAGTCCTGCTTGTCGCCGTCCACCTTTCGGAAGTGGTTGGTGCAGACAGAGTCGGCATTCTCTTTCTCCTCGAACACTACGTTTACGAAGTGCGGCAGTTCTTTCTCGTCCGTCACCTCGGGGGTGCGTATCACGCAGTTCTCAAACTTATAGTTGAAAGCGTTCGGTTCTGCGGCATCCTCGCCCGTAGCATCCTTCACGGGCTTTCCGCCCATCATCTCGTCTGCGCTGTAGCCCGTGATGAGCGTGTTGCGACAGACGAACTGCTGCAGCGGATGCTTCAGAGCCGAGAAGCTGAGCGCACTGGCACGGTTGGAGTCGAACGGATAGAACTGTGCCAGCGTGCAGTTGTTCACCTGCACGTCGCCTCCGTCCACGCCCAAGCAGTTGTTGAGTGCGTTTGTCAGCTGCGAGTTCTCTACCGTCACCTTCGAATTTTCTACATACAGCGCGTGTCCCTGACAGTTGTGTATGGTAGAGTTGGCTATGGTGAGCGTCTGCCGAGCCACATCCGACGAGTCGACACGCACACCATGGAATGCGCTGTGCAAGTCGGTGAACTCCATCCGGTTGTCGTACGACTTCTCCATGAAGTGTACACCGTTCCACAGTCCGCTCATGCGGTCGTAAGGCAGATAGTCGAACATATGGTCGAGGCGGTCGCCACGCAGCGTGACGGGCTGATCGGCGGTGCCTTTACATACGAGTCGTCCCTTCACGTCGATGCCCGCTCCGTCGTGAAAATAGAGCGTAGCGCCCGGCGCTATAGTGAGTGTAGCGCCCTCCTCCACGGTCAGCGGACCGTACACCACGAGTGGCTTACCTGCGGATATTGTGTAGTCGCTATCGATGGTCTTGTTGCGCACGAAGTCGGCATCCCACGACCATGCGTTGAGCACCACCTTCTGCTCCACTCCACTCTCGAGTGCGAACACGAGGCGGTCGTTCAGCTCCTTCGGTGCGTCACCGTGGTTCACGGCTGTAGTCACCTCCACGAACACGCGTATGCTGTCCTTGTTGCGCACCTCTATGCCGTTTGCCTTATAGCCCTGTTCCGGACTCAGATATACGCCGTCTACATTCACGCGGAATCCGTTCTGGTTGCCTCCTTCGAGGCGCACCGACGTGCAGCGCAGTCCTTTTCCCGAGCGGTTGCTCACCCAGAAGTCGCGCGTCGACGACGGCACGGTAGAGAATACGGTGTCAATGCGCACCGTGTCGGTAGAGAACGTGAGCAGGTTGTTCGGCGATGTTGTAAAATCGTCGATATCGTCGCATGCGCTTAAGCCGAACACGCCCAGCACACACATTATTATATATATATGAATATGTTTCATCGTAATAGATATAACGCAGAAACGGCGGTTTTATTGTATCATTACAATCAATTACTATTATTTAAGTGCCTTCAAGAAAGATCGTGCTCCGTATAACGGCACATTTGTCAACCTATCTTCTTCACGATAATCGCTCATTGAGGATACTGATAATCAACGATAACAACAAGTGTTTTACATTTTTATGAGGGACTTTTCGCCACATTACTACATTTTTATGAGGGACTTTTTGCCACATCACTACATTTTTATGAGGGACTTTCCGCATTTGGGTGCGGTGAAAGCTACAGACGCAAAAAGCGGTTGCATGTGCCAAAGGCGCCATGCAACCGCTTCGTTATATTGTTAATTACTATTGTCTGAGCAAGCTCACTTTTATTTTGTGAGGTTGATCTTGTTGTTTACATTTACAGCCTCTGCAATGGCTGCACAACAAATTGCGAAGATAAATCCGAAAATCATCATAATCTTAATCCTTTCTTTTTTAATTGTTATCCTACTTGTGTTTTTCTGTGTTTCCCATTTGTTTGCTCCTCAGCGCAACAGTGCTTTCAGCACTTGTTACTTCTTGAGGCTGATCTTGTTGTTTACCTTTACAGCTTCTGCAAGAGCTGCACAACAAATCGCAAAAATAAAACTAAAAATAACCATAATGTTACCCTTTCTTTCTTTAATTCTTACTTTGTTATCCCTAATTACGCTTCTCTTTCTTGCCTTTCGGCAATCGTCAGCCACGCTTTCAGCGCAGCCTCGTCGTTTATTTCTGATGCAAAGGTAGTGCTATTTGTGTTCGCACACAAGTATTAGTTCGTTTATTTTTCAAGTTGTCGTATATTTTTGATGTTAGTCAAGTAGTTGTCGTAAATTTGCATTTTTGTCATATCGCTGCAATACATTTGTAGCCAAAATGGCAGAACGAGAATATTACAAAATATGGCAAATCGTAGGAGGCTACGGCATTCTTGCCGTAGCCATTAGCGACTTGACATTAAAATATCTGCAATGGCTACGGCAAGAATGCCGTAGCCTCCTACGAAATCTATGAAAAAGTCATCGGATGGCGAACGTAATCCGATTGGGTGGCGAACGCAATCTGACTGGGCGGCGTTCGCAATCTGACCGGGTGGCGTTCGCAATCTGATCGGGCGGCGTTCGAAGAACAACGACAAAAGTTAATAAGGCAGTGTCACTTTGAACAACTCGTTATCGACATGCTCCTTACGTATAACATCTACAAGCTCGGCTACTATGTCCGGATGCGCAGCACTCACGTCGTTATCCTCGTGCAAGTCGGTGGCGAGGTTGTACAGGCGCGGCTTGCCCTTTACGACTATCAGCTTCCAGTCGCCACGGCGCACGGCTATCTGGTCGGTCTCGTGGAACTCCCAGTAGAGGTGTTCGTGCTGCAGCTGCTTGGAATTGTCGCCGAGAAGTGTCGGAGCAATGGAAAGTCCGTCGAAACCATCGCCCGCGAGCTTGCGGTTGGTGTAGCGTTTACGGAAGTTCTTCACGCCGGCGAGGTCGCAGAACGTAGGCATGAGGTCGTAGAAGGCGAACTGCAGGTCGCTCACCTCGCCTGCCTTCACGTGTCCGGGCCACCACGCTATGAACGGAATGCGTATGCCGCCCTCGTAGCATTGGCGCTTGAGTCCGCGCAGTTTGCCGTCGCGCCCGAAGAATTCGGGGTCGGCACCGCCCTCCTCATGAGGTCCGTTGTCGGAGGTGAAGATGACGAGCGTGTTCTTGTCGAGTCCCTTCTCGCGCAACTTTGCTATCACCTCGCCAACGTACTGATCGAGACGGGTTATCATTCCGGCAAACTGTGCGTGGGTATGCTCCACAGCGTTGTAGCGTGACCCCTCCTGTCCGCCCCACGTTTTATCGACAAAGAACTTCTTCTCGTAGCCCTCCACGATGCTGTCGTAGGGCTGAGCCAGTTCGGCGTGAGGAAGGGTGTACGTGAAGAAGCCCACGAAGGGCTGCTTGCCGTCCTGGCGGTCAATCCATTCGAGTGCCTTCTCATGAATGATGCGTGCCGAATACTGCTGGCGTTTATGGTAGTCGCGTCCGAACATGGGGTACTGTATGTTCTGCTCCATCACCTCGCGCACTACAGCCGTGTCGCCCATAGAGCGCGAGTAGCGGTTGAGGAAGTTGGGGTAATACAGATGCGCCTGGAACTGGCAGATGTAGCCGTAGAACTCGTCCACGCCACGCTTGTCAGGCGTAGAGGGCGATCCTTCGTAGCCGCCAGCCCACTTGCCGAACACGCCTGTGGTGTAACCGTGGTCTTTCAGCATCTCAGGCAGTATCTTGTGCTGCGGGTCGTAAGGTTCCTGACCCACCACGGCGAAGTCTACATTGTTGCCGTACATCACAGTGCGGTCGTTCGACCAGTATTCGCGGTTGCCGCGCACGTGTCCGTGACCCGAATGCTGACCCGTCATTATCGAAGCACGCGAGGGCGCAGACACCGGCGAGCCGGCGTAAGCCTGCGTGAAGCGCATACCCTCCTCAGCCATACGGTCGATGTTGGGCGTACTGATATAGGGCTGTCCGTAGCAGGCGAGGTCGCCGTAGCCCATGTCGTCGCACAATATAAATATAATGTTGGGCTGCTTCGGCTGCACACGCTTCTGCGGTGCCTTTGCTGCCACGAGCGAGGGCACTACAGAGAGTGCGGCGCCCGCTAAAAGAATGTTCTTGTTCATCGCGAAATTTGTTGTTTTAGAGTAATCGATTTGTTTTCAATGTATAAAATTACTGCAAATAATCCGAACACCAAAATCATTTCGCAACAAACATATAAATTCAGCCTGATTTACTCCGTTTTTCAAAAAATAAACATTACTTTTGCATATAGATTTTGTACAAATGTACGCATCTTTATTAACCTGAAACACTATAAACAACAAATGAGAGAAAAAATTGACTGCTTTCTGCCCTGCAACGATGTAGCCGAGATTGCCGACTCGATACAGACGCTGAGCCAAAGCAAGACGACACAGCATATTAACCTGCTCGTGAGCGACACAAGCGACATCTGCGCGTGCAGCGACACGGACAGCATCAGCAACTGCACCGTGATAACCATCGACGGGCTCACTTCGACAAAGACACTACTCACCATCGAGGAGCATACGGATGCCGAATACGTGCTACTGAGTCTAAAGCACACACCAGTGAATCTCGGACTGCACGCTCTCGAACGACTGCTGCGCGTGGCTACCGACAGCAACGCCGGAATGGTGTACGCTGACAGCTACATACAGAAGAACGACGTGGTGGAGAAGCATCCCACCATCGACTATCAGACGGGTAGCATACGCGACGACTTCGACTTCGGACAGCTCGTGCTAATACGCGCGTCGCTGCTGCACGAGTACGCAGCAAAGCAACAACTGACCGACTACAAGTGGGCTGGTTTCTACGACCTGCGCCTGTACATCAGTCGCAAGGCGCAGATTTTCCATCTGAACGAATATCTGTACACACAGGTGGAGACCGACTCACGCAAGAGCGGCGAGCGACAGTTCGACTACGTCAATCCGCGCAACCGCGAGGTGCAGATAGAGATGGAACAGGCTGCCACAAAGCACCTGGACAAGATTGGTGCTACGGTAGACACATCGAAGTACACCAAGCCCGACTACAGCGAGCAAGACTTCACGTTCGAGGCATCGGTCATCATACCCGTGTTCAACCGCGCGAAAACCATCGCCGACGCAGTCAGTTCGGCTCTCACGCAGAAGACCACATTCAAATATAACGTAATCGTGGTGGACAACCACTCCACCGACGGCACTTCCGCAATACTCGAAGCTGCGGCTGCTGAGGACAAGCGACTCATACACATCGTTCCGGAACGCACCGACCTCGGCATCGGCGGCTGCTGGAACGTGGCTATCGACGACGAACGCTGCGGACGTTTCGCCGTGCAGCTCGACAGCGACGACCTCTACTCGTCGCCGCAGACCTTACAGCGCATCGTCGACGAGTTTCACAAGCAGGGGGCTGCAATGATTGTGGGCTCTTATCGCATGTGCAACTTCCAACTCGAAACGCTTCCACCCGGACTTATCGACCACAAGGAGTGGACCGACCAGAACGGACCGAACAACGCGCTGCGCATCAACGGACTCGGCGCGCCACGCGCCTTCTTCACGCCTATCCTGCGACAGATACAGTTCCCGAACACGTCGTACGGCGAGGACTATGCCCTCGGACTTGCCTTCAGCCGCAAGTATCGCATCGGCAGAATCTTCGACGAGCTGTACCTGTGCCGCCGTTGGGACGGAAACAGCGATGCCGCACTGAGCATTGAGCGACAAAATGCCAACAACCTGTACAAGGATCGTCTGCGCACACTCGAGATTGCGGCTCGTCAGCAGCTCTCCGAAGGTACTGCGGATGCTTCGGCAGACAGTTCGCTGCAACGTTTCTTCAACCGCCAGCTGGAGGTGTGGGAGGATGCACGCCAGCACTTCCACGACCTGCGCAACGTGAAGACGCGCGAGTTGGCGTGCGGAGAGATTACGCTGAAACTGCAGTTCAACCCTGCACGCATCGTGTCTACGGGCGCGAACATCGACCGCAAGACAATCGCTGAGCGTCCGTGCTTCCTCTGCGAGCAGAACCGACCGAAGGAGCAGATGCAGAAACAGGTGGACAAGAACTTCACGCTGCTCATCAACCCCTTCCCTATCATGCCGCAACACTATACTATACCGCTACGCACACACCGTCCGCAGAGCATCGGCATGAACTATGGCGAGATTTACCGCCTACTCAACGCCTACCCCACGCTCACCGTGTTCTACAACGGACCGAAGTGCGGTGCATCGGCTCCCGACCACATGCACTTCCAGGCTATCTGCTCGGGTATGCTGCCGCTGCAAACCAACTGGCCTCGACTGAGCCGGGGCAGCGAGGTACTGCTGAGCAAGGACGAGCGTGGTGCGGTGGCTGCCGTACGTGACTTCGCCGTGCCCGTATTCTCTATACGCACCACCGACCAACACACGGGCGAACAGCTCTTCCGCAAGCTCTATTCGGCACTGCCGATGCACGGCGGCGAGACCGAACCGATGATGAACATCATAGCATGGCGCGACGGCGACGACTATCAGGTGGTGGTGATACCACGCACGAAGCATCGCCCCGACTGCTACTTTGCCGACGGCGAGCAGAAGCGACTCGTCAGTCCGGGCTCGCTCGACATGGCGGGCTTCATCGTCACACCACGCCCCGAAGACTTCGAGACGCTGACCGCAGAAGAGGCTATAGCTATACTGCAGGAGTGTGGCATGAGCGAAGCTGCCTTTAACGAGGCGGTGGAGAAATTGCACACACTGGCAGCCGAAGCCCCGTCCGCTAACACCCACTTCGCTGGCAAGCAGCCGATGGTGTCGGTGGGCATCGTGAGCGGTGCGAAGATTTCGTTCTCGCTCAACAAGCCGTACATGGCTAAGGGTAACCTGATTGAGGGCGAGCAGGTGGTTGAGTTCCATGAGGGTGGCATCCTGTGGAACGGCAACCAGTATCGCGAGCTGACCTTCCATCCGCAGCAGAACGATGCCTCGTTCTCACTGCACGACGTAACAATCGGCGTGAATTTCCACTGGGAGCGTCAGGAGACGCAGACCTTCCTGGGCACGCTGCGCCTCGTGGTAGACTCCGACTGCGTATGTGCTATCAACGAATTGCCAGTGGAGTCGTATCTGGAGAGCGTCATATCGAGCGAGATGAGTGCCACATCGAGCCTCGAACTGCTCAAGGCACACGCCGTCATCTCGCGCAGTTGGCTGCTGGCACAGATTGAGCAACGCCACAAGCAGCAGACGGGTGCCGGTGGCAGTGGCTTCTTCTCGTTCATACGCAAGGACGACGAGCTGATAAAATGGTACGACCGCGAGGATCATACCATCTTCGACGTTTGCGCCGACGACCACTGCCAGCGCTATCAAGGCATTACGAAGGCTACGAGCAAGCATGTGGCGGAGGCTATTCGTGCCACACGCGGACAGATACTGATGGACAACGACGAGATATGCGACGCACGCTTCAGCAAGTGCTGCGGTGGTGCTACGGAGGAATTCCAGTATTGTTGGGAGAACGTGAAGAAGCCATACCTCATGGCTGTACGCGACACGGCTGACGCAAGCTCTTGCGGATGCAACAACACCGCAGCAGCCGAACTGCCCGACCTTACCATTGAGGAGAACGCTGAACGCTGGATACGCACCGCACCGGAGTCGTTCTGCAACACCGACGACAAGAAAATCCTCTCGGAGGTGCTCAACGACTACGACCAGGAGACTACCGACTTCTATCGCTGGCACGTGACATACACACAGGAGGAACTGAAGAGCCTCATCACAGAGAAACTGAAGATGGAGTTCGGCGATATCCTCGACCTCGTGCCGATGGAGCGCGGACGCAGTGGACGCATCTGCCGACTGAAGATTGTGGGGTCGGAGCGCACATTCACCATCGGCAAGGAGCTGGAGATACGTCGCACACTGAGCGACACGCACCTATACAGCAGTGCGTTCGTCGTAGACAAGGAGGACATCAAGAACGGCGTGCCACAGACTTTCCGCCTCACAGGTGCCGGCTGGGGACACGGCGTAGGACTCTGCCAGATTGGTGCCGCAGTAATGGGTGCCAAGGGCTACAACTACGACCAAATCCTGCTGCACTACTACCGCGGAGCGGAGATAAAGAGGATTTATAAATAATGGTGGTGTGGTGGTGTTATGTTGAGGTGGTGAGATTAGTACATATCTCAACATAACAACACCTCAACATCTCAACACTACAACACCACAACATTTTCAGAATGAAAAAGACAAATCCGTGGGCATGGATCCCCACATTATATTTCGCAGAAGGTCTGCCCAACGTTGTCGTTACAGCCCTGTCGGTAGTCATGCTGATGCAGATGGGACTGAGCGATGCCGAGGTAGGACTCTACACGGGCTGGTTGGCTCTGCCTTGGGTGGTGAAGCCGCTATGGAGTCCGTTCATCGACCTGCTGAAGACAAAGCGTTGGTGGGTGCTCACGATGCAGCTGCTCATGGGCAGTGCGCTGGCAGGCATCGCCTTCACGCTGCCCACGTCGTTCTGGTTCCAGGGTACGATGTTCTTCCTCTTCGCAATGGCGTTCGCCAGTGCTACGCACGACATCTCTGCCGACGGCTTCTATATGATAGAGCTCGACGAGCACAACCAGGCGAAGTACGTCGGACTGCGCAATACGTTCTACCGACTCGCCGTCATCTTCGTGAACGGCGCACTCGTGTCGCTCGCCGGCATATTAGAACATCAACTGAATATGTCGGTGGTCTACACCTGGACACTCATCTTCTACGCGCTCGCGGCGCTCTTCATCGGCATCTGGCTCTACCACTGCCGTATGATGCCGCGTCCTGCCGACGATGTTAGTTCGGAGAAGAGCGTGAAGGAAGTGGCACACGAACTGAAGACGATGCTCGCCACTTTCTTCTGCAAGTTCGGCACAAAGGAGACGGTATTCGTGATGCTATTCCTGCTGTTCTACCGCTTTCCCGAGGCACTGCTGAACACGATGACTAAGACGTTCCTCATGCGCCCAACAGCCGAAGGCGGAATGGCTCTGACACCCGAGGAGTACGGCTTGGCGCAGGGCACGGTGGGACTCATCGGACTGCTCTTGGGCGGAATCATCGGTGGCGTGCTCGTCAGTCGCGACGGCATGAAACGCTGGCTGTGGCCTATGGTTTGCGCCATTACACTGCCCGATGCAGTGTACATATACCTCAGCTACACGCTCGACTCCAATCTGTGGGTCATATCGTCGTGCCTCTTCGTGGAGCAGTTCGGCTATGGCTTGGGCTTCACCGTATTGACGCTCTACATGCTGTTCTACAGTCAGGGTAAGTTCCGCACCTCACATTATTCTATATGCACCGGCATCTCATATCTCGGACTGATGCTGCCGGGCATGGTGTCGGGCTACGTTAAGGACATCATGGGCTACAAGATGTTCTTCATCTTCGTGATGGCGTGCTGCCTGATCACGTTCCTCGTGACAGCATTCCTAAAGATTGACCCCGAGTTCGGAAAGAAGAAAATTGACCTCGAGTTCGGAAAGAAAAAATAATGACAGACAAGCAACCAAAAACAACCTATCACCCACACCGCAGAGGTACAAAGACTCGCAGGTTGTGGCTTCCGTCGCTGATGTTCGGCGACGGAGTGGCTGTGTCTGTGCTTGTACTGACCATGGTAATGCTGCGCCGTATGGGGCTCGACACCGCTGACACCGCACTCGCTATCGCCCTACTCTCAATACCGGTGATGCTACGTCCATTGTTCGAGATGGTAGTGACCCACTTTTGGGGCACCACAAAGGTGTGGATACTATCTACACAGTTCATCTCCGCTCTCTCGCTCGCTGCAGTAGCCTTTACGCTGCATACGAGCAGTTGGCTGTTAGGCACGGTGTGCTTCATGCCGTTCTTCGTGTGCTCATCAGTGTTCTACAACATCGCCCTGCACCGCTTCTATGTCGACTCGCCAACGAAGAAGTTGAGGTGGTGTGATGGTGAGATGGTGACATTACATTCGTCAAATCTCAACACCTCAGCACCTCAACACCACAACACCACAAATCTCAACACCTCAACACCACAACACCACAACACCACAACACCTCAACACCACAACACCACAATATCAAATCCCAACACCTCAACACCTCAACATCTCAACAGTCAAAAACCCGCCGGATTTTTGACCATGGCCCTCCTCTTCGGCTGCGGAGTGATGATGATGATAGCTGGCAACATGGAAGTTGTGACGCGCAACATACGCTATTCGTGGAGCCTTGTGTTCTACATTATGGCAGGCGTGGAGCTGTTCCTGTGGCTTTGGCACACCATATTCCTACCCGGTGGCACACATGGTTACGCCAAGCCGAAGCCGACAATGGGACTGCATCGCGGTGAGTTCAGAATATCCTTGCGTCGTATGCTGAAGCGCAAGGACGACATCACCGCCTTGACATTCTTCGTCCTCTTCCTCCTGCCCGAGACATTGCTCGCTCTCACCGCCTCACTATTCCTCATCGCAAAGCCACATAATGGCGGACTGGGTTTATCGCCACAGGAGTTCGCCTTTACACAGGGCACCATCGCCGTCATTGCTATCGCATTAGGCTACACACTTGGCGGTAAGGCGATAAAGAGACACGGACTGCGTCGTTGGCTGCTGCCCTCAGCCCTGCTGCTCGCCGTTCCGGGTGCCGCACTGCTCTTCCTCAGCTACAACACGGCAGCGCCACTCAGCATCGTAGCCGCCTCGCTGGCTGCGGGTCACGCTGCTTTGGGCTTCGCTCTTAGCATGGTGAAGCAGGTGGTGGTGCGCTTCACGCGCAATATGCCCGACAACACTTTGCGCCACGCCATAGCGCGCACACTCATCGCCACCCCATTTGTCCTCGTAGGCATGTTCGCAGGAGCCATGCTCACCCTGATCGACTATCAGCACATCTTCCTCCTTGCCACAGAACTCTCCATCGCATCGCTGACAGTCGCAGCATTATACCTCTATCGCACACGCAAAAAATAGCAGGCTACAAAGGCATCACATCGGATGAAATGGTGCGCCATATATCCGTTTATGTTTGGTCTTCAACACATTACGATTGCACGACATCCATAGCTGGAAGATATGGAAGATAAAAACGGCAATCGAGAATTATTAGTCGATGAATCGCTTTGTTATCTCGCCGTACATGTCGATGCGACGATCGCGAAGGAAGGGCCACCAGCGGCGCACGTCCTCGCTGTGAGCAAGGTCCACCTCCATCACTACGCTGTCCTCTGCGTCGGGAGCCGAGCGATAGAGCATCTCGCCCTGCGGACCCACAACCATCGACGAACCCCAGAACTCGATGCCCGGTGTCTGTTTACTCGGGTCTGGCTCGAAGCCAACGCGGTTGACCGACACTACGGGAAGACCATTGGCAACGGCATGACCGCGCTGCACGGTTGTCCACGCCTCGCGCTGACGCTGCTGCTCGTCCTCGGTGTCAGACGCTGCATAGCCTATCGCTGTAGGATAGATGAGCAGTTCGGCACCCTGCAGAGCCATCAGTCGGGCTGCCTCCGGGTACCACTGATCCCAGCATACGAGCACGCCGAGTTTGCCCACGCTGGTCTGAATCGGACGGAAGCCGAGGTCGCCAGGTGTGAAGTAGAACTTCTCGTAGTAGGCAGGGTCGTCGGGTATGTGCATCTTGCGATACTTGCCGGCGATAGAGCCGTCGCACTCCATGACGACAGCCGTATTGTGGTACAGACCCGGAGCACGGCGCTCGAAGAGCGATGTGACGATAACCACGTTGCACTCGCGTGCCAATGCGCCGTAGAAGTCGGTAGACGGACCGGGGATAGGCTCCGCAAGGTCGAAGTTGTCTACATCCTCCACCTGGCAGAAGTAGAGCGAGTTGTGCAGTTCCTGAAGCACAACGAGTTCTGCGCCACGCTTTGCGAGGTCGCGCACACCGTCGGCAAGGCGCTGCATGTTTGTCTTCACGTCAGCCACGTTGTGCTGCTGAAGATATCCTATTTTCAAGTGTTTCATAATCTTACTACGTATTTATTTTGTTGCAAAGTTAGCCATTTTCGGTTAAAAAGCCTCATCTCAACTGCCAGAAAGCCACGGCAGCTGCTGCGGCAACATTGAGCGAGTCGATGCCGCGTGCCATCGGTATGCGCACCACATAGTCGGCGGCGGCGATGGTAGCGGCAGGCAGTCCGTCACCCTCGTTGCCCATGACGATGGCAAGACGAGGCTCGGCGAGCAGCGTCGGGTCGTCGATAGACACCGAATTGTCGGTGAGAGCCATCGCAGCGGTGCGGAAGCCATACCGGTTCAGGTCGCTGACAGGACCGTCTATCCACGTCCAAGAAATGGAGAACACCGCACCCATCGACACTCTCACCGCACGGCGGTTGAGCGGATCGCAGGAAGTACGCGTCATCAGCACAGCATCGATACCGAGAGCGGCAGCCGAGCGGAACATGGCACCCACGTTGGTGGCGTCGACAACGCCGTCGATAACCACCACACGACGCGCATCGCAGCACACCTCCTCAACGCTTCGCTCCGCAGGGCGGCGCATAGCACAGAGCACGCCGCGCGTAAGCACGTAGCCGGTGAGCGAAGCAAGCAGTTCGCGACGGCCTGTGTAGACAGGTATGTCGCCACACCGACTGATTATCTCTGCCGCATCTCCATCTACATGGCGCTGCTCGCAAAGCAAAGCCAAGGGCTCGTAGCCCTCAATAAGCGCACGGTCGATGACCTTCGGACTCTCCACGATGAACACACCACTACCCTTTTCGTAGCTGTGGCGCAGCTGCTTCTCCGTGAGACTCGAGAAAAGCTCGACACCGGGGAATTCAAGCGAATCGATTTCTATTATAGCCATTGCGCAAATCATTTACTTCGCCAACTGGCACTCAGCAGGATACTGCATCGTGAGACAATGGATAGATCCGTGCTGACGCACGATGGTGCGCGAGTCAATGCCGATGATGTCGTAGCCCGGGAAAGCCTCAGCCACAAGAGCCAGAGCACGGGCATCGTTCTCCTCCTGTGCATAAGTAGGTACAATGACGGCACCGTTGATGATGAGGAAGTTGGCGTAGGTAGCTGGCAGACGGTCACCGCCGTCGTAGAGCGCGTCGGGCATAGGCAGACGCAGCAGGCGATAGGGATTGCCGTCGGCATCGGTTGCCACCTTCAGTTGCTGCTCAAGAGCGTGCAGGTCGGCATACTGCGGGTCGTTCTCGTCGTCGCAGCCCACATAGAGCAGCGTGTTGTCGGGACAGAGGCGCACGATGGTGTCGATATGTCCGTCGGTGTCATCGCCGATGAGTTGTCCGTGGTCGAACCATACTATCTTACGAGCGCAGAGACGTTCCTTCAACACCTGCTCCACCTCAGCCTGTGTCATGGGCTGGTTACGGTTGGGTGCCATAAGGCATACGCTCGTGGTGAGCACCGTACCACGTCCGTCGCTCTCTATAGAGCCACCCTCGAGCACAAAGTCGTCGTAGTCGACACGTTCGCCACCGAACACGCCGCGAGCGTAAAGCGTGCGGTTGATGAGGTTGTCCTTGTCGGCAGCGAACTTCTCGCCCCATCCGTTGAAGCGGAAGTCGAGCAGGCGACAGGAGACTACGGCATTCTTGCCGTAGTCACGCACCGCTTGCTCGGTTGGTGCAGCAGAGACTGCTGCACCCTCTATATGAATGTCGTTGCCTTCTACTGTCGGAATGAGCGTGATGAAGGCGTGGTCGCGTGCCCAAGTGTCGTTGTTGTCACACTCGTAGATACGCACGTTCGACATCTCCTCGGCAGAAAGGCTCTCCTCGAGCTCTGCACGCACTGCATCGGGATGCTTAGCAGCGATGACAAGCGGCTCGTAATGAGCCACAGCCTTGGCTATCTGCACGAAGGTTTCGGTGATGTCATCAAGGTAAGGAAACCAGTCGGTATTCTCGTGAGGCCATGTGAGTTGCACACACGCCTGGCGGTGCCACTCGGCAGGAAGTATATAGTTTTCGTTCTGCATAAAATCTAACAATGTGTCATTTTTGTTTAAAACTACTGCAAAGTTAGTGTTTTTCCGTCAAACAGTCTTACAATTCAAGTTTTTTGACTAAATTTGCAAATAATACTTTATACTATAAATAATGAACTTATGAAAGACTTCATCAAAAGCGTGCTTGCCACAATGGTCGGCATATTCGGTTTCTTTATCGTGATGGGCGTACTCACCATGATGAGCATCATCGGTATGGTGGCATCAAGCAGTGCTGCACAGAACGTAGAGGAGAACTCGGTGTTTGTGCTCAACCTATCGGGAACTATCAGCGACCAGGGTACAGACAATCCGCTCAGCCTTTTCACAGGCGACGACTCGCAGAGCACCGGACTCAACAACATCCTCTCTGCAATCAAGAAAGCCAAGGCTAACGACGACATAAAAGGCATATACATAGAAGCGGGCACACTGATGACCAACTACGCTACGCTGCAGGAGATACGCAACGCCCTCGCCGACTTCCGCAAGAGCGGCAAGTGGATTGTGGCTTACGGCGACTACTACACGCAGGGTGCCTACTACGTAGCATCGGTGGCAAACAAGGTGTACATCAATCCGAAGGGCATCGTCGACTGGCACGGCATCGGAGCACAGACCATGTTCTACAAGGATTTCATGGCTAAGTTCGGCGTGAAGTGCGAGGTGGTGAAAGTGGGCACGTTCAAGAGTGCCACCGAGACCTTCACTGAGGAGAAGATGAGCGACGCCAACCGCCTGCAGACACAGACCTTCATCAACGGCACATGGCAGAACATCTGCACCGCCGTATCGAAGAGCCGTGGCATCAGCATCGACTCGCTCAACAGCTACGCCGACTCGTACCTCGCACTGCAGTCGACAGAGATGCTCATGAAGGCGAAGATGGTGGACGGCATGATGTACAGCGACAAGGTGAAGGATGCCGTGAAGAAGATGATGAAGCTCGAGAAGGACGACGACATTGCACAACTCACTCTCAGCGACATGCTCAACGTGAAGGACGCGAAGGTGGAGGGCGACAAGATTGCCATCTACTATGCGTCGGGCGACATCGTGCAGGATCCTAAGGCTGCCACAATGTTCGGCAGCAACGACTATATAGCAAGCCGCAAGGTGTGCAAAGACCTTGAGGACCTTATGAACGACGACGACGTGAAAGCCGTTGTGGTGCGCATCAACTCGGGCGGCGGCGATGCCTACGCTTCGGAGCAGATGTGGCACCAGATGAGCGAACTGCGCAAGGTGAAGCCGGTTGTGGTGTCGATGGGTGACTATGCTGCGTCGGGTGCTTACTATATGTCGGCTCCGGCTTCGTGGATCGTAGCTCAGCCGAACACGCTGACGGGCAGCATCGGCATCTTCGCCGTGATACCCGACTTCAGCGGACTCGTCACGACCAAGCTCGGTGTGCGCTTCGACGAGGTGAAGACAAACCGCAACTCTACATTCGGCAACACCATGGCACGCCCGTTCAACGCCGAAGAGACGGCTATGCTGCAGGCAAGCGTAAACCGTGGCTACAACCTGTTCCGCCAGCGTGTGGCTGACGGCAGACACCTCCCTATCGAGAGCGTAGAGAAGATTGCCCAGGGACGTGTGTGGCTCGCTACCGACGCGCTCAACATCAAGCTCGTAGACCAGCTTGGTGGCATCGACGACGCAGTGAAGAAGGCTGCACAGCTCGCAAAGCTGAAGGAATACTACACAAGCGACTACCCTGCTGCTGCTTCGTGGATAGATAACTTGCTCAACTCGATGACTTCGTCGGGCACATATCTCGACGCACAACTCCGACAGACACTCGGCGAACTATATCAGCCGTTCACCGTGCTGCGCTCTATCGACAAGCGCGAGGCTATCCAGGCACGCATACCATACGCTATAAGCATCAAGTAATAAATATAATAAATGTGAGAACAGAAGGCGACTTTATAAAAATCAACGAGTGGCTGCTACCGCTTAGCTGGCTCTACGGATTGGGAGTGCGACTACGCAATTGGATGTTCAATATCGGACTGAAGAAGAGTCGTAGTTTCGACATACCTGTAATATCTGTGGGAAATATCACCGTAGGCGGTTCGGGCAAGACTCCACACGTGGAATATCTCATCAATCTGCTGCATGAGAAGTTCCGCGTAGCTGTGCTCTCGCGCGGATACAAGCGCAAGAGCCACGGCTATCTGCTCGCCGGAAAGGACACCACAATGCCCGAGATTGGCGACGAGCCGTTCCAGATGAAGAGCAAATACAGCGACATCTACGTGGCTGTAGACAAAGACCGCTGCCACGGCATCGACCGACTAACCACCGATGATGCCACGAAGGATGCGGATGCCATTCTGCTCGACGATGCCTACCAGCACCGCTATGTAAAACCGGGCATAAACATACTGCTCATCGACTACCACCGACTGATAATCTACGACAAGCTGCTGCCTGCCGGACGCATGCGCGAACCGAAGGAGGGCACGTCGAGAGCCGACATCGTGATTATAACGAAGTGTCCGAAGGCCCTGAAGCCGATGGAGTTCCGCGTACTGAAGCGTGCGCTTAACCTCTACCCCTATCAGAACCTCTACTTCACTACGCTGCGCTACAACGCACTAAAGGCACTGTTCTCAGACGAACGCCTATCGCTAAACGCCCTGCCGAAGAACGTGAACATAATGCTGCTCACGGGTATCGCCTCGCCCGAGCAGATGATGGTAGACCTGCAGACGGTGTCGAAACGCATCACACCACTCACCTTCGGCGACCACCATCAGTTTACAGCCGAGGACGTGGAACAGATAAACAGCACGTTCGCTGCCATGCCCAAGCCGAAAGTGATAATAACAACGGAGAAGGACGCAACGCGACTTGAACACCTGGACGGATTGTCCGACGAAACGAAATCTAACATTTACGCTCTCCCGATACGCATACAATTCATGCTCGGAGGGGAGGAAGAATTTAATAATAAAATAATAAGCTATGTACGAAAAAATTCAAGAAACAGCATCTTGGTTAAAAGAAAGAATGACCACAAAGCCTGAAACTGCCATCATCCTCGGTACAGGTCTCGGACAGCTCGCTACTGAAATCACAGACAGCTACGAGTTCTCATATTCAGACATCCCTAACTTCCCCATATCTACCGTTGAGGGCCACTCCGGCAAACTCATCTTCGGCAAGCTCGGCGGCAAGGACATCATGGCGATGCAGGGACGCTTCCACTACTACGAGGGCTACTCGATGAAGGACGTTACGTTCCCTATCCGCGTGATGTACGAACTGGGTATCAAGACACTCTTCGTAAGCAACGCTTCGGGCGGCATGAACCCTGAGTTCAAGATTGGCGACCTGATGATCATCACCGACCACATCAACTTCTTCCCAGAGCACCCGCTGCGCGGCAAGAACTTCCCAACCGGTCCACGCTTCCCGGATATGCACGAGACTTACGACCACGCTCTCATCAAGGAGGCTGACCAGATTGCCGAGGAGAAGGGCATCCGCGTGATGCACGGCGTGTACGTAGGCGTGCAGGGTCCGACATTCGAGACTCCGGCTGAGTACAAGATGTACCACCGCCTGGGCGGCGACGCCGTAGGCATGAGCACCGTGCCTGAGGTAATCGTGGCTCACCACTGCGGCATTCGCACATTCGGCATCTCTATCATCACCGACCTCGGACTGGAGGACACCCCTGTTGAAGTATCGCACGAGGAGGTGCAGGTGGCTGCCAACAACGCTCAGCCGCTCATGACCGAAATCATGCGCGAGATGATTCGTCGAGCTTAATAGTATACATTAATTATATATATGACCGACATTTCAAAACTCGGTGAGTTTGGTCTTATCCACCATCTCACCGACAACATAAAAATAAAGAACGAATCGACCCTCAAGGGCGTGGGCGACGACTGCGCCGTGCTCCACTACCCCGACTCTGAAGTGCTCGTAACTACAGATATGCTCATGGAGGGCGTACACTTCGACCTCACATACATCGACCTGCAGCATCTCGGATACAAGTCGGCAATGGTGAACATCAGCGACATCTTCGCCATGAACGGCACACCGCGACAGCTCACCGTGAGCATCGCGCTGAGCAAGCGCTTCAAGGTGGAGGACATGGAGGAGTTCTACAGCGGACTGCGCATGGCTTGCGACAAGTGGGGCATCGACATCGTTGGCGGCGACACCACATCGTCGTACACCGGACTCACCATCAGCATCACCTGCATCGGTGAGGCTCGCAAGGAGGACATCGTCTACCGCAACGGAGCAAAGGACACCGACCTTATCTGCGTAACGGGCGACCTCGGTGCGGCTTACATGGGTCTGCAGCTGCTCGAACGCGAGAAGAGTGTCTACTACCAGCAGGTGGACGAGGCGCGCAAGAAGAACGACAAGCGTGCTCTCGAAGAGCTGAAGGGCTTCCAGCCCGACTTCGCCGGCAAGGAGTATCTGCTGCAGCGCCAGTTGCAGACAGAGGCACGCGGCGACATCATAGCTCACTTCCGCGAACTCAATATCCGACCGACAGCTATGATGGACATCAGCGACGGACTCTCAAGCGAACTGATGCACATCTGCAAGCAGTCGAACTGCGGATGCCGCATCTACGAGAAGAACATACCGATCGACTATCAGACGGCGGTGATGGCGGAGGAGCTGAACATGAACGTAACGACGTGCGCCCTCAACGGCGGAGAGGACTACGAACTGCTCTTCACCGTGCCAATCGGCGACCACGAGAAGATTCAGCAGATGGACAACGTGAAGCTGATTGGACACATCACACGTCCTGAACTCGGACAGATGCTCGTAACACGCGACAACCAGGAGTTCGAACTGAAGGCGCAGGGATGGAATCCGCTGAGCGAAAAATAACATAGGAGGGTATGGCATCCTGCCGTACCCACGCAGTCTCATAGGGGGTGCAGCAATCTCTGCTGCACCAACCGAACTACACCATAGAAGCCAACACCTTTCTTTTTATCAATAAAAAGCAGTCCTTTAGTGTTGTAAAAGCTCTACTTTACTCACCGGACGGCGGACGCAATCCAATCAGACGGCGAACGCAATCCAATCGGACGGCGAACGCAATCCAATCGGACGGCGAACGCAATCCAATCGGGCGGCGAACGGTATACAATGACAAGAACATAGGCTTTACATTATTACAATGCAGCATTTACATCACATAAGTTATGTTTCGATACCACAAAAACCTCACTCTTATCCAATTCTATTTCCACTCTCAAACCACTACACACCACGATATAATCACACAACTTACAGTTTAATGTATCAATTTTTTGATAAAAAATCGGCAAATGATTTGGCAGATTCAAAAATAATGCGTATCTTTGCACTCGCAAAATTAACGCAGTTGGTGCCATAGCTCAGATGGTAGAGCAAAGGACTGAAAATCCTTGTGTCCCCGGTTCGATTCCTGGTGGCACCACTTACAAAGAGTCATTCTTCGGAGTGACTCTTTTTTATATACGTGCCATAGCTCAGTTGGTAGAGCAAAGGACTGACATTGTCTATAAATTGGCCTTGTGGCCACGGTTCGATTCCTGGTGGCACCACTTACAAAGAGCCATTCTTAGGAGTGACTCTTTTTTGTTTTCATTTTATCCATTACCTTTGTAATGTTTTTTCTATAAAAATCAATGTTTTGCTTAGTTTTTCGCTTTGCTCAACTGTATATATAAGTATATGACACAAGAAAAGGACATAGAACAGATGTTTCGGCGGCACTATGAGAAGATGTACAATCTGGCCAGATACATTCTCTCGGATGACGACGAGAGCAAGGATGTGGTGAGCGAAGTGTTCACGCAGATTCTTGCTGATGATGTAGTCCTGTTGCCTGAGAGCGAGGAATGTTATCTGATGCGGAGCGTGCGCAATCGCTGTCTCAATCAGATTGCTCACAAGAGCGTTAAGGAAAGAGTGGCGAAGCTACTGTTGGATGATGCCGACGTAATTCTTGCTGAAGACACCGACGAGCGTCTCGAACAACTGCTGCTTCTCATCGACGACCTTGAGCCTCCCATCCGTAAGCTAATCTTCCGACTGCGCTATCTGCAAGACAAGTCGTATCAGGAGGTGGCAGATGAGGTGGGAGTAAGTAAAGTGACAGTGTTCAACCATCTCTCTAAGGCAATGGACTGGATTAAAAGACAAATTAAATGAGCAAAACAATGAGTACGATGAACAAAGACGAAAAGCGGGTGATGCTCTTCGATATGCAGGAGCATCCCGAGAAATATACCGACGAGCAGGTGGAACGCTTGCTTGCCGACGAAGAAGCGCAGGAGTTTCTACGCGACTTGGCTATGGCGAGAATGGCCGGCAAGAAGGCCACGCCAAAGAAGGTGGATGTGGACAAGGCCTGGAAGGAGTTTTCGGAAAAGCACAATAAGGCTAAGTCTATTAGCAACGGAGCAAACACTTCTTACCACAACCGAATGCAGATTGCAGCCTCTATCATTGGCATCATCTTCCTCTCGGGCGTAGCCTTGGCTGCCGTGCAGAACGGCTGGTTCAAGTTTGCGACTTCCGACAAAGTTGCAGACAATAAAGCCGTGGCAGAACAGACAGACAAGTCTGGTCTGTCAGCCGACGATAGCCTTAAAGCCGTAACTGCAGAGCCAAATGACTCGCTCGACATGAAGCCCGTTGTGTTCGACAATGCCGAGTTGGGAACGATACTTACGCAGATGACAGACTTCTATCACGTGAAGGTGAGGTATGACAACGCCGACACACAGCATGTGCGTCTCTTCTTCAACTGGAACAAGACGAAGACATTGGAGCAGAACCTGGAGATTCTGAATGCTTTCGACCGCATACAGATAGAGTATGCCGAAGGAGAATTGGTAGTGAAATAAGAACGGAGGACGTATTATGAAAAACATATTTAAGCCAACGCCCAACAGCAGCAAGACCATCTGCCTGCTTCTTTTCTTTCTGCTGCCATTTGTCCAGCAGTCTTACGCCCAGCGCATCACCCGACAATATAATAATGTGTCGTTCTCCGAGGCGTTGAAGGACCTGAATGCCCGTCAGCACAAGTACACCATCAACTTTGTGTACGACGAGTTGGAGGACTTCAAGGTGACAAAGAGCATACGCAACATGAGTGTTCCAAATGCCATCATGCAACTCATTGGCTTCTACCCTATCAGAATGACGCAGGTAGAGGACAACATAATGGTAGAATGTACGCAGAAGTCAACGCTTCGATATAAGGGACGCATTGTTGACGAGCGAGGCAATGCAGCCGAATACGCTACAATAGCCTTGCTGTCGCCCATCGATTCCACCATCGTAGGTCAGGGCGTGAGCAATGAAAACGGCTACTTTGTCATTCCTTCCAACTACAGAAAGGTGTTAGCCCGTATAACATACATTGGCTATAAGACCGTAAACCGTATATTCAACAATACGGAGATGGGCATCATCCGGCTACAACCCAAGACCATGACGGTTAAAGGTGTTGTGGTGAAGGGCAAAAGAAATACAGTGAAAGTAGGATTGAACAAGATAACCGTGGATGTAGCACATTCCTATTTGCAGTATATGGGAAAGGTAACCGACGTGCTCGGCATGATTCCAGGATTAACCTCCGACTTGCAGTTGTTAGAAGGTGGAACTCCAACATTTGTTCTTAACGGAAGACCCGTAAGTATGGCTGAGCTTAAAGCCATACCTGCGTCGCAGGTAAATAAGATTGTGGTTGATTCAAATCCAACAGTAGAATATAGCGCCAGCAATAAGGGCGTTGTGTACATAACCACCAAAACAGCATTGGGCAATACGCTGTCTACAGAGTTAAGCAACACGTCTATTTTTGCCAGAAACTATGTGGATATGGCAAATGTGTCCGTAAACGAGAAATACAAGAAGGTGAGCAATATTCTTACGGCAGGGTTTTCGTATTTAAGTACAACACAGATAGACAAAACCACAGAGACTGTATTCTTGCCACAAAAAGACATAGAGAGCGCAAAGGAGAGACATACGATAGGAAACGCTCGTACGTTCGAATGGTTCTATTCGATGAACTGGGAAATCAGCCGACAACAGTCGTTCGGCTTTCAATATACGGGCAACATAGGCAACACGCATATAAAAGAACCTACTTGGCAGACGATGAATGGAACCGAAATGACGTTCAATCAGAAGAAGCGAGGAGCAGACTATCTGCATAGTGCCAGCGTGAACTATAGAAACGAAATCGACTCTACACACACTCTCTCTATTATAGCCGATTACGCACAGAACCACTCCGATGAGACAGGATTGGCTGCCACTGTTCCTGCTGTCGCTACAGCAAGTGAGGGGAAATATCACATCGGAGGTACACGCCTATCATACAACAGTCGTCGCAAGTGGGCTAACGTGTCAATGGGGCTTTTCTTCTCGACTATGAACAATAAAGGCAATTATGCCTACAATGCGGATGTAGAGACATACGATACTCACGAGAGTCTGTATGGTGCATATTTGTCACTTTCGAGACAATTCAGCAGCTTTTATTTGCAAGGTGGCTTACGCATGGAAGCCGACCATAGAAAGTTGGAGACCGGCGTGTCTGGAACGTTCACAGACTCTACAGAATGGAAACTGTTCCCCAACTTGGTAGCAAAGAAGCAACTGACAGCCAAATCTTCTGTGAGCTTATCCGTAGGACAGACCATCGGACGCCCTTCGTTTTCCAACTTGAATCCAGGACTCTACTATTATGATGCCATCTCATATAAGGTAGGAAACCCGCAGCTGAAGCCAAATGTAACAACCAACATAAAGTTCAGCTATAACTATGGCAACTTGTTGGCATCAGTAGCCTACAACAGAAGTAAAGACAGAATAGTAGATCTGCCGTTCTGGACAGAAACGTCGGTTGACAATAAGAACATCAAGTGGATGCCTGTGAACTTTAACAAGTCAGAGAAAATTGTAGCTACCGCTTTGTATAACTTTTCGATAGGTCCGGTCCAGATAGATCTGACTGGTTCATTCGTCCAGCCCTTTGTCAAGGCAAACTATTTAGGAGAAGAACACTCATGGAACAAAGCTTCTTGGGATATTAATGCAAATGCGCAGTGGCCATTGAACAACCATTCAATTTTAGTATTCGATGCTTATTTCGACAGTGGCGGTACAAGTACGTTGTTCGACCATAAGAGTTGGTGGACGATGGATCTGGTATATATACTTCGCATAATGAAGGGCAAGCTGAACTTGACGGTTGCTGCTAATGACATATTCCATACCGACAGGTCGAACAACTGGACAATGAAATATAACAACATACGGACAACAATGGATACCAGTGGCGACACTCAACGCCTGGTAGTGAAATTGAGCTACAATTTTGGCACGTTGAAACTGGACAGCACAAAGAAATCAGCTTCAAAGGATTTCTTGAACAGATTGTGACAAGCGGCTTCCTGTTCAAAGGAACCCGCTATAAAATATCGCAGTCCGAAATTAAGCCAGCGTACACCACATGGTGACGACAAACGGCACGGTGAAGTCGGTGACGAAGCCGTGGTAGATGCTGAGTGCAACGTAGCGCTGACCAACGGTCTGCGTGATGATGGGCAGCGTGGTGTCCATTGTCGTTGCGCCGCCAGACGAGATCGGAGCCAGCGGACCGAACCACTTGGCGAGCAGCGGAGTTAGCAAAAGCGTAATCATCTCGCGTATGATGTTAGCCAGCAGAGCGATGGTGCCGAGTTCGGCACCGCGATACTCGGTGATGAAGATGCTCGAAAGCGAATAATAGGCGAAGCCGCTGTCTACAGCCAGACAGTCGGTGAGCTGACGGTGATGGAGCAAGGAGCACACATCGTTGTTCATCAAGAAGAATGCCGCCATCGCTCCCATCCACGAACCAAGTATTGTAGCTACGGGCAGCAGGGCGATACGCGGATTCAAACTCTTTATCTCGCTCTTCATGTCGGGATTGAGACCTATGCTGATGCCTACGCAGAGCAGCAGTGCGCACAGCGCCACGAAGCTTGTGCCGCTGCTCAGCATCCATGCAGGCATACTGCCGCTGCGTCCTGCCAGCACGCCAAGCACGAAGAACGCCACTACTATCAGACTACCTTTCATCGTTTCTCTCCTCCTTTCATGCTTTTCCACAACGCCCACGCCAGCACGCAGCTGCCAAGCGTTGCGCTCACCGACAACACCATCGCCTCTACGCCCAACGTGGGCAGTGCGGCGATAAGCTCTCTGTTGCTGCCCACCTCAAGACCGAGCATGAAGAGCAGCAGCCATATCAGCCACGTCGTTATGCGTCCGTTCAACGCACCTATCACGCCGACCTTTGAAGCCAGACGGGTGCGCAGGGTATAACCCAAGGCTATACCGAGAAATATCAACAATATTACTATAAACATTACTTTTGATGTATTAAGAGTTTGTGCGAAGTTACGACATTTCGGGCAGACTGCAAAGAAAAGAACTGAAAGTCTTTAGGCTTTCAGAATATTATACGGGAAGCCTAACGGCAAAACATTTGCAATAACGCCACTTTCGATTTTTACAAATATTTGCAAGTGGTTCGCTTTTTACAAATAAAGGTTCGCTTTTTATAAATGCTTTGTCTGATATAAGCCGTAACTTTGCAAAGTAAAAGTTAGGAGGTATGGGCATCTTGCCCATACCACGCAGCCTAAAAAGTAAAAGAGTTTTAAAAAAGAATATATAAACAATTTAAACAATACAACTATTATGGCAAACGAAAAGAAATTCAGAATAGAAGCCGACCTCTTGGGAGAACTTCAGGTTCCTGCTGACGCACTCTACGGCGTGCAGACTCAGCGCGGTATCAACAACTATCATATCTCACGTAAGACGATGAGCGACTACCCCGACTTCATCATCGCCAACGCATACGTAAAACTGGCTGCTGCACAGACCAACCACTCGCTCGGCGTAATCAACGACGAGATCTCGAGTGCGATATCTGAGGCTTGCCGCGAGATTATCGACGGCAAGTGGCACGAGAACTTCCCTATCGACATGATTCAGGGCGGCGCAGGCACATCCGTCAACATGAACGTCAATGAGGTTATCGCCAACCGCGCACTCGAAATCATGGGTCACGAGAAGGGCGAATACCAGTATTGCTCGCCTAACGACCACGTCAACTGCGGTCAGAGCACCAACGACGCATACCCGACATCTATCCGTCTGGCACTCATTCGCATGAACATCCATCTCGTAGGCGCACTCACCGGCCTCATCAGCGCTTTCCGCTACAAGGCAGAGGAGTATAACGACACTATCAAGATGGGTCGCACACAGTTGCAGGACGCTGTGCCTATGACAATCGGTCAGGAGTTCAACGCATACGCCAACAACCTTGAGGAGGAGATTCTCAACCTCGAGCGCAACGTGAAGCTGCTGCACGAGATTAACATGGGCGGCACAGCCATCGGTACCGGTCTGAACGCCGTTCCGGGCTTCGCAAAGCTCTGCGCTGCCAACCTCAGCAAGCTCACCGGCGAGAACTTCGTATCGGCAAGCGACCTCGTAGAGGCTACACCCGACACCGGCGCATACGTAAGCTACTCTTCTGCTTTGAAGCGTCTGGCTATCAAGCTCTCTAAGATTTGCAACGACTTGCGTCTTATGGCTTCTGGTCCGCGCTGCGGCTTGAACGAGATCAACCTCCCGCCGAAGGCTCCTGGTTCTTCAATCATGCCGGGCAAGGTGAACCCTGTTATTCCTGAGGTTACAAACCAGGTATGCTTCAAGGTCATCGGCAACGATACCACCGTCAGCTTCGCAGCCGAGGCTGGTCAGCTCGAGCTGAACGTGATGGAGCCAATCATCACAGCGAGCCTCTTCGAGAGCCTCACATGGCTGAAGAACGCCATCGAGACACTCACCGAGGAGTGCGTTCTCGGCATCACCGTGAACAAGGAGCGTTGCTACGAGATGGTGAAGAACAGCATCGGCATCGTTACAGCCCTCAACCCCATCATCGGCTACAAGGCAAGCTCGAAGGTGGCAAAGGAAGCTCACGCTACGGGTCGCTCCGTGTACGACATCGTTATCGAGCAGGGCTTGATGAGCAAGGAAGAGCTCGACAAAGCACTCGACCCAAAGGAGATGCTCCACTCGCACAAGTTCTCTTTGAAATAAAGCAATAATGTAGGAGGAGGGCGTGTCAAAACTCCCAATATAAATAACTAAAAACTCGTTGTACGTTCTT
>OOBJ01000095.1_pt1 | contig 82486 bp, 77 predicted proteins | sample 1671331 | NCBI WGS metagenome assembly OOBJ01 (sample SAMN06348145, study PRJEB24527) | human gut metagenome | biome: human gut; feature: ankylosing spondylitis patient; material: feces | host: Homo sapiens | place: China | collected 2015-10 | reverse complement strand
AACTCGCTACCTCCACCTTGGCAAGGTGGCGCTCTACCAGATGAGCTACGCCCGCAAATGGTGCCTCAGGCCAGAATCGAACTGGCGACACGCGGATTTTCAGTCCGCTGCTCTACCAACTGAGCTACCGAGGCATATCAAGCCGCTATTGCAGCCTGATGAATGGCGACCAGGAAGGGGTTCGAACCCTCGACCTCCGGCGTGACAGGCCGGCGTTCTAACCAGCTGAACTACCTGGCCGAATTTATGGTGGGAACAACAGGGCTCGAACCTGTGACCCTCTGCTTGTAAGGCAGATGCTCTCCCAGCTGAGCTATGCTCCCCACTCGAAATAATCGCTTCGGCGAACGACAAGGGTTATTATACAGAATAACCCCTGCCGTGTCAACCTTATTTTTTGTTTTTTTCAAGAAATTTTTTGAAAAGGGAAATGCATTACTTTCCCTGCTTTTTCAGATCGGCGATCATGGCGGTCAGATCCTCTTTGGTAAAGTTCTGCACCCTGTCACAGAACTGGCAGGTGAGTTCAGCAGAGCCCTGCTCGTCCACGATCTTTTCAAGCTCCTTTGACCCCAGTGACAGCAGCGCGCGCTCCGTGCGCTCGCGCGAGCAGTAGCAGCGGTATTCGATCGGATCGACGGAGAGGATCTCCATGTCAAAATCAGACAGCACCGTTTTGAGCAGCACCGCTGGATCAGAATTCTCCTTTAAGAGATTCGTCACGCTGGGAGCTGCGTAGATGCCGCCCTCGACCTTGGTGATGACGTCCTCACCCGCGCCGGGGAGGAGCTGGATGAGATAGCCGCCCGCGGTGAGCACGCTGCGGTCGCGGTCGATGAGAACGCCCAGACCGCAGGCCGACGGCACCTGCTCAGATTCGACATAGTAGGCGGCCACGTCCTCGGCGATCTCGCCGCCAAGCAGGTCGACCGTGCCGACATAGGGCTCGCGCATGTTGAGGTCCTTGATGACCGTCAGCGTGCCGCTGTGGCCGACGGCGGTGCCGACGTCCAGCTTGCCGTCCTCGCGCAGGGCGAGATCGACGGCGGGGTTCTGCACGTAGCCGCGCACATTGCCCTCAGAGTCCGAAACGGTCAGGATGGTGCCGAGCGGGCCGTCGCCCTTGATCTGCATCGTGACGCTTGCGCCGTTATCCTTGAGTGCGTTGCCCATCATCGAACAGGCCGCGAGCGCGCGGCCAAGCGCCGCCGTGGCGACAGGGGAGGTGTGGTGGATCTGGCGGGCGCGCTCGGTCAGACCGCGCGTGTAGACCGCGACAGCGTTGACAAAGCCATCTTTCGAGATGGCGCGGACCAGACAGTCCTTCTGTGCTTCCATATATGGTTCCTCACTTTCTGATACAACTGAAGTAAATGCGGCCGTCGCGCTCGTTCGCGCGGCGCAGCTTGAGCTCGCCATGCGTGCGGATGGCCGTGAAACCGGTCTCTTCGAGCCACGCGGTCAATTCTTCGACCGTGTAGGCGCGCTGGTGGTGCTCTTCAAAGTCGCGCTCCCACGCGCCATCCGGCTGGAGGCGGAAGAGGTCGACCTCGTAGTCGAGCATTTTGACGTTTTTGCGGTAGCGCGTGCGCCAGAGGCAGAACACGTCCTCGCGCTCGTCGAGCAGCACCTCGCCGTCGAGTTTTTCCATTTTCGAGACGGCGTGCACGTCGAACACGAGCGACCCGCCGGGGGCGATGGTGTCGTGCAGGCGGTTGAATGTGCGCTGCACGTCGCGCGGACGCGTCAAATAGTTGATGCTGTCGAGGCAGCAAATGGCGGCGTCGACCTTTTCCAACAACTTGAGCTGCGGCATCGACTGGCACAAAAGCAGCGGCGGGGGATCGAGCGTGGCGAGCTTCTGCTGCGCCTGCGCGAGCATTTCGGGCGAGTAGTCGACGCCAGTGACCGTGTAGCCGCGGCGGGCGAAGAGCTCCGTCATCGTGCCCGTGCCGCAGGCGAGGTCGAGCAGTGACCTGACAGGGCGCTTAGCGCGCAGAAAGAGCTTTTCGACAAAGTCCGCGCGCTTTTCGTATTCCACATCCTCGGTCAGCTCGTCATAGGCCGCGGCGAGAGCTTCGTAGCTGTCCATGCCCGTCGTCTTCCTTTCTGCAAATATCCCATATAGTTTAGCAGAGAGTGCGAAATTAGTAAAGTGCCGCGCCCGCATTTTCTCGCGCCGCACCGCTTTGGCCGCGGCGGCATAGACTGCCCCAAATGAAAAAACGGGGAGGAAGCGCATGAAGGAGCATCCGCGTTTGACGCTGGGAGAAGATTTTGCCCAGGAAAAAAGCTGGCGGTGGGAGGACATCACCGTCCTGACCGCCCGCTTGACGCTGCCGCAGACAAAAGGGGAGAGCCGGCGCGAGAAGCGCTTCGACCGCTATTACCGCGCACTGGCTGATGCCTATTTTGCCCGCTGCGAGCAGAAATTGCTGCCAGATGCCGCAAAGACCTGCCGCGCGGCGATGGCGCGCTCCGCCCCATGGCAGATGACGGCGGTGACGCTTACCTACCGCGTAAGCGCGCAGACGGAGGATGCGGTCGTTTTTACCTTCGAGGTAAATGACGGAGAAGGTGTCCTGCGCCGCTGGGAGGAGGGGTGGGAATGCAGCGCGTTTCTGCCGCTTTTTAAAGCGGAACGTGGTTCCGCGCTTGCAACATAAGCGCGCGAGCGCGGTTTTGGGCACCCGGCGGGCGCGGAAGGGGGAGCAGCCCGAAGGGGCTGCGTCTTTGGTTCTCCCGCAGCGTGCGGGAGTGCGCAGTAAGGGGGCCATTCTCTCACGTGAGAGAATGGCCCCCTTGAACCCCCAAGAGAACGCGAGGGGAGGGCCCCTCGACCCCCGACATTGGCAGTCTCGATCTTGAAGAACTGCGCAGCCTGCGGAATCGGGTGCGGTGTACATGGCTTCGCCATGGATCTTCTGCGAGTCGTTACGTCTCGCAACCGCGCCTTACTATCGTGAGGCGCGAGTGACGATTACTTGGCGGCAGACTGCTTGCCGAATGCGGCATTGCTGCGCTCGCCGCATTGTGGAGACTGGCAGTAGACGGGAATTACTGCGCACTTCTACAAGGTAGGCAGAGCGGCAGCGGATAATAGGAGCAAACCAAATCGTCTTGCAATGCTAACGCGGCAACGCCGCGCTATGGGCAGTGCAATCGGCAAGCATTGCAGCTCTTCGAGCTGCTCGCTTGCAATGGGAAACGCCTTTCTTTTGGACGGTCACACCGCCCGTTTTCTTTCTCGGGAAAGAAAATGGGGGGTGTGGTCTTGCCGCCCGCAGGCGGCATATCCCTCCGCGCTGTGCGCGGAAAATATTGTGTTCCTGCTATCGCAGGAACCTTATTTTTCCTCAGGATTGAGCTTTGCCAGCATATCGATCGCCATAGTATAGCTCTCGAACCCGTGTCCGCGGATCTGGGCGATGCAGGCGGGGGCGGTGACGGACAGGTGGCGGAACTCCTCGCGCTTCTGGATGTCGGACATGTGGACCTCGACGGCGGGGATGCTGACGGCCTTGAGCGCATCGTGGATGGCGTAGCTGTAATGCGTGTAAGCGCCGGGGTTGATGACGATGCCGTCGAACGCCGTGTCGGCCTCCTGAATGGCGTCGATGATCGCGCCCTCATGGTTGGACTGGAAGCACTCCACGGCCACACCGCGGCTCTGTGCGTGCTCATAGATGCGGGCGCAGAGGGCGGCGTAGTCCTCCTTGCCGTAGATGTCCGGCTCGCGGCGGCCGAGCATGTTCATATTTGCGCCGTTGATGACTAAGATTTTCATATGAGTATTCCTCCTGTGCTTGCCTTACGCCTGTTTGGCGGCGTGGGCGCGGTATTCCTTGCTTTTTTCAAGATAGAGCGTGGCGTTGGCCAGAATGCTCTCCTTTTCCTTCTCCGTCAACTCGCGCACGACCTTGGCCGGGGAGCCGAGGATCATCGAGCCGTCCGGCGCGTTCATCTTGCCCGTGACAAGAGCGCCCGCGCCGATGATGCAGTCGTTGCCGATGACAGCGCCGTCGAGCACCGTCGCGCCCATGCCGACGATCACGCGGTCGCCGATGGTTGCGCCGTGGACGGTGGCGCAGTGGCCGACGGACACATCGTCACCGATGGTGACCTTGTTGTGGATCAGGGCGAGGTCCTGAATGTTGCAGCGCTTGCCGATGCGCACGCTCTGCATCTCGCCGCGGCAAACACTGTTGTACCAGAACGCCGTGCCTTCACCCGCGACGACATCGCCGAGCACCTGCGCGCCCTCCATGATGAGAATTTTGTCATCGGTGGAAAGGCGGTTAAAATTCATAGACATGGTTTTTCTCCTTTGTGAGCGGACAAGCGCCCGCAGTATCATTTTTTACAGGGCAAAGTTGCCGTTGACGAACACGGGAATCTCGCGCCCGTCTTTCGTCGTGCCGATGATGGAAAGGTCAGCGGTGCCGACCATGAAATCGACGTGCGTATTGGAATCATTCAGGCCCGCGGCCTTGAGCTCTTCCTTGCTCATGGCCTCGCCGCCCTTGACGCACTCGGGGTACGCCTCACCGAAGGCGAGGTGGCAGGCCGCGTTTTCGTCGAAGAGCGTGTTGTAGAAGAGAATCTTCTGGTTTGAAATGGGACTGTCGTAGGGAACGAGCGCGACCTCGCCGAAATACGACGCGCCCTCATCCTCGGCGATGGCGGCTTTCAGAATGTCCTCGCCCTTTTCGGCGTGCGCCTCGACGATCCTGCCGTCCTTGATGACAAAGTGGAAGTTCTCGATGATGTTGCCGTTGTGCACGAGCGGCAGGGCTGCGTAAACGACGCCGTCAATGCCGTCTCTGAGCGGGGCGGTGAAGACCTCCTCCGTCGGCATATTGGCGACGAACGGAAAGCCTGCGCGGCTGGTGTTGTCGCCGCCGGCCCAGACGTGCGTCTCGGGAAGCTTGATGTTGAGACTTGTGCCGAGGGAGTTCTGGTAATAGAGCGAGGTGAAGTGAAGATCGTTGAGCTTTGCGATGCGGCTTTTGAGCAGCGCCACATGCTCGCGCCAGCGCGCGACGGCGTCGCCCTTGCCGCTGATGCGGACGGAGGTGAAGATCGCGTCCCAGAGCTTGTCCATCGCTTCCTGCTCGGGAAGAGCGGGGAAGACTTTCTTCGCCCAGCTCGGAATGGGGACGGATGCGACGCACCAGGGGCAGGCATTGGACATTACGGCGCTTACGTAAGGCTGGATGGCCGTCTCGCTGCGGCTCGCGCGCGTCAGGCGGTCGGGGTCTACGCCGAGCAGCGCCTCAGGATCACGGGCGGAGATATTGAGAAATGCTGCGCCCTCGTCAGCATAGCCGTTGAGCATTTCTGCCTGCCAGGCGGGAAAGACGTCGAACACGGAGTCATCCGCGCGCAGAAAGCGCTCGCGTTCAAGAAAATCATCCGACCAGCGCATCACGACTTCGCGGCAGCCGACGTTATAGGCAGCGGCGGCGCACAGGCGTGCAAAATACGCGCACTCGACCGGGCAGCGGATCACGACGGCCTGGCCCTTCTGCACATTCAGACCGACTTCAATGAGCAGCTTTGCATATTCTCTGAGTTTTTCTTCCATGAAGATCCTCCTCAAAAAAAGAAGGCGGCTGTGCGTGGCACAGCCGCCTTTTCCTATCGTACGATGCCATACAACATGCATCATAACACAGTTCATGCACGATTGAAAAGAGTTTTTCGTATTTTTATCAGATTCCGAGAAGAAGCGAGGCAAAGTTGAAGTAGATCATCAGCGAGATGGCGTCCACGACCGTCGTGATGAACGGCGAAGCCATGACCGCGGGGTCGAAGCCGATCTTCTTGGCGAGCAGCGGCAGCGTGCAGCCCACGACCTTGGCCGCAAACACCGTGACCACGAGCGTCAGGCAGATGACGAGCGCGACCGTGATGGTGATGGGATTGCCGAAGATCATCTTGTCGACAAGCATGAGCTTGACGAAATTCGCTGCGGCAAGCGTGGCGCCGCAGAAGACCGCCACGCGGATCTCCTTCCAGATGACGCGGAAGAGGTCGGAAAATTCGATCTCGTCGAGCGAGATACCGCGGATGACCGTGACGCTCGCCTGTGAGCCGCAGTTACCGCCCGTGTCCATCAGCATCGGGATATAAGCTGTCAGAATGGCGAACGCGCTGAGCGCGTCTTCAAAGCGGGCGATGATCTGGCCGGTGAACGTGGCCGAGACCATCAGAAGCAGCAGCCAGGGGATACGGGACTTGTACGTCTCCCAGACGCTCGTCTTGAGGTATGGCTTATCCGTCGGCAGCATAGCCGCCATCTTTTCGATATCCTCGGTCGTCTCCTCTTCCATGACGTCGATGGCGTCGTCGACCGTGATGATGCCGACGAGGCGGTCTTCCTTGTCGACGACCGGAAGGGCGATGAAGTTGTACTTCGAGAAGGTCTGCGCAACGTCCTCTTTATCCTCGAGCGTGGAGACAGAGATGACGTGCGTCTCCATGATCTCGTCGATGGTGTCGTCCTCGTCGGAGAGGAGGATCGTTCGCAACGAGACGATACCCTGCAGCTTGCGCGCCGGATCGACGACATAGCAGACGTTGATGGTCTCTTTGTCCGTACCGGTGCGGCGGATGCGCTTGAGCGCGTCCTCGACGGTCATATCGCGCTTTAAGTCGACAAACTCCGTCGTCATCAGCGCGCCCGCGCTGTCGTCGGGGTATTTGAGAATTTCATTGATGCTCTTGCGCGTGTCGGGGTCCGCGTGCTTTAAGATGCGCTTGACGACGTTCGCGGGCATTTCCTCCACGATGTCGACCGCATCGTCCAGATACAGCTCGTCAAGGACCTCTTTGAGCTCGGTGTTCGAAAAGCCGCGGATCAGCATCTCCTGCGCGTCGGGATCGAGCTCGACGAACACCTCCGCCGCGGGCTCTTTGGGAAGGAGCCGGAACAAAAGGGGAATGCTGTCCTCGTCCAAATCTTCAAAAAGCGAGGCGATATCCGCGGGCTCCAGGTCTGCAAGCAGGTCGCGCAGCGCGGTATATTGTTTTCGCTTGAGCAGATCCTCGATTCTTTCCAGCAGTTCGTCGCGCATTTCTTCAAAGCCGACCATACCGACTCCTCCTTTCTGAAGATAGTGCCAAATCAAAGTGTTCAGGTGAATTTTGCGATAAAAAATCCCCCATATCCTGCGTCCGGCGACGCGGCTATGGGAGCGACAATCAAGAAACACCCGCCCCTGGCGAGAAGTTTCCTTACCGTTCAAGCTTTAGCATCACGAGGCGGTGAAACTGCATTAGATGGCACCTTGCTTTCGATGCAACCTGTTCAAACCCTCTCATAGTGTCTCCACTACTCCGCGGCAGCAGTCCGTATCCTTGTGGTAGCCTTACCTACCGGACGATGTATGAACTTAACGGCACTATATTATGCACATTTTCCCGTCGTGTCAACCCCTTTTCCGGCTTTATTTCTGTAAAAAGTATGTCATGGCACGCGTTTCTGCTTCCCTTTCGAATTGGGCTGTGCTATACTACATAAATTGAAGAGAAATCGACTTTTGAGGAGGTGAGCATCGTCCTTGCAGCAGTATCTTGACCGGCACCGTTTTTTGAAAGGCATCTACCTGATGGTCAGGCGGTACTTCGATCATCATGTCGGCCGCGACAGTGCGGCACTCACATACTACCTTTTGTTTGCGCTTTTCCCGCTTTTGATCTTTTTGAGCAACTTAGTCGGCATCATGTCTGTGGATATCAGCGGCTTTCTGCACGAGATCCGCGCGTTCATCCCGCAGGAGGCGCTCGACATCATCGAGCAGTACCTCATCTACGTCGGCCGCGATTCGAGCCCGCGGCTTTTGTGGTTCTCACTGATTTTTTCCATTTACTTTCCTTACCGCGCGGCAAGCTCTCTGATGGGTTCGGTCCGCCGGGCCTACGGTGAGCATCGGCCCACGCAGTTTCTGCGCTATCAGGTCAAGCTCCTGCTCTACACGCTGAGTCTCATCCTGATGATCGTGCTCTCCATCGGTTTATCTGTTGTCGGCGGGCGGGTGCTGAACTACGTGTCGAGCCACCTGTCGGCCTATATCACGCTGAGCGACGGCTTTATCCGCCTGTGGTCGAGCCTGCGCTTTGTTATCATCGGCGGCATCGTATTCTTCCCCATCGCGATGATGTACGGCCTTGCGCAGGAATCGCACCGGATGAACCGTATCTGGCCGGGCGCGGTGTTCTCGCTCGTGATGTGGCTCGTATTGTCATTCCTTTTTTCGTATTATGTTGAAAACATCGCGCGCTACTCCGTCATTTACGGCACGCTCGGCGCGGTGATCGTATTGCTTTTGTGGCTGTATCTCGCCTCGGTCATGCTGATCATGGGGGCGGAATTCAACAGCGTTTTGATGGTGCTGCGTAAGCAGCACACGGCGGAAGCCGAAGAGAATTTAGGAGAAACACAGAAATGAAAATCATCATTGTCGGTATCGGTAAGGTCGGCTACGCCATCGCCGAGCAGATGACGGGCGAAAACCACGATCTGGTCGTCATCGACCGCAACAACGCCGTGCTCGATCACGTTGACTCCATGCTCGACGTCATGTGTGTGGAGGGCAACGGCGCGAGCGCCAGCGCCCTTTTGGAGGCGGGCGTGCGCGAGGCGGACCTTCTCATCGCCGTTTCGGAAAACGACGAGGTCAACCTCATCTGCTGCCTGATGGCGAAAAAGCTCGGCGCGAAGCACACGGTCGCCCGCGTACGCAACCCCGAGTATTTCCGCGATGCACAGATCCTGCGCCGCGAGATCGGGCTTGATATGATCATCAACCCCGAAAATGCCGCCGCGCAGGAAATTTCGCGCATTCTGCGCGTGCCGTCTGCGTTCAGCGTGGAGACGTTTGCCAGCGGACTTGTCGAGCTCATCGGCTTTCAGACCGAAGAGAGCGACAGCCTTGTCGGCAAGTCCCTCATCGACTACAACCGCGAAAATCCCAACAGCATCCTCATGTGCGCGGCCAAGCGCGGGGAAGAGGTCATCGTGCCGAACGGCTCGTTCGTCCCGCAGACGGGCGACCGCGTGTACGTCATCGGCACGCCCGCGGAGACGACGCGCGTGCTGCGCTCGATGGGCAGGGCCATGGCGCCCATCCGTCGCGTGAGCATCCTTGGCGGCAGCCGCATCGCACAGTACCTTGCCTGGGTGCTCACCGACATCGGCACGCACGTGACGATCGTGGAAAAGGACGAGGCCAAGTGCCTGATGCTCGCGGAAAAGCTGCCGAAAGTCACCGTCATCCACGGCGACGGCACGAATCACGACCTGCTCGAATCCGAGGGTATCTTCCACTGCGACGCGTTCATCGCTGTGACGGACCGCGATGAGGAAAACCTCCTCATGGCGCTCACGGCGAAGCGCTACGGCGTGAAAAAGGTCGTGCCGAAGATGTCGCGCATGGGGTATCTCGACATCGTGAACCTCACGGGCCTCGACACGGTCATCTCGCCCAAGGCCATCATTGCAAGCCAGATCTCAAGTTACGTCCGCGGCCTTGCCAACTCGCAGGGCAGCGCGGTGGAAAGCCTGCACTATATCCTTGGCGGCGCGATCGAGGCCGTCGAGTTCACCGCGACGAGTGCCACGCACTTTCTCGACCGGCCGCTCAGCGACCTGCATTTTCGAAACGGCCTGCTCGTTGCGGCCATCGTGCACAACGGCCGGATGGAGATCCCGAACGGCCATTCCCAGATCCATGCGGGCGACCGCGTGATCGTGGTGGCGAAAAAGCTCTTTTTGCAGGACCTCAACGATATTCTCGGCTGATGTGCCGGCTGCTTGCGGCAAGGAAGTTTCATTATGAACCAAAATCTTATTCTCAGAATCGTGGGCGTTATCCTCTGCATTGAGGCGCTTTGTATGATCCCGCCGCTGCTGCTGAGCGTGTTCGGCGGAGGGCCGGATCAGCGGGCGTTCCTGTATGCGCTGCTTATCTGCGGCGGCGTGGGAGTGCTGCTTTCGCTCATCCGCGCGGACAACACAAGACTTCAGACGCGCGACGGCTTTGTCTGCGTGGCGCTGTGCTGGATCGCGCTGAGCGTGTTCGGCGCGCTGCCGTACTTTTTCAGCGGCAGCTGCAGCTTTATCGATGCCATTTTCGAGACCGTCTCCGGCCTGACGACGACCGGCGCGTCCATCTTCCCGTCGCCTGCATCGCTGCCGCAGGGCATCCAATTCTGGCGCGCGCTCACGCAGTGGATGGGCGGCATGGGTATCCTCGTTCTCATGCTGGCGCTGCTGCCCAAGCTCAGTGAGGGCAGCGTGAACCTGATGAAAGCAGAATCCCCCGGCCCCATCAGCACAAAGCTCCGCCCCCGCACGGGTGAGACGGCGCGCATCCTGTACCGCATCTACATCGCGCTCACCGTGGCGGAGGCGCTGCTGCTGCGCATTGCGGGCCTTCCGCTGTTTGATGCGATCACCACGGCGCTGACGACGATCTCTACCGGCGGCTTTTCCATCCGGGATGCGAGCATCGCGTATTATCAGTCGCATCTTGTCAACTGGATCCTCATTTTCTTCATGTTTGCCGCAAGCGTGAACTTTACGCTCCTCTACCTCTGCGTGACGCGCCGCTTCCGCGAGGCGCTCAAGAGCGAGGAGCTGCGCGTTTACTCGCTGGTCGTGGTCGGCGCGTCGGCGATGATCGCGGCGGACCTGATCGTGCGCACGGGGCGCGACATCGGCTCGGCCATCGAGAATGCGGCCTTTCAGGTAACAACGCTCATTTCAACGACCGGCTACTGCACGGAGGATTTTGACCTCTGGCCGCAGTTCTGCCGCTGTATCCTCGTGCTGGTGATGCTTTTCGGCGGCTGCGCGGGCTCTACGGCGGGCGGCGTCAAGGTCTCGCGCATCGTGCTTTTGTGCAAGTCGCTGCGGCGTGATCTGCGGCGCGTGATGCACTCGCGCGAGGTGCGCCCCATCACGCTCGACGGACATCGCGTGACGGAGGAGACCGTCTCGTCCGTTTCGGTCTTCTTCTTCACCTATATCTCGATTTTGCTGCTTGGCACGCTGATTTTGTCGCTTGACAACATCGACTTTACCGCGGCGTTCACCGCCTCGCTCACGGCCATCAGCAACGTGGGCCCGGGCCTTGGCGCAGTGGGACCGACGTGCAACTTCGGCTTCCTCTCCGGCATCAGCAAGCTCACGATGAGCGCCATCATGCTGCTCGGCCGTCTTGAGATCATGCCGCTGCTTGTCCTCTTAATGCCCTCTGTCTGGCGCAGAAAATAAAAGAAAATCAAAAAGGGTGGATCGCAATTTTGCAATCCACTCTTTTTGAAAAGGATTCGCTGCGCTTCGTGCCTTGCCGCTCGCGGCGCGGCTGCGACACGCGCTCCGCGCAAAGAGTAAATTCCGACGCGCCTGTCGTCGGAATTTACAATCAAACAGATTTCGCGTCTGCGGACGCGAAACTCTGCGAGGCGGTTTGCCTCCATTTTAGCAGCAGGGCCGAGTTTGTGATGACAAGCACGCTGCCTGCGTTATGGACCAGCGCGCCGACAACAGGGTTCAGTGTGCCGGTGATGGCGAGCACGATGGCGATGAAGTTGAGCGTGAGCGAGAATGTTATATTGAGCTTGATGGTGCGCATCATGCGCTTGGAGAGCGCGATGAGGTGCGACAGCTCCGTGACTTCGCCGTTGACGAGCGCGATATCCGCGCCGTCCACGGCGATGTCGTTGCCCAGCGCCGCCTATTGCGATGCCGACATCGGCTGCCTTGAGCGCGGGCGCGTCGTTCACGCCGTCGCCGATCATGCAGACCTTATCGCCCGCGGCCTGATAGGCGCGGATGTGGGCGAGCTTGTCCTCGGGCAGGCAGTTTGCGTGCACCTCGCCGATGTGGAGCTGCGCGGCAATGGCCGCGGCGGCGTTCTGATGGTCACCCGTGAGCAGTACGGGCTGGACCTGAAGCGCGGAGAGTTGGTCGATCATGCCGGCACTTTCCTCACGGATTGTGTCGGACAGGGCGAGGAAGCCCGCGAACACGCCGTCTACGGCAGCGTAGGTGACGGTGCAGCCCTGCGAGAGCTGGACAACAGCGGCCTTAGCGGCCTCTTCGGGAATGGCGATGTGGTGCTCGGCAAGGAGCTCCGCGTTGCCCGCAAGGAGGGTTTTACCGTCAACGCAAGCGGAGACGCCGCGTCCCGGCACCATCTGGAAGTTTTCGGCCTCGCCCAGCGCCTCGCCCGTCTCCTGTTGACAGCAGCGGGTGATGGCCTTGCCGAGCGGGTGCTCAGAATAGCGCTCCGCCGTGGCGCAGAGGCGGTAGAGCTCGTTATCGGAGAGGGAGGGCAGCGCGCTGTGCACCAGAACGACCTTCGGTGTGCCGTAGGTCAGCGTGCCGGTCTTGTCGAAGGCGATCTTCTTCACGGCGGCGAGACGCTCAAGCGCGTCGCCCTCGCGGACGAAAAAGCCGTGCTTCGTCGCGTTGCCGATGGCGGCCATGATGGCAGTCGGCGTTGCCAGCACAAGCGCGCAGGGGCAGAAGACGACCAGAATCGTCACCGCGCGGATGATCTCACCGGAGATGAGCCACGTCAGCGCCGCGGCGGTCAGGGCAATGACGACGATCCATGTCGCCCAGCGGTCGGATAGACCGACAATCTTGGCCTTGCCCGCGTCGGCGGACTGGACTAGGCGGATCATGCGCTGGATGGAGCTGTCCTCGCCGACCTTTGTGGCCTTCATCTCGAAAGCGCCGAACTGGTTGACCGTGCCGGAGGAGACTTCGTCGCCGACGCCCTTGTCGACCGGCAGCGATTCAACCGTCATGACGGCCTGATTCACAGATGTCTGGCCCGATACGATCTCGCCGTCGACAGGGATGGTCTCGCCGGGCAGCACGCGCAGCAGGTCGCCGACCTTGACGGCCTCGGCGGGGACGGCTGTTTCCTTTCCGCCGGTGATGACGCGCGCGGTCTGCGGTGTCAGATGGACGAGCTTTTCGATGCCCGCGCGGGCGCGGGCGACGGTCAGCTCTTCGAGAAGACCGCCGAGCTGCATGATGAACGCGACCTCACCCGCGGCGAAGTCTTCGCCGATGCAGACCGACGCGATCAGCGCGAGCGAGACGAGCACGTCTGCCTTGATGTCGAACGCCATGACAAGGCCGATGACGGCCTCTAAAATGATGGGGATGCCGCAGAGGATGATCGCGGCCCACGAGGCGTCGAACGGCAGGGGGACGAGATCAAAAATGCTGACGACCAGCGCGATGCCGGAGATCACGAGCAGTGTGATATCTTTTTTTGTGCCGCCCAGCTCTAAAAAATGCTCCAGCGTTTCCATTGCCAGTTTCACGGAAGTGACCCCCTTCTGTACCATAGGGGGTATGGGCTTATTATACATATGGGCGTATAGGTTGCAAAGCGCGCAAAAAGAGAGAAGCAGCACAAAACTGCTTCTCTTCTTTCGTGCAATTCTACTGAAAACGGGCGCGTGAGAGGGTTTATCTCCTGCTCAGCCCATGTTCGAAAAGCGCTCGACCGCCTTCGTAAAGTTCTCGATCGTTTTGTCCGCGTCGCCGTGCTCGATGCCGTCACGCACGCAGTGCTTGATGTGCCCCTCAAGCACGACCTTGCCGCAGCCGTGCAGCGCGGATTTGGCCGCATTGATCTGCGCAAGAATATCCTCGCAAGGGACGTCCTCGTCCACCATGCGGTCAATGGCCTGCACCTGACCGATGATCTTTTTGAGCCGACGGTGCAGATTGTCGGCGTCCATACACTGTTTCATCGTTTGACCTCCATACCTGTTGGGGTATCTGCATTGTGCACTCTGCGCCGCGATTTTGCCAATATGCGCTGCCGCGCCGGTTTTGTGCGCCTTTGGCGAAAAAATGGCGTTTTGCGGCAATTTTCTCTTCCTCCGCGGTGTTGCAGAGCATAAAAAAGTGTGATAGGATATATTAGAAATAGCATGACCGGCGGCCATATTGCCGCCGGAGCGATTTTGAGGTATCTGAATGAAGAAAAGCGACAAAACACCCAAGCAGACCCACCGCCGCGCGGACCCGAACGTCATGGGCCTCCACGCGGATGTGGTGGAGCAGAATATCACCGAGACGCTGGAAACGAACTACATGCCTTACGCGATGTCCGTCATCGTTTCGCGCGCCATTCCGGAGATCGACGGTTTCAAGCCCTCGCACCGAAAGCTCCTTTACACGATGTACAAGATGGGGCTTCTCACCGGCGCGCGCACGAAGAGCGCGAACATCGTCGGACAGACGATGCGCTTAAACCCCCATGGCGACGCCGCGATCTACGACACGATGGTGCGCCTTTCCAAGGGCTACGGCGCGCTGCTGCACCCGTTCGTCGATTCGAAGGGCAACTTCGGCAAGGTCTATTCGCGCGACATGGCGTGGGCGGCCAGCCGATACACCGAGGCGAAGCTCGCGCCCATCTGCGCCGAACTCTTCCGCGACATCGACTCTGACACCGTCGATTTTGTCGACAACTACGATAACTCGATGAAAGAGCCGGCGCTGCTGCCAACAACGTTCCCGAATATCCTGGTCTCGGCCAACCAGGGCATCGCGGTCGGCATGGCGAGCCAGCTGTGCGGCTTTAACTTGGGCGAGGTCTGCGACACGACGATCGCCTTTTTGAAAAATCCTGAGGTGCGCATCAGCGAAACGCTGCTCGCGCCCGACTTCCCGACCGGCGGCGAGGTCCTGTACGACCCGCGCGCCATCGAGGACATCTACAACACCGGCCGCGGCGGCGTAAAGGTGCGCGCCCGCTGGCGCTACGACAAAAAAGAAAATCTCATCGAAATTTATGAAATTCCCTACACCACCACGACAGAGGCCATCATGGACAAGGTCGCCGAACTCATCAAGGCGGGCAAGGTCAAGGAAATTTCCGACATGCGTGACGAGACCGACCTCTCCGGCCTCAAGCTGACGATCGACTTAAAGCGCGGTGCCGACCCCGACAAGCTGATGCAGAAGCTCTTCAAGTCGACGACACTGCAGGATACGGCGTCGTGCAACTTCAACGTCCTGATCGGCGGCATGCCGCGCGTGATGGGCGTGCGCGAGCTTTTAGACGAGTGGTGCGCGTGGCGCACCGAGAGCGTCAAGCGCCGCGTGTACTTCGTGCTCAAAAAGCGGCAGGACAAGCTGCACCTCTTAAAGGGCCTTAAAAAGATCCTGCTCGACATCGACAAGGCCATCAAGATCATCCGTGAGACGGAAAAGGAGGCCGACGTCGTGCCGAACCTGATGATCGGCTTCGGCATCGACCAAATCCAGGCGGAATACGTCGCCGAGATCAAGCTGCGCAACATCAACCGCGAATATATCCTAAAGCGCGTGGAGGAGACGGCATCGCTCGAGGCGGAGATCGAAGACCTCGAAGATACGCTCGCGCGCCCGTCGCGCATCCGCAAGATCATCGTCAGCGAACTTGAGGACGTGCGCAAAAAGTACGCCGAGCCCCGCCGCACCGGCATCCTCTACGACTATGCCGAGGACGCCGAGAGCGAGGAGGACGCCATCGAGGACTATCCCGTGACGCTGTTTTTGTCGCAGCACGGGTACTTTAAAAAGATCACGCCGCAGTCGCTGCGCATGTCCGGCGAGCAGAAGTTCAAGGAGGACGACGCGCTCAGCATGAGCGTGGAGAGCTCCAACGCCGCCGAGCTGATGTTCTTCACCGATAAGGCGCAGGTCTACAAGACGCGCGCGAGCGACTTTGCCGACGGCAAGGCGAGCCAGCTGGGTGACTACTTACCCGCCAAGCTCGGCATGGACGAGGGCGAGAGCGTCATGGGCATGGTGCTGCCGGGCGACTACAGCGGCTATATGATCTTCTTCTTTGAAAACGGTAAGGCCGCAAAGGTCGAGCTGTCGGCCTACAAGACGACCTCGAACCGCCGCCGCCTGACCGGCGCTTACAGCGACAAGAGCCCGCTCAAAGCGCTGTTGCATCTCAAGGAAGACCGCGAGATCGCCGTCTATTCGACAGAGCCGCGCGTGCTGATCGTCAACACGGCGCTTCTTGGTGAGAAGACGACGCGCACGACGCAGGGCGTCGCGCTTTTGACGCTCAAAAAGAAGTACGTGCTCGACACGGTGCGCTTCCCGGAGGAGACCGGCATCACCGACCTTGCCCGCTACCGCGGCCGCAGCATTCCCGCGACGGGCGCGCTGCTCAAGACGGAGGACAGCGACGACAAGCAGCTCTCGCTGATTTGACGTCGGAAGCCTGAGAGAAACATATGAGGGGAGAAAATTTATGAAAAATAAAAAACTGCGCGAGCAGATGAAAAGCTATATCATTGTCACGCTTGCCTGCGTGCTGTATGCCTTGTCGTTCGATTGGTTCTATGCACCGAATGGCTTTACGGTCGGCGGCTTTACGGGTATTTCGCAGATCATTAACTTTTTTGCACCCATTCTGCCGGTCGGTACGATGGTCATCGTGCTCAATGTGCCGCTTTTTATCGTGGGACTTAAAAAATTCGGCTTCGCATTTTTGTGCAAGTCCATCTACACGATGACGCTGAGCTCCATTTTGATCGACGTTGTCGCGGCCATCCACGAGTTTGCGCCCATGGACCCGCTGCTTGCGTGCCTGTACGGCGGCGTGACGCTCGGCATCGCCTCAGGCCTGCTGTTCCGCGAGGAGACGACGACGGGCGGCTCGGAGCTCGGCGCGTGGATCGTGCGGTCGCACGTTGAGCGCCTGTCGATCGGCAACATCTGCCTCGGCATCGACCTGACGATCATTCTGATCTACGCCGCGGTGTTCCACAGCCTCAACAACGCGCTCTACGGCGCGCTCGCGCTCTATATCACGACGAAGGTGCTCGATCTGGTCGTCTACGGCCAGAACACGGCAAAGGTCGCCTACATCATCAGCGACAAGTATGAGGAGATCATGCAGGAGATGCTGCGGCGCGACATGGGCGTGACGCTCCTGAACGGCAAGGGCGGCTACACGGGCGCGGAGCGTCCGCTGCTGTTCTGCGCCATCCGCAAGAAGGAAGCGGTTTCGATCAAGCGCTATATCAAGGAGCTCGACCCCGACGCCTTTTTCATCGTCTGCGACGCGAGCGAGGTGCTCGGTGAGGGCTTTGGCGAATACGACCCGCAGGGCCTCTAAGGATATCAGGATACAAGGAGGAAGCAGGAATGGATCTTACGACGGTGGAGAAGAATCTCAAAGAGCGCGGCTTCAAGGTAGCTGCCTTCGCGACGGCGAAGGAAGCGGCGGACTATCTGAACGCGCAGATCGACGGAGAGAGCGTGTCGTTCGGCGGCAGCATGACGCTCTCTCAGATGGGGCTTTTTGAAAGCCTCGGCAAGCACAACAAGATGTTCAGCCACTGGAACGTGCCCGACGGCATGAACGCTGCCGAGGTGCTCAAAAACGCCTCGACGTGCGACAACTACCTGCTCTCGGCCAACGGCCTTGCCGAAACGGGCGAGATCATCAACATCGACGGGACGGGCAACCGTGTGTCCTCGTCACTCTATGGCCACAAGAGGGTGTGGTTCGTCGTCGGCAGCAACAAGATCGCGCCGACCTATGACGAAGCGCTCTGGCGCGCCCGCAACATTGCTGCACCGAAAAACGCGCAGCGCCTCGGCGTGAAGACGCCGTGTGCCGTGAACGGCGACCGCTGCTACGACTGCAAGAGCCCGCAGCGCATCTGCCGCGGCCTTGTCGTGCTGTGGGAGGCCATCCGCAGCTGCGAGACCGAGGTCGTGCTCGTCGACGAGCCGCTTGGCTACTGAGAAAGAGAGATTTCGCCCAAAAGGAGGGAGCGCCGTGCGCAAAAAGTTCATTCCGCTTTCGCTGGCGCTCTGCCTGACGCTCTCGGGCTGCGGCGGCAACGTCGTGCTTGAGCGTTCCTACAGCGTTTCCACGCCGCACAGCGAGGTCTACTGGGAAAACGAGGGTGCGGACACCCTGCGCGCCGACAGCTATCAGGACCTCGTCAACGCATTGCTGCTGCTCCTTGGCGAGCACAGCGAGGAAGGCGTTGTGCGTATTTACAGCGAGGAAGACGCCGCGGCCATGGCCGAGCAGGCCTGTAAGGAGGTGCAGGAGGAGACGGCGTTGGGCGCGTATCTTCTTGACTACATCAGCTACACCGACACGCAGGAGCGCGCCTATTACGAGATGCACGTGCGCCTCGGCTACCGCCGCACGGCGGAGGAGCAGGCGGGCATTGTCACCGCGACGAGCACCGAGGCGCTGCCTGACCTTCTGCGCCTGACGGCGCGCGAGGGTTCGCTCAGCCGTATCGCCGTGCGCTTCACGTACTTCACCGCGGACCGTGACGGCATCCGCGACATGGTACGATCTGTGCAGGAGGAGGTCGACACCGGCTTTACTGAGCCGTGGCAGGTGAACTTCTACCCCGATACCGACGATGTCGGCATTGTCGAGGTCGTGCTGCGGGAAGCGTAAAAAAGGATAAGAAAAGAGCCTGAACAAAGCGTTCAAGCTCTTTTTGTGCTTTATAGGGGAGAGAGAAAACGTTAGGAGAGGATCGCGCGGTCGTTGGCGAACTCGTCGCCGCTGGCCTTCGTGAACTGCTCAAGAAGATCGGGCACGGTCAGCTTCTTCTTCTCCTCGCCCGCAATGTCGAGGATGACGTGGCCGTCGTGCAGCATGATGAGGCGGTTGCCGTACTGAATGGCATCGCGCATGTTGTGCGTGATCATCAGCGTGGTGAGCTGGCCATCGCGCACGATGCGGTCGGTGAGCTCCATGACCTTGGCGGCGGTCTTCGGGTCGAGTGCCGCGGTGTGCTCATCGAGCAGCAGCAGCTTGGGGCGCTTGAGCGTTGCCATCAGCAGCGTGAGCGCCTGGCGCTGGCCGCCGGAGAGCGTCGAGACCTTCGTGGTCAGGCGGGACTCAAGGCCGAGGCCGAGACCGCCGAGCAGCTCGCGGTACTGCTCCTTTTCCTCCTTCGTCACGCCCCAAGAAAGACCGCGGCGCTGGCCGCGGCGGGCGGCGAGGGCGAGGTTCTCTTCGATCCACATCGAGGGGGCGGTGCCCATCATCGGATCCTGGAACACGCGGCCGATGAATGCCGCGCGCTTGTGCTCGGGCAGGTTCGTGACGTCGGAGCCGTCGATGATGACCTTGCCGGAGTCGACAAAGAACGTGCCGGCGGTGGCGTTGAGCATCGTGGACTTGCCCGCGCCGTTGCCGCCGATGACGGTGACGAAGTCGCCGTCGTTCAGCGTCAGACTCAGGCCGTTCAACGCGGTCTTGGCGTTGATGGTGCCGGGGTTAAAGGTCTTATAAAGTTCCTTGAGTTCAAGCATGGCCGTTGCCTCCGTTCTTTGCGCTCTGGGGCTGCACCTTGCGGCGGAACATCTTGCTCTTCCAGTAGGGGATGGCGAGGAAGACCGCCACGATCAGCGCCGTGATGAGCTTTAAGTCGTTGGTGTTCAGACCGAGCTGCAGCACGATCTGGAGCACGATGTAGTAGATGATCGCGCCGATGGAAACGGCCAGCAGCGTGAGGCCGAAGTTCGTGAAGATCTTGCCGAAGATGACCTCGCCGATGATGACGGCGGCAAGGCCGATGACGATGGCGCCGCGGCCCATGTTGATGTCGCTCGAGCCCTGATACTGCGCCAGCAGCGCGCCGGAGAGGGCGACAAGACCGTTCGAGACCATCAGGCCAAGCACGATATTCGAGTTCGTGTTGATGCCCTGTGCGCGCGCCATGTGGGGGTTTGCGCCGGTCGCGCGCAGCGAGCTGCCCTTCTCCGTGCCGAAGAACCAGTACAGGATGGCGATGACCGCGGCTGTGAAGAGAAGCAGCAGCGGCAGGGGATTGTTCATCGAGAGCTCGCGCACATAGCGCTGCGAAAGCAGCAGCGGATATTTATCAACGCTGAGTGCCTGGTTTGCCTTGCTGTCCATGATGCGCAGATTGATCGAATACAGCGCAAGCTGCGTCAGGATACCGGCGAGAATGGCCGGAATACCGCAGCGCGTGTGGAAAAGACCGGTGACGAGGCCTGCCAGCATACCGGCGAGCATCGCGCACAGCAGGGCGATCCAGGGATTGAAGCCGCCGCGGATCAGCATGACGCAGACAGCGCCGCCGGTGGCCAGCGAGCCGTCGACGGTCAGGTCCGCCACGTCCAGAATGCGGAAGGTGATGTAAACGCCGATGGCCATAATGCCCCAGGCGAGACCCTGTGCGGCAGCGCCGGGCAGGGCGTTCATCAGCGACGAAAGAAAACTCATGGGTTCTCTCCTCCTATCTCTTGTTGAGGCAGGAACGGGCTAAGCCCGTCCCTGCCTGCGGGGGGATGTGATCAGATTACTCTTCGATGGCAGTGTAGCCCTCGAGAGGCTCGATGCCGAGCGTCTCGCACATGGAGGCGTTGTACTTCGGGGTGGCCTCGGTGAACTCGATGGGCATCTCGGAGATGTCGGCCTCGCCGGTCAGGATCTTGGCGGCCATCTTACCGGTGGTCACGCCGAGGTCATAGTAGCTGATGGAGAGGGTCGCGACGCCGCAGCCCTTGCAGATGCCCTCTTCGCCGCAGATGGCAGGCACGCCCGCGGGAACGAGAACGTTTGCGATGGCCTCGGTGTTGGAAGCGGCGGTGTTATCGGTGGGGACGTAGACAACGTCGGAGTAGTCGGCAGCGGACTGCGTGACGGAAGCGACGTCGTTGGTGTCGGTAAAGGCAAATTCCTTCGTTTCAATGCCCTTATCGGAGAGGCACCTGGCGACCTCTCCGATCTGGTAGCGGGAGTTGGGCTCGGCGGAGCAGAACAGCAGGCCGACCTTCGTGGCATCGGGGAACCACTCGGTGATCATGTTGGCCTGAGCCTCGAGGTCAGCGAGGTCGGAGGTGCCGGAGATGTTGCCGCCGACAGTGCCGTTGAAGTCGTCAATATCAAGAGCAACGCCGTAAGCGGTGATGGAAGTGCCGAGGATGGGGATGTCGCTCGTGGCGGCAGCGGCGGCGGTCAGCGCGCCGGTGGCGTTCGCCATGATGAGGTCAACGCCGTCGGAAACGAAGCCGTTGACGATGGTGGAGCAGTTGGCGCTGTCGCCGGAAGCGTTCTTGTTCTGGAATTCGACCTGGCCGGGCAGCGCCTCATTCAGCGCGTCGATGAAGCCCTGGGTGGCAGCGTCGAGTGCCTCGTGCTGCACGAGCTGGCAGATGCCGACGGTGTACTTCGTGCCTTCGCCGTCGGTGCTGCCCTGATTGTCGTCCTGTGCGGCCTTATCGCCGCAGCCGGTCAGACCCACGCTCAGGCTGAGAACGAGGGCAAGAGAGGCAACAAGAGAAATGATGCGTTTGGTGTTCATGCTTTTTTTCCTCCAATTTTTATTTCTCGCTGATAACAATAAAACCCGCTGTAAGGACTTGTGGTCCATACGGCGGGTTCCTTGACTCAACTCTTTTTGAAGTGACCTTCAAGTGTTGGTTCGAAAGACCTTTCAGCTACGGGCATCACAAATCGCTCTTACCTTGTCCTTAAAGTAAAAGTAAGAGTAATAGTAAAAGCGATATGCAACGTTGCTTACAACAGTCTTCATCACTCAAGCTCCAAGTCCTTTCAAAAAGGATGGTAGTAATATAGCACACACAAAAATGGCCGTCAATAGCATTTTTATCCAAAAAACACCATTTATGTAGGAATTTGGCAGGGCACAGCACCGAAAAGTATGCTATTTGCATTAGGAAACGGCATGGGTGTGCTCGCAAAGCTCATTGATCTTCTGCTGTAAGCCCTTGAAATCCTCAAACGACTCGGGCCTGCGGCGCGGATCGCGCAGCAGTGCCGCGGGGTGATACACGGCCATCATCTGAAAGCCGTTCTTTTCGAACCACTGCCCGTGCTCACGCGTGATCTTGAAGTCGGGCTTGATGATGCGCATGGCCGCGATGCGCCCGAGACAGACAATAATCTTGGGCCGCAGCAGCGCGACCTGACGGCGAAGATAGCCGATGCAGGCGTCCTGCTCCACGCCGAGCGGGTCGCGGTTTTCCGGCGGGCGGCACTTGACGATGTTGGCGATATACACATCGTCGCGCTTGAGGCCGATGATCTCAAGCATGTCGTCGAGCAGATGACCGGCCCTGCCGACGAATGGCACGCCCTGCGCATCCTCGTTCGCGCCGGGGCCTTCGCCGATGAATAAAACTTCAGCATTCTGATTGCCGACGCCGAAGACGACGTTCGTGCGCGTCTCCCACAGCGAGCATTCGCGGCAATTTTTACAGTCGTGTTCCAGAGCTTCCCAGGTATCAGGCATAGTTGTGTTCTCCTGTCGATTTTTTGTCATTTTACCATGATTCGCCGCGCTTTGCAACGCGCGCGGCACGCATTTTTCCATCTGCGCGGGCCATACTGAAAAAAACGGACGCGGAGGAAGAAATGGATCATATCTGGTACTGGTTTGCTTACAGCTTTTTGGGGTATTGCCTGGAAAAGCTCTTCGCCGCAGCGACGAGATCGAGCCACCGGCTGCGGCGGTGCTTCGTGTTCCTGCCGCTGTGTCCGGTGTACGGCTTTGCAATGGTCACGATTTTATTGCTGGGGGCGGAAAAGCTCCCCGGCGCGTGGGAGCAGATCTTGCTCGGTATGCTCGCGGCGACGGCGATGGAATACGCCGTGCACTGGGGCTATGAAAGGCTGTTTCAAGTGCAGTTCTGGGACTATTCTTCGACCAAATGCGACGTGAACGGCCGCATCTGCCTGCCGTTTTCCATCTGCTGGGGAATATTGTCGATGCTCGCCGTGCGGTATGTGCAGCCGGTTCTGGAGGGCTATGCCGTACTGCTTCCAGAGTGGGCCGCGGCGCTGGCGGTGTTCCTCGTCACGCTTGACGGCATCCTGACCGCGCGCGTCCTGCTCACGACGCACGATATCGACGCTTTGACGCCGCGAACGTTGCTCCGAAGTAAAAGAAGGCGAACCGCCTGACGGTTCGCCTTCCTGACTTTATTCATAAATGTTTTTCAATCCAGCTCCACAGGTCGTTATAGACCACGGCACGGCAGTCTTCGTTCAGAATCTCGTGCCGCAGGCCCTTGTAGAGCTTCAGCTCCACGTCGCGCACGCCGGCGCGGCGGAAGGCCTCGTATGCGCGCCTGACGCCCTTGCCCATCTCGCCGACAGGGTCCTTGTCGCCGGAGATGAAGAGAATGGGCGTGTTGCGGTTCATCGACGCGATGTTTTTCGGCGTGCTGATGAAGCGGATGCCGCCGAGCATCTCGCAGAAGAGGCCGATGCTCGCCTTCTGACCGCAGAGGGGGTCGGCAATGTAGGCGTCGACATTGTTGTCGCTCGCGCTGAGCCAGTCGACCTCCGTGCGGTTGGGCGCGAACGCCTTGTTGTAAGCACCGAAAGCCAGCGCCTCCACGCGCGGAGAGTGCGCCTTGAAGCCGTGGCGCTTGCCCGCGGCCTTGGCAATGGCGCGCCCGCCCGCGACGATTGCGGGGGACTGATGCCCCGTGCCCATGATGATGGCGGCGTCGACGGTGCCGGGATAGCGGATGAGATAGGTGCGCGTCAGGAACGAGCCCATCGAGTGGCCCATGAGAAAATAGGGAACATCGGGATATTTTTCCTTCGTGCGGCAGCGTAGGGCGTACATGTCGTCCACAACATGTTTCCAGCCGTCGCGCGGGCCGAAATAGAGCGTGTCGGCGTCCTTCTCGGCGGAAAGGCCGTGGCCGAGGTGGTCGTTCGCCACGACGGCAAAGCCGTGCTCGGTCATGAATTCGGCAAACGGCGCGTAGCGCATGCCGTATTCCGCCACGCCGTGCGCGATCTGTAAAACGCCGATGATCTCACCGCTCTCGGGTGTCCACTCCGCCGCGTGAATGCGCGAGGAGCCGTCCGACGAGGGAAAGTAAAATTCCCTGCAAATAGCCATGGCGCAAAACCCTCCTGCATGATATAATCTTATTCATTAGTATAGCATAAGGCGGTCCAAATGAACAAGGGGGTATCTTCATGCAACGGTATATTTTGGCGCTCGATCAGGGGACGACCAGCTCGCGCGCCATTCTGTTCGGGCGCGATGGCAGTGTCGGCGGACACGCGCAGCAGCCGTTTCGGCAGTATTATCCGCAGCCCGGCTGGGTCGAGCACGACCCGAACGAGATCTGGGAGAGCGAGCGCGCCGTTGCCGCGCAGGCCTTGCGCGAATCGGGCCTTGGCCGCGCGGTCGCGGCGATCGGCATCACGAACCAGCGCGAGACGACGATTCTTTGGGATCGCGCGACGGGCGAGCCCATCCACAACGCCATCGTCTGGCAGTGCCGCCGCACGGCGGACATCGCGGATGCCCTTCGCGAAAAGCGCGGCGTGAGCGAGCTTGTGGCCGAGAAAACAGGATTGCACATCGACGCCTACTTTTCCGCGACGAAGATCAAGTGGCTGCTCGACCACGTCCCCAGCGCGCGGGAAAGGGCCGAGCGCGGCGAAATTTTATTCGGTACGGTGGAGACATGGCTCATCTGGAGGCTGACGGGCGGCAAGGTCCACGTGACGGACTACTCGAACGCCAGCCGCACGATGCTCTTCAACATCCACACGCTTTCGTGGGATGAAGAGCTCTGCGCGCTGCTGGACATTCCGATGAACATTCTGCCGCGTCCCGTGTCCAACTCCGAGGTCTACGGCACGGTGGCGGAGGGCATCGAAGGGCTCGAAGAGCTCGCGGGCGTGCCGATCTGCGGCGCGGCGGGTGACCAGCAGGCGGCGCTGTTCGGGCAGGGCTGCTTTACGCGCGGACAGGCGAAGAACACCTACGGCACGGGCTGCTTCACGCTGATGAACGTCGGCGGCGCGCCGGTGCGCTCGCGCGCGGGACTGGTGACGACGGTGGGCTGGAGCTTAAACGGCGAGACGACCTACGCGCTCGAGGGCAGCGTCTTCAACGCGGGCTCGGCCATTCAATGGCTGCGCGACGAGCTGCAAGTCATTTCGACCTCGCACGAGTGCGACATTCTGGCAGAATCCGTTCCCGACAGCGGCGGCATTTACTTAGTGCCCGCGTTTACGGGCCTCGGTGCGCCGTATTGGGACATGTATGCGCGCGGCTGCGTCGTGGGCATCACGCGCGGCACGACGAAGGCGCACTTCGCCCGCGCAGTGCTCGAATCCATCGCCTATCAGGTCACCGACCTGATGACCGCCATGCGGCAGGACGCCGGCTGCGAGATCTCCCTTCTGCGTGTCGACGGCGGCGCGAGCGTCAGCGATTTGATGATGCAGTTTCAGGCGGATTTGCTGCGCATTCCGGTCGACCGGCCCGCGATGGTCGAGACGACGGCGTTTGGCGCGGCATCGCTCGCGGGTCTGGCCGCGGGCGTGTGGAAGGACTTGGACGAGCTGAGCACGCTCCGGTGCAGCGAGCGCGTCTTCACCCCCGAGCGGGCGCAGTACGAGTGTGAGGAGCTGTACCGCGGCTGGAAGCGCGCCGTCGGCTGCGCGCAGGGCTGGGTCGAGAAAAAGTGAACGCTGTCACAAAAAATTTATACTTTTGTCGTAAATTATCCATTGAAATGAAAGCCCCGGTAGCTTATACTGTCAATAACAAACCCGAGGACACGGTTTGAAAGGAGAAAGTACTATGGCATTTTTCGATAACTTCAGCAAGAAGGTTCAGGACGTCGCGTTCGTGGCGACTGAGAAGGCACAGCAGGTCGCGGCCGTTGCCGGTGAAAAGGCAAATGCCGTTGCCGATAAGGCCAAGACCGAGTATGAGATGGCATCTGAACGCCGCAGCATGGACAAGAACTACCGCGCCATCGGCGAGTGGTATGTCTCCACGCTCGAGGGTGACGCGCCCGAAGCGGTCGCCGATATCGTCGCGGCCATCAAGGCCTCTCAGAAGAAGCTCGCCGCTTACGAGGCCGCCAAGGCTGAGGCTGCCGCTGCCAAGAAGGCGCAGGAGCCCATCATCGAGGTGACCATCGAGAAGGACGCGGAAGAGGAAGCGCCCGCTGCGGAGGAACCCAAGGAGCCTTCCGAAGCCGAGGAGACCAAGGAGGACTAAATCCTTCCCAATGTGCGGCGCAGCTCTGGCTGCGCCGTTTTTTCCAGCTTAGGGCAAATCTGGTCTGCATAATTTGTTTTGTTTTGACTATATGAATAATACCAGGACGGGATATAATACGGCCAACAACCAAAACAAAGGAGCACCCAATCATGAACGATAAAAAGATCAGAAAGCTTGTCCTTGCCGCACTGCTTGCGGCGCTTGTCTGCGTGGCGACGATGGTCGTGCAGATCCCCTCTCCGATGCAGGGCTATGTGAATCTGGGCGACTGCTTCGTGCTGCTGTCCGGCTGGCTGCTGGGCCCCTGGTATGGCTTTGCGGCGGGCGGCATCGGCTCGATGCTGGCAGACATTTTCCTCGGCTATGCGCACTACGCTCCGGGCACCCTGGTCATCAAGGGCGTGATGGCGCTGGTCGCTGCGCTGATGTATGAAAAGATGGGCCGCACTGCGACCTCCCGCATCGCCGGCGGCGTTGTGAGCGAGATCATCATGGTGCTCGGCTATTTCGGCTATGCTTCTCTCCTGCTGGGCAAGGGCCTTGCCGCTGCGGCAAGCATCCCCGGCAACATCTTCCAGGGTGCGGTCGGCCTCGTGGTCGGCGTGCTGCTGGTCACGGTGCTTGAGCGCGCCAAGGTGACGGAGAAGCTGGCATAATAAATTTCTAAAGAGGTGTCAGATCATGGCGGGAATCGTACATGAGGTAGAAAATCATCGTCTGGTGGAACAGGCGGAGCAGGAGGCGGCAGAGGCGGCGCGCGAGCTTGCGGAGATCGCACATCTGCGCCGCGGACAGATCGTCGTCATCGGCTGCAGCACGAGCGAGGTCGTGGGCCACCAGGTCGGCAGCTGGTCGACGCCGGAGGTGGCGGACGCCATCTTCCGAGGGCTCTCCAGCGTATTTTCGCCCATGGGCGTGTATCTTGCCGCCCAGTGCTGCGAGCATTTGAACCGCGCGCTGATCGTGGAGCACGAGGCTGTGCCGAACGGCGAGATCGTCAACGTCCTGCCTCAGCCCAAGGCGGGCAGCTCGTTTGCGACGGCCGCGTACAAAGCGTTCCGCCATCCCGTGGCGCTCGAAGAGATCCGCGCCGACGCCGGACTTGACATCGGCGGCACGCTGATCGGCATGCACCTCAAAAAGGTCGCCGTTCCCGTTCGCTTGAAGCAGAACCGCATCGGTCAGGCCATTGTGCTGGCCGCGCGGACGCGTCCCAAATTCATCGGCGGCGAGCGTGCGATCTACGATGAGTCTCTCAAAGACGGTTATCCTGATTTCACCGATTGAACCAACACAGCAACAGAAAAAGCGCGATGTCCGATCTCGGGCGTCGCGCTTTTTCGTCGGTTCCTATCAAATTTTTCAGGCGAGGAAGCCCTTGAGAATCGTGTCTTCGGCCTCCTCCTCGGTGAGACCAAGGGTCTGGAGCTTTAAGAGCTGGTCGCCTGCGATCTTGCCGATGGCAGCCTCGTGGATGAGCTGCGCGTCGGTCGAATTCGCGGTGATGGCGGGGATGGATTCGATCGTGGCCTTGCCCATGATGATCGAGTCGCACTGCACATGGCCGAAGCACTTGCTGTTGCCGACGACCACGGGGTGGAAGATCTGCTTGGACTCATCCTGCGCGACAGAGCGGGAGATGACGCGGCCGCGCGCATCTTCGCCGTTGAGCTCGATCTCCATGTCGCTCTCGGCGTGCTGTTTGCCGTGAGTGAGAAGGCGCTCGGTGATGACGGCCTCGGCGCCCTTGCCGCAGACGATCTTCGTTTTGCGCACGGTGGAGTCGATGCCGCGGATCTGCACGGTCTCCATCTGGATGCTCGCGCCCTCGTCGAGGTAGACGATCGTGGTGGGGTTCATAACGCGCGTGCCGCTGCCGTCACCCTCGCCGTAGTGCTTTTCCACATAGCGTACGTGGGAGTTTTTGGAGACGTAGAACGTGTGGACGCCGTCGTGGCGGCTCTCGTTGCAGCCGGAGTTGTGGATGCCGCAGCCTGCGACGATGTCGACGTCGCAGTTTTCGCCGACGTAGAAGTCGTTGTAGACCATTTCGGTCACGCCGCTCTTGCTGATGATGACGGGGATGTGGCACTGCTCGCCCTTCGTACCGTCCTTGATGCGGATGATGATGCCGCTTTTGCCCTCGGGCTGCGGGTCGATGGCGATGTGCTCGGTGGACTGGCGCGCCTCGCATCCGCTGTCCTTTCGAATGTTGAACGCGCCGACGGGCTTGCCCGTCAGGTCGGCGATCTTTTCAAGCAGGGAAGCGTCGATTTCGGTGATCATATTGTGTACTACCTCCTTACTTGTTCAGCACCGGGCAGGAGCCCAGCGTGTCCGCCATGATGAGCGGGAAAATTTCTTCTGTGCTGCCGCGGTGCTTGAGCTCGCCGCCGCCCACGACGACGATCTCGTCGGCGAGCTGGATGATGCGCTCCTGATGCGAGATGATGATCATCGTCGCAAGCTCGCGCTGGCGCAGCTGCCCGAACGTCTCAGTCAGGCGGGCGAAGCTCCACAGGTCGATGCCGGCCTCAGGCTCGTCGAAGATCATCAGCTCGCTGCCGCGGGCAAGGAGCGTTGCGATCTCGATGCGCTTGACCTCGCCGCCGGAGAGGGAGACGTCGACCTCGCGGTCGAGATAGTCGTTGGCGCAGAGGCCTACCTGCGTGAGGTACTTGCAGCACTTGTCCTTGCTGAGGTTTGCATCGCCCGAGGCGATGGTCAGAAGGTTGCGCACCGTGATGCCCTTGAAGCGCGGCGGCTGCTGAAAGCCGTAGCTGATGCCGAGCCGAGCACGCTCGGTGATGCCAAGGTGCGTGATGTCCTGACCGTTGAAGAGGATCTGGCCGCCCGTCGGCGTGACAAGGCCCATGATGACCTTGGCGAGCGTCGTCTTGCCGCCGCCGTTGGGGCCGGTGAAGACGATGAGCTTGCGGTCAGGAATGTCGATGGAAATGTCGTTTAAGATCGTCTGCTCTCCCTCAGGGGTGGAGACGGTATAGGTGATGTGCTTCAGTTCCAGCATGAAAAGAAGACCTCCTTACAGAAACTGCCATTGCTTGTCTTTAGTATGGACCGGATGACAGAGAATGAAAAGTTGCAAATGCAACAAAATGCGCAAAAATACAAAACAAATGTAGTTTACCAGAAAAAATGGAAAAAATCAACGAGAGAGGTGCGATTTTCAAGATTTTCTTTTTCCCTGCGGGAAATAGGGAAATATCGGCTCTGCACGCCTGAAAAATGCACGCATAGGATAGAGACGAGAACCGTTCCGGAAAGGGGAAGAAGAACATGACGGAAATGAAAAAGCCTTGCGCCTGCGACTATGAAGCATGCCGCGAGGTGTGGAAGCGCGTCGCGCCGGGGGAGGACCCGTACCCGATGGCGGACAATGCAAACACACAGATGAGCGCACAGGATAGCGAGCTCACGCTCCCGGGCGCGGAGGCGAACCCTTGCTGCATGGGCAGCGAGGCAAGCGTATCGGTCGAGGTGCTGCAGGGCTTTCTGCGCGAGGAACTTGGCGACGCGCAGGTGTACGCGTATCTCTCCTCGTGCACGCCGCGGCGCGAGTTGGCGCGAGCGTTCCGCGCGCTGAGCGAGGACGAGAAGCGCCACGCGCGCGATCTGGCTGCCGCGATCTACTTAATCACCGGTAAGGCATACTGCCCGCGCGTGTGCGTGGAGCAGCCGGATACGTGCGACCTCTGCGCGCTGCTGCGCAGCCTCTACCATGCGGAGGCCTGTGCGGGCTACAATTACGCCCGCGCGGGAGAGGAGACGCTGGACCTGTGCCTCAGCAAGCTGTTTGCGGCGATGAGCGAAGACGAATACCGCCACGCAGAGCTCTTGATGAAGCTCCTCGGGCGGAAGATGAACGTCTGACGGGCAGAAAAAAGCGGAGCAGGAGAAATCCTGCTCCGCTTTGCTGTGCTTGGGTCATTCGATCGAGATGATATAGTAATAGACCGGCTGGCCGCCGCAGATCAGATTGACCTCGGCATCCGGACACTTGCGGGTGAAGGCGTCGCACGCCTTGTGCGCGTCCTCTTCATTCACATCCTCGCCGTAGAAGACGGTGATGAACTCCGCTTCGCGGGACGCTGCCTCGTCGGAGAGCCCGTCGAGCAGCGCGGAGACGTCGCGGTCGGTGCCGAGCAGCTTGCCGTCCAGAAGTGCCAGATAATCGCCCTCGTGGATGTCGAAGCCGTCAAAATCGGAATTGCGCGCGGCGTAGGTGATCTGCGCGGTGGAGACGCACTGCGCGGCGTCCGTCATCGCCTTGGCGATGGCGTCTGCGTCGCTCATGTCGGGATCGACGGCCATCATCGCGCTCACGCCCTGCGGGATGGAGGCGGTTGGGATGACCACGACGGTCTTCTCCGTCAGGCCGATGCACTGCTGTGCGGCCATGATGATGTTCTTGTTGTTCGGCAGCACGAAAACGGTGTGCGCGGGGACCTTTTTGATCTCCTTGAGGATGCTCTCGGTCGAGGGATTCATAGTTTGTCCGCCGCTGATGACGCCGTCGGCGCCAAGGTCGGTGAAGACGTTCGCAAGGCCCTCACCCGCGCAGACCGCGAGGAAGCCAAAGTCCTTTTCGGGCTCGGCTTCACCGGCATTTTCGTGCTCGGCGGCTTCGAGCTCCTGCTCGATGGCCTCAAGGTCGTCGGTGGACTGGGCCTTGCCGCCGGCGGCGAGCTGCTGGGCCTGCGTGCGCATGTTCTCGATCTTCGCAAGCTCGAGCGTGCCGTACTTCTGCGCCTCGGTCAGCGCCTCGCCCGGAATGTCGGTGTGGACGTGGACTTTGAAAGCCTCGTCGTCCTCGCCGATGACGAGCGAATCGCCGATGCCGTCGAGGAAGCGGCGGAACGGCTCAATGCTGCGTCCGCTCTTGCGGACGATGAACACGGTGTCGAACGTGAAGGTGATGTCCTCTTCGTTGAGCATGGCAAAATCGGCCTTCTCCTGTGCATTCTCTTCGGTGAGCTCGGGGCGCTCCTCGCCGCGCAGGGCGCTGAGCATACCGCCGAGAATCAGCAGGAAGCCCTTGCCGCCCGCGTCGACGACGCCGGCCTTTTTGAGAACGGGGTTCATGTCAGTCGTCTGCGCGAGCGTGATCTCGCCCTGGGCGATGGCCTGCTCGATGACGTACTCGACGCTGTTGTGCTCCTCGGCCGCGTTCACGGCGCGCTCGGCAGCGAGACGCGAAACGGTCAGGATCGTGCCCTCGGCGGGCTTCATCACGGCGTTATACGCCGCGGCGACACCCTCCTGAAGCGCGGCGGCAAACGCCGCGCCGTCGGCCTCTTTGCAGCCCTTGAGCTCCTTGGCGATGCCGCGGAAGAGAAGCGACAGAATGACGCCGGAGTTGCCGCGCGCGCCGCGCAGCAGCGCGGACGCCGTGACAGAGGCGGCCTGATCGACCGTCGCGGGCTCGATCTTTTTGAGCTCCTGCGCCGCGGTCTGGATGGTAAGACTCATGTTCGTGCCCGTGTCGCCGTCGGGAACGGGGAATACATTCAAATCATTGATAGCTTGCTGTGCCTGTGCGATGGAGACGGTGCCGAAGAGCAGCATCTCCTTGAACATGGCACCATTGATGGTATCGTGCATAGGATGATATCCTCCTCGGTTTTTACATATTCATGCTGTCGACGCAAACGTCGATGCTGCGGATGCTTGCGCCGGTGTTTTCGCTGACCATATAGCGCACCTGATTGATGATGGAGCGGCAGACGGCGGCGATGTTCACGCCATGCTCCACAACGATGTGCAGCTCGATGGAAATGTCCCCTTCTTCGTGGGGAATGATGCGCACGCCCTTGCTCATCGCCTCGCGGCGCAGCAGGTGGACGAGCCCGTCGGTCATCGAGCGGTAGGCCATGCCCTTGACGCCAAAGCAGCTCGTGGCCGCGGCGCCGGTGATATTAGACAGGGCAGCGTCGGAAATGCTGACTTCGCCCTTTTCGGTTTGTAGCCTGATCATGGAAGATACTCCTTTCTCCCTGGTCGATATGATATGACCATATCATTATATACGAAGCGGTGCAGAATAACAAGAGAAAATATTTTGCGTAAAATGCGGGAAAATGTCAAGGACTCTATTGAAAATAAACGGAAATTCACGTATTATGGAAACTAACGAGTTCATTGCGCCCGCTTTGGGCGCTGCGGAGGGATAAACATGAGAGTCATCACAGGCTCGGCGCGCGGACGGCGGCTGGGCGAGCTCAAGGGCATGGAGACCCGCCCGACGACCGACAAGGTCAAGGAAAGTATTTTTAATTGTATCCAGTTCGACGTGGAGGATGCGCGCGTGCTCGATCTTTTTGCGGGCACGGGGCAGCTCGGCATCGAGGCGCTCTCGCGTGGGGCAAAAAGCGCGCTTTTTGTTGACAAGCGTGCAGACGCGGTCAAGCTCGTGCGCGAAAATCTCGCGCTGTGCCATCTGGAAGAAAACGCGCAGGTCATCTGCGGTGATTCACTCGCCGCGCTCGGCACGCAGAGCGGGAGGTTTGACATCATCTTCCTCGATCCGCCGTACGAAAGCGGACTTTTGGAGCAGGCGATGGAAAAGATCGCGCAGTTTGACATTTTATCACCCCATGGTATAATGGTCGCGGAAAGTCCGCAGAACCAGACGCTTCCCGAGCTTCCCGCGCCGTACGGACTGTATCGCGAGTACCGCTACGGCAAGATCAAGGTGAGCATCTATCACCGCGCGGTGGAGGAAGAGGCATGAGAATCGCAGTGTTTCCCGGCTCGTTCGACCCTGTGACGATCGGGCATCAGGACATTATCGCGCGCGCGTCAAAGCTCTTTGACCGCGTGTATGTGTCCATCGTGCCGAACGGGACGAAGACGCACCCGATGTTTACGGACGAGCAGAAGCTCGCGCTCATGCGTGCGAGCGTCGAGGAGTTCCCCAATGTGGAGACTGAGCTCGGCGGCGGACTTCTGACTGACTACGCGCTGCGTAAAAATGCGCAGTTTCTCGTGCGCGGCGTGCGCAACAGCGTGGATTTTGACGCCGAGCAGCAGCTCTCGCTCATCTATCGCGACGTGTCGGACGGCGCGCTCGAAACGGTGCTGCTGATCGCGGAGCCGAAGTTTCAGCACATCAGCTCCACGATGGTGCGCGAAATGATCAAATACGGACAAGACCTTGAAAAATATATGCCGCTGCGCGCGGCGGAGCTTGTGAAAGGATGGAGAGAAGACCATGGCGAACAATGATGTGCAGCATCTTTTGGATATGCTTTACGAGATGATCGACGGCGCGAAGAACGCGCCGCTGACGAGCGACAAGTGCATTCTGAACCGCGACGAGGCGCTCGACCTGCTCGACGAGATTCGCGCCCAGCTTCCGGTGGAGCTTTCCCGCGCGCAGGAGCTCATCCGCGCAAAGGAGGACTATGTCAAGGCCGCCAAGCGCGACGTCGAGCGCATGATGCAGCAGGCCGAGCAGGACGCGAAGAACAAGGTCTCCGAGACCGAAGTGCTCGGTATCGCCCGCGAAAAGAGCCACGAGATCGTCAAAAAGGCCGAGGACCGCTCGCGCGAAATGTACCGCGTGGCCAACGAGTACACCGAGGATGCGCTGCGCCGCACCGAGGAGGCCATCCAGATGGCGCTCGAGGAGGTCAAGCAGTCCCGCGTGCGCTTCCGCGCCGCTTCTGCCGAGCAGATGCAGAAGCGCCGCGAGGAGCTGGCACAGTCAGCTGAAAAGCAGACGCAGAACGGATAAAATTTTGTCAAAAGTGACAAAAAGCGACATGATTGGTAGACATAATCTATATTTGGGCATAGCATAAAGGGCCGCCACAAGATATTGTGGCGGCCCTTTTTTAACCAAAACCAAAGTAGAACATACGTTTTAAAAATACGGTGCACTGGCCGAATTTTCACAGGAAAAAGCGGTAAAAGGCTTGAAATCTCAGGGAAATTTCTGCTTGCATTTTTTATGTGAATCTCGTATACTCAAAACAAGGGTGGGGGAAAGTGGTGTATCATACCATGAAAATGGCTTACTTTCCCACATAAGCATCAGATCGGACGCGGCACGGCTTTTTCCAAAATGAAGAAAAGGCCGCGCTTTCGTGCCCTCTGTATGCGAAAATGCACAGAAAAAGGGGGTCAGCCGCCGTGACGGGTCAGTATCAGCACACGATCGACGCCAAGGGGCGGCTCTTTATCCCCGCGAAGCTGCGCGAGGAGCTCGGCGACACGTTTTATGTCACCATGGGCATGGACTCCTGCCTGAGCATCTATTCCGACGCCTCCTGGGCGCGCTTCACCGAAAAGTTTGAAAGCCTGCCCTACACGAAGACCAAGGCCATGCGCCCGCTCTTCGCCAACGCCGCCAAGTGCGAGCCCGACGCGCAGGGGCGCATCGTGCTGCCGCAGAAGCTCAGAGCCTACGCCCACCTTGAAAAAGACGTGGTCGTGATCGGTGTTTCGAACCGCGCCGAGATCTGGAATGCGGAGAAGTGGGCAGAGATCGAGGCCGAGGAGCTCAATCCCGAGAATCTGGCCGCCGTGATGGAAGAGCTGGGATTCTGATATGGAAGAGAACTACGGCCATAAGCCGGTACTGCTGCACGAGTGCCTCGGCGCGCTCGCCATCAAGCCCGACGGCATCTATGTGGACGGCACGCTCGGTCGCGCCGGACATTCGCTCGAGATCGTGCGCCGCCTGACGACGGGCCGTCTCATTGCACTTGACCGTGACGAGACCGCGATCGAAGCGGCGAACCGCCGCCTCGGCGATTATTTGGACAAGGTCACGCTCGTCCACAGCAATTTCAGCGCGCTCGACTCCGTTTTGTACGAGCTGGGCGTCCACGGCGTGGACGGGATGCTTTTTGACCTCGGCGTTTCCTCCCCGCAGCTCGACGAAGCGCAGCGCGGGTTTTCCTACAAGCAGGACGCGCCGCTCGATATGCGCATGGACGAATCCGCCGCACTGACCGCGCGCGAGGTCGTGAATACCTATTCTTATGAAGAGCTGCGCCGCATCCTCTTTGAATACGGCGAGGAGCGCTATGCGCCCGCCATCGCGAAGAGAATTTGCCAGCACCGCGAGCAAAAGCCCATCGAAACGACGCTTGAGCTCGCCGATATCATCCGTTCGGCCATGCCCGCGAGCGCGCTGCGCGAAAAGCAGCACCCTGCCAAGCGCAGCTTTCAGGCCATCCGCATTGCCGTGAACGACGAGCTGGGCGAGCTTCCGCCGATGCTCGACGCGGCGGAGAAAAATCTGAAACCGGGCGGACGGCTCGCGGTCATCACGTTCCACTCGCTCGAAGACCGCATCGTCAAGAAGAAATTACAGGAGCTTGCACAGGGCTGCATCTGCCCGCCGGAATTTCCGGTGTGCGTGTGCGGACGAAAGCCAAAGGTCAAGCTCATCACAAGAAAGCCCATCGTTTCGGGCGAAGAAGAACTCGCAGAGAATCCCCGTGCCCGCAGCGCCAAGCTGCGCGTCGCGGAAAAGTGCTGACAACAGCCGAAAATACGCAAAAGAAAGGAGATCGCCATGGCCAGCCGCAGAGAGCAGAACATGAAATACCGCCGCTACAGCGGACGAGTCAATGGCAATCTCGCTTACGATCCCGCCTACGAAGAGCGCCAGCGCAGGCTGCGCCGCGAGCGTGAATATGAGCGCGAGCACGAGCGTCAGCGCGAGGAATTCATGCGTCCCCCGCAGCGGAAGGTGCAGAAAAAGGCTGCGCCCGTCCGCCGTCAACGCGAAAAGGTCTCGCTCGGCACGCTGTGCGGCTTTATGGCGCTGGCCGCAATGGTCGCGCTGATGATCATGTGCCGCGCACAGCTGACGGAAATCTCCGCGCAGGTCGTCTCCGTGCAGAAGGAGATCTCCGCGCTCGAGGACGAGCATGTCGCGCTGCTCACGCGCTACGAAAAAACCTTTGACCTCACCACCATCAAGGAGGCGGCGGCCGCGGCCGGTATGGCCAAGCCCAGCGCCTCGCAGGTCTACTACATCGACCTGTCGGAGCCCGACAGCGTGGTCGTCTACCAGCAGAAGAGCCAGAACGTTTTGTCGCGGGTGCTCACGTCGCTTGGCAACGGCGTATGCGCAGTGGTGGAATATTTCAAATGAGCGAAGCTATACATAAGGAGTAAGGAGCTTCCTTACTCCTTTTCCATTTTTAAGGAGGATGAACGACTGTGGCACCACGCCCCCAGAACCAGAAAAGACGGCCCGAATCCGCGCGCCGCGCAAACCGCATCATTCAGACAAGAACGCTGCTGCTTCTGGGCGTGTTCGGCGTGCTGACGTTTGTGCTGCTCTTCACCCAACTCTATCACTGGCAGATCGCCGAGCATGACGAGCTCCAGTCCGTCGCTGTGCGCCAGCAAACGCTGCGCACCACGGTGGAGGCGAGCCGCGGCACGATCTACGATCGAAACGGCACGATCCTCGCGATGTCCGCCTCGGCGGAGGATATTTTCATCTCTCCGAAGGAGATCATCGAAAACGATCAGGATCAAAACCTGATCGCGGGCGGCCTTGCTGAAATTCTGGACCTTGACCCCGCTGACATTCTCAAAAAGATGGAGAAAACGAACTCGCAGTACGAAGAGCTCAAGAAAAAAGCGGATGACGAGCTTGCCGACAAGGTGCGCGAATTCATCAATGAGAACGACCTGAAGGGCGTTTTCATTCGTCCGACGAGCAAGAGGACCTATCCCAAGGGGACGCTCGCCTCACAGGTCATCGGCTTTGCCAATGAAAACGGCGGCGCGATGGGCCTTGAGGCGGCGTACAACGACGAGCTGACCGGCGAGAACGGTATGGTCGTCACCGCGCGCGACCGCGACGGCCGCTCCGTGCTCTACCAGTACGACCAGTATTTCGACGCGGAAAACGGCTGCGACCTGCACACGACGCTCGACACGACCATCCAGTATTACCTTGAGAAAGGTGTGCAGGAGCTCGAGGCGCGCTTCGGCACCGGCAAGGGCGCCGAGGGCATCGTCATGGATGTCAACACCGGCGCGGTGCTGGCGATGGCGTCGCTGCCGACCTACGACTTGAATTCCCCCGGCACGGTCTACAACGACTTTCTGACCTCCGGCATGACGGAGGAGCAGGTCCTCGAAAACATGAGAGACCTTCTCAACAAGCAGTGGCGCAGCAAGGCCATCAACGACACCTACGAGCCGGGCTCCACGTTCAAAACACTGACGCTCGCGATGGCGCTTGAGGAAAACGTTGTCGACCTGAACACGGGCTTCTATTGCAGCGGCAGCGTAAAGATCGAGGGCGAGACCATCAACTGCTCCAAGCGCGCGCCCGGTCACGGCCAGCAAAACCTGACGCAGGCGTTCGCCAACTCCTGCAACCCCGCGTTCATCAACATCGGCCTTCGCATCGGCAACGACAAGTTTTACCAGTACATGCTGGACTTTGGCCTGACGGAGAAGACCGGCGTCGACACCACGGGCGAGGCCAGCGGCTTCGTCAACAGCGAAATTAAATATTCGACGCTGGCGCTGGCGTGCTACGCCTTCGGCCAGAACTTCAACGTCACGCCCATCGCGCTGCTGGCGGCGCAGTGCGCCTGCGTCAACGGCGGCTACCTCTATACGCCCTATCTTGTCGAAGAGATCACCGACCAGGACGGCAACGTCGTCTCCAAGCACGACTCCACGCCCATCCGTCAGGTCGTCTCCGAGGAGACGTCCGCGCTTGTGCGCGACATCATGGAGTATGAGGTCACAAGCGGCACGGGCAAGAACGGTCAGGTCGCGGGCTACCGCATCGGCGGCAAGACCGGCACGGCCGATAAGGTCGGCGGCGGCGTCATCGTCTCGTTCGTGTGCTTCGCCCCCGCGGATGACCCGCAGGTGATGATGCTCCTGACGCTCGACGAGCCGAGCAAGTGGACCGGTACCTACGTTTCCGGCGGTAACATGGTCGCCCCCGTGGCGAGTTCCGTCATGGGCGAGATCCTGCCGTATCTCGGCATTGAGCCGAGCTACACCGCTGAAGAGCTCGTCGGCGCGGATAAGACTGTGCCGAACGTCGTCGGCCTCAGCAAGGACGCGGCGGCCGAGCGCCTGAGCGCGAACGGCTTCAGCTTCCGCACCGTCGGCAGCGGCGATACCGTCACCGACCAGACGCCCGCAGGCGGCGCGATCGTACCGAACAGCGCGGAGATCATCCTCTACCTCGGCGCGGAGAAGTCGACTGACAAGTGCATCGTCCCGAACGTCGTGGGCGACAGCGCCGCGACCGCGAACCAGAAGATCGTGAACGCGGGGCTCATCATGGGCGTTTCCGGCGCGACGAACGCAAGCTCGTCCACGGTGCGCGCCATCTCGCAGAGCATCGCCGCGGGCACGGAGGTCGAGGCCGGTACGGTCGTGCGCGTCCAGTTCAGCGACAGCTCGGTGCGCGACTAAAGACAGCAAGACCCAATTCCGAAAGGAATTTTTCAAACGCAGTTATCTGAGCTTATTTCCGCATTAGAAGACAAAACGGTGCATGCGCCGCCTGACCTGATAGTCAGCGGCCTTGCGCTCGATTCCCGCAAGGTAGAAGAGGGATTCCTCTTCTTCGCCCTGCCGGGGGAGAAGGAGGACGGCGGCGAGTTTATCGCCGAAGCCAAAGCGCGCGGCGCGGCCTGCGCCGTGTGCGAGCATCCGCCGGAGACGGAAATTCCCTATATCTTAGTGCCGGATGCGCACAAAGCGCTTGCGCTTTGCGCGGCGGTATGGTATGGTACTCCGGCGGGAAAACTCACCGTGGTCGGCGTGACCGGCACAAACGGCAAAACGACCACGACGTATCTTATCAAACAGCTTTTGGAGCGCACGAAGGGCGCAAAGGTCGGCCTGATCGGCACGAATCAGAATTTGATCAGCGACAAGACCATCCCGACCGACCGCACAACGCCCGACGCGCTGACCGTGCAGCGCCTGTTCGCCCAGATGGTCGATGCGGGCTGCACCTATGCCGTGATGGAGGTCTCGTCCCACGCGCTGATGCAGAGCAGGGTAGAAGGAATCCGATTCCGCGTCGGTGTTTTCACGAACCTGACGCAGGATCATCTCGACTACCACGGCACGATGGAGGCCTACTGCGACGCGAAGTCGCGGCTTTTCGACCAGTGCGACATCGCCTGCGTCAACGGTGACGATGCGTGGACGGAGCGCTTGCTCGCCCGCTTTACGGGCGAGCGGATCACATTCGGGCAGGGCATGACGAATGACCTTGTCGGCTGGCGTGCCCGCTACGAAAACGACTGTGTGCGCTTTACCGCCTGCACCGACTTCGACCACGAGGAGACGAAAATCGGCATCCCCGGCGGCTTTTCGCTCTATAACGCGCTCGCGGCGCTTTCTGTCGTGCAGGCGCTCGGCGTGCCGCTATCCGACGCGGCAAAAGCGCTGACGGAATGTGTCGGCGTTAAGGGACGGTGCGAGGTCGTACCGCTTGATGCGCCGTTCACCGTCATCATTGACTATGCGCACACGCCCGACGGGCTCAAAAATATTCTCTCCACGGTCTGCGGCTTTGCCGACGGGCGCGTCATCGCGCTCTTTGGCTGCGGGGGAGACCGCGACAGGACAAAGCGACCCCGCATGGGCCGCATCGCCGCGGCGCTCTCGGACTTCGTTGTCCTCACGAGCGACAATCCCCGCACCGAAGATCCTTACACCATCCTGCGCGATGTGCTCCCCGCCATTTTGGAGAGCAGAACGCCGTTCGCCGTCATCGAAAACCGGCGCGAGGCCATCGGCTTTGCTCTGCGCGAGGCGAAAGCGCGCGACGTCGTCGTCCTCTGCGGCAAGGGGCACGAGACCTATCAGGAGATCGGAACGATAAAATACCACCTCGACGAGAGGGAGGTCGTGCGCGAGAGGTTCGCGCAAGTACAAAGGAAGGACGCCGCCGACGCGGCGAAGGAAAACGAACATGAAGATCATCATTGCCTGCATACTGAGCTTCGCGGTCTCCGCGATCACGGGAAAATTTCTGGTCCCTGAGCTGAGAAAGCTCAAGGCCGGACAGAGCATCCGCGAGGACGGCCCCACCTGGCACGCCGGAAAGGCCGGCACGCCGACGATGGGCGGCTTAATGTTCATCCTCGGCATCTTCGTCTCTATTCTGATCTGCGGCTGGAAGGGCATGATGGCGGGGGACTTTGAGCACCTCTACATCTTCTTTTTTGCGCTGATCTTCGGCGGCATCGGCTTTTTAGACGACTTTGAAAAGGTGAAGCACAAGCAGAACCTCGGCCTCACGGCCATTCAGAAGTTCCTGCTCCAGCTCGCCGCGGCGGTCGCGTTCCTCTGCCTGATGCGCTTTGAGGGCATGCTGACGCCGAACCTCTACGTGCCGTTTTTCAACACGCAGATTGTCATGAGCTGGTGGGTGTACATGGTGTTTGCGGCGTTTGTCATCGTCGGCACGGTCAACGCCGTCAACATCACGGACGGCATCGACGGCTTGGCCGGCAGCGTGACGGTGCCGGTCGGCCTGTTTTTCACCGTGCTCGCCATCTGGTGGCAGGGCTATGAGCAGCTCGGCATTTATGCTGCGGCGCTCGTCGGGGGAATTCTCGGCTTCCTCATCTATAATTTCCACCCCGCCAAGGTCTTCATGGGCGACACAGGCTCGCTGTTTCTCGGCGGCACGGTGGCGGCGCTCGCCTTTGCCTACGATATGCCGCTTGTGCTGATCCCTGTCGGCTTTGTCTACATCTGCGAGACGCTGTCCGACATTTTGCAGGTCATCTACTTCAAAGCCACGCACGGCAAGCGCCTTTTCAAGATGGCGCCGCTGCACCACCACTTCGAGCTCTGCGGCTGGAGCGAAGTAAAGCTCGTCGCCGTGTTCACCAGCGTGAGCGCGCTGTGCTGTCTGGCGGCGCTGTTCGGGGTACTCAACAGATTTCATTTTTGAGAAACGGCAAGCCGTTTCTCAAAAATGAGAGGGGATGCGCGGCGCTCTGTGCCTCGCCGCCCTTGGCGGCTCGACACTCACTCTGCGAGAAGTATTTTTCGCCACGCACCGGTCGCGGCGAAAAATGATTAAAAATATTTCGCGCCTGCGGGCGCGAAAGTCTGCGACGCTTGGTTGCAAAATGGAGGCAAACTCGCGCAGAGCGCGAGTTTGCAATCAGTATGAAAGGGGGAAGACTGCATGACCAAGGAAGAACGCTTGCTGCGGCAGGAGCAGCGCGAGCGGGCGAAGGCCATCGAGGCGGCGGCGCGCGAAGCGGGCCGCGGACCGCTGGACCTTCCGTATCTTCTGCTGGTGCTTACGCTCGTGGGCGCGGGCCTGATCATGCTGTTTTCCGCCAGTTTCCCCTCGGCCTACTATGAAGAGGGTAACCCCGCGTACTACCTCATCCGTCAGGGCATTTTTGCGATCCTCGGTATCACGGCGATGTTTATTGTCGGCAAGATCAATTACGAGCGCTATCGCGCGGTGGCGAAGATGCTGCTGATCTTTTCCATCATCCTGCTGGTGCTCGTTCTGATCCCGGGCATCGGCACGGGCCGACTGACGCACGGCGCGCAGCGCTGGATCCGCATCGGCTCGTTCCAGTTCCAGCCCTCCGAGATTGCCAAGGTCGGCATTATCCTCTATTTTGCCGACAGCATTTCAAAGAAAAAAGACAAAATGGCCACATTTCGTGAAGGTATCGTACCGTATGCCGCTATCCTCGGCGTGATTGCGGCGCTGATGGCGAAGGAGCCGCACTTTTCCGGTATGGTGCTGCTGCTCGGCGTCGGCGCGGTGATGATGTACGTCGGCGGTATCCGCAACTACTGGGTCGGTCTCGGCTTTGCGCTGGTGCTGCTGGTGATCTACGCCTTTGCGACCGGCATCATCACCTACAACTCGAGCCGAATTGACATCTGGCTCGACCCGTTCAACGAAGAGTGGATGCGCGATAAGGGCTATCAGATCCGGCAGAGCCTGCTCTCCATCGGTTCGGGCGGATTGTTCGGACTGGGCCTTGGCAAGAGCCGGCAGAAGTTTCTATTCCTGCCCGAAGAGCACAACGACTTTATTTTCGCCATCATCTGCGAGGAGCTCGGCCTTGTCGGCGCGACGATCATCATGGTCATGTTCGCGCTGCTCATCATCCGCGGCTACTGGATCGCCCTGCACGCGCGCGACCGCTTCGGAAGTCTGCTTGCCGTCGGCGTGACGACGCAGATCGCCTTGCAGGTATTCCTGAACATTGCGGTCGTGACGAATCTGATCCCAAACACGGGTATTTCGCTGCCGTTTTTCAGCTACGGCGGCACGGCGCTTGCCGTGCAGCTGGCCGAGGTCGGCATCGTACTGAGCGTTTCGCGCCAGATGCGCTGACGCGGGAAGGAGAAAACGGCTATGAAGGTCATCTTTACCTGCGGCGGCACGGCAGGACACGTCAACCCCGCGCTCGCGCTCGCGGGCTACATGCGGGAAAAGGACGCGGGCACGCAGATCTTATTTGTCGGCGCGGAGCGCGGACTGGAGCGCGATTTGATCGCGCACACGGACTATCCGTTCCGTACGGTGAACATTTCATCGTTCCACCGCTCGTTCAGACCCGCGGAGATCAAGCACAACCTTGTCTCGCTCAAAAATCTCGCCCACGCCGAGCGTGAGGCGAACGCAATCTTAAATGATTTTCACCCCGACCTGATCGTCGGCACCGGCGGCTACGCGAGCTATCCACTCGTGCGCTACGGCGCAAAGGCGGGCATCCCGACGGCGGTGCACGAGTCGAACATCGTGCCGGGGCTGACGACGCGACAGTTGGAGCCCCACTGCGACCGCATCATGGTTGGCTTTGAGGACTGCCGCGCGCACTACAAGCACCCCGAAAAGGTGGTCGTGACCGGTACGCCCGTGCGCGGTGACTTTTTCACAGTGACAAAGCAGCAGGCGAAGGAAAAGCTCGGCATGAACGACGGGCGCAAGCTCATCGTCTCGTTCTGGGGCAGCCTCGGGTCGAACGCGATGAACCGCGCGATGGCGGAGTTTCTGGCGCTTGAGAGCGCGAAGGAGCCCTTTTACCATATCCACGGCGTCGGCGAAATTTGCTGGAAGCCGATGCAGCAGTGGATGCACGATGACGGGTTGGAGATCACCGAGCATCCCGCACTCGACGTGCGCGAGTACATCTACGACATGGCGACTGTCATGCGCGCCGCTGACCTCGTTATCTGCCGCGCGGGCGCGTCTACGCTCAGCGAGCTGACGGCGCTCGGCGTTCCGGCAATTCTGGTGCCATCGCCCAACGTGACGAATCACCATCAGGAAAAGAACGCGGCGCTGCTCGGCGACCACGGCGCGGCGCTTGTGCTGCCGGAAGAGGGCCTTGACGGCAAGAAGCTCTTCGCCGCCGCGGCGGGCATCCTGAACGATCCGCAGCGGATGGAGACGATGTCTCAAAACATGGCGGCGCTCGGCATTCCCGACGCGACCAAGCGCATCTACGACACAGTAATGACGCTGCTCAAGTGAAAGAGAATAAAAAGGAAGCGAGCCGTGAGGCTCGCTTCCTTTTTGCGTGTTTTTGCGATTTATTTCGCCTTCAAAATGAAATCCATATAGATGGGATTGTGGTCGGAGTAGCGATACCCTGCGTCGACGACATCGGCGGAGACGGCTTCGACGTTGTCGGAGACGAGGAAGCCGTCGACCGTCACGCGGAAGGTCGTCTCCTCGTTGTAGGGTTCGTTGGCCGTGCGGCAGGTGGCGACGGGGTGTTCGGGGTCAAACGGCACGACAAGGGAGAGCCCGTCGGGGATCGTCCCCTCGGGGATGGGCTGCGCCCAGGTGTCGTTCTCGCCGCCCGCGACGCCGAAGATCTCGGCAGAATTGCCGAGCAGGTCCTTATTGAAGTCGCCGCCCGCGACGCAGTAGTTGCCGTTTTCATATTCCGCCAGCATATCGGCGCAGAGCATTTCAAGCTGCTCGGTCGCGATCGTGCCGTCGGACGTGTAGGCCGAAAGGTGGAGGTTATAGAGCACCAGCTCCCTGCCGTTTTCCATCGGGACGCGGCTGACGGAGTAGCAGCGGTCCAGGTCGACGAACTTCATGATGCCCGTCTCGATCGGCAGCGAACGGCGCACGGCGGACGAGATCGGATGGCGCGAGAGCGTCAGGATACCGGACTGGTTCGCGCCGTGGGGGTTAATAAGAGGATAGAAGAGGTACGGGCTGTCGTAATTCTGCGCGAATACCTTGTTAAATTCGCTGTTCCCCATCACATCGTCGAGATAAGCGTCCTCTCCGATGTGCCAGCTGCGCGTGCCATAGATATCGACCTCCTGAAAGAGCGCAAAGTCGGGCGAAAGGTCCTTGACGAGCGAGACTTCGCCGCGCATATTCTCGTCGACGGCCTGCCTGCTGCGGGCGCGGCTCTCCTTGCCGCCGTCCATGAAGAAGCTGTAATCGGCGCTGTACGCGCCGAAGCCCACGTTGGCCGACGAAACGCGATAGGTGACGCCGGTCTGCGGCGCGCCCTCCATCGGTGCGGCAGATGCGGCGTCGCAGTGCGCAACGCCAAGCTTCTGCATATCCTCCACACGGTAGTAGGCGGCGAAGACATAGATGACGTAGGCCAACACGATCAGAACGAGCGCCAACAGAATATAGAGCGCGACTTTCAGCGGTTTTTTCATCGAAAAACTCCTTTCGGGGAGAAATATAATAGTCTCATTTTGCCACAAAGCGGGCGGGAAAGCAAGGCAAAAAGAAGTTGACGCGCCGCGGCAAAATGGCTATACTGAAAATGCCTAACTATTGCCCTGCGAAAGCCGGCAGTCACCCATTTCCCGCAAAAGCCATACGATGGAAAAGTAATGTGCTTGCGGGAGGGAACATGATGTGTGAGCTGTTGGTAGAGGGCGGGGAGCGCCTGTACGGAGAACTCACGATACAAGGCTCAAAAAACAGTGTGCTGCCGATTTTGGCGGCGACGCTTTTGTGTGCGGACACCTGCGTGATCGAAAATTGTCCGAAGCTGCGGGACGTGGATGCGTCCATTGCCATTCTGCGGCACTTGGGCTGCTGCACGCACTGGGAGGACAGTGCGCTCGTGGTCGACACAGCGCGCATGGACCGCGCGGTCGTGCCCGACGCACTGATGCGAGAGATGCGCTCGTCGGTCATCTTTCTCGGCGCGATTCTGGCGCGCTGCAAGGAAGCGACGATCTGTTATCCCGGCGGCTGCGAGCTGGGGCCGCGTCCCATTGACCTGCACTTAAGCGCCCTGAGCGCCCTGGGGGCAGAGATCAGGGAGACGGGCGGCGAGCTCAAATGCCGCGGCGGAACGCTTCTCGGGAGCGATGTGTACTTACCCATGCCGAGCGTGGGCGCGACGGAAAACGCGCTCCTCTGCGCCTGCGGCGCAGACGGCGTGACGACGATCTACAACGCCGCGCGCGAGCCGGAGATCGTCGATTTACAGAACTTTATCAACGCGATGGGCGGCAACGTCCGCGGCGCGGGAGGCTCGATCATCACAGTCGAGGGAAAGCGCGCGCTGCACGGCGGGAAATACCGCATCATCGCCGACCGCATCGTGGGCGCGACGTATCTCTGCGCCGCGGCCTGCTGTGGGGGAGAGGTGCGCCTTCGCGGTGTCGACCCGCGGCCGCTTTCGACTGTGTCCGGCGCGCTGAGCGAGGCGGGCTGCACGGTCAAAAGCGGGGAGGACGATGTTTTCCTCCAAAGTGATGGCAGTCTCAGATCCATCCGCCCTGTGCGCACGGCGCCCTATCCGGGCTTTCCGACGGACGCGCAGCCGGTGCTGATGGCGGCGCTTTTGAAAAGCGCGGGCAGCACCGTTTTTGTAGAGAATATTTTTGAAAACCGTTACCGCCATGTCGACGAGCTTGCGCGCATGGGCGCGGAGGTGCGCGTCGCGGGGCGCGTGGCAGTCGTCACAGGACGCGAGCACCTGCACGGTGCGCGCGTCAAGTGCACCGACCTTCGCGCGGGCGCGGCGCTTGTGATTGCGGGCCTGCAGGCCGACGGACTCACGCGCATTTCGCGCATCGAGCACATCGACCGCGGCTATGAGAGCATCGAGCGCGACCTTGGCGTGCTGGGCGCGCATGTGCGGCGGGAGACGGGTACATAAGCAAACGAAGAAAAAAGGCAGGAAAACTATGGCGTCAAAGCGAAGAAACAGACGGCGCAGGCGGGGAAGAGCCTCTTTCCCGCTGAGACTTTTGTGCCTCGCGGTCGTGATTGCCGCATTTCTCGGCGCGCTGACGATGTTCTTCCGCATCGATATGATCGTGGTGGAGGGCAACGAGCGCTATACCGAGGAGCAGATCATCGAGGCTGCGGGCGTGCAGAAGGAGCAGAACCTTGTGCTGCTGAACAAATATAAGGTCAAACAATCCATTTTCGACACGCTTCCGTATGTGGAGACCGTTGTCATCAACCGCAAATACCCCGACGCGCTCATTCTGACCGTGACGGAGTGCACGGCCTCCGCTGCGCTGACGGGCGAAAACGGCACATGGCTCATGAGCGACGAAGGCAAAATTCTGGAGCGCGCGGCGCAGATCCCCGAGGGCTGCGCGCGTGTGACCGGCTGCACGCTCGTCGAGCCCGCGGTCGGCGCGATGGCGGCGTTTGCGGACGAGGATTCGTATAAATTCGAGCGCCTGCTCACGCTGCTGCGCACGGCGGAGGATAAGCAGCTTCTCTCCATGATCGGCGAGATCGACCTGAGCGACGGCACGGCCATCACCTTTACCTATTTGGACCGCTTTACGGTCAAAATGCCCTGGGATGCGGACATTGCCTACAAGCTCGGGAATGTGCGCACGGTGGTGGAGCAGCTTGAAGCCAACCAGACCGGCACGATCAACCTGATGAACGACGGCAGGGCTGACTTCATCCCGGAATAAAGGCGGAAGTTGACGTAAAAAAGTTTCCCCGAAATGGCCGATTGCTATTGACCCCGCGGGAAAACCGTAATACAATGATTAAGATAGCAAATACCTGATATTGTGGCGCTTGCAGCGGCAAGTGCCTTGCCCATACAACAGATTGCAGGAGGAACCGACATGGCATTCGGATTGGAGACCGGTCCTGAAAACGTAGTTAAGATCAAGGTCATCGGCGTTGGCGGCGGCGGCAACAACGTGGTCAACCGCATGGTTCGCACCGGTGCGCGCGGCGTCGACTTTGTCGCGGTGAACACAGATAAGCAGGCGCTCAACGTGTCTGCCGCCACTTATAAAATCCAGATCGGCGAAAAGCTGACGCATGGTCAGGGCGCGGGCTCCGACCCTGAGGTCGGCCGCAAGAGCGCCGAGGAGAGCCGCAACCAGATCGCCAAGGCGCTCGAGGACACCGATATGGTCTTCATCACCGCCGGCATGGGCGGCGGCACCGGCACGGGCGGCGCGCCCATTGTTGCCGAGATCGCGCGCGAGGCGGGCATCCTGACCGTCGGCGTCGTGACGAAGCCCTTCGGTTTTGAAGGCCGCCGCCGCATGACGCAGGCGGAAGCGGGCATCGAAGAGCTCAAGACCAAGGTCGACTCGCTCGTCATCATCCCGAACGAGCGCCTCAAGCACGCGACCGACCAGAAGATCACCTTTGCCAACGCGTTCGAGATCGCGGACGACGTGCTGCGTCAGGCGGTGCAGAGCATCTCCGACCTGATCCGCGACACGGGCTTCATCAACCTCGATTTTGCCGACGTGACCGCCATTATGAAGGATGCAGGCCTTGCCCACATGGGCGTCGGCCGCGCCGCCGGCAAGAACAAGGCCGAGGAGGCCGCGCGCATGGCCATTTCGTCCCCGCTGCTGGAGACCTCCATCAACGGTGCGCACGGAGTGCTCATCAACGTCACGGGCTCGATGGACATCGGCCTCGACGAGGTCGAGCAGGCAGCGTCCCTCGTGCAGGAGGCTGTGCATCCCGACGCGCTCACGATCTTCGGCGCGACGTTCGACGAGACGCTCGACGACGAGATCCGCGTCACCGTCATCGCCACGGGCTTTGACAAGGCGCCCGGCGCGCTGGACTTCAACAAGGATAAGAAGCCTGCCGAGCAGAGCGGCGAGAGCGCTGCTGCCGGTCTTGCGCCGCTCGACTTCGACAAGGAAAAGGCCGAGGAAGAGGCTAAGCACGAAGATGAGCCCGATCCGTTCGACGACATCTTCAAAATTTTCAACCGCGAGCGTTAAATGGAAACAATTCCCAAAATTCCGCAGACTTTGGTCTGCGGAATTTCTTTGTCCGCATTTACAGCGCCATTTCAAAAAGCGATGCCAGCGCATCAAAATTTTGCACCTTTTAATTTTGCCCGAAGCGCAGAAAGTAAATGCGCCGGACAGAGAAAAAGAAATGAGAAAGAAAAAATTTCCGGCATTGGGCGGACGGCTGCGCGCTGCGCGCACAGGGCGCGCCGTCCGCCCGTATTTTTTAAAGGGGTGAGAGAATGGATGGAACGCATCGCACAAAAAAGCGAGCGGCGGCGATCCTGCTGGGATTTTTTGCCGCCGCCGCGATCGCAATGCCGTCTGCGCAGGCGGCGGACCGGACGGTCAGCGAGCTGATCCCCGTCGGACAGACCGTCGGCGTCAAGCTCTTTTCCGATGGCGTGCTCGTCGTCGGCTTTTCCGATGGGGAAAGTCCGGCGAAGGACTGCGGACTCAAGGAGGGCGACGTCATCACCGCCATCTGCGGGCAGAGTCTGGACACCATTGAGGAATTCCGTCAGCTTCTGGCAGAAAACGGCGAGGACGCCGCGGCGCTGACCGTCAAGCGCGGCAGCCGCACGATCGAACTGAGCGCAGAGCCGGAGAAGGATGAGGACGGCGAGTACCGCCTCGGCGCCTGGGTGCGCGACAGTATGGCGGGTATCGGCACGATGACCTTCTTTGATCCGCAGAGCGGCACGTTCGGCGCGCTGGGCCACGGGGTCACGGATGTGGACACGGGGCAGCTCCTGCCGCTCGACCACGGCAGCATCATGGACGCCTCGGTCAAGGCGGTGAAAAAAGGCGAGCGCGCCTCGCCCGGCGAGCTCAAGGGCGACTTTGACCTGACGCGCGACAGCGGAACGCTTTACGCCAACACCGAATGCGGCATTTTCGGCAAGCTCTCGGCAGAGGACGCGGCAAAGATCACCGGCGCGGCGCTGCCGATCGCAAAGAAGGATGAGATCAAGACCGGCAAGGCGACGATCCTGGCCACCGTTTCCGGCAATGAAACACGCGAGTATGATATTGAGATCGAAAAAATCTATTCGCCTTCCGGCAGCACGCGAAATCTGCTGCTGCGCGTGACGGACGAGGAGCTTCTTGCACAGACCGGCGGCGTGGTGCAGGGAATGAGCGGCAGCGCAATTTTGCAGGATGGCAAGATCATTGGCGCGGTCACGCACGTCCTGCTGGATGATCCGTCAAGAGGTTATGGTATTTTTATCGAAAATATGCTCTCTGCGGCGGGGCTTTCGAGTGAATAACCTACCCATATAGTAGAAAGATTGCGTTAAGATAGCGTAAAAACAACTAAATTTTCATGCAAAAAGTTAGAAAAAGATGGTTAGATTCGACATAACTCGCTTGAAAACGCTGTCCAAATATGTTAGCTTAAAGCCATGGCAGAACGAAGACGTCACATTTTGCTGCTGAAGCTGGCCGGCTGGGTCGGCGAAAACTTGTGTGAAAAGGACGGGATGACATGGACAAGAGGATCACGGTCGTATTAGCGGACGCAAACGAGGAGTTCCGCACAGCACTGAAACAGGCATTGGAAGCAACGGGTGAGTTCGACGTAGTGGGATGCGCAGCCGACGGACTGGCTGCGGCGCAGGATATAGCGGAGCGAAAGCCGCAGCTTCTTGTGATGGATCTTTTGCTGCCGGGACTTGACGGCTTTGGCGTGCTCGAGCAGGCGGCGAAGGACAAGGTGCAGATGAAGACAGTTGTCGTCTCGGCTCTTTATCGCGATCAGATCGTGTCGCAGGCGATGAGCCGCGGCGTATCGTTCTTCATGCCCAAGCCCTGCGAGCTGACCTCGCTTTTAGACCAGATGCGCCGCGCGGTCAACGAAGGCGAGGAGAGCGAGGACGAGTCGCAGGCGCTTGAGCGCGAGGTCACGGCAGTGATCCACGAGGTCGGCGTGCCCGCGCATATCAAGGGCTATCAGTACGTGCGCGAGGCCATCGTCATCGCCGTGCAGGACATGGATGTCATCAACGCCGTGACAAAGGTGCTCTATCCCGAGGTCGCGCGCCGCTACAGCACCACGCCATCGCGCGTCGAGCGCGCGGTGCGCCATGCGATCGAGGTCGCGTGGGACCGCGGCGACCTTGAGACGCTCCAGCGCTATTTTGGCTACACGGTATCCAACACGAAAGGAAAGCCGACCAACAGCGAGTTTATCGCCATGATCGCGGACCGCATCCGTTTACAACGGAAGATTTATAGGGTGTGAAAAGCGAAAAAGGGCCTTGATCAGAAGATCAAGGTCTGCATGAGTGATGAAGTGTCGATTTACAAAGACAGTGATGTGAAAAACTCAGCGCTCTAATGTCAAGTGAAAAGCCCTCGGCTCATCAGTTTTTTGATGGGTCGGGGGCTCTTCCTATAATGTGGCGGAGATAAGTTAATCTTTTTTTCTAAGTCGTTCTATAAGACTGTGAGCTAATTCAATATCTTCGTCTGTCAATCCAGAGACGTTGATTGAAGCGGTAGACTCGACACCGAGTAAGTAGTCGGTCGAAATCTTAAAAATGGCAGCCAATTCAACAATGTACTGTGTGGAGGGAACGGAGATTCCTTGCTCCCAGGCATTGACGCTTGAACGGGTTATACCGAGCTGCTTGGCAAGCTCTGACTGGGTCAGTCCTCGCCGCTCTCTAAGTAATCGGATACGGTCAGAAACCATGCTATCACATCCTTTATGATAGTATGGTAGAGAAGACTGAACGATATTGCATTATCAAAAAGATATTATAAATTGACAATGAAGATAAAATGTTATATCATATGGAGAGAACACAGGGCCAAAGGTGGTGTTCAAAGAATGAAGTAGGAGGAGAGAAAAGTGAGAAAGTGCAGCGATATGAAAAACATTTGGAGACGAATAGCGATTCTAATCTGTGTGTTGGCGACGGTATTTATACTGTCTGCCTGCGGTAAGAAATGCGCGGTAGATGGCTGTGAGAATAAGCCGATAAAAGAGAGCGACTACTGCGAAGAACACACGTGTGCAGTAGAAGAATGCTTGCTTTCACGTGAAGTGAACTCAAACTATTGTAATGTACATACCTGCTCGATGCTCAACTGCTATGAGTTGGTGATTGATGGTTCTAAATGCTGTCAAGAGCATACCTGCATAGTCGAAGGCTGCTTCGAACGGGTGAAGGATAATTCGACCTATTGTAAAAATCATGGTTGTGCATACGACGGTTGCCCTGATAAACCTATTGAAGGCGGAGAATATTGTTCAAAGCATACTTGTGCTGCTGAAGGATGCCTAAACGGAGTAGCAACCGCAAAGCCGTACTGCTTTGAACATGCATGCGGAAAAGCTGCATGTAAAAATCCGCATATCTCCGGCGGCGAATACTGTCAGGAACATACTTGCAAAGTATCTGGATGCAAGGGAGGAACAGTAGAATCAATGGGATATTGCTCTAAACATATTGCTGAGATGGCTGAAAAGGAGAAACAGTCTGTACTGGCAAAGTTAAGCAAGGACTATGATAAAGTAGAGAACATTACATGGTATAAGCCGCAAGCATATCCTTATTATGCAAACAGCAGAAGCTATGTGTTGCCGTACATAGGAGTGGACAGTTATGGGAATGCATGGCTGAGGCTGGTGTTCCACTATACTGGCGATAGTTGGATTTTCTTTAAGAAAATTACGGTATCAGTGGACGGACAGAATTATGTGAAAGATTTTGATTATTTTGAGGTGTCACGCGATAACGGCAGCGGTGATGTTTGGGAATATGTAGACATTAGCCTGAGCGGCACGGACATCAATATGTTAAGGGCAATCGCTGCTTCTAAAGAAACGATTGTCCGCTTCCAAGGTGATGATTATCACTATGATTTGACGGTCAAGAGCTCAGATAAGTCAGCAATTATATCAGTGCTGGATGCTTATTCGCTGCTATAGTTGATAAATTCATAGAAAGGAGAGAAGAAAAGTGGCTGACAAGTATTGCTTTTGTGCGAGTGCAGGGAAAGATGTCGTAATTACAAAAAACGTGATCAAGACTGGCGGAACAGTAAGTATGGGAATTCTTGGGAAGATTGCCACATCTGCATGCAGTAATCAATTCGATTGTCCGCACAGTGAGAAATGTGATCAAACTGGAGGCTCGCGTGAATTCCATCCAAAGCTGTGTGTGAAGTGGGAAGTAAAGAAAGCTGCCCTCTTTTGAGAGCAGCTTTCTTTACTTTTTCTGTTTCTTTTTCATGCGGCGCTCAATGTGCTGCAATCCCCGCAGGCACAGCCAGGAGACGGCGCCGAGGAGCAGCGAGCCGAGCGCAAATTGCTTTTTCTTCATGTCGATATCCTCATGTGTCGCTTTCGCGTAAAACAACGTCTGCGGTGAAGCGCTTGCCGTCGCGCTCGACTAAGAGCTTGAGCGTTTCGCCTGCTTCATGGCGGCGGCGGACACGCAGAAGGTCGGTGGACTTTGTCAACGCTTCGCCGTCGGCCGCTACGATAAGGTCACCCTTCTGGATGCCGGCCTCCTCGCCGGGGCCGCCGGGCGTGACGTCCATCACGCGCAGAGCGGTCTCGCCGCTATCTAAAATGACGGGCGCGATCTGTACCGAGATACCGATCACCACCTCGCCGTGCACCTCGCCGTAGGCGATCAGGTCATTGATCATATAGGCGGTCGAGGCGATGGGAATGGCAAAGCCGAGGCCCTCTACGCTCGTGGTGGAGGACGAACCCATCTTCATCGTGTTGATACCGACGACCTGTCCGTACACGTTGATGAGCGGGCCGCCGGAGTTGCCGTTGTTGAGCGCGGCATTCGTCTGGATGAGCGTCATCGTCACGCCGTCGACGTACACGTCGCGGTTGATGGCGGAGACGATGCCGTCGGTCAGTGTGCCGCGCAGCTCCACGCCGAGCGGGTTGCCGATGGCGTACACCGGATCGCCGACCGTCAGCGCATCAGAGTCGCCGAATTCCGCGGCGGGAAGGCCGCTGGCCGCGATCTTGATGACGGCGAGGTCCTTTTCTTCGTCGAGCCCCAAAAGGCACGCACGGTAATCCTCACCCGTGTCGAGCACGACGTAGCACTCCGAGCCGCCCGCGATGACGTGGGCGTTCGTGAGGATGTAGCCATCCTCGGTGAAGATGACGCCGGTGCCGACCATGGCGCTGCCGTCGCGGTTGCCGGTGAGCACCGTGACGGTGGAGGGATTGACTTTCTGGTAGATCTCCTGGATCGTCAGCGCCTCGCCGTGGCTTTCGTTGTAGCGGAGCTTGACCTGATCGGTGTTGGGCAGGCGCTTGATGGTCGTTTCGCCATGCTCGCTGTTGTCGTAATAATCCTCGTCATGGCGCTGCTCAAAATCATCGTCGTGATAGGAACGGTGATCGTCGAACGCGCCGCCGAGCCACAGCGCCGTGACGACGCCGCTGACGAGGAGAAGGCCGAGCATGCAGAAAAGGAAGATCTTAAGCCCTTTCCGCTTTTTGCGCGGTGATGTATGCTTCTTCGGCTGTCCGGGCAGCGGTGTCGGCTGCACGTAGCGCTCCACGATGGGCGTGACGGGCGCTTCATAGCGCAGCACGACCTCCTGCGGCTCGCCGCTCTGGCTGACCGTCGGGGATAACCCCTGATTCTCGTGATCCATAGCGTGTTTCTCCTGTTGAGACTTACTGCGCGGTCTGCCCGCCGGCGAGCGTCACGCTGAAGGTGAACGTCGTCAGGCCGTTTTCGCTTGTGACGGCGATGTGCTCCTTGTGCTGGTCCAGAATGGTTTTGACCACGTAGAGCCCGAGGCCCACGCCGTCCTTATCCTCGGAGCGGGATTTGTCGCTCTTGTGGAAGCGCTCGAACAGCAGCGGGATCTCCTCGGCGGGGATGGTGTCGCCCTCGTTGCGAACCGAGATCAGCGCCTTGCCGTTGAGCGTCGTCACGCCGAGGTAGAGCGCAGAGCCCTTGCGGGCGAATTTTGCCGCATTTTCGAGCAGGTTGTAGATGACCTGCGTGATGAGGTCGTTGTCGCCGAGCACCATGATGCCGCTGTCAGGAATGTCGGCGTCGACATCGAGCCCGCGGTCGGTGATCTTCTTCTCCATCGAAATGAGCACGCGGCGCATGCTCTCGCACACGTCGAACGGCGCCTTCGTGCGCGTCAGGTCGCGCGACTGGAGCTGCGAGACCTCGAGCATGCGGCGCACGAGGCGGGACAGGCGCCGCGCCTCATCCGAGATGATGCGCAGGTACTCCTTTTCCTGCTCGGGCGGGATCGTGCCGTCTAAGATGCCGTCGGTGTAGCCTGCGATGGTCGTCATCGGGGTCTTTAACTCATGGGAGACGTTCGCGATGAACTCGCGGCGCTGGCGTTCGGTCTCCTGTAAGGAGTCCGCCATGTTGTTGAACGACTCGGCGAGCTCGGAGATCTCCGTCACACCCTCGTAGTTGTGCATGCGCACGTCGAAATTGCCCTCGGCGAAGCGTCGTGTCGCCTCCGCCATCTCATGGATGGGGCGCGACTGGCGCATGCTGACCCACGCGCTCACGACGAACGAGAGCAGCAGTACCGTCACCGCCGTCATGAAAAACAATCCGATGAACGTGCGCCACATCGTCGTCAGCGCCCGCGCGCCGGTCACCGCCAGCACAAAGCCGACGGTTGCGCCCTCGCTCACGATCGGCACGCCGACGACGAAGTGCGTGTCCTCATAGATGTCGCCGAGTGTGGTGCGCACGGCGTAGGTGTCATCGCTCATCGCGCCCTCAGCCACGTCCTGCGGCACGGTCAGCACGCGGTTGACGAGAGTTGTATCGGTCGTCAGCAGCAGGTTGCCGTCCGAGTTGCAGATGAGAAATTCTGCATCCGTCACGTTCGAAGCGAAGTCTGCCAGCTCACGCAGCCCTGTGAGCGAGCCATTTTCCATGTAGGACGACACCATGTGCGACACGACCGTCGCCTTGCTCTGCATCTGCTCGCTGCGCTCATCGATGGCGTAGGAATACGTCAGCGCGAAGAACGCGCTGCCGAGCAGCGCAAGCGTCAGCATGACGACGCTTGCCGTGAGCAGAAAATTCTGCCAGTAGATCGTGCGGCAGCGGGTCTTGACCTTTTTGAGCGTCCAGCGCTTTTTCTGTGTTTTCTCTTTGTTTTCTTCCGGCATACTGAATTACTTCACTTCGAATTTATACCCGACGCCCCAGACGGTCTTGAGCGCCCACTGGTCGCTGACGTTTTCGACCTTTTCGCGGAGCCTCTTGACGTGTACGTCCACCGTGCGCGAATCGCCGAAGTAGTCGAAGCCCCACACCTCGTCAAGGAGCTGATTGCGCGTGTAAACGCGGTTCGGCGTGGCGGCGAGGTGATAGAGAAGCTCCAGCTCTTTGGGCGGCGTGTCGATCTTCTTGCCGTCGACGATGAGCTCGTAGGAGTCGAGGTCGATGATGAGCTTGTCGAACGTGAGGCGCTTGTGCGTGTCCTCGGGGATCTCGCTGCGGCGCAGCACGGCGTTGATGCGCGCAAGCAGCTCCTTCATTTCAAAGGGCTTGACAACATAGTCGTCCGCGCCCATCTCAAGGCCGTGGATGCGGTCGTTGACCTCGCCCTTGGCGGTGAGCATGATGATCGGGCACTTAGACGTCTCGCGGATCTTGGCGCATACGCCCCAGCCGTCGAGCACGGGGAGCATCACGTCGAGCAGCACGAGGTCGGGCTCTTTTTCCTTGAATTCCTCCACGGCCTTGCCGCCGTCGGCGGCGATGCGGACGTCAAAGCCCTCTTTGTCGAGATACATCTTAATGAGGTTGGAAATATTATTGTCGTCCTCCACGACAAGAATATTGCGTGCCATGCTGGTTTCCTCCTTCACACAAGCGTGTGTCTTTCTTCTGTGTTATTGTTTATTATACGCAAAACTGTGCGCGTTTCCTGAACAATTTGTAAAACCGTCACGCGTCCTTTGTGACCGCGAGCTCGTTGAGCGCCGTGATGAGACGCGAGGACGAGCGGAGGCGAGAGAGCAGCGTGCTCCAATCTGCCTGCACGGCGGTGTCAGCGCCGAGATAGGCGATGCACCCGCCGGAGCGGGCCTGACGCGCGATGCTGCTGGCGGCCTGCGCCGCGGTGGGAAGACCGCCGCTGTAATCCAGGTCAAAGTCAATGGGGCAGTAGCCCGCGGCGCGCACGGCGCGCAGCGTCTTGTCCGACGCGCCGTAGAGCGCGACGAGCCGCGCTTTTTCGTTGCACGCGGCCCATAGCGCGTTGTTTGCGCGCTCGATCGCGCTGACCGTGCGTGAGCTGCCGCCGGAAGCGTCGATGCGCAGCGCGGCGGCGTTGCCGCTGATGACGACACGGCGCAGCAGATCGCCGAGCGAGGAAAGCTGCTCTTCCGAGAAGAGAAACGTCGCCGTCGCGTTGTTGCTTGCGAGCGTGTCGAGCAGGGCGTTTGCGCTCTCTTCGTCCGTCACACGCAGCGCGAGACAGACAAGGTCGCGGTCGCCGTCGGTGTTCTGATCCGGTGTGTTGCCGGGATCGTTCGACTCGCTGTGCGTCTTCATATATTCGTTGTAGCGCTGCTCCATGGACATAGCCGCGGCGTCGATGAACTTCGCGTCGGAAAGCACGACCGTATCACTTTTGACGCGGACCAGGTAACCATAGGTCACGCGCGTGTAGCTATAATCGAGCGAGAAAAACTGCGTCAAAAGGTCGAGCGGCAGGAACACAACGTCGCTGCGCACGATGGCAGGACCGCTGTACTGGCGGTCGTTCTGGTCAGCGACGGTGCCGGCGGCGAAGTTGAACGTCAGTGCGCTGCCCTGCCGGTAGACGACGGCGGTGCTCTTGTCGCGGCTGCGGGAGTAGAAAAGGCCCAAGTCCGTGCCGGTGATGACCGTGGAGGGGACATACAGCCGCCCACCCGACCAGAACGGCATCGTCTCATCGCTCAGATCGGGCAAAAGCTGGTCGTTGACGGCGGTGAAATAGACAGTCGTCTCGGCCCTCGTTTCGCTGGGGGTGAGGGAGAAGGCCATCAGCAATACAAGCAGCAGACACAAAAAACGCTTGCTCTTCATTTCTCCCGCCTCCTTGCGTATTTTATCTTAATATTATAGCAATTTTTCCGCCGCTTTGCAATATCCGCGATGCCTCAGCCGTCATAATAGCCGACGGTGGTGTTCGAAAAATAGTGCTGCACGATTTCCTCGGCGGAAAGGCCCTGCTTGGCGAGGATATTTGCGCCGTACTGGCTCATGCCGACACCGTGGCCGTAGCCTGTGACGTGGAAGGTAAAGGCATTGTCCTTGTATTCCACGGTGAACGACGGCGAGCGCAGCGAGAGAATCGTGCGCAGGTCATTGCCGCGCAGCTTGACGCCGCCGACCGTGACGGAGGCGACATAGTCTGAGTCGTTTCGCACGATATCGCGGATCCATCCCTCGGGGCTGCCGGAAAGGTCGGCGTCCGGCTTGGCGGCGAGGATGAGAGACTTGAATTCCGCTGCCGTGAACGTTGCGACCGAGTAGTAGTTCGGTACGAGCTCTTCCGTCTCGGGGCTATCGACCTTTTGGAGATACGGCAGATCGTTCATCCACACGTCGCCCGCGCCCTGCGTGCTGCCGTCGGCAGACGAGAAGAACACGGCGAGGATGGGCGCGCCGTCGTACAAAATGACCTCGCCGTCCGTTTCGCTCACGGCGCGTGCGAGTTTTTCCTCGTAGTAGACGGCCATGCTGCCCCAGTTGGCCGCGGCCCGCTCGGCGCTCAAATACGCCTTGCAGCAGGTGTGATCGTCGCAGGCGTCGGCGTCAGGGTGGTTCGCGCTGCCGCCGCCGCGGATGCGATAGAGCGTGTAGGTGCGCGCGGCGATGGCCTGAGCCTTGAGCGCCTCCTCCTCAAACGAGGCGGGCATTTCCGCGCGCAGCACGCCGAGAAGGTATGTGCCCATGTCCATCTCCTGGACCTCGCCCTGAATTTGGACGCGCAGCGTTTTTGCGCTGTCGCGCTCGCCGGGGGCGGCGATCTCACCGCTCGGCAGGGGAGATTCCGAGCCGTCCTGTGTGTTCGGCGTGTCGTCAAAGCGGCCTGCCGCCGCCCAGGCGAGGATCCAGATGAGGCCGATCAATAATATCGTGATGCGAAGAAGCTGTTTCAAGGCGTGTTCCTCCCTGCGGCCCACGGCCGCGATGCTTAAGTGACAGTGTTTTTATCAGTGTATGACCGACTTGTCCGCAAAATGATTCATGGACAAACGGGGATGAGTGTGCTATCATCAATAAATAGATGTTTTCCGGCGCTGTGCGCGCCGTATTCCGGAAAAAGAAAGGGTTCGGTTTTGTGAAAATTCTTCATTGGCTTTTGCTGGTGCTTTTTTCTGCGGCAGCGGCGCTGGCACGCCTCCGCCTGCTGGCAGTCGGCTTTGACGCGGACGGACTTCCCGTCCCGATGGACTTAAACACGATGGTGCTGCCTGCGGTGTTCGTCGTCGCAGCGGTCATCGCGGTCATTATGGCGCGGCGCTATCCCGCTCAGCGCGAGCTGTGCGGCAGCATGGACCTCTACTTCGCCTTTGACCGCTCGACGCTTGCGGTCTTGCTGATGGTGCTCGGCAGCTTTGCCCTGATCGGCTCGGCGGTGTGCTCGTTGGTGTTCTCGCTCCGCACGACGCTTACGATGATCCTGCCCGTTTTTCTGGCAGTCGGCGCGGCATGCCTGCTGTACGCTACGACCGCGCTGCGCCGCAAGGCGGAGTTCCCAGGCGTTGCGCTGCTCGTGCCTGTGTGCGCGATGGTGCTTGCGCTGATCCTCTTCTACCGCGAGCACGCGGCGGACCCGATTCTGCGTCATTACTATGTCGAAACGCTGGCGCTCGCGGCGCTGACGGTGCTGCTGCTCGAATTTGCGGCCTTTGCTTTCCGCGGCGGCGCGCCGCGGCTGCTGATGCCCGCGAGCACGATGAGCGTCATCCTTTGCGCGGCGGCCTTGGCCGCGCGCCCGACGCTTGCCGAGATCCTCTTCTACGCTGGCGGCGCGTGCATCGCGCTCGGTATCGGCGCGGCGGCGGACTTCGATCCGTGACGCCATCCTACATCAGAATATAACGAAAAAGGACGCCTCACGGCGTCCCTTTTCTTATAAGATGGAAGATTGGATGAAAAGAAGCTATTGTCTCTTGCAAGGATTAAGATAAAGGACGCATGTTAACAAAGTTCGAGGGAAAGTGTTACAAAAGTGTTAAATAGAAAGAAAATCCGGAAACCCTTGCAAATCAAGGAAAATCCTTGCGCCACAGTCGTTTGCAGCTTGCACGGGACTGTGCAAGACTGTGCCAAACTGTCTATATCTCGGACGCAGTAATGACGCAGTAGCAATTCCTGACCGGCGGTCAAATGACGCACGAAAGCGAAATCACTTTACGAACGCAGCGTGCGGAAAAAATCGGCCAGCACGGCGCGGCATTCGTCTTTCAGAATGCCGCCCACAAGCGCGGGGCGGAAGGGAAAGCGCTCCATAAAGAGGTTCAGCACGCCGCCGCAGGCGCCCATCGCCTCGTCGCGCGCGCCATAGTAGACGCGCGGGATGCGCGCGTTGACGATCGCGCCCGCGCACATCGGGCAGGGCTCGAGCGTCACGTAGAGCGTGCAGCCGTCGAGCCGCCAGGAGCGCAGACGTTCATTTGCCTGTGCGATGGCTTCCATCTCTGCGTGCGAGGAGGTGCGCTGCAGTTCCTCACGCCGGTTGCGGCCTCGGCCGATGATCTCGCCGTCTTTGACGATGACACAGCCGACGGGCACCTCGCCCTCCTGTGCGGCCTCGCGCGCGAGAGACAGCGCCTCGCGCATATAATCTTCATGCTCCATACTTGGCTCCTTGTTTGAAAAGAGGAATATTTGTCCACACTTTCCATACACTGACATTGCAGAGGTATGGGAGGGCGAAAACATGCGAAAGGTCAATTTGCTGCGCTGTGACGTCGCGCGCGATGCATCCATGCAGGACTTGTTCAGCGAGCTGAGCGACACGCGTGTCGCGCTGTCGCAGGCGTACGCGCGCTTCAACGCGGTCTGCGCGCCGGAGCTCGTCGACGCCTGCGTGTATGAGATCAACGCCGAGCTCTCACGCTATGACTACCTGCTGCGCCAGATCAAGGAGCGCAGCGGCGAAGCCGTGTACAAAACGTGCAGCGAGGGGGTCGCAAAATGGGGATAACGGAAAAAATACTGCTTGTCCTGTTTGCCGTGTTTGCGCTGCTCGCGGTGCTCAGGCTGTTCGCCGCGCCGTTGAAGCTCGCGGGCAAGCTGCTCGTCAACACGCTGCTCGGCTTTGCGCTGCTCGGCATTCTAAGCGCGCTCGGCGTGCTCGCCAAGCTTTCGCTGGGGCTGAATCTTTTCAACGCTCTCGTCATCGCCGTCCTCGGCGTGCCGGGCCTCGCGCTGCTGATCTTGCTGAGGCTGGTGTTTATTTAATGTACATAGGACAAAAGCCTCGTAGAGTTTTTACCCGCGAGGGGTACGCGGCATCCGTAGAGCAGCAAAGCTGCTAACGGCTGCCCAGGTGCCCATAGGCACGAAAAGATTTTAATCGTTTTCTGCCGCGACATGCGCGTGGCAGAAAACACTTTGCGCGAAGCGTGTGTCGAATTGGCCTCTTTCAGCGGCCAACCGAGGCACAAAGCGCAGTGAAATATTCTCGGAAAAGTGACAACGTCACTTTTCCGAATTTTTTGTATCCCAGCCGTACAGCGGATACCGCTGCATCGCGCCAAAGAGCTTCTGCTTGAGGTCTGGGTAGCGCTCGGAGAGCGACTTGATGAGCTCTTTGACCTCCTGACGGCGCGTTTCACCGTTGGCAGGGCAGGGATTGTGCACGATGGGAAGATCGAGCTTTGCCGCGACATTGCGCACCTGCTGCTCCTTCACATAGAGCAGCGGGCGGATCTGTGTCACGTCCGAGCGGCTCAGGTATGTCACGGGCTGGAAGCAGCCGATGCGGCCCTCAAAGAGAAGATTCATCAAAAGTGTTTCGACCGCGTCGTCGTAGTGGTGGCCGAGCGCGATCGTTTTGATGCCGTGCTCGTTCATCGCGGTCGAAAGCGCACCGCGGCGGAGCTTGGCACACAGCGAGCAGGGATTTTTCTCCTTGCGCTCCAAAAACACGATCTCGTAGATCGGCACGTTCACGCGGATGTACTCGACACCGAGCGCCGCGCAATAGTCGGCCACGGCATCAAAGCTCATGCCCGGCACACCCGTTTCGACCGTGATGGCCACGACCTTGAACGGCTTCTGGTAGAATTTGGAAAGGCGCGCGAGCGCGGTGAGCGTGACGAGCGAGTCCTTGCCGCCGGAGACGCCGACGGCGACCGTCTCGCCCTCCTGGATCATGTCGTAGTCCGTAACGCAGCGGCGCACGAGGCCCAAGATTTCCTGCATAGGTACAGCTCCTTGCGAAAAAAAGAATTTCAATTTTGCGATTTGAGAAATTGAGAGATAATCAAAGAAAACGAGAGGATTTACGAGCATTGCTTGCGCTAAATTAAAATGGTGTTGACATTCTCGCGCCCAAATGCTATAAATAAACTCGTTCCGATTTTACCAAGGGACAACAAAAATGTAAAGCACAAGCTTTCATTCATAGATCAATATGGAGGAAACACACCATGTCCACTTTTATGGCGAACAAGGGCAACATCGAGCGTAAGTGGTACGTCATCGATGCTGCCGGCAAGCCCATGGGCAAGACCGCCGTTGCTGCGGCTGATCTGCTCCGCGGCAAGCGCAAAGTCACCTACACCCCGCACGCCGACTGCGGCGACAACGTCATCATCATCAACGCTTCCAAGGCCATCCTCACCGGCAACAAGATGGAGCAGAAGTACTATCGTACGCACTCCGGCTGGGTCGGCGGTCTGAAGGAGACCAAGTATCGCATCCTCATGCAGGAGAAGCCCGAGCTTGCGATGCGCGTGGCTGTGCGCGGCATGATGCCCCGCAACACCGTGACCAAGGACTCCCTGAAGCGCCTGCACATCTACGCTGGTGACACCCACGAGCAGCAGGCCCAGAAGCCCGAAGCCTACGAAGTCTAAGGAGGAAGAGAAGAATGTATCAGTCCAAGAAGCCTTATCTGTACGGCACCGGCCGTAGAAAGTCCTCCGTCGCCCGCGTTCGCCTCTTCCAGAGCGGCACCGGCGCTATCACCATCAACGGCCGCGACATCGACGAGTATTTCGGTCTCGAGACCCTGAAGATGGTCGTCCGTCAGCCCCTCGCCGCTACCGAGGAGCTCGGCAAGGTCGACATCGTTGCCACCGTCGAGGGCGGCGGCGTGTCCGGTCAGGCCGGCGCTCTGCGTCACGGCGTGGCCCGCGCCCTGCTGCTGGTCAACCCCGAGTATCGCACCGTCCTGAAGAAGGCCGGCTTCCTCACGCGCGATCCTCGTATGAAGGAGCGCAAGAAGTACGGTCTGAAGGCCGCCCGTCGCGCGCCTCAGTTCAGCAAGCGCTGATTTTACTAAAAAATCCCCGAAACTCAACCGTTCATGTTCATAGGTACACAATGTGACCTATGGGGCAGACCGGACGGTACAGGGCACGAAAAAATAAGTCGAGGGAAATTTCCTCGACTTATTTTTTTCTTTGATCCCAAGTTTATCTGAGCGGCACATTTTAATCGGATGCGCAGACTTGATACGGGATATGACATTAGATTCAAGCAGTCTTGTTTTGAAAGCAAGACTGCTTTTCTTTTTTGAACGCCGTACCTGACCCGAAAGAATCAATCGTAATGAAACCGGTGTAATTCTTTTCTTCGCCGCGAAAAATCACATCCATCAGTGCGTCATAGTGAAGAATACCCAGCGCACTTCTGCGCGTGAGATTTTGCGAAACAGTACATTTCCACGCCAAACAGCAAACCGTGAAATGTCCTCTTGCGAACTGGGGATGGATCTATCCTCTGAAAATCGCTGCAATCAGGAAAAGCCCAGTATCACGTCAAATGGCGTGATGCTGGGCTTCTTTTTTGTTGTGTTTTGCGTTTTTCTGAGCTGAAAAGCGCTCGTGCGCTGTTAGCTTTCCTTTGCCGTATTAGCGCTCTATTCTTTATCCGCGTTTGTGAAAATCACTTCCATCTATGCGGCATAATCCTTGCCCCAGTCGCACTAAACGTTTGAGCCCTTGGATAAAATAGTACCCGATCAGCACAAACACCACCATTACGGAGAGATAGTCGATCAGAAAGATGAGCACCGGCTCGGAATAATCGTAGAATACGAAGTGGCTTCTGAGCAGCAGATACAAACTAACGTCTCTGCGTCGGAAAGCGAACGCGCCATACACTGCCCAAAGCCAGCCGATCAGTCGCAGGCTCCATGTTCGCAGGGGCGAAGACGGCAAATGCTTGCGCGCCATCGCCAGCATCATGCTCCAGTGAAGCCCCAGATGCAGGCTCATGCAGACGAAGCCCCAGTAGGCGCAGAGGATATGCACCTGCTGTGCAAGATTATAGCCGCCGTGCTTTGGAAAAAACGCAAATACATAACGGGACAGCACAGCGCCGCTAATCATTGAACCGGACATAGAAAGAAAGATGATTCCGACCAACGCCGTCTGAACCATGCGGATGGGCGTGTATTTGCCCTTTCCGACTGCCAACAGCCACTTTCGGTTGAGTATATGGTGTGCCACGAACAGAGCGAACATTCCCATACCGATCCACTCGTGGGCTGACTCGCCCACAAGACCGTAGGGCATCAAAAGCAACAGCGCAACAGTCATTGTGGCATCGACTGCGAGTTTGATTTTCTGAATTGACCGCATTCCGCCGATGTTACAGTCCCAGCCCTGCGGCCCAATCGCGGACGGTGCTGCTGGACACGCCGGAGGAGAAGCGCTGACCGCTCTGCCAGGTGCCGCCGTTTGCTATTTCTTCCAGCAGCGTGCCGCTCTGACCCATGCCGGAGGAGGAAGAGGTGGCAAACGGAATGACGGTCTTACCGGAGAAGTCGTTGCCCCTTACGAAGTTGTTGACAGGCCACGCCGCAATGCCCCACCAGATGGGATAGCCGATGAACACGGTATCATACTCATCCCAGTTTGCGGGGGTGGTCTGGGTCAGGGCGATGTCTCGCAGAGCCTCGTTGTCGTGCTCACGGTTGACACGGCTGCCGTCCACCGTCCAGTCCAGATCGGCGGAGGTATAGGGCGTGACAGGTGTGATCTCGAAAATATCCGCGTCCAGTTCATCCGCGATGTCCTGTGCCACGCGCTCCGTGTTTCCAGAGCCGGAGAAATAAGCCACCAGAATTTTGCTGCCAGTGCTGGGGTCGGGCTGCGGGGTAACGGGCGTCATCGTCAGGTAGTTGCGCAGGATCGTAGCCACCTGTGCGCGGGTGGCGTTGCCGTTTGGGTCAAAGCGGTTGCCGGTGGTGCCGTTCGCCACGCCGTTCGCCCTCGCCCAATCCACGGCGGCAGAAGCGTAAGCGGGGATGCTGCTCTCGTCGGCAAAATCCTGTCCGGCTTCCGCACTGGGAGAACCGGCGTAACGCCAGAGGATCGCGGCGATCTGGGCGCGGCTGACGGGATCGTTGGAGCCGAAGCGTCCATTGCCATAGCCGGTCACGATGCCGTTGGCACTCGCCCATGCCACCGCATCCGTGTAGTAGGCACCCGAAGGAACGTCAGAGAAGGCCGTTCCCGTGGCAGCGGACGGGCTGCCCGCGGCACGGTGCAGAACCGTCACCAGCATGGCGCGGGTCATGGGCGTATTGGGGCTGAACGTGGTGGCAGAAGTGCCGTTCATAATGCCGTGCTCATAGACATAATCCACGGCATCCGCGTACCATGCACCATTCGGAACGTCGCTAAAGATACCCCCTGCCGCCAGGGCCGTCGGAATTGTTGCGATCACCAGCGCTGCCGCTATGACCGCCGTCAGAAGTCGCTTCATCTTTTTCATTGTTGTCATCCTTTCCTGTTGATTTTCTCTGGGCAAGCACCCAGTTCAGTACGTTCTCATCGTCGAACACCACGCTGCCGCCGCCATGGTAATTGTAAATGCCCTTGGCGTTGAAATAGACGTTGCCCGGGATATTGAGCTGCAAAAGCTGGTCGATCTCGCTATCAGTCGGCCCTGCCTTTTCATAGGCGGCGTGGAGGTTCGCATAGGCGTCACGCGCCTTTTGAGAGCCGTAATACTCGTCGTTTTCCGCCATGAAGATATAGACCGCCACCCGGTTTTCTGCCACGGGGTCATAGGTGCCGTCCCACTGGGAGCCGCCGTGGATATAGGCGGCGTAGAGGTCGGGGCGCAGGGCCACTGCCTGAGACATGGTTTCGCCGCCAGCCGAATACCCTGCGGCATAGACGCGGCTGGTGTCCACTGAAAAGTGGTCGATCATGTACTCCGCCAGTTCGTTGGCCTGCCGTGCAGACTTTGCGCCCCAATCGGTGAGCTGACCGGAAACAAGGATCACAGGCTCCGACAGCTTCGTCCACGCCTGCACGCCGTTCCAGCGAAGGTTGCTGCCTGCGGAATCCTCCCCGAACCACATCTCCCCATACCCCGGCATAGCCACGATGAGGGGATAAGTCTTTGCGCTGTCATAGCCGTCCGGCAGATAGTAGCTGAAATGGATGATGCCATCCGCACCGTCCAGCGTCTGGTTTTCGGTGAAGCCGCCCTGTACGGCGGCGTTCTCCGCAGGCTGCTGCGCGACGGCGGCAGTATCGTCACTTTTTGCCGCCGCCTGCGCCGTACAGCCGGAGAGCAGCAGAACTCCCGCCAGTAAACCCGCTAACATTTTTCGCATACCTTGCCCTCCTTCCGAGGAAATACTCGGTTAATCAACCGTTCAGGCCAAGGCCGCTGACCCAATCGGCCACATCGCTCTGGCTGGCACCGCTGGAGAAGCGCTGACCGTCCTGCCAGTCACCGGTACCCGCCATTTCGGAGAGCAGCGTACCGCTCTGGCCCATGCCGGAGGACGAAGATGTGGCAAAGGGAATGACGGTCTTGCCGGTGAAATCATTGTTTTTTACAAAGGTGTCCACGGGCCACGCTGCGATGCCCCACCAGATGGGATAACCGATAAACACGGTGTCGTAATCGTCCCAGTTCTCCACCTCCGTGGTGGTCAGAGGCACATCCCGCAGGGATTCATCGTCGTGCTCGCGGCTGACCCGGCTGTCGCTGTTCGTCCAGTTCAGATCGTCGGAGGTGTAGGGTTCAGCGGGCGTAATTTCAAAGAGATCACCGTCTGCGGCCTCGGCAATATCCTCTGCCACGCGCTTGGTGTTGCCGCTGGCGGAATAGTAGACCACCAGCACCTTGCTGCCGGAGGCGGTATTGTCCGCATCTCCCGTGGCGGCATCGTCCGGCGTTTCGGCAGGAGTGTCCTCGGTGGTTGTGCCATTGGACGGCGTCTGTGCGGGGGTGTCATTGCTCGTCTTGCTGCCGCAGGCGGTCAAAGACAGGATCATCAGCGCAGCCAACAGCAGGCTGCCGAATTTTTGAACGCTTTTCATAAGATCATCCTCCTATCGCTTTTATTTCACATTTTCCTGAATCCAATTTTCAATGTGATTCGCGATCACATCGTTGTTCAGGTCTTGGAACATGAAGTGGTCATTGCCGGTGATGCCCTCCTGAGGGAGATCCACCACGGTGCAGTTACCGCCCTGCTCGTTGTAAGCGTCACGGAAGTCATAGCACGCCTGACGCATGGCCTGCCACATCATAGTTGCCTGAATCGCCGGATCACCGTTGTCGATGTAATCGCCAAAGTACATGGTAACAGGGATGTTCTTCTCCAGCACGGCCTTGAAGTCCTCGCTGTCCGCGCCTGGGGCCCCGCCGGGTTCAATGGCGACAATGGCGGCAATATGGTCGGTGTAGCGGGCTGCCGTCCAGCCGGGGCCGCCGCCCTGAGAGTGAGTCACCAGAATGGAGTTCTTGCCTGTACGCTCATATACCTCGTCAATGGTGGCGGCTACGGCCTTTGCCACGGTCTCATTGTCAAAATCGCCGCCCATGTCAGAGGTCATACCGGTGTCCGGCGTCATCTGGCGGAAGAATTGATCCACGGAAGCGGCATCGTTGGGGAACTGAGAGCCTTCGTTGACAACGGACTCACCATTCTCCCAGCGGCCAATGCGGAACTGAGTGTACCAGCGCTGATCCAGCGTCTTGGTACTGATGTCACCGCTGACGGAGGTTGCACCTGCTTCGCCGCGGTGGGGCTCGTCAATGAGGAATACGCCGTGACCCTTGCGAAGAAACATCTCCGACCACCCCTCACGGCCGTCCGGCGTGGTCATCCAGCCCATGCGGGACTGGCCATAGCCGTGGAGGAACACCATGGGAAGCCCGGTTTCCTCTGCGGGGATCTGATAGAGCACATTGGCGTGATCCACATGGGCGGTCTGACCGGCTCCGGTCTCCTCCCACTGGTTCTCCGGGTCAAAGGTTCCGTCGGAGGTCACGGTAATGCCGCCCGCAGAGAAAATGCCCTGCTCTGAAAGGTATAGTGCTTTAATGCCGTCTTCGGTTGTCTGGGTGTTATCGTTCTGCGAGTTGTCCGCATCTGCTGTGTTACTGGCGCAGCCCGCCAGCAGAGAGAGGCTCATAATACCGCACAGAAACAGCGCGGCGATCTGTCTGTTCTTCATTGCGTTCTCCTTTACTTCTGCTCGTCTACGGGCGGAACCATTTCCGCATACTTTTTGAGCATTTCTGGGGTGCTGGTGTAGTAGCGCACATTGCGGTTCAAGGCGGCGATCTGCGCCATTTCCTCATCCGTCAGGGCAAAATCAAAGAGGTCAAAGTTGGACTTGATATGCTCGGAATTCTTGGAGCCGGGGATGACGATGTTGCCGCTCTGAATGTGCCAGCGGAGAATGATTTGGGGCGCGGACTTGCCGTACTTCTTGCCAAGCTGAGCGAACAGCGGCTCCTGAAGCAGCGCCTTGTCACCGTGGCCCAGCGGATACCATGCCTGCGGCACGATACCGTTCTCCTTCAGGAAGGCTTTCAGCTCCGGTTCCTGGTTATAGGGGTGCAGCTCGGTCTGCAAAATCGTGGGTTTTACTTCACAGAGGGAAAGAATCTCCTCAATCTGCTCCTTTTTGAAGTTGGACAGACCGATGGCGCGCACCTTGCCCTCCTTGTACGCCTTCTCCATCTGACGGTAGCCCGCCACATAATTGCCCGCGGGCTGGTGGATCAGCAGCAGGTCGATGTAGGGGGTGCCCAGACGGGCAAGGGTCTTGTCCACTGCGTCGGGCTGCTCATAGAAGCTGGGCCACAGTTTGGTTTCCAAGAAAATCTCCTCCCGCTGCAAGCCGGACTTCTTCATGGCGCGGCCAACGGCCTTTTCGTTTACATAGGCGTTGGCGGTGTCGATCAAGCGGTAGCCGTTCTGCAAGGCGCTGACGCAGGAGGCCTCCGCCTCGTCCGGGGTCAGAAGAAAGGTGCCGATACCGGCCATGGGCATTTTCACGCCGTTATTGAGAGTTGCGTATTCCATAAAAGATTCCTCCTTAAATGTTCTTTCCAAGTTTCGTGGCTTCGTTTTCATTGGTCGCCATGCCGCCGTAGGTCATACCGTAGAGACCGGCGAAGCGCTTCATCGTGTACTCGCCCGCCTCCAGCATCCATTTTTCCGGAGCTGCGCCCTGAAACACAAAATACAGTTTGCGTCCGGACAGTTCGCCGTCCTCCACCTTGCCGTAGAAACGATCCAGCACGTTGCGCACGCTGCCGCAGATGTTATGCCAGTAAAGCGGCGAGCCGATGACAATGGTATCCGCCTGCTTCATGGCACCAATGACAGCATCCAGCCCGTCGCCGGGGAGGTTCTGGCCGTATGCACCGATGGTGTAGTCTGTAAGGTTCAGGGTCTTATACTCGTGGCCTTTCAGCAGCTCCGCCGCCAGCTTGGCGGTGTTGCCATTTTTGTTGGGACTGCCGTTGATAAATAAAATACTCATAGCAATGCTCCTCATTTCAGTTTTCGATATTCTTCTTCACTGACCGGTTCACACCACTGACTGCGGCAGTTTTCTCCGGGTACTTCCACCGCCAGATGGGAAAACCAGCTGTCCGGCGCAGCGCCGTGCCAGTGCTTGACACCGGGCATAATGTTGATCACATCGCCGGGGTGCAGCTCCTGCGGCTCTTTGCCCCATTCCTGATAGTAACCGCGCCCGGCCACGCAGATAAGGATCTGTCCGCCGCCTTTGTCCGCCTCGTGGATATGCCAGTTGTTGCGGCAGCCGGGTTCAAAGGTCACATTGAAGATTTTGACCTGCTCCGTGGAGACTGGCGCAAGATAGCTCTGCCCGCTGAAATACTGTGCAAAGCCGTCATTGGGCGCTCCGATGGGAAATATCATACTGTTTTGATGACGCTGCTTTTCGTCGGCGCTTTCCTCGTCTGCCCAGATGTCCTTTGCCATTCGGAATGCCGCCCAAGCCTTGGGCCAACCCGCATAAAATGCGGCGTGTGTCAGGATCTCCGCAATTTCGCTGCGGGTGATCCCATTTTCCTTTGCCATTGCCAGATGATGACCGAAGGAAGTATCCGTCAGCCCCTGCGCCATCAGCGCTGTCACGGTGATGAGGGAACGGTCGCGTGCGGAAAGCTCGCTTTCCCGGCTCCAAACCTCGCCGAAAAGAACATCATCATTGAGCTGTGCGAACTTCGGCGCAAATTCACCAAGCACATCTCTGCCTGCTGTGATTTTCTTCATGGTCACCTGCACTCCTTCAAAATTTCGTAAATTTCGTCATGGCTCAGCCTCTTGCAGCAGCCGGGGGTGAGAACGGTGGAATCCGCGATGGCGCGAAAATCGGTGTCATCGGGGATACCCAGCTCTGCAAAGCTGGTCGGCAGACCAATTTCCTTGATGAACGCAGCCAGCGCGTCGATACCGGCAGCAGCCGTCTCCTCAATGCTGCCCTTGGGTGCGACACCCCAGACATTCTGCGCAAACCGTGCAAACCGCGCTGCGCCGGACTTGTAGATATGGCGGTACAGAACGGGGTGGATCACCGCCAGACCTGCACCGTGGTTGCAGTTGGTGTACGCGCCCAACTGGTGCTCCAGCATATGGCACTGGAAGTCCGTGACTTTTCCGATCTTCAGAACGCCGTTCTCTGCCATCGCGGACGCCCACGCCAGCTCACTGCGGGCATCGTAATTCTCCGGGTCGGTCAGCAGAACGCGGATGTTGCAGATGACGCTGCGCATGATGGCTTCGTTAATATCGTCGGACAGGTTGTTTTCATCCGGCTTGCCAAAGTAGGTTTCCATCGCGTGGCTCAGCGTGTCGAACGCGCCGGAAATAACCTGCTTCATGGGAACGGACAGCGTGTAGCTGGGGTCAAGGAACGCGAACTCCGCCTGCGCACCCCAAAGAGCGCCCTTGATCTTCTTTCCCTCGTGGGTGATGACGGCCCCGTTGTTCATCTCGCTGCCGGTACCGAACACCGTGACAATCGTGCCGAGGGGAATAAACTTGGTCGGCAGCGTGTGCTTCGTGTACTGCATCTGCCAGATGTCCTCGTCCAGCTTCGCCTGTGCGGAGATGACCTTGCAGCAGTCGGAAACGCTGCCGCCGCCCACGGCGAGAATCAGATCGACGTGATTTTCACGTGCCAGCTTCGCGCCCTCCTGCACCTTGGCATAAGTGGGGTTCGACATGATACCGGAGAACTCCACGATGCGCTTGCCTGCGGCATTCAGGATACCCATGATCTCATCGTACACGCCGTTGCGCTTGATCGAGCCGCCGCCGTAGGCCAGCATGACGGTTTCGCCGTAGTTCCCCAGCAGACTGCCGAGATACTCTTTCACGCCGCCCTTGCCGAAATACACCTTGGTCTTGTTCTCAAAAATAAAGTTGTTCATAAAAACGCATCCTTTCCGAATGTTATTTCTTCATTTGCTGTTCCCAAAAGGAAACGGCATCGTTGATCCAGCCTTCGGCGCTGGTTCCAGTCCCAAGCCCAAAGCCGTGCCCCAGACCGGAATACACATGAAACTCCGTATCGATCCCAGCCTGCTGCATGGCTTCGAGCCGCGCCTGCATGACGCGCCAGTTGGCGATGCCGTCTCTGTCACCAACACAGGCATAGGTGGGCGGATCACTTTCGGAATACTCACTCAATCCTGTGTACTGCATGATGACCGCACCGGGACGGGGCAGATCGCCGCCGCCAAAAGCTTCTGCACCGTAAGACCCCAGCCACGCCGCCATCCGCGCTCCCGCCGAGCCGCCCCATAGGGAGTAGCAGCCGGTGTCCACTTCCAGTTCGTCCGCATGGGCAAAGATGAAGCGGATGGCTCTTGCCAGATCCTCGCAGGCGGTCTGTGCGCCGGGGCGGTAAATGAGAGCGAAGGCGTTGTAGCCCTTTTGGGAAAGCTCCAACGCATGAGGGAAGCTGTCCTGCATGGCGCCCACATAGGCAAAGGCACCGCCTGCATTGCAGATAGCGAATTTCTCTCCGGGGACTCCCTTGAAGAAAAACAATCCTGTATCTTCTTTGGCAGGTTCAGCCGCCTTTTCCTCGTCAGTGTAAATGTCATAGAAGACGGTTTGGCCGTCCGCTGCCCGCTCTCGCAGGGTGTTCACGATCTCCACCGTTTCGTCTGGATCAATATGGCTGCAGTAGGTCAGTTGAAGTTCTTCCAGAGTGTCGCCGCTGTAGTAGGCATCCTCTACAGGGAACAGCAACCGTCCGTAAGAGCCGAACATTGGAACATTCTTCACATCTTTGATTTTGCTTTCCCTTGTAAATGCTGCTGTTTGGGATGGAGTGGTTTCCACTGGTTCCTGCGGTTCACGAGCGCCGCAGCCGCTCAGCAGAAGCGCCGTACAAAATAACAGCGCAGAGAAACGTCCAAGCTTCATATCATTATCTGCCTTTTCCTGAACTTCTGCCTATAGTATAAAAAAAGCGAGACTTCAAGAGAAGTCTCGCTTCGTTCATCAGTATATACCTTTGGGTTATAATCAGCTGTACAGCTCTTTGCTGATGATTTTGGCTGCATCCAAAAAGCGCTGTACCGTCGGTGTCGGCTCTGGCGAATGGAGAATGCCATAGGGAATGCTGTAATTCCATTCCACTGGGATTATCTTCAGAAGCGGATGGACAGTTGCCCAACCGGGAATAGCCAGCAAAACGTCATTGGTGTTCTCACAGCGGTTGAACACATCCATGTTGTAAAAGTCGAAATCTACGATATGGATCTGCGGATGGTGCTGCCAGAGGTCATCCCGGAGTTGATCCACATAATGGCTCCAGCCCCGGTGCATCAGCATGAGATTTTCGCCATAAAGATCTGTGATCTGTAATTTATCCTTTGCTGCCAGTCGATGGTGAATGGAAACAGCACAGTGGAACGGGCCTCTGACCAATTCCAACCCAGCACAGCCCCGCAGGTGCAGCATGGTCTCATCAAAAATACCGCCTACAATATCAATGTTTTTGCCGAGATTGGCAAGAATTTCCCGCGCATTTTCCGGCGTGTTCTCAAAGGGCACGATCTGAAATTTGATGTCCGGGTGCAGAGTTTGAACTCTGGACCAGAGATCCATCAGGAGTTGTGCCGGAGTCATGGGCGAGGAACCGATGCGGATGATATTCTCATCCTCCTGCATGGCGTTCTTCGCCCGCGTCACAGAATCGCGGCAGTATTGAATGATGTATTTCGAGTCCTGATACATGGAGCGCCCGGCCTTTGTGAGACACAGCCCCCGGTGGCTACGGTCGAATAGCTTCACGCCGAGGGATTCTTCTAAAAGATTGATCTGCTTGATGACAGCCGTGGGCGTGATGTAGCTTTCTTCGGCGGCTTTGTTGAAGCTGCCTGCATCCGCCACGCGGAGAAAAGTTTCAAGCTGTGGGTTATACATGGATCATCACACCCCCCTCATTTAATCAGCTTGAATTATTATATACAAAATGCGGTTTTTCTGCAAGCCGCCGTTGATGCTTGTCTTTCTTATAAAGTCATACAAAGAGGATGCTGCCGCATATAGCGGAATCTTTGCGGCATATTCCAAAACCGTTACCCTCGCCTTGCCCGGTACGCGCCTTGTGGAGATCCTCTCTGAAATCTCCCGAGTGAAAGACACCAGCCGGTATATAGTCATCGGCCTTCCTCTTCGGAGCCTTTCCTATCCGGCTGCTTTTGCAGATACTTTTCCCGCAGGCTGGCGTGCCCGCCGCGGGCGATATTCTCCTGTTCCTCCGGCGTCCAAACCTTCCATTCCGCATTCTCCTCTCTCAAGTCCAGATGCATGAAGCCTCGGTAGTTGATAGCTGGATCAAAGTCCAGATTCCCCTTGATATGCCGACGCCATGCTGTGCTGTCCGGCTCCGGCAGAGACACCTGCTCGACCTTATAGGTTTCCAGTTCTCCAAAGGAATCGATTTCCCGTAGGAAATCCGATGCGGAGATTTTTCCTTTGAGATACCTCCCTCTGACCTTGACCGCTGCACTAATCCATTCCTGATAGCGAGCGTCGCTCACAGGCTTCAGCCGATCCCGCTGGTCTGGCGGAGCGTCCTCATAACGGTTCCGGCGCTCCTCCATCCTATGTCGCAGAACATTGTATATCCGCAGTGCCTCATCCAATGCCGCACCATCCTTGCCCTTGAGTTTTGGCCCCAGCGCCTTGCAGGACAGTCCGTCGATCACACGGTCGCAGTAGTGCGTTTCCGCAGAGGTTTTCGGAATGAAATACTGCCAGCAGCACTCACACCGTGCGATACGCTTTTTCTTCTGGCGGAAATAAAGCTGCAATTCCAGCAGGTACAGCTCAAAGTTGTTTTCAACCGTATACCGCAACCGGTGTCCGAACGGCATCGGCCTGCAAGGAAAGAACTGGTGCACCAATGCGGGGTATGCCTCCTCCAACGCTCCATACCGCTTCCACTGCGCGGCACGCTCATAATCGGCAAAACCGATCTCCAGAAGATTTCGAATACGCAGCTGTGCCCTGCACGGCTCGTCCAGTGCCCGAAGAACTGCGGCACCTTTCTCGGACGGAAAAATCGGCGAACCATTGTCCTGCATTGCCATTGCGTCCTGAAGATGTTCAGCGGCATAAAAAGCGGAGATGGTATCGATCTTCATGATCCAATCAGGCAAGTCGCCGATCTGCTTTTCAAAATCCCCATAGTCCGAATAGGGAACATCCATGCGTTCCAAAAACAGAGGATGCTCCGTCCAGAGCCGCTGGATCACGGCATGGTATTCCGCAAAATCCAGAGAAGTAAACCGAACCAGTTCCTCCGCTGGCGTTCGACCCCTGAGTTCTTCTGCACACCCATCCTTGCCAACCAATAAAATATCGATGTTCTCTCCGGTATCTGTTTCCAAAAAGATGCCGGAGATATTCTTTTCGGGAGCGGTCAACTTGGGGTCACGCAGTCCGAGCTGTAGTTGCAAGTCTTGGAAAAATCTCGAAAACCACTCTTCCATGTAAAAACCATCTCCCTTCCTTTACAGTATCAGTATACCACATTGACAAACCGGAAAGGAGAAATTTTTATGAACCGACTGCAAACCATCGACGCGGACACGCTGCAAAGCACCGCTTACGAACCGGTCTCCTTCGTGGTCGACGATCTGCTGCCCCAGGGGCTACATCTGCTGGCAGGCGCACCGAAGATCGGCAAATCGTGGCTGGCGCTGTGGCTGTGTCCCTGCGCCGCGCAGGGCAAGCCGCTCTGGACGTTCGCCACACGGCCATGCGAGGTGCTGTACCTCTGTCTGGAGGACAGCTTCCAGCGTATCCAAAGTCGCCTCTTTGATCTCACGGAGGACGCGCCGCCCACGCTGCACTTCGCCGTCATGTCCCAGCAGCTCCACAACGGGCTGGTGGAACAGATCGAGCAATTCTTGAAGGAGCATCCGCAGACCAGGCTCATCGTCATCGACACGCTCCAGCGCATCCGCACCGCGGGCAATGACGCGAATCCCTATGCCAGCGACTACCGTGACATCGGCGTTCTGAAAGCGCTGGCGGACAAGCACCGCATCGCCATTCTACTGGTGCATCACTTGCGGAAGATGAATGACGATGATCCCATGAATATGATCTCCGGCACCACCGGACTCAGCGGTGCCACCGACAGCAACTTTGTCCTCCGCAAGAGTAAGCGCAGAGAGAACACCGCCACGCTCTACTGCACCGGGCGGGACATCCCCTACCGCGAGTTGGCACTGGAGTTCGATGGCGAGGATCACGTCTGGAAGCTGCTGTCAGATGACTGCGAACAGAACGAGCAGCCCAGTGAACGGATTCTTTTTCTCCTCTCTGAACTGCTGCGCCAGCAGCCGGAGATCAGCGCCCCTGCCAAGGTGCTGTTGGAAAAGATCGACCCTGCCGGTACAGAGGGGCTGACCCCCAACAGCTTCTCCCACCGAATCCGCAAAAGCGTTGACGCTCTAAGGAGAAACGGCATTACGGTGTCCTTCCGCAAGAGCAACGGCGACCGTCTGATCTGCCTGAAAAGGGTCGATGGTGTCGATGATCCCGTTGCCGGAAACATCGTCACCATCGACCCTGATAACCCGCCGTGTTTCGGCGTGTGAGCCGCTGTGTGCGCGGTTAAAGGCTGGGGTGGTGTGTGTACCCGACGAGGGGAGATTCAGCCCGCACAGGGCGAGCACTGTGGCGGCATAAAAACAGCGAATACGCCGCCGTGACCCGCGGGCGTCCAGCGTTTCAACGGCATGAAGCGCACGCCGAGGGTAATGTGATACCCCCCCCGCATAGAGGTGCCAAAAAAGCGCTGTGTGCAGGAGGGAACAGCGCGTTCGTCGGCACAGAGCACCCACTCTGAGAAAGCCGCTTTTTCTGCTGAAATAAACCCTGCGCCGAGTTGTTCCGACACAGACAAAGCGGCCGGAGGGTAGTGATACCCCCCACACAGAAATGCAAAAAATATAACATGGGAGTTTTTATCACCGCCCCCAACAGGGCTCCCGCCGAAACCCAGCGAAGCGGTTTCGGTGGGAAGAGGACGAGCGACAGAGAGAGCGAGTCCTGCCGCTTGCGGCGGGACGAGGGATTCGTCGTCCGCTCGGGCGACGGCGACGGCGGGCGACGGCGGGCGACGGCCAGCATCGCATTTGTCTGGTCTGCGGCGAAGCCGCTGCCCTGCCAAATGCACTGGGCGGGGCATGGCCCCACACCCCCAAGCTGCGGGTGGAAGCCCTGCACCCACTTTTAGCTACGATTGGAGAAAAACATGAAAAAAGATATCAAATTCAGCACGCGCATGGCGTCCGCTGACCGTGAGAAGATCAGGGCGCTGGCGGCGAAGGCCCACATGTCCATGAGCGACTATGTCACCGCCTGCTGTCTCGGCAAGCGGATCGTGGTCATCGACGAACAAAAGGAACTGCTCCGCCAGCTCAAGGGCATCGGAAGCAATGTCAACCGCCTCACCGTCCTCGCCAACATGGGCAAGGTGCAGGTCATCGGTCTGGAAAAAGCTGCCGGTGAGTTGTCCGAGGTCAGCGCCGCGCTGCGGTCAGTCATGGAAGGTCGGTGAGCCGTATGGCCATCGTACATTTTGTGAACTACAAGCGGGGCACACAGTCCCGCGCCGCCATGCGCGGCGTGATGCTCTACGTCATGCAGGAAAAGAAAACCGCATGGGAGGGCGTGCCGCTCGTCAGCGGCGTCAACTGCCAGCCGCAGAGCGTTTACGATGATTTCCTGAACACGAAACTGCTCTACCACAAGGACGGCGGCATGATGTTCTACCACATGGTGCAGAGCTTTCCAAAGGGAGCGGCGGTCGATCCACGGCAGGCCCATGAAGCCGTGCGGCGGCTGGCGGAATACTTCGACGGCTGCGAGGTGCTGGTCTGCACCCATGTAGACCGGGAGCACATCCACTCCCACTGCGTCATCAACTCCGTCAACTTTGAAACCGGCAAAAAGCTGCACATGGCGAAGGAACAGATCCAGGAACTGATGCGGCGCAACGATGCGATCTGTCTGGAGATGGGTCTTCCTGTCTTTGAAGCGGCCGCACAGAAGTCTCGCGGCATGAGCGGCGCGGAATACCACACGGCACTGAAAGGCCAAAGCTGGAAACTGCGGCTCATGAACACCATCGACGAGTGCATGAAATACGCCACCGACAAGGACGCTTTCGCTTCCCTAATGGCGTCCGAGGGTTATCAGGTGCGATGGGAAAACAACCGCAAGTACATCACCTACACCACACCGGACGGCATGAGGTGCCGCGACAGCAAACTACACGAGGAAAAGTATTGCAAGGAGGTCATGGAACATGAATTCAGAATCAGAGCAGAGATTGTCTCTGCAAGAACTCAAGCAGCGCAACCACCAGCAGACAGCGCTGCCGATGCAGGCACCACCTCACGAAGCGTGTCCCTCGAAAGCGGACTGGGAGCGAATGATGAAATACATGGATGCACTGTGGTGCCATGCGGATCGGCAGACAGATCTGTTGGAGAGCGTCAGCAGGCAGATGTCGCAGCTTCCCACGCGGACGCAGCTGGACGATCTGCTGAAGGCGGTGCGGCATCTGGAGCAGATGACCGAACAGGCTGGGAAGCCGAAAGAGAGTTCTTTTTCTCTGCACAGAATCAGACTTCCCAGACTGCATCTGCCACACGTCAGTATTCCGGCATTGATCTCTCTGTTAAAGGCGGTGGCAGCACTGCTTCTGCTTTGGTGGGGCTTGGGCACCGTCTGGAGCAGCTCCAGCCTGCTGCCCCTGTGATGCCCGTACAGCCCCACACCGACAGAAAGGTACTGCAAAAGGAACGTGAAAAGAAGATCGCCCTCGGTCACAAGGCTGATGACCACGAGGACGAGGTGAGTTATGACTGGCAGCAGACCATGTGAGGTCTGCTATTTTTATTGGCCGAATTGATTTCGGGAGAAAGGAGCGCTATGGGTAGAAAGAGAAAAGAATCCAATATCGCAAGCGTCATGTATTCCTATGTGGGTACGGACGATCAGTTTGATGATTTTCTGAAAATGATGATCCACGACTATCTGTCTGTGGATCATCCATATACAAATCGAACCGCCGATTTTGTTGCTAAAGTAGAAACAGAAGTCGCCTGACTTGTTTTGATAGCTATTCAAAAAATTGTGTGCTATGGTGTGTCGTGCATGATCGGCACACCATAGCAGAAAGGAACGATTATGAAAGTCTGGCTCTATTATCGGCTGTCCAGAGATGAGGATGAAGAATTGAATTCTCTGAATAACCAGCGGAAAATCATATATAACTTTGCCGTCAGCAACGGCCACGAGGTGGTGGGCGAATCCTTCGATGACAATGTCAGCGGTATGCACTTCAACCGTGAGGGAATCGAAAAAATCTATGAGGTGGTCGAAGCGGGCAAGATCGAAGCGATCATCGTTAAAGACCTGTCCCGCCTGGGCCGCCACCGGACGCAGACCGCACTCTTTATCGACTACCTCCGAGAACATGATGTGCGAGTCCTATCCGCAACGGAAAATATCGACACCTTCAATGAGAACGATGATCTCATCATCGGCTTTAAGGGGCTGGTCAACGACTTCTATGCCCGCGATGGCAGCCGTCGTGTGCGAACCGGTTACCGGCAAAAGCAAAGGGAAGGCATCGTGACCATCCCGCCTTTCGGCTACTTCAAGGATAAGAACACAAAAAAGGTCGTTGTCGTAGAAGAAGCCGCCGAAACGGTCCGGCTGATCTTCTCCGCCTATGTCGGCGGCAGCGGCATGAAGGCCATCGCCCGCACACTGAATGAGCAGAGAAGAAAAACGCCCGCGCTCATGCAGGTGGAACTGCTGAGCAAGCGCCTTCCCAACACCCAGGATGGCATCCTCAAGAAATATCTGTGGGATGCAACGATGGTGGCCCGAATCTTAAAAGATGAAAGCTACATCGGCACGCTGATCTGCCACAAGAGCGAGCGCAATAAGATCAATAAGACCTTTCGGTTCACAGATACGGAGGAGCAGTTCCGGCATGAAAATTATCTGCCAATGATCGTGACTCGTGAGATATGGGAACAGGCTCAGGCGCTCCTTGCAGAGCGCAAAGAGAAAAATGTCCGTGCGGGCACCAACCGGGGCATCCTCCGGTACGGTGGATTACTCCGCTGCAAGGATTGTGGCCGAACCTTTATCGGGAAACGTATCAAGCTGAAAAGCGGAGAACGGGTCGCCTATGTCTGCGACACCTACCATCGGTATGGCAAAGAACACTGCTCCTCTCACATGGTGGACGAGGAAACATTGGACAGCTTGATCGGCGCGGAGATCCTGCGAACAAAGAAAATGTATGAGGAAAACTGGTCGCGGATGGAATGGCTCATTGAGAGATGGACGCCGAAAGCTTCCACGGCCAGTGCCAAAATAAGTAAACTGCAAGAACACATTCTCGTACTGGAGGAGGAAGTGGAGGTGATCCTGATGGAACGCATTCGGGATAAGGCCAACGCGGAACGCTACGACCGCATGATCGTCAAGCGCGAGGAGCAGATCGCGGAGGTCAAAAAGCAAATCGAAGAATTGCAGAATATTTCAGAAATGCTCCGCAGCCGACAGGCCAAGCTGAAGCGGGACATCAGCCTGATCGACGACATCCTGCGAGAGGGCAAAATGTCAGAAGCACATCTGAGGATGCTGGTGGAGAAGATCCTCGTTCATGAGGAGGATGGCAGGCTGGATTTGGAGATCCGGCTGAAAGCGCCCTTCCGTGACCATCTCGACATCTTCGAAAATGGAGAGCAGACAGATTGCATCCCCTCAATGGATTTTGACTATGACCGGCTGGGTGCGGCGATCTACGGCGATTATTATGCGGGGTAGGTGATACCGGATGCGGGTATGGCTCTATGCGCGGCTTTCTAACGATGATGACCGTGAGATGAACTCCCTGCTGAATCAGCGGGAGGTCTGTCAGGCGTTTGCCGAGCAGCACGGATATATCATCATGGGACAGTCCTTCGATGACAACATAAGCGGCATGAGTTTTGACCGCCGTGGGCTGGACGAGCTCATGGCGGCTGTGGACGCTGATAAAATTGACGCTGTCATCGTAAAAGACTTATCCCGGCTTGGCCGCCATAGGACCCAGACCGCATTGTTCATCGATTATCTGCGGGAACACCAGGTGCGCGTGATCTCTGCCACGGAGGGCGTTGATACATTCCGCGACGAAGATGACTTGATCATCGGCGTCCGCGGCCTGATGAATGATTATTATGCGAAGGATATTGGCAAAAAGATCCGGGCGGGATACCGCCAGAAGCAGCGGGAGGGCATTGTGATCACACCGCCCTTCGGTTACTGGAAAGACAAAAATACGGGGCAGATCAAGATAGACGCAGAGGCGGCGGTCACGGTGCAACTCATCTATTCTCTGTACTTGCAGGGTTGTGGGCAGAAAGAGATCGCCCGGCGGCTCAACGCTGCGGGGCGAAAGACACCGGCGCAGCTCCGAGCTGAACAGTGCGGCAGAGAAGTCCGGCATACGCACAAAACCCGTGATGGGCAGTTCCTGTGGACATATACCAGCGTGAAAAACATCCTGGTGGAGGAGGCGTATACCGGCGTGCTGAATAACCACCGCCGGGAGTACAACAGCGGTAAGGTCAAGCGTATTAACGAAACCGACTGGTATCGTCATGAGGGATTCTTTCCTGTAATTATAGGAAAACAGGAATGGGAGCAGGTACAGGCGTTACTCAAGCGGCAGGCACGGCCCGCAAACGGCAATCAGGCCAAGCACCGCTATGCGGGGCTGCTGACCTGCCGTGAATGTGGGAATACGTTCATTCCTATGATTCGCTGCTGGAACGGCAAGAATCGTGTGGAATATGTGTGCCGTGGGTACCACCGGAATGGAAAAACCTATTGCGCCTCCCACCGTATTCATGAGGAGGTACTGGATGCCGAGGTGCAGGCGTGTGCCGAAACTGTGCGAGAGCAGTGTGCCGAGGAAGTAGAGAAGCTGGCACAGCTGCAAAAAATGTGGGCGTTGAGGAAACCAATCCTCGACGCCCACATTTTATCGTTACAGGGGAATATACAGAAGCTGGAGATGAAAGTAGATGAGATTGTGATGGAAAAATTGAGTTGTAGGAGTTGATAATAGTTTTTTGTCTTTGCAATCTATTGGTTTCAAAACCTCCTACACATCGTTCGCCCCCTTTCTGTCCAAATAGCATTTCACGTTCTTAGATTAAGACATCTCAAACTTTACTTATACCACGATGATGGTGGAGTAATCGTCCACTGCGTTAGGTTTTATTTATACTTTAATATTGGCATTGCTTTGAAAGCGAGATCTAAGTCCGTAAGATTTTCGCCTTTTTGCGCAGCTTGTTCTTGTCGCTGAAGAAGTATTCGGTATCCTTGATCATAATCTGCGGGAGGAAATAGATTTTCTTGGGATAGAAGTGCGCCACCAATAAGTTCGTCTGCCAAACTCAGAGGAATACGAAGGATTGCTACGACGTCTTTTGCAAACGAATAATCTCCACGGCTCATATTTTTCTTATTAGAATTCATTTTAACAGTCCAACCATGTTGCGCACCAGGGCGTAGAAAAACAGAAGGCAATGCACGTCGTAAATCTACAACGGTCATTCTGGAATTTGAATATATGCCAGAATGTTGCGTTGTTTCGTGTTCCGTAAAGTACAGTTTACAAGGGACTACACAGGGTAACGGTCTGACGGGAGGTGTGCCGCCCGTCAGATTTTCCATGTGATGTTCAAGCTGTCGCTTGTGGCGGCTATGGTGGTAATCATCAAATCCACCACCCGCCGCTTGTCGTCAAAGGATACATTGTCCCATGTGTCGAGGTAGCCGGAAATCTGATTGACCTGTTCCGGGCTGATGGCTTCCACCGTCAACTCGGCTATCTGCTTCACAAGTTCCTGTTTGCGCCCGTCCAGTTCCGCTATCTTCACGTTCACATAGGAGAGCAGCACATTGTTTGCGCCCGTCAGGCTGTCCACCAGCTTTTCGATCTCGCCGTCCACATGGGCAAGCTCCACTTGCAGGGCGGCGATTTTCGGGTTTGCCTTTGCCGCTTTTTTTCTGCCCGTCAGCGTTTTGTAGCTTGCCAGCTTCTTCACCATCTGCTGATAAACAACCGCTTCCAGCTCCGAAGTGATGATTTTCCCGCACC
>OOBJ01000094.1_pt1 | contig 82618 bp, 75 predicted proteins | sample 1671331 | NCBI WGS metagenome assembly OOBJ01 (sample SAMN06348145, study PRJEB24527) | human gut metagenome | biome: human gut; feature: ankylosing spondylitis patient; material: feces | host: Homo sapiens | place: China | collected 2015-10 | reverse complement strand
TAAACAGGCCGGAGCCGTGGACCCGGGGCAGCACGCCCACCTCGGCGGCCAGGGGCCGGATCTCGTTCTTCTGGCGGCCATCCACCCGGTGGCCCTCCAGCAGCCAGGCCTTGACGATCTTCTTCTGGAACTTATAGGTGATCTCGTCCAGATACTTGTCCATCTCGGGATAGTCCTCCAGGAACAGCTCGTGCCACTTTTCGATGAGCTGGTTCCAGCGGGCCTCGCGAACGTTCTTGTCGTCGGTGTCCATGGCGGCCTTGGCCTGGTCCATGGTGGCATCCACGATCTTCTGGAACAGCTCCTGGTCGAAGTCTGCGTGGGGATAGTCGAACTTGGGCTTGCCGATCTCGGCCACCATCTGGCCGATCAGGGCGATCTGCTTCTGGTTCTCCTCATGGGCCATGCGGATGGCCTCGAACATCACGTCGTTGGGCACCTGGTTGGCGCCGGCCTCGATCATGACCACCTTCTTGCCGGTGGACACCACGGTCACGTCCAGATCGCTGACCTTGCGCTGCTCGCTGGTGGGGTTGAACACCAGCTTGCCGTCCACCAGGCCCACCTTCAGGGCGCCCACGGGGCCGTTCCAGGGGATGTCGGAAATGGCCAGGGCGGCGGAGGTGCCGATCAGGCCGCAGATCTCCGGGGAGCAGTCGTGGTCCACGCTCATGACGGTGCACATCACGGACACGTCGTTGCGGAAGTCGTGGGGGAACAGGGGGCGGATGGGCCGGTCGATGACGCGGCTGGTGAGGATGCCCTTCTCGCCGGGGCGGCCCTCCCGGCGGTTGAAGCTGCCGGGAATGCGGCCCACGGCATACAGCTTCTCCTCAAAGTCCACGCTCAGGGGGAAGAAGTCGATGCCGTCCCGGGGACGGGGCGCGGCGGTGACGCAGCACAGCACGCTGGTCTCGCCGTAGGTGACCATAACGGCGGCGTTGGCCAGCTCGGCCAGCTTGCCCACCTCCAGGGTCAGGGGGCGGCCCGCCAGGTCCATGGTATACTTGTGGTAGTGGGGGAACTGCCGGTGGGTGATGATGGTAGACATGGTTTGGCTCCTTTTCATTTGGATTTTTCCGCATGGGAGCCGGGGCCGTTTAGCACTTGAAAAAATGCCGGAAAATCCGGAAATTCCGGCGTTTTTTCAACTGCTAAAGGCTTTGATCGGCTCCGCACACGGGCAGGGATGGTGTGAAAGAAGGGTGGTGCGCACGGGGCACACCACCCTGTTTTCAGCTTACTTACGCAGACCCAGCTTGGCAATCAGGGCACGATAGCGCTCGATGTCCTTCTTGGCCAGATAGTCCAGCAGACGACGGCGCTTACCGATCATCATCTGCATGCCGCGGCGGCTGTGAAAGTCATGGGGATGAACCTTCAGGTGCGCGGTGAGCTGGTTGATGCGCTCGGTGAGGATAGCGACCTGGACCTCGGGGGAACCGGTGTCGGTCTCGTGGGTGCGGTTGGCCTCGATGATGGAGGTCTTCTGATCTTTCAGCATCATAGTTGTGTTTCCACCTTTCTTTTATTGCGCCCGCATCCTGAGTGCCGGGACAGGCAGAGCATCCGCGGGACTAAGGCAAGGGGCATGGTACGCACAGCAGCGTACTCTGATACGATATCACAAACGGGGACGTTTGTAAAGAAAAACTTTCCGTTTACCGGGCACGCTTTTTCCGCAGAACCCAGGCACTGCCGGTCAGGGCCAGCAGCATCAGGCCCATGTACAGCAGCACGCCGCTGTCGCCGGTCTTGACGCCGGGATTTGCCGGCTGCTCCGGCTTTTCGGGCTGGCCGGGATTCTCCGGCTGCTCAGGCCGGCAATCCGGGTCCGCCGCGCCGCAGACGGTGCACTTGCCGTCCTTATAGTCGTGGCCGGTGGCGGGGATGGTCTCGGTGGACAGCACCGCGCCGCAGTCATCGCAGGTGACGGTGACAGAGCCGTCCTGCGTGCAGGCGGCGGGGGTCTCGGTGCGGGTGGTGTGATCGTGATCGCAGGTGACCTCCACAGCAATAAGGGCGTAGTCGCCGGTGTTCAGCAGCGCCCGCACCATACCGGTGCCGGTGTGCAGCGCGGTGACATGCCCGCTGGCATCCACAGAGAGGATGCTCTCATCCAGGCTGGCATAGTTCACAGGGTTCAGCTCCGGAATCACCACGCCGGACTCGTCCAGCAGGGTCAGGTACTGCGTGAGGTCCGCGCCCTGGCCCAGCTTCAGATGAATGGTATCCTGGGTGGCCTGAATGCCGTCGTACCACTTGGGCACCACGGTGACGAAGCACTGGACGGTATCCTGGGTGGTGCTGGTGGCGGTGGCGGTGATGACGGCATTGCCGGGATTCCTGGCGTCCACAAAGGCGCACTCATCGGGCAGATCACGGTTGGAGGTGGCGCGGATCACGGGATTGGTCAGGTCCACCACATTGGGATCGCTGTTGGTAAAGGTGATGATCTGATCGTCGCTGGTGGCGGCGGTATCCGTGGCGTGGATGCCGTCACGGCCGGCACCCACGATGCCCTGCTTGCCCTGCAGGAAGATGCGGTTGCTGCGGGCCTGGATCCAGCCGTGGTACAGTTCCACGGAGCCGGGGTACGGGCCCACATGGACGGTGAAGGAGGCGGTCATGCCCTGATACTCGGCGGTGACGGTGACGTCGCCGGACTTGCCGTCCTTATTGGCCACCAGTGTGGTCTTGCTGTACTCATCCAAGTCGGCAATGGTGGGATCGGAGACACTCCAGGTGAGGCCGTCGGTGCCGTAGGTGTTGTGCTTGCCGGAGAGGGCAAAGCCGTAGGGCTCCAGGTACACGCCGGGCAGGTCGATGGTGGAATCGAAGTACATGGTGGTGGTCATCTCGTCGAAGTCCAGACGCAGACCGGTGTAGGTCAGCTGATCGCTGACGCCCACCACGCAGGAGACGGAGGCACCGTTGGCGGTAGTGGCGGTGACGGTGGTGACGCCGGGGGCCTTGGCAGTGACCAGGCCGCTGCCGTCCACGGAGGCCACGTCGGCATTGCTGCTGGTCCAGGTGAGAGCGGTATCGGTATCGGTGTCGAAGGCCACCAGCTGCTGCTGTTCACCGGTGAACAGGAAGGCGGTGGTATCGGACAGGGACAGGGTGGTGCCCTGGAAGGTGTCGGGCAGCTGCACCAGATAGGCGGCGTAGTTGTAGCCCCAGTCGGACAGCTGGACATACAGGAGCTTGCCGGCGTAGTCGGTGACATCCACGGACACGGCGTCGGAGGTGACATCGGGCATATCCGCCAGGCCCACGTTTTTGTGGAGAATATTCTCGGAACTGGTGCTGATGGTGCCGTCGTCATTGGCCACGAAGATCTCGGTATCCAGATACAGATGCTCGTCGGAGACCTGCATCCCCAGAGTGGTGCGGCCGTCGGCGCCAGTGCTCAGGGTCACGCAGCCCTGATCCAGCTGGGGAGCCTGGGTATCGATGTACACAGGGAAGGTCAGGGTATCCCGGACATTGCGGCTCTCGTGATCGGTGACGGGATCGGCGGTGATGGTGTAGTAGTACTGGCCGTCAGGCAGGGCGCTGCCCTGGTTGTCCGTGCCGTACCAGGCGTCAGGAGCCATATCCTGATACATGGTGGCGGGAATGGGGCCGCCCTGAGAGGACACATAGATGGTCTTGGGGACGTTGGTAACGGCGTCGCTCCAGACCTCCTGGCCGTCGGCGTTGGTGACGGTGAAGTGCAGGGCGGAGGCGCTGCGCATCTGGCTGACGCTGACAAGTTCCACGCCGTCCATATAGGTATCGCCGTTGGGGGAGACGGTGATATGCTCGGCCTTCAGGGAGGTTTTCTCTGCCCCGTCCATGGTCACGGACAGATTGGCGCCCAGACGATAGGCAAAGCTGCTGGTGAAGTGTGCGCCCAGCTCGGTAGAGAGCTGGCTGTAAGGCACGGTATCCTCATTGAGCATAGTGGCGTAGTCCAGCATACCGGGGGCGGACCAGTCGCCGTAGTAGGCCAGGAAGGGGATGGACAGATCTGCGCTGCCATCCTTGGCGGTGAGCACCACGAAGCCCTCCACATAGATGCCGTTTTCATAGGCGGCGTCCAGCTTGGCCTTCTGGCTCTGGGAGAGGGAGACGCTGACCTTCACGTCGCCGGTGGCCCCGGCAGCCAGCGTCACGGTCTTGTCGCCGGAAACGGTGACATCCAGCGCCTCGTCGTGGCTGCTCATGTAGGTCTTGCCGTCCTGCTCCAGCACGGCGGGGGACATGGCGATGACGGACACGTCATACCGGGCGGCGTCCTTGCCCATGTTCCGGGCGTGGAAGGTCAGGTCGTAGCTGCCGTTTTTGGCAACATCGTCCCCCAGATTCAGCACGGGCTTGGTGTCGCCGTACTGGTCGGCATCGGTGTAGAGCACCACATCGCTGGAGGTGGCGGCGGACAGATCAATGAGGCCGCTGCCCTGCAGACGGGGGGAGTAGGGGAGCTTCGTCTCCGGGTCGATGACCGGGGAGGCAGTGGACATCATCAGGTTCTCCGTCATGGAGGCGGCGTCATAGCTGCCGGTCCAGTTCTCGGCCATGTAGGACTTTACCAGAACGCTGGCACCGGCCACATAGGGGCTGGCCATGGAGGTGCCGCTCATGGAGGCGTAATCGCCCTTGCCCTCGACGGTGGGGATGGAGGAGTAGACGTTGCCGCCGATGGCGGACAGCTCCGGCTTGATCCGCAGGTCGGGAGTGGCGCCGATGCTGGTGAAGGTGGACATCTGGCCGGCGGAGGGGTTGGGCTCGGCGGTCAGCTCCGCGGTGGGGGTGATGCCCACGCCGCTGCCGGCCTTGGCCGCCAGCTTCTGAGCGGCGTTATAGCTGATGAAGGCGGCGGGCAGCTGGTAGTAGTTGGTGGACATGCGGATGGAGTAGTCATCGGGATGTTCGGTGTCATTGTTGTACACCAGAATACCGATGGCGTTCTTCCACAGGGCGTTCTGGATCTTGGTGACGAAGGTGATGGGCTCGCCGTTTTCATCGGTACCGCCGCGCTGCACCACAGCGATCTTGCCGGTGACGTCGATGCCCTCATAGTCGGAATCGGCGCCGTAACCGGGAACCATGACATAGTCATAGGGGGCGGCCAGATCGTCAGATACGTCACCGTATATCTTCAGGAGAGAAACGTAGGAGTCCAGGCCCAGGAAGGAGGTCTGGCTGTCGGTGTAGGTGATCTTCTCGTCGCCCAGCAGCACGTAATTGGCATAGACCTCCTGACCCTCCACGCTGGCGATGGACAGGTTGGCGGGGTACACGGAGGGGGCGGCCACCACGCTGTTGTCGGGGTCCCCGGTGAGGGGAGCGTCGGTACCGTAGCTGTTCATATAGCTGGAGGAGGTCTCGTTGCCGGCGGCAGTGATGACCATAATGCCGGCGTCATCCAGCTTGTTGTACACGTCGTTGATGAGGGCGTCCTCGTCCACGGTGAAGCCGCCGTAGGAGCCCAGGCTCAGGTTCACGGCGTCCACGCCCAGACGGTAGGCATCCTCCAGAGCCGCCAGAATGGTGGTCGTGGCGGCGCCCGTGCCGCTGTCGTCAAAGACCTTCATGGGGATGACCTGAGCGTCGGGAGCCACACCGGAGAAGGTGACGGCGCCCTCGCCGTCCACGGCATAGCCGGCGGCGATGCCGGCCACATGGGTGCCGTGCTCCAGATTTTCTGCATCCCACTTGCTGCCGGGGGCCACCTGAGCGTCCTTTCCGGCATAGTCAAAGGCGAAGGGGATCTTGGCGCTGAGATACACATCATCGGCGGTGACGCCGGGCATCAGGACCTCGGCATTGAGGTCGGCGGCCTGCAGGACGCCGCTGATGTAGTCCTTGGTGAACTTAGCGTCCGCCGGGGCGTTGGCAAAGGCGGGGTGGGCAGTGTCCAGACCGGTGTCCAGCACGGCGATGGTCATGCCCTTACCGGTAAACCGACTGCTGGCCAGGGCCACCTGCAGAGCCTGGGTATCAGCCTGCAGGGTGGTGGGCAGCGCGTAGGACCCGGCCACAAAGGCACAGGTGACACCCTTGGTGTTCCGGATGGCTTCCAGATTCTTCCGGGCTGTGCGGACAGAGAAGCCGTTGAACAGGGCGGTATAGGAATAGCCGTATTCCACCTGCTCCTGGCGCAGGGTGCGGGTCAGGCGGGACTGCACCGCGGCCTGGCGGGACAGCAGACGGTTCTGCACCCGGGCCACCGCCTTGGCAGAGGCGGCGCGGCGGACAGCGGCGCGGCCGCACGTTTCGGTTCTGACGGACCGGCCGGCGGCATACACTGTTCCGAAAGGGGGAATGTGCTATGACCAATCGACCGCAGACCGGACGGCGGTATCGGACGGCGGCCCCGGCCCGGGGCAAGCGGGAGCAGCCCGCCTCCCGGCGGGGGGACCGCCATCTGCGGCAGCTGGCCGTCAGCGGAGTGGTGCTGCTGGCGGTGGTGCTGGTGAAAATCAGCGCTCCGGCGGCTATGGACAAGTGCCGGGACAAGCTGCTGGACCTGATGGGCGGGCAGACGGACTTCCGGGCGGCATTTTCCGCCGTGGGGCGGGCGGTATCCGGCCAGGGCGCCGTGGGCCAGGCCCTGAACGACGCATATACGGCGGTGTTCGGCCCCCAGCAGACGGTCCCGGAGGGGACGGCGGACCCGGCGGCATATTCGGCGGAGACTACCCCCGGGGACGTGTGTCTGACCCAGCAGGTGCTGGGCTTTGCCTATGCCAACCCCCTGACGGGAACGGTGACAGACCGGTTCGGCTATCGGCAGGACCCCGGCGGCAGCGGGACTCGGTTCCATTATGGGCTGGACATCGCCGCCGACGAGGGTGCGGTGATCACGGCCTTTGCATCGGGCACTGTCACGGCGGTGGGAGACAGCGCAGAGCTGGGGAACTATGTGACGGTGCAGCATGAGGGGGGCTTTGCCACCCTGTATGCCCATTGCAGCCGCATCACCGCCTCCTCCGGCCAGCAGGTGCGGCCCGGGGACCCCATCGCCGAGGTGGGCCGGACCGGCAACGCCACGGGACCGCATCTGCACTTCGAGCTCCATAAGGACGGGGTGTATGTGAATCCCATCTACTATTATGCGGCCCCCTGAGCGGACCCGGATACGGGTATCGCCGGGGGCCCCGGCACTGCTGGCGGTTTTTGTGTGGCTGTCGTCTCCGGAGGTGCTGGGGGCGGTGCTGCTGGCGGCGCTGTGCCATGAGCTGGGGCATTACGCGGTGCTGCGCAGCCGGGGCGGCTGGGTGCGGCACATGGAGATCTCCGCTCTGGGGGCAAATATGCAGGTGGCGGGGCGGCTGAGCTACGGCAGCGAGCTGCTGGCCGCCGCCGGAGGACCGGCGGTGAATCTGCTGCTGGCGGCGGCTCTGGCGGCGCTGGGCCGGTGGTGGGAGCCGCTGTATCTGCTGGCCGGGGCCCAGGGGGTGCTGGGATGCTTCAATCTGCTGCCCATTCTGCCGCTGGACGGCGGGCGGATGCTGTGGCTGGCCCTGTGCTGGCGGACAGACCCGTTTTTGGCCGACCGGATGGCCGGGGGGGTAAGCCTGGCGGCGGCGGGGCTATTGACGGCGGCGGGGGCTGCCCTGGCCGGGCGGAGCCCGTTTTTGCTGATGACGGCGGTGTGCCTGCTGTGCTGCACCGCAGGGCCGTGTATAAAACGGCGGAAAAGCGTGTATGCTTCCGGTAAAAGGGAGGCGAGCGCATGAGCGATAAAAAGTGGCGTACCTGGGAGGTTCTGGGGCTGCTGTTTGTGCTGGCGGCGGGGAATCTGCTGCACTTTGTATATGATTGGACCGGGCAAAGCCCAGTGGTGGGGGCTCTGGCCGCCGTCAACGAGTCTGTCTGGGAGCATATGAAGCTGCTGACCACGCCGTGGGTGCTGTGGAGCATTGCGGAGCTGGTGGCCGTGGGCCGGAGCGGCCTGCCGGTGACGGCGGCCAGGGCGGCGGGCCTGCTGGCGGGGCTGGCGGCCATTCCCATGCTGTTTTATACGTACCAGGGCGTTCTGGGCCGGGACCTCATGTGGCTGGACATCGCCATTTTCCAGATAGCGGTGCTTCTGGGCTTCTGGGTCAGCTGGACGGTGCTGCGCCGACGGGCGCTGGCGGCGCCTTTGTGGCAGGTGGCCGGCGGCGCGGTGCTGGCGGCGGTGTGGGCGGCGTTTATTGTGTGGACCTTCGCACCGCCGGAGCTGCCGCTGTTCGTGGACCCGGAGACCGGTCTGCGGGGCATCCGGTAGCGTTCTGCCCCGCCGTCTGCCTGCATAGGGTAATGACGGAGGTGGGCGGAATGAAGCGATATATCCTGGGATTTTTCACGGCGGCGGCCGCGGCGGCGGCACTGTGGCTGCTGCACCGGACGTTCCCATGTCCGCTGACGGCGCTGCTGACGCCGGTGAACGGCAGCCCCTGGGAAATGGGGAAGCTGCTGTATTGGCCGTATCTGCCGGCGGCGCTGGTGATCTGGCGGCTGACCCCGGAGAGGCAGGGGCGGGGCGGGCACTGCCTGCTGCTGGCGGCCATGCCCCTGTGCATGACGGGGCTGTGCTGGCTGCTGCCGGGACGGGGACTGCGGCTGTGGAGCCTGATTCTGGCCGGTGGGCTGACGCTTCACGGTCAGGTGCTGGTGCGGCGGCTGAGAGGCGGGGAGCTGCTGTGGTATGTGCTGGCGATCCTGCTGGGCATCGCCTATCTGCTGCTGACGGTGCGGGCCCCGTGGGTGGGACCGTTCGCGGACCCCTCCGCCCCTGCCATGGCGGCTATCCCGTTTTAAGAGGCGGTTTTTTGTATCTGTTGCATTTGCCGCAGAATTGCGGCGGGAAATCTGGTACAATAATACTATACATCAAGAGGAGGCGCTGAATATGGCGATTTTGCATGTGAACGACAACGAGTTTGACCGGGAGGTCCTGCAGGACAGCGGGACGGTGCTGGTAGACTTCTGGGCCACCTGGTGCGGGCCCTGCCGAATGCTGGCTCCCATTCTGGAGGAGCTGTCCGGGCAGCACCCGGAGCTGAAGATCGTCAAGGTGGACGTGGATGAAAACCGGGAGCTGGCTCTGCGGTACGGCATCGAGAGCATCCCCACGCTGCTGGTATTCAAGGGCGGCCAGGTGGCGGACCGGTCTGTGGGCCTGGTGTCGCACCAGGAGATCCTGGCGCTGGTGAAATAAGAGCTATGCAACAAGGCAGGACCCGCACGATCTTTGCGGGTCCTGCCTTTTATTACAGCGTTTTTTCCGCCGCCTGAACGGTGTGCTTACAGAGGACGGCGGAGGTGACGGAGCCCACGCCGCCGGGAACCGGGGTCAGGGCCACGTCCAGGGCGGCGGCCTCCGCCGCCACATCGCCGCAGAGGGTTCCGTCCGGCCCGGGATGGACGCCCACGTCCAGCACCGTCTGCCCCGGACGAAGACAGTCCGCCGTGATGAGGCCCGGCCGTCCGGCAGCGGCGATCAGCACGTCCGCCTCCCGGCACAGGGCCGGTATGTCCCGGGTGCCGGTGTGGCACACGGTAACGGTGGCGTTGCGGCGCTGCAGCAGCAGAGCGGCGGGCTGGCCCACCACCAGGCTGCGGCCCACCACCACCGCACGGCGTCCGGCCAGGGGGACATCGTAGTAGTCCAGCAGCTCCAGGCATGCCTGGGCGGTGCAGGGAGCAAAGCCGCTCTGCCCTGTCAGCAGTCCCGCCAGGGAGCCGGGGGTCATGCCGTCCACGTCCTTGTCCGGCAGCAGCAGCTGCCCGGCGGCGGCCTCCGCCGCTCTGTCCGCCAGGGGACGCAGCAGCAGGCACCCGTGGATGGATGGGTCGGCGTTGACGGCGCGGATGGCATCCGCCAGAGGGGCGGCACTGTCCCAGAACAGGCGGCGGACCTCTATGCCGCATCTGGCGCAGCGGGCGGCGGCGCTTTTTTCATAGGCCAGGTCTCCGGGGCTGCTGCCAACGCGGAGAATGGCCAGGGTAGGGATCACGCCCCGATGGCGCAGGGCGGCGGACCGGCGGCTCAGGTCCAGGGTCAGGCGCTCCGCCACGGGAGCGCCGCGCAGCAGGGTAGACATGGGGGATCACCTCATTCTTATTCTCCGGAAAAGCGGAGAATGTCCCGGGAGACCGGGGCGTAAAACAGCTTTTCCGCCTGGGCAAAATCGTGAGTCTGGCCCAGGATCCACATGAGCTTGCACACGGCGGCCTCCGTGGTCATGTCGTAGGCCTCCAGCACCCGCAGGGTATGCTTCAGATGACCGCCCACATGGTACACCGTCAGGTCGCTGCCCTCGTTGGGCACCTGGGTGGTCATGACAACGAGCTTGCCGCTCTCCGCCGCCTGCCGGATCACGTCATAAAATCCGTCGTATTCCGGCAGACCGCCTACGCCGAAGCCCTCGATGACCAGTCCGTCGTACCGGTCCGCCATGAAGGCCAGCAGCTCCCGGCGGGTGCCGGGGATCAGCTTCAAAAGGCCCACGCTGCCGTCCAGATCGTCGTAGAACCGGGGGGCGGGGCAGCTGTCGGTGGTGATGTACTGCAAAAGGCGCTCATCCTGGATCATAGCCAGCTCCGGGTAGTTGACGCTGGAGAACGCCTGGAAGCTCTTGGAGAAGGTCTTTCTGGCCCGGGTCCCCAGGATCACCCGGCCGTTGAACACGATCTGGACTCCGCCGCAGCCCCGGCAGGCGTACAGAAACGCGTCGATGAGGTTGCGCTTGGAGTCGGTGCCGTCAAACCAGATGGGCTTCTGGGCTCCGGTGAGGATAATGGGCTTGGGGCAGTCCTGGATCAGATAGCTCAGGGCCGCCGCCGTGTAGGCCATGGTGTCGGTGCCGTGGCTGATGACGAAGCCGTCGTATTGGCCGTAATGCTGCCGGATGGCCCGGGCCAGGCCCAGCCAATGGTCAGGCCGGATGTTGGTGCTGTCCAGGCTGTACAGCTGCAGGCAGTCCACCCGGCACAGCTGAGCCACCCGGGGTGTGTCCTGCAAAAGGCGGCTGGGGTCCAGCTCGGGAGCAAGACCCTCTGCCGTCTGACCGGAGGCGATGGTGCCGCCGGTGCCGATCATGAGGATGTTTTTCATAGCAAAGCGCCCCTTACGAATCAATGGTATTGTCCATGGCGGCCAGGCCGAAGCGCACCGCCTGCTCGATCTCCTTCTGCCGCCGGGGGTCCGCACCGTCGTATTCCCGGCGCAGCTGCCCCAGAAACAGACCCCGCAGGGTGTCGTCGCCGCAGCGGTCCCACAGGTCCCGGCGCAGGCGCGTGTCGTCCCGCAGCTCCAGCCGGAAAAATTCCCCCGACAGGGCCCGCTCCAGGGGAGCCAGCGTCAAAGGCTCCGCCGTCTCGCCGGTGAGGCGGATGCGGTAAATATCCCGGGAGGTATCCGGCGGCAGGCTGCGGCGGATGGCGTCCAGGGCGTCGCCCCCGGACACGTCCACGGTGAGGCTTTCATAGCGCCGCCCGGCAAAGGGCACAAAGCGCATATCTACCCGTCCCGGCTCCACATCGCCGAACAGGAAGCCCCGCTCCCCCAGCTCGTCGAAGCCCCGGCCCTGGGGGCAGCCGGGATACGCCCACACGGTGCTCCCGGCCCGGTTCATGGCGGAGGGGGCGTGGACATGGCCCAGGGCCAGATAGTCCAGACCCGTGGCAGCGATCTCCTCCGGGGTCAGGGGGCGGTAGCGGCTTTCCCGGCTGCCCATGTCCCCGTGAAGGACCATGATGCGGGCGCTGCCGTCCGGCTGGGCATAAAAGCCCCGCAGGCCGCTTTCCGGCTCCTCCGGGGCGGTGAAGGCCGCCCCGTATACGGTGCACTGAAGCTCCGGCAGCGCCAGCCGCTCCATGCCCCGGCCCAGAAAGATGTGAACATTGTCCGGCCAGATGGGCTGGCGGTAGGGACTGGCGGCGGAGAGCCAGTCGTGATTTCCCGGTGCGATGACCACCGTGCCCCGAAAGCGGGACAGGGCCTGGGCCAGCATCTGGGCCGTCTGACTGTACAGCTGGTCCGAGTCGAACAGGTCCCCGGCCAGGAGCATCAACCGGGCCCCGTGGTCGTTGGCCCAGTCCACCAGGCGGCCGGGCAGCTCCCGGCTCTCCTGCCGCCGCAGACGGGCCTGCTCCTCCGGCAGGGCCCGGAAGGCACTGTCCAGGTGGAAATCTGCCGCATGAAGAACCTTAGCCATCCGTCTCCTCCTGCCAGCCCTTGCATACGTCCACCCAGCCCGCAAAATTCGCCCCGCAGCAGCGCTCCAGCTGGTCACAGGTCAGCTCAATGGCGCTGGCGGCGCTGCCCACGGCGGGAAACACCGTGTCAAACCGCCGCAGGGACCGGTCCAGGTAGGTTTTCACGTCCTCCGGCAGGGCGAAGGGGCACACGCCGCCTACGGCGTGGCCGATGCGCTCCACCGCCTCCTCCGGGGTGAGCATCTTGGCCTTTATGCCGAAAAAGTGCTTATATTTGCTGTTGTCGATTTTGGCGTCTCCGGCGGTCACCACCAGAATGGGAGCGTCTCCCAGACGAAAGCTCAGGGTCTTGGCAATGCGGGCGGGCTCCACGCCCACGGCCACGGCGGCCAGCTCCACGGTGGCGCTGGACACATCGAACTCCCGGATGCGGTCCGACACGCCGAAGGGCTCCAGATAGGCCCGGACTTTTTCAACGGACATGATACGGTTCCTCCTCTGTTTTTATCGGATCTCCACGCGCTCCACGGCGGTGCACAGGCCGGTGGAGGACTCTAAGGTAAACAGGGCGCCCTGGGCCTTGCAGGGGCCCTCCGCCGGACGGTACCGGCCCGGCAGGCCGCCCAGAAACGACTCCACGGACTGCTCCGGACGGATGCCCAGCACGGACTCCACCGCCCCGGTCATGCCCAGGTCCGTGATGTAGCCGGTGCCCTTGGGAAACACCCGCTCATCGGCGGTGGGCACATGGGTGTGGGTTCCCCACAGGGCGGAGACGCGGCCGTCCAGATAATAGGCCATGGCCAGCTTTTCGCTGGTGGCCTGGGCGTGGAAATCCACCAGGGTGAAGGTGGGCTTTTCCCCGGCCTTCAGCAGGCGGTCCGCCGTGGTGAAGGGGTTGTCGCTGCCCCAGGCCAGGTCGCACCGGCCGATCAGGCACAGCACCGCCACCTGCACCCGGCCCAGGTCATACACCCCGCAGCCCCGGCCCGGGGTGCGGGGGGAGAAGTTGGCGGGGCGGAGGATATAGCGGTTGTCCTCCAGATAATCGGTGATCTGCATTTTGCCCCAGGTGTGGTTGCCCAGGGTGATAACGTCGGCCCCGGCGGCAAACAGATCGTCGGCCTGCTGGGGGGTCAGGCCGGTGCCGGAGATGTTCTCGCCGTTGATAACGGTGAAGTCCACGCCCTTCATTTTTTTAAAGCCCGGCAGATGGCGGCGCAGGTGGGCGGTGCCCTCCTCGCTGGTAACGTCGCCGATGGCCAATACGCGAAATTCCATAGCTTTCTCCTTTTGATTATACCACCTGGAACAGGTAGAATTTCAGATAGCTGGTCTCCTCCACACCCCAGAGAATGGGATGGTCGGCGGCCTGCTGCCGGGCCTCGATCTGCCGCAGCTGGACCCCGGCGTCGTGGGCCGCGTCGCGGAGCATTTTCCGGAACAGCTCCTCGGTGGCGAAGTGACTGCACGAGCAGGTGGCCAGGTATCCGCCCCGGGGCAGCAGCCGCATGGCCCGGTAGTTGATCTCCTTATATCCGGCCATGGCCCGCCGGGTGGTCTGGCGGCTTTTGGTGAAGGCGGGCGGGTCCAGGATGATGAAGTCGTACTGCCCCTTTTGCAGCCGGGGCAGCAGGTCGAACACATTGGCACTCACGCAGTCCACCACGCTCTCCAGCCCGTTGCGGGCCGCATTTTCCCGGGCGCACGCCACGGCGAAGTCCGACACGTCCACGGCGGTGACGTGCTTTGCCCCGCCCCGGGCGGCGTTCAGGGCGAAGGAGCCGGTATGGGTGAAGCAATCCAACACGGTTTTGCCCCGGGCCAGCCGGGCCACCGCCTGGCGGTTGTACTTCTGGTCCAGGAAGAAGCCGGTTTTCTGGCCATTTTCAAAGTCCACGGTGTAGCGGATGCCGTTTTCCGTGATGTCCGCGCAGGTGAAGTCCGGCACAGGCTCCCCGGGCAGAGGATACCAGCCCTTGCCCTGGGCCATGCCCTCCTTCTCCCGCAGGGCGGCGTCGTTGCGCTCGTATACCCCGGCGATGTCCTGTCCGTCGGCCCGCAGGACCCGCACCAGCTGGGAGAAGATGGTATCCTTCACCCGGTCCAGCCCCAGGCACAGCACCTGAGCCACCAGCACCGGACCGAACCGGTCCACCGTCAGACCGGGAAAATGGTCCGCCTCGCCGAAAATGATCCGGCAGCAGGACAGATCCTCCGGGGCCATCACCGTTTTGCGGTAGTCCCAGGCGTACTGCACCCGCCGGGCCCAGAAGTCCGCATCGAACCGGTCATTGGCGTTGCGGGACAGCAGCCGCACCCGGATCAGGGAGCGGCTGTTGTAGAATCCGGCGCCCAGCCAGCTGCCCCGGCGGCTCACCACGTCCACCAGGTCGCCGTCGGCGGGGCTGCCGGTGACGGATGTGACCTCGCCCTCGTACACCCAGGGATGGCCGCCGGTGAGGGCTGCCTCCCCCTTGGGGGTGATGGCGATCTGGGGATAGGGTCGTTCTGCTTTCATAGGGGCACCGTCCTTTTTTTCATGTGAAGCCATTGTCAGCTTGTCAAAAAAGACTTTTTTGACAAGCTGCGTGCGGTTTTTCAGAACTTTTTGAGTTCTGAAAAACCTGTGATTGCAAACGAAAGACACCCCTGATGGGTTTCTTTCGTAACGATCTTCCTTTCCGATGGCGGAAGACTTCCGAGTTTTTCAACAGCCTCTATTGTATCACATATGCTGAGAAATTACCAGTGCGCAGAGCCGGTATTTTGGCATAGAATGGCCAGGAAAGGAGAATGCCCATGCCGAGAATTTATCTGAGTCCTTCGACGCAGGAATATAATCCCTATGTCACCGGGAACGGGTCGGAGGAATACTTCATGAACCTGGTGGCCGACGCCATGGAGCCGTATCTGCTGGCCAACGGCATCCAGTTTTCCCGGAACACCCCGGATATGACCGCCGCGTCCTCCATCCGCCAGGCAAACCGCGGGGACTATGACTTTTACCTGGCTCTGCACTCCAACGCCTCCGGCCCCGGCAGCCAGGGTCAGAACCGAGGCGTCATCGCCTTCTATTATCCCACCAGCGCCAATGGGCGGCGGGGGGCGGAGATCATTGCCCGGAACATGCAGGAGATCTATCCCCTGCCGGAGCGGGTGGTGACCCGGCCCACCACCACCCTGGGAGAGGTGCGGCAGCCCCGGGCCCCGGCGGTGCTGGTGGAGATCGGGTATCACGACAACGAGGCCGACGCCCGATGGATCGAAAGCCACATCGACGCCATCGGCCAGAACCTGGCCATGAGCATGGCGGAATACTTCGGTCTGCCCTTCACCTATCCCGGTCCCAGCCAGCCCGGCGTCATCGTCACGGAGTCCGGCGGGCCGGTGAACCTGCGGACGGAGCCGTCGGTCACGGGCCGGGTGCTGACCCAGATCCCCAGTGGGGAGACGGTGACGGTGTTCGGGCAGTATCGGGGATGGTACGTGGTGCTGTACGGCGATACCCTGGGGTACGTCAGCGCGCCATATGTGCAAATTTAGACATCTGAGCGAAAAAATAGCAGGGAACATGCGAATCTGCTCTTGACAGTTTTGTGCAATCCGATTAAAATTAGATAAGATTATCATCGGGGGGACAGGGGATTCTCCCGGTTATTATCTGCCCAAGAACGGAGACATCCGTTTCCATACACAAAAAAGAATAGGAGGAACACCAACCATGACACCTACCGGTTGGATCGTAGCAGCGGCCGCCTTTGCCGTGGCCGCCGTGGTGTTTTTCCTCCTCGGTATTCGCTATCGCAAGCGCGTGGCGGAAAAAGAGATCTCCAGTGCGGAGGAAGAAGCCACCCGCATCATCAACGAAGCCATCAAGAGCTCTGAAAACAAAAAGAGAGAAGCACTTCTTGAAGCCAAGGAAGAGATTTTGAAGTCCCGCAGCGAGTACGAGAAGGAAGTGAAGGAGCGGCGCGCCGACCTGCAGAAGCAGGAGCGCCGCCTGCAGCAGAAGGAAGAAAACCTCGATCACAAGATGGACGCCATCGAGAAGAAGGAGGAGGCGCTGGCTGCCAAGCACGCCGCCGCCGACAAGGAAAACGAGGAGATCCAGATCATCAAGCGCAGCCAGACCGAGATGCTGGAGCGCATTTCCGGCTTTACCGCCGACCAGGCCAAGGATTACCTGATCGCCCAGGTGGAGTCCGAGGTGACCCACGAGACTGCCCTGAAGATCAAGGAGATCGAGGCCCGGGCCAAGGACGAGGCTGACAGCCGGGCCCGGGAGATCGTGGCCACCGCCATCCAGCGCTGCGCCGCCGACCATGTGGCCGAGATCACCGTCAGTGTGGTTCCCCTGCCCAATGACGAGATGAAGGGACGCATCATCGGCCGCGAGGGCCGCAACATCCGCACCCTGGAGACACTGACCGGGGCCGACCTGATCATCGACGACACACCGGAGGCCATTACCGTCTCCTGCTTCGAGCCTGTCCGGCGGGAGATCGCCCGGCTGGCTCTGGAAAAGCTCATTGCCGACGGCCGCATCCATCCCACCCATATTGAGGAGATGGTGGAAAAGGCCCGGCGGGAGGTGGAGGCCACCATCCGCGCCGAGGGCGAGCGCGCCGTGCTGGAGACCGGCGTCCGGGGCCTGCACCCGGAGCTGCAGAAAATGCTGGGCCGCCTGCGGTACCGCACCAGCTACGGTCAGAACGTTCTGCAGCACTCCATCGAGGTAAGCCACATTGCCGGCCTGATGGCCGCCGAGCTGGGCGCCGACGTGCAGGCCGCCAAGCGGGCGGGTCTGCTGCACGATATCGGCAAGGCTGTGGACCATGAGATGGAGGGCACCCATGTGGCCCTGGGCGTGGAATTCTGCCGGAAGTACCGGGAGAAGGAGGACATCATCCACGCCATCCAGGCACACCACAACGACGTGGAGTGCAAGACGCTGGTGGCCTGTCTGGTGCAGGCGGCCGACGCCATTTCCGCTGCCCGTCCCGGCGCGCGGCGGGAGAACCTGGAGAACTATATCAAGCGCCTGGAAAAGCTGGAGGAGATCACCGGCAGCTATCCCGGCGTGGAAAAGAGCTACGCCATTCAGGCCGGCCGCGAGGTCCGCGTGATGGTGAAGCCCGAGCAGGTATCCGAGGACCAGATGGTCATTCTGGCCCGGGAGCTGGCCAAGCGCATCGAAAACGAGCTGGAATACCCCGGACAGATCAAGGTACACGTCCTGCGGGAGACCAAGGTCGTGGAATACGCCAAGTAAATACCTCAAGGCCGCAGAGTTCCCCGCTCTGCGGCCTTTTTTTGCGTTAATAGTCCATAAAGGTTCCCCAAAATGCCGGAATGGGCCGGGAATTTCCGCGAATCGGTTGCATGCGGGACCCAATTATGGTATACTGAGCCATCAGGCCGTGCAAGCGCCTGAAATTTCATCATAGAAAGCTGAGTTGGTAGCCCTTTTATGGACAGTAGTACTGTCGCGATGCTGGCGGCGCTGGCGGCATTGATCGCCCTATCCGCCTATTTCTCCGCCACGGAGACCGCTTTTACATCCCTGAACCGTATCCGCCTGAAAACCCGGGCCGACGACGGCGACAAGCGCGCCGCCCGGACCCTGGCCCTGGCAGCCGATTACGACCGGCTGCTCTCCACCCTGCTCATCGGCAACAACATCGTCAACAACGTGGCCACCACCATTGGCGCGGTGCTGTTTATCAAGCTCATCGGCAGCGCCAAGGGTCCCACGGTGTCCGCCACGGTGCTGACCGTGGTGATCCTGGTCTTCGGCGAGGTGACGCCCAAGAGCCTGGCCAAGGAGCGGCCGGAGGCCTGGGCCATAGCCGCCACGCCGCTGCTGCGGGTGCTGGCGGTGGTGCTGACGCCGGTGAACTTCCTGTTCACCCAGTGGAAAAAGCTGCTGCGGGTGCTGCTGCGGCACCAGGACGACGACGGCATCACGGAGGAGGAGTTGATGGGGATGGTGGACCAGGCCGAGACCGAGGGAAGCCTGGACCAGCACGAGAGCGATCTCATTCGCAACGCCATCGAGTTCAACGACATGGAGGTATCCGAGATTCTCACCCCCCGGGTGGACCTGGAGGCCCTGGCGGACACTGCCACCATGGAGGAGGCGGCGGCTATGTACGCAAGCAGCGGGTTCTCCCGGCTGCCCATTTACCACGACAGTATTGACAACATCATCGGTGTGCTCCATGAGAAGGACTTTTACGCCGCCTATTGCCGGGGCGCGAAGCGCCTGTCGGAGCTGAAGAGCTCTGTGCTGTACACCACGGAAACCGCCCGGATATCGGACCTGCTGCGGCAATTGCAGCAGAATAAGGTCCACATGGCCGTGGTGGTGGACGAATACGGCGGCACCCAGGGCATCGTCACCATGGAGGACATTATGGAGGAGCTGGTGGGCGAGATCTGGGACGAGCACGACGAGGTCATCGAGGAGTTCCGGAAGCAGTCCGACGGCAGCTATCTGGTGGCCTGCTCGGCGGATCTGGACGATCTGTACGACCTGTTCGACATGAAGCCCAGCGAGGAGTACGACGCCTCGTCGGTGTCCGGCTGGGTCATGGAGGAGATCGGGCGGGTGCCCGACGTAGGCGACCGGTTCCGGGCCGACGGCCTGGAGGTGTGCGTCACCCGGGTGGAGCACCGGCGGGTCATGGAGATCCGGGTGCGCCGCCTTCCCAAGGAGGACGCGGCCCCGGAAAAGGTCCACGCCCACAGCGGAACATAAATTACATCCCCCTGTCCACATAGCGGACAGGGGGATCGCTTATTGCCGGGACAGCCCGTCTTATTTGTGCAGCAGGGGAGACAGAGGCTTGTAGATCAGGAAGCACAATCCTACGTCCAGCAGACCCTTGCAGAGGGTGAAGGGCACGTTGAACACCAGCAGGCAGTTGAGCAGAGCGTTGGAGGAGGGTACCTCCGCAATGGTACCCAGAATGGCCTGGTACGCACCGATGATGGCCTCCAGGGGCATCCCGTACACCTTGACATATGCCGGATACACGAAGAAGTAGTTGGAGGGGACGCTGACCACAGCCATCAGAACCGCACCCAGCATCGCCCCGATCAGGGCGCCCTTGCGGCTCTTGTGCTTGCGGTACACCAGACCGGCGCACAGCACGAACACAGCCCCCAGGATGAAGTTGCTGAGCTCACCCACTCCGGCACTGGAGCCGAAGGGCAGGTGCAGCAGGTTCTTCACCAGCTGGATCACCACGCCGTATACCGGGCCCAGGGAAAACGTCCCCAGCAGGGCGGGCAGGTCCGAAATGTCCAGCTTCACAAAGCTGGGGATCAGGGGGATGGAAAACTCCACGAATTGCAGCACCGCGGCCACGGCGCTGAGCATGGCGGCTACCGCCAGGTGATGGGTCCGTTTGCTTGCTTGCGTCATAAGAAAAAACGCTCCTTTTGATAAAAGTAAAACACCCGGAAAGACTTGCCTTCCAAGGTGCACGCATCAAAAAAGAGCATTGTGACAATGCCGTACACGCCTTCTCTCATCCAGACTATACTGTCGGTACCGGAATTGCACCGGTTCCTGCGGCCGCAGCCGCTCGCAGACTATCACTGCCGGTGGGGAATTTCGCCCCGCCCCGAAGACAGCTATTCGGTTGTTTTCTGCTCTTAGTATATACCCGCTGCCGCCAAAATGCAACAGGAAAATACGCCGTCCTTCTAAACAGAAATAATTTTTCGACTTTCGATAAATAATGCTTGACATGCGGTATGATCTGTGCTATCCTGACCCCAGAAAGCGAAAGGAGCGACGCATATGAAAACCAAAACCATGTCGGCCCTGCTGCGGGCCGTCCTGCTGGCGGCAGGACTGCTGCTGGTGGTATTCTTCTTCCTGTTTCTTCCATTTTACGGCCAGGACACCGTTCGCTATGCCCCGGAATTTGCCTGGGCCTATTGGCCGTGCCTGATCTGGGCGTGGGCATTTGCCGTGCCGATCTTCTGGGCCATGGTCCCGGCGTGGAGAGTCTGCGGCAGCATCGCTGTAAAGGGTATGGCCTTCACCGGGAAAAATGCCCGGGACCTGCGCACCGTCAGCCGTCTGGCCTTTGCCGACGCGGTGATATTCCCGGCGGGAATGCTCATTGTGGCCTATCTGGGTGCGGGCAGTGCACCTCTGACCCTCCTGATTACGCCGCTGGTGACGTTTTTCTGCCTGGCAGCAGGCATCGTGCTCTATGTCCTGTCCCGGCTGGTGGCCGACGCCGCCGCCCTGCGGGAGGACAACGACCTGACCATTTGAGAGGGGGCGCGGACATGATCGTATTCAACATTGACGTGATGCTGGCCCGGCGGAAAATGAGCCTGACGGAGCTTTCCCACCGGGTGGGCATCACCATGGCCAATCTCTCCATCCTGAAAACCGGCAAGGCCCGGGCCGTCCGGGTGGACACCCTGAACAAGCTCTGCCGCGCCCTGGATTGCCAGCCCGGGGATCTGCTGGAGTACCGCCCCGGCTCCAAAAATGATAACTTTGAGGAATAATTCAGTAGAAAAATACAATTTGTTGTCGAATAGGAGGCAATATGGACCTTTGCAACCGCAATGACATCCAAGCGCTTTTGCAGCGCCACGGCTTTCACTTTTCCAAGGCCATGGGCCAGAACTTCCTCATCCAGGGCTGGGTGCCCCGGGACATTGCCGCCGCCTGCGGCGCGGACGAGCACACCGGCGTGCTGGAAATCGGCCCCGGCATCGGCCCCCTGACCCGGGAGCTGGCCCAGCGGGCCGGGAAGGTGGTGTCCGTGGAGCTGGACCGGCGGCTGTGGCCGGTGCTGGAGGAGACCATGGCGGACTTCCCCAATTTCACCCTGATCCGGGGCGACGTGATGCAGCAGGAGCTGCCTGCCCTGGTGCGGGAGCACCTTGGGGGCCTGCGGCCCATTCTGTGCGCCAACCTGCCGTATAACATCACCACGCCGCTGCTGACCCGGGTAGTGGAGAGCCGGTGCTTCGACTCCGTGACGGTGCTGATCCAGAAGGAGGTGGCCCAGCGGATCTGCGCCGCCCCGGGGACGGCGGACTATGGGGCCTTCACCCTGCTGATGCAGTATTACACCGCGCCGGAGCTGCTGTTCGAGGTGCCCAACACCTGCTTCCTGCCGGCCCCCAAGGTCACCTCCGCAGTGATCCACTGCCCCGTGCGGCAGCAGCCGCCAGTGGAGGTGGGCAGCGAGGCCATGCTGTGGCGAACGGTGCGGGCGGGCTTCGCCCTGCGGCGCAAGACCCTGGTAAACAGCTTGCAGACCGGATTCCCCCTGCCCAAGGACCGGCTGGCGGCCATCGTCTCCGCCTGCGGTCTGCCGGAAAACGTCCGGGGCGAGCGGCTGAGCCTGGCGGATTATGCCGCCCTGGCCGACGCGCTGGCCCGGGAGACGGAGGCATGAGGCCCCGGTGGCTGCTGCCGCTTTTGCTGCTGGGCGCGGCTGCGTAAAAATCGGACCACCCGCGGCCCGGGGAGCTGTCCCCGGACCGTGGGTGGTCCGTTCTGCTGTTACGGAGTCCTGGCCGTTGGCCCATCGTCATCCTCCGGCTTTACGCCGCCCTCTGGAGGCGTCCTTCTCTCCCGCCGCCAGCGCACAAAAGTCTCGATCCACCACCACAGACCCAGGGGGACAAACACGATCAGATACCACTTATCAAACGTGTTCAGCTGCCCCGACGCATAATAGGCGCCGCCCACCACGCCAAACACCGCCATCGGATACATCAGCAAAAAGGAATACTTCTTCCACCACATAGCGTTCTCCTTTTCGTTCCAGATCACATCGTACGGTCCATCTTCCCAATATACATTTGAATCGGCAAAAGTCGTTACACACAAAGTCAAACACATTTTATCTCCTTCATGTGTTAGCTGTTTATTGTATCAAAACATACATTTTATGCAAATAATATAACATATAATCTGCATATTTGTCAAACAGAACTTAATACACAACATGTTGTTCATTAATTTCAACGAAAAGTGGCCGTCTCAAAGAGCCGCATCCCTCTGACGGAGCTGGCCGCTGGGACAGCGTGGAGCTGCTGGGGGTTCTTTGACAGGCTGAAGCGCCGCGAAGCATTTGCTTCGCGGCGCTCTGCATTATGAACGGTTGTTGAGCTTGCCCAGATAGCGATAGATGCTGGCCTCGGAGCTGTGGAGCTCCTTGGCCACATAGCTGACGGAGCCCTTCAGCAGGAACACGCCCTTGCGGTTCAGCGTCGCCATGATCTCCATCTTTTCGTCCTGGGTCAGCCGCTCCACCGGCACAGGATAGTTGGACACCACCTCGGACACGATGCTGGCGGTAGCCCCGGCGATGGAGGTGGGATACGTCTTTTCCGGCGCGTCGGCGGTGGGGTCCGTTTCATCCTCCACGATGAGCCGGGCGCCGCTCTGGACGCCGGGGGTCAGCATATTGCTGCACAGGTCCATGACCCGGGCCGACAGCTCCTGATACCGGCTGCTGTCGAAGTTGATGCACAGCAGGCCCGTCAGCTCATTGCGGGGCCCCTTGATGAACAGGGAGTTGGAGCACAGCTTCTTTCCGGTGATGGCGGTGGACTCGAAGCGCAGCACATAGTCCTGGGTCTCATACAAATGGCTGGTCAGATACTCCAGCATTTTGTTGCTGAGGGGGGAGCCCAGATGCCGCCCGGTCAGCTCGCCGTTGGCAATGGCGATGATCTCGTTGGAATCGTCCTTCAGCTCGTGGAGGGCTACCTCATAATCCGGGCCCAGAATGTGGCCCAGAAAGTCCACCAGTACGGTGTATTGCCGTCTCATTTCCCTGTCCATTGACAAGCCTCCTGCACTTTATTCTTGATTACTCCTGGGTTTTCGGTTCTTCCTCGGTCTCCGGCCGGGCTTCGGCCTCCTGCCTGGGCTGCGCCTTGCTCCCCTGCTTGGGCTCGGCGGGCTTTTTGGCCTTGCGCTCCTGGGCAGCGGCCTTGCGCTCCTCCTCCAGCTGGCGGCGCTGGGCGTCGATCCTGGCATTTTCGGCGGCTTTGGCGTCCAGCTTGGCGTTCTCCTCCTCCTCCAGCACGCGATAGGCCACCTTGCCCACCAGGGTCTTGGGCAGCTCATCCCGGAACTCGATGTCCGAGGGCATGGCGTACTTGGCGATGTGCTTGCGGCAGTATTCCATCAGCTCCTGCTTGCAGGCCTCCGTGGGCACATAGCCGGGCTTGAGCACCACAAACGCCTTGACCCGCTGCATCTTGATGGGGTCCTTGACGCCGATGACGCAGCTCAGGTGGACGTACTCGTGACCCTCCAGAATATTCTCCAGCTGGGAGGGATAGACGTTGTAGCCGTTGGTAACGATCATGCGCTTGATGCGCTGGCGGAAATAGATGAAGCCGTCCTCGTCCATCATGCCCAGGTCGCCGGTGTGGATCCAGGTCAGGCCATCGGCGTGGGTCTGCTTGGTCTGGGCCGTCTCCTCCGGGTGGTTCACATACTCCAGCATCACCGTGGGGCCGGACAGGCAGATCTCGCCCTCCTCCACATAGGGGACCTCCTCCTGGGTGCCGGGCTTGACGATCTTGTAATAGGTATCCGGGAAGGGGATGCCGATGGAGCCCTCCTTCTGCTTGTGGATGGGGGTCAGGCAGCTGGCGGTGACGCACTCGGTGGTGCCGTAGCCCTCCCGGACGGTGATGGTGGCGCCATGCTCCTTCAGGAAGGCGTCGAACCGCTTTTTCAGCTCCGCGGACAGGCTGTCGCCGCCGGAGAACACACCCAGCAGGCAGCTCAGGTCCGCGCCCTCGATCTCCTTCACCCGCAGCAGGGCCTCAAAGAGAGAAGGCACGCCGGCAATGAGGTTGGGCTGGTGCTTCTTGATGAGCTCGGCATAGCTCTGGGGCGTGAAGCGGGGGATCAGGATGCAGTGGCCGCCGTTGGCCACCATGGAATGGATGGACACGCCCAGGCCGAAGCCGTGGAACATGGGCATAATGGCCAGCATCTTGTGGCCGGGCCGGAAGAAGGGGTTGGTGGCGATGATCTGGGCCGCCAGGGCGTTGAAGTTGCGGTTGGACAGCAGGATGCCCTTGGTCACGCCGGTGGTGCCGCCGGAATACAGGATGGCGGCGGGGTCCTCGGCCTTGCGGCGGACCTGATAGATCTCCACATATTCGCCCCGGCGCAGGAACTCCTTCCAGGACAGCACACCTGCCCGGCCGGAGGGGACCTTGGGATTCTTGCGGCCCTCGGTGAGCTTATAGCCCACCTTCATCAGGGGCTTGAGCTCGTCGGCCACGGAGGTGACGATCAGGCACGGCAGGTCCACGGCCTTGCGGACGCTTTCAAACTTGTTGTAAAACTGGTCCAGGGTGATGGCGGCCACAGAGCCGGAATCCCGCAGATAGAAGGCAATCTCGCTCTCCGCTGACAGGGGGTGGACCATGTTGGCAATGGCGCCCACCATATTCACGGCGTAGAACATGCACAGGGTCTGGGGCGCGTTGGGCATGCAGATGGTGACCTTGTCGCCCTCCCGGATGCCGATGGCCTTCAGGCTCTTGGCGCAGGCGTTGATCTTCTTCCACATTTCGGCATAGGTGGTGCACTTGCCCATAAACTCATAGGCGATGTAGTCGGGATAGCGGCGCACCATCTCCTCCACCCGGCTGCACATGGACAGCTCCGAATACGTCAGGGTAGCGGGCACCTCGGGGTCCCTGCTGTTGAGCCAGGGCGCTTTTACCTGGGCGGCTTTACTCATAAGATACTTCCTCCTTCAAGGGCTTCTCCAGCTCCTCCGGGTGCTCCAGCAGATACTTCAGCAGCCGGATGGACTTGGAATAGTAGTAACCGTCAGCCAGACGCTCGTCAATGGTCAGACCCAGGTCCAGGGTCTCCCGCATGGTGACGCTGCCGTCGGCATCGTAAAAGGGACTCAGCTTCTTTTCACCGATGATGCAGAACACGGAACAGGTGCCCCAGTTGGTCAGGTGGTGATAGCCGCACTTGAGTTTGATGGAGCCCAGGTTGGACAGCACCACAGAGCTGTAATACGGGTCGTTGCAGGTCATGCTGTCGGGGACCCAGCCGTGCTTATCCAGCCACATGATGAACCGCACCGCAGTCTTGCCCACCCAGCGGGGCAGCTTGTTGAGAATGTCCATCTCACCGGTGGTGCTGTCCACCTTGTCGGAGCGGCACTCCGTCACCTGCTGGCGGATGTATTCATGGACCGTGTCGATGGTGTCGTCGCCGGTGGTGTGCAGCATGGCCAGGGCCTCGGCTCCCTTGTCGGAAAACTGTTTTTTCACCACGAAGGAGGCCGTCACCTCGTTGCGCTGGAAGAAGTTGCCGTTGACAATGAAGCGGTTCATCTTGGGCCGCAGGGTGATGGTTTTCACCAGTGCCGTCAGCACCAGGTGGAAATAGGTATAGGGGAAGTCCTTCTCCGTCTCGTTCCGGCGGGCGATATACTCCTTCACCGGGGTCAGGTCGATGCGCTCGGAGATGTATGCCTCGTTGTCGCAGCGGTTGGGGTAAATAATGCCGGTGATGAAGTGCAGGGAATCCAGTTCCCGCAGCAGCCGGCCGTCACGGCGGTCGCCCCGCCGTCTTTTCTGTGTTTCCATTGGTTTCTCCTGTTTTTTATTCGCATTTTTACAAGCAAAAGTAATATCTCATATTAGATTATAAGATTCTCTTATTATAACAGATTCTTTGCAGCATTTCTACCCTTTTCTGTCAATTTTCTTCGTGAATTTGCCCAAAATGGCAGGAATCTACCGCAGCAGGCCGCTGGAGGCCATGGAAACATAGTCTCCATCGGCCACGATGATGTGGTCGATGAGCCGGATATCCAGCCGCTTCAGGGCGTCCCGCACCTGGGCGGTGGCCTCCATATCCGCCGGAGACGGCAGGGCCACGCCGCTGGGGTGGTTGTGGCCCAGGAACACGCCGCTGGCCCCGGACAGCAGAGCGTTTTCCACCACCTGCCGCAGGCTCAGCACCGTTATGTCCGACTGCCCATGGGACAGCATCCGGCAGGACAGCACCTTTCCCTTGGCGTCCACGCACAGCTGATACAGCTGCTCCGTCCGCTGCCCGTCCAGCAGCCGCAGGAAGTAGGCCCCGGCCTGGTCCACGGAGGCCACGATCTTTTCCTCCCGTCCCGGCCGCCGGGCCCGGTCACCGATAGACCCCATGAGCCGCAGCAGCACCGCCGCCCCCTGGCCCACGCCCTCCACCTTTTCCAGCTCCTGCTCCGGGGCGGACAGCACCCGGTCCAGGGACCCGAACTGGTCCAGCAGCCGGTGGGCGGTCTCGTTGGTATCCCGGCGGGGGATGGCATAAAACAGGGCCAGCTCCAGCAGCTCGTGGTCCGCCATGCTCTCCGGTCCATGGGACAAAAACTGCTGGCGCTTCCGCTGGCGGTGTCCATCGTGCAGGCCCATTTTTTGTCCCCCCTTTTCCCGGCTTTGTCCCAGTATATTTCCGCATTGTATCACATTTTCCCGGTTTTTACAAGTACAGCCCCGGCGCCCTTTACGGCGGGGCGGAAGTGTGCTATAATGGCGTAAATTTTACCAAAGGAGCGTAATTCCCATTATGACCACTGCAGAATGCATCCGGCAGCGGGTCAGCTGCCGCCGTTTTCAGGAAAAGCCCATTCCCCGGGAGGACATCCGCCGGGTGGTGGACCTGGCCCGGTTTTCCCCCAGCTGGAAAAACACCCAGCCCGTGCGCTACGTCGTCGTGGACGATCCCGTGCTGAAGGAGCGCATCGCCAGGGAGTGCATCCCCGGCCAGGGCTTCAACACCAAGACCATCAACCGGGCCGCCGCTCTGGCGGTGGTCACCTACATTCCCGGCCTGTCCGGCCAGGGAGACGCCCCCCTGACGGAGGTCCAGGCTGCCGGATGGGAGATGTTCGACGCCGGCATCGCCGCCCAGACCTTCTGTCTGGCGGCCCGGGAGCTGGACATCGGCACCTGCATCCTGGGTATTTTCGACGCGGACGCCGCCGGGCGTCTGCTGGAGCTGGAGGGCCAGCGGGCCGCCTGCCTCATCGCCATGGGCTATCCTGAGCAGTGGAAAAACGGCCCGGGCCGTAAGGAGACGGAGGAGCTGCTGTCCTTCCGGTAAGACACAGGCAAGGAGCGATTTTTATGACGGACCACGGACAATTGGATCAGGACCCCCAGATCGTGGCCTTTTCCCCGGAGCTGCTGAAGCTGGCGGACCGGCGGCGGCAGGCCCTGGAGGACTGCCGCCAGGCGGCGGAGGACGGCGATGCCAACGCCGCAGTGCAGATGGGCGTCAACTGTCTCTATGGCGTCAACGGGGTGGAAAAGGACCCCAAAAAGGCGTTTTACTGGTTTTCCCAGACGGCGGAGGACGACCCGGCGGGCCTGTACTGGCGGGCGCTGTGCTATGACAACGGTCTGGGCGTGGACCAGGATGAGGACCGGGCCTGCCGCCTGTATCAGGAGTCGGCAGCCCATGGCTACGCCCCGGCCCTGTGCAACCTGGGCGTGTGCTATGAAAGCGGCCAGGGAGTGGAAAAGGACCCGGCCAAGGCCGTGGAGCTGTATCGCCAGGCGGCGGACCAGGGCTACCCCATGGGCCGGTGCAACCTGGGCGTCATGTACTTTTTCGGCCAGGGGGTGGAGAAGGACCAGAAGAAGGCGGCATACTGCTTCGCCCAGGCGGCGGAGCAGCGTCTGCCCCGGGCCCAGTACCTGCTGGGCGTGTGCTGCGAATTCGGCGACGGCGTGGAGCGGGACGTATCCCGGGCTCTGGCCCTGTACCGGGAGGCGGCGGACGCCGGATATCCCGACGCCCAGTGCGCCCTGGGGGTGCTGTATCGTCTGGGCAAGGGGGTGGCGCAGGACCACAGGGAGGCAGCCCGCCTGTTCCGCCAGGCGGCGGAGGGGGGCTGTCCCCGGGCCTGGCACTTCCTGGGACTGAGCTATGACCAGGGCAAGGGCGTGGAGCGCAGCGAGCAGGAGGCCTTCCGCTGCTTCCTGGCCGCCGCCCAGGGAGACTATACCGATGCTCTGTGCCAGACGGGCATGTGTTATTATTTCGGCCACGGCACCGAGAAGGATTATGACCGGGCCGTCTCCTATTTCCGCCGTGCGGCGGAGCGGGGCCATGTCCGGGCCATGACCCGGCTGGGCGTATGCTATGAGACCGGCCACGGCGCACAGCAGGACCCGCAGCAGGCGGAGACTCTGTACCGCCGGTCCGCGGACCTGGGGGACCCGGAGGGCCAGTACTGTCTGGCGGCGCTGCTGCGGCGGCGAAAGGACCCCCACGCCCACCAGGAGGCCGCCCTTCTGCTGAAGCGGCCCGCCGCGGCGGGAATGCCCCGGGCCCAGTATCTGCTGGGCACCTGCTACGAAACCGGCGACGGTGTGGAGAAAAAGCCCAAATACGCCGTGTACATGTACCAGCAGGCCGCCCAGCAGGGACACGCGGAGGCCATGGTGCGGCTGGGCATCTGCTATGAGACCGGCAGCGGCGTGGCGCAGGACCCCGCCGTGGCCGCCAACCTGTACCGTCAGGCGGCAGAGCGGGGAAACGGTCTGGCTCTGTGCCGCCTGGGGCGGCTGTATGAGCGGGGCACAGGCGTCCGTCGGGACCTGCGTCAGGCGGCGGACCTGTATGAAAAAGGCAAGCAGGCAAACGTTCCCGGGGCCGGGGCCGCTCTGGCCCGGGTCCGGAGTGCATTGGCCTCCCCTCCGGCCGCCGCGGCGGAGGGCAAAAAAAATCCCCTCCGCCGCCTCCTGGACCGGCTGAAGGGAAAAAGCTGAAAAAGCAGGCCACCACGGCCTGCTTTTTGCTGTATTTATGGCATTTCACACCCGTTCGCGGAGCTCCCGCAGACAACGGGGACAGACGTTGCGGCCCCGGAAGGTACGCACATCCTTGGTGCTGTCGCAGAAAATACAGCTGGGACGATATTTCCGCAGGACAATGGAATTGCCGTCCACATAGATCTCCAGCGCATCCTTTTCCGCGATGTCCATGGTGCGCCGCAGCTCCACCGGCAGCACGATCCGGCCCAGCTCGTCCACCTTTCTTACAATACCCGTCGATTTCACAATGCCATCCCCCCTGTATCGAATTGACCCTCTTTCGCATGATGCATCGTGCTTATCCATTATACGGCAAGTATCGCGTCAAGTCAACAAGTGTTGTTCCATTTTTTGCAAAATATTTATGCATCTCCCCCGCCCTTTCACGCATATATATGGCAGGAAAGGGGGACGGGACATGGCAATGGCCTGGATCTGGACGGGAATGGTGACGGTATCGCTGGTGTTTGCCGCCGTCAACGGCACCATGGACGCCGTGAGTGCGGCCGCCTTAGAGGGGGCCGGGGCAGCGGTGGAGCTATGCATCGCCATGGCGGGGGTGCTGTGTCTGTGGAGCGGCGTTATGGAGCTTATGAGCCGCTGCGGTCTGAGCCGGAAGCTGGCAGCGGCCCTGCGTCCTGCCCTGGGGCGGCTGCTGCCCCGGGCCAGCCGGGACCCGGAGACTCTGGCGGCGGTGTCGGCCAACGTGTCCGCCAATCTGCTGGGCCTGGGCAATGCCGCCACACCCCTGGGCATCCGGGCGGCCCGGCGCATGGCAAGGGGGCAGGACGGCGTGGCCGATGACGAGCTGTGCCGCCTGGTGGTGCTGAACACGGCATCCCTGCAGCTGCTGCCCACCACGGTGGCAGGCGTCCGGGCCGCCTGCGGGTGCCGGACGCCCTTCGACATCCTGCCGGCGGTGTGGCTGTCGTCGGCCATCTCCGTGACGGCGGGACTGCTGACGGCCCGGCTGCTGAGCCGGGTATGGAGGAGCTGACATGGACCCCACGGCATTCGTGACCCCATGCCTTCTGGCAGGGGCAGCCCTGTACGCCCTGCGGCAGCGGGTGGACGTGTTCAGCGCCCTGACCCAGGGAGCCGGAGAGGGCCTGTCGGTGGTGATCAGAATCCTTCCGGCTTTGGCAGCCCTGCTGACGGCGGTGTATATGCTGCGGGCCTCCGGAGCCATGGACGCTCTGGCGGCAGTGCTGTCACCGGTGCTGGGTGCGTTGGGCATCCCGCCGGAGACGGCGGCCCTGCTGCTGGTGCGGCCGGTCAGCGGGTCCGGAGCCCTGGCCGTGGGCAGCCAGCTGATGGAGCAGTACGGCCCGGATTCCGCCGTGGGCCGCACGGCGGCGGTGATGCTGGGCTGCTCGGAGACCACGTTTTACACCGTGGCGGTGTATTTCGGCGCGGCAGGCATCCGCCGCACCCGCTATACCATTCCCGCCGCCCTAATGGCGGACCTGGCAGCCTTCATTGCTGCCGCCTGGGCCGTGCGGCTGTGCTTCGGCGGAGAATAACCCGGTCCCGCTGTTGCCAAACGGCAAAAAGTGTGATATAACAGGGTTGGGCCGAAAGGCCCGCTGCTTTAGAGGATACTATATAAGGAGGAAGCTCTGTTATGAAGAAGATCATCGCCACCACCAATGCTCCCGCCGCCATCGGCCCCTATTCCCAGGCCATCGACTGCGGCAGCTTCCTGGTCACCAGCGGCCAGGTGCCCTTCGACCCCAAGACCGGCGAATTCGTTCCCGGCGGCATCCAGGAGCAGACCCGCCAGGTGTTCCGCAACATCAAGGCCATTGTGGAGGCTGCCGGCCTGACCATGGACAATGTGGTCAAGACCACCGTGTTCCTGCAGCACATGAGCGACTTCGCCGCCATGAACGCGGTGTATGCCGAGTTCTTCACCGAGGGCCAGTACCCCGCCCGCAGCGCCGTGGAAGTGGGCGCTCTGCCCCGGGGCGCGCTGGTGGAGATCGAGACCATCTGCGTCAAGTAAAGAACGTCCAGCAAAAGCAGGGAGGCCCGGCGGGCCTCCCTGCTTTTGCTGTCACACGGTTTTCTCAAAATAGAAGAAGGTCTCGTCCTCCCCTGCCGGACGCATGCAGGAGGAGAGCATTTTATACGATGCGGTGTTCTCCTTATAGCATTTGGCCTTTACCTTGGCCAGGGTCAGGCCGAACAGGGCCCACTCCGCCGCCGCGGTGAAGGCCTCGGTGCCGTAGCCGTGACCGGCGTAGGCCCGGTCGATGCGGCAGCCCAGCTCCGCGCCGCCCCGCCAGTCGAACCGGTACAGCACCGCCTCGCCGATAAGGTGTCCGTCCAGCCGGACGGCGAAATTCACCGCCTGACGGGCGGCAAAGTCGTGCCGGGCCACGGACAGGAAGTAATCCTCCGTCAGCTCCCCCTTCAGATCCTGGCGGAAGTCGTACCCCCACCAGCGGTTGCGGTCGTCGTCCAGGCAAAGGGCATTGTACGCCGCCTCGTCCCGGTCCTCCAGCGGCGTCAGGGTCAGGCGCGGCGTGGTGAGGGTGGGGATCTCCCGCAGACGGTCGGCCTCGCAGCGGACCTCGAACCGCAGCTTCCCCGCCAGGCGCACCGGCAGGTATTGCAGCTTGGACGTCCGCAGGCCCTGGTCCCCGGCGTCGTCCTCCCGGTTGATGTAGGTGCAGTCGCCGCCGAAGTGGGCGGCAAAGGCCTGGACCAGGGTGGGATATGCCCCCTGGTGGGAATACAGGGCCTTTTCCACATGGATGATCAGGGTGTCGCCGCACTTTTCCGCCAGGCTCATGGCCACCAGCCGACCCTCCGACAGCAGGCCGCCGCCCAGCAGCCAGCCCTCCGGCAGCAGCCGGGCCAGGGCCTTGGCATAGGCCAGCTCCCGCTTGGCGTTGAAGCTGGTTTTCTGGAACTCCTGCTCATAGTCCCCCCAGAAGTCCTCGATGAGGGGCAGGTCCTCCCCGGTAAGGACCACGAACCGGGCATTGGGGTACTCCTTGCGGAACTTGTTGATGTGGTTGCGCTGGCCGCTGTATTTCCGCCCGGCAAAGGCGGCCATATCCTCCGCCCGGTACAGGTAATCCTTCCAGTTGCGCTCGTTGGTCAGCCGGAACCGGGGCCAGCGCAGCAGCAGCTCCGGGGCCTTCTCCTCCGGCACCACGGAGATCACCGGCGGCGTTCCCGTCTCGGTGCAGTATTCCTCAATGGCCGTCAGGGCGGCATCCACGTCGCCGCCGGGGCCCGGCACCGGAAAGTCGAATACCCACTCGCCGTCCACCCGGTTGCGGACAATGAGGCATCCCGCCTCCTGGGCGAAGGAGGGCCGCAGGTACAGGCTCCACATGAGCTTTGTTCCGGTGGAATATTCACACAGGCGATAGTCGCACCCGTCGTAGTAGCGGCGCAGCAGGGCATGGTGTTCAATGGTCAGGGGGGTAAATGAAAGCATATGGGTTCTCCTATTTGATCTGATCGATGATTTCACGCGCCTCGGTGATGAAGCGGCGGGCAGCAGGGCGCAGGTCCTTCCGGTCCCGCACCAGAATGCCCAGCTGGCGGTAGGCCGGCGGGTCCAGGGGCACCGCCTGCACATCGTCCCGGCGGCCCTTCAGAACCAGCTCCGACAGAACGCTGACGCCCAGGCCGTGCTCTACCATGGAGATGATGACGCTGTCGGACACCTGGGTGGTGCGGATCACCGGCGTGACGTTGGAGCGGTTCAGCGCACGCAGAATGTCCAGGTGAAAGCCCAGAGACGGCATCAGGAACTCCTGTCCGGCAAAATCCTCCACATTGAAGCGGTCACGGCCCCGCAGGTCGTATTCCGGCGGCAGAATGGCCAGCAGCGGGTCCTCCGCCAGGGGGACCCAATCCATGGTCATGCCGTCCTGGAGACTGGCGAAGCCCACGTCCGTCTTGTCCTCCCGGACCCAGCGGTACACCTCCTCCACGCTGCCCATCTGGATGTCCACCGTCAGGTCCGGGTGGACCCGGCGGAACTGCTGGATCACCTCCGGCAGCCAGTGCATGGCAATGCTGGAATAGGAGGCCACCCGGATGGTGTCCTCCTTATGGGAATTGATCAGGGCGATCTCCCGGTCCAGGGACTGGGAGGCCGCCAGAACCTCCCGGACCAGGGGATAGATGCGCTCCCCCGCCGGGGTCAGCCGCACCCCACCCCGGCCCCGCAGCAGCACCGGAAATCCGATGTCCCGCTCCAGGCTGTTCATCATGTGGGTCATACCGGACTGGGTATAGCCCAGGGCCTCCGCCGCCCGGGTGAAGCTGCCATACTGCACGGCCGCCGCCAGAGCCTCCAGTTTTTTCGTATCCATGCCATCCTCCAGCTATGAAACTATTTCATACTGCTATTATACAACGTACTTTTTCCCCGGGCAAGAGAGGGATTCTATGTATTTTGCCCAATTTTTAAGGAGATATTCCGTGCATTATGCAAAAATAGGATGATTCCATGACATTCTTTAATGTTAAAATGAGATTTTGTCGCTTTACAAATTTTTTCTCATGGTGTATCTTGTCCACAGTAATTCCTACGACATGAATTGCTTTTCCTTTCTATCCTCAAACAAAGAGAGCCGCACAGACGTGCGGCTCTCTTTGTCATGCTGTCCAAAAAAGACCTCCGGCCTGGCCCGTGACCTCCACGGTGCCCCGGACATGGTGGATGCCGCCGTCGGACAGGTCAAACACATACCCTTTATCAAATTTAATTCAAACGCTGGGAGAAAGGAAGTTTGAGATTTTTTGAGATTACCCAACGGATATGGAAGCGTCAAGAAAATGCCCGGAAAGCGAAGAAGGCCCTATGCAGTGAGGAAAACGGTAGGGTGGCACGTCAATCCTGAAACAGGGAAAACCGTTCAGGAACAAATCACCATCGGCTATGCGGCAACCAGAACAGAGGGGCTGCAAATACTGGCAGAGTACAACAACAATCCCTTTGCATCAAGGCATTTTGCGTCAAACCGCAAGATATTGTGGTCTATCATTTCAGAATTTTGTCCCCTCGGATTTTGGTATGTCAATGTTTTGTAACAAAAGCCGAAAGAAAACCCAGGAAAACCGAAGTTTTCCTGGGAAAAGGATAACTTTTTTATCGCTTGCTGAACTGAGGTGCGCGACGGGCGGCTTTGAGGCCGTACTTCTTGCGCTCCTTCATACGAGGATCGCGGGTCAGGAAGCCGGCCTTCTTCAGAATGGGACGGAACTCGGGGTTCACCAGCAGCAGGGCGCGGCTGATGCCATGGCGCAGAGCGCCGGCCTGGCCGGAAACGCCGCCGCCCTCGACGGTAGCAACGATGTCCACCTTGCCCAGGGTATCGGTGGCGTTCAGGGGCTGACGGACCACCATCTTCAGGGTCTCCAGACCGAAGTAATCGTCGATGTCGCGGCCGTTGATGGTGATGGAGCCGGTGCCGTTGGGGAACAGGTGCACACGGGCCACGGAGGACTTACGACGGCCGGTGCCGTACAGATAGGGATTCTTGGACTGATACATGTTTCTTTTCCTCCTTACTTGACCAGCTCGGGCTTCTGAGCCTCGTGGATGTGCTGCTCACCGGCATAGATGTGCAGGCGCTTCAGGGAATCCTTGGTAACGGTGTTGCGGGGCATCATACCGCGGACGGCCACGCGCATGGCCAGCTCAGGCTTGTCCTGCATCAGCAGGCGATACTTGGTCTCCTTCAGGCCGCCGATCCAGCCGGAGTGGGTGCGGTAATACTTCTGCTCCATCTTGTTGCCGGACAGAGTGGCCTTGCCGGCGTTGATGACGATGACGTTATCGCCGCAGTCGGCATGGGGGGTGTAGGTGGGCTTGCCCTTGCCGCGCAGCAGGTCGGCCACGATGACGGCGGTCTTGCCCAGGGGCTTGCCGGCGGCATCAACGACGTACCACTTGCGCTCAATGGTGGCCTTGTTTGCCATATAAGTGGACATGGTGTTTTTCCTCCAATTTATAGAATGTATTGCTTTACTTTTTCAGGCTCCCTTGCTATGATGAGGGAGAGAAACGCGCCGAACGCGCAAGGATATTTATAGCATATCCCGGGGAGATTGTCAACAGCATTTTAATTTATGATAAAAACATCTGGTATTTTCTCTTGTTTTCTCTGAATAGCTCTTATTTTCTCAAATGGCAATTTCATTTTCCGACCCTGGGAGGGATGTCACATGCAGAAGATTTTGGGACAGGTGCGCCGGTGCGTGGAGGATTACCGCATGATCGACGCGGGGGACACGGTGGCCGTGGGCGTATCCGGCGGCAAGGACAGCCTGGTGACGCTGACCGCGCTGGCCCGGCTGCGGGCCTTTTATCCCATTCCCTTCACCGTTCACGCCATCACCCTGGAGACCGGCACCCCGGGTATGTGCTTCGACGCCGTGGCGGACCTGTGCCGGCAGCTGGACGTGCCCTATACCCGCATCCAGGTGCCGGTATACGACATTGTGTTCAATGAGCGGAAGGAGAAGAACCCCTGCTCCCTGTGCGCCAAGCTGCGGCGGGGCAGCCTGAACACGGCCCTTACGGACCTGGGCATCCGGAAGATCGCCCTGGGCCATCACTATGACGATGCCATCGAGACGCTGCTGATGAACCTGCTGTTCGAGGGGCGCATCGGCTGCTTCCAGCCGGTGACCTACCTGGACCGCACCGGCATTACCCAGATCCGTCCCCTGCTGTACTGCCGGGAGGGCGACATCCGCCGGGCGGCTCAGCGGCTCCGGCTGCCGGTGGTGCACAATCCCTGCCCCGCCAACGGCCACAGCCGCCGTCAGGAGGTGAAGGAGCTCATCGCCGGGCTGGAGGGCCGGTATCCGGATATCAAGCAGAAGCTGTTCGGCAGTCTCCAGCGGTATCCCCTGTACGGGTGGAATCTTCACGAGGAGGAGCGGTGATATGAAAGCAAGGCTGGGCGGCCGCACCTGGGCGGCGCTGCTGACCTTCGGTCTGGTGGGTCAGATCGCCTGGGTCATTGAGAACATGTACTTTAATGTGTTCCTGTACAACACCATCTCCGGGGACACGTCCATGATCGCGGCCATGGTGGCCTGGAGCGCCGTCACCGCCACCGTCACCACCCTGGTGATGGGGGCCCTCAGCGACCGGCTGGGGCGGCGGAAGGCCTTTATCGTGGCGGGCTATCTGCTGTGGGGCGTCAGCATCGGGGCCTTTGCCCTGATCAAAAGCAGCCCTGTGGCCGCTGCCGCCCACAGCGCGGCGGTGCTGGTGGTGGTGCTGGACTGCGTTATGACCTTCTTCGGGTCCACCGCCAACGACGCAGCCTTCAACGCCTGGGTCACCGACGTCACCGTGCCGGAAAACCGGGGCCGGGTGGAGACGGTGCTGGCCATCATGCCGCTTGTGGCTATGCTGGTAGTGTTCGGCGCTCTGGACGGCCTGACCCAGGCGGGAAGCTGGCGGCTGTTCTTCCTGATCGTAGGCGGCGTCACGGGGCTGGGCGGCGTGCTGGGCTTCTTTTTCATCCGGGAGCCGGACCTGCCCCGGGGCCAGGGGACCACATTCTCCAACATTCTGTACGGCTTCCGTCCCGCCGTTGTCCGGGACAACCCGCGGCTGTATCTGTCCCTGGCGGCGCTGGGGGTGTACTGCATGAGCCAGCAGGTGTATATGCCGTATCTCATTATTTATATCCAGCGGTTTTTGGGCATTACGGACTACACGTTCCTGCTGGCCGGGGTGCTGATCGTCAGCTCTGTGCTGTCGGTGCTGGCCGGGCGGCCCATTGACCGGCTGGGGAAGCTCCGCTGTCTGATCCCGGCGGGGATCGTGGGCTTTGCGGGGCTGGTGCTGATGTACTTTGCCCGGAGCCAGTGGTTCGTGCTGGCGGCGGGCATCGTGATGCTGGGCGGCGGCATGGTGATCTCTGCCTGCTGCAATGGGCTCATCCGGGACTATACCCCCGCCGGAAAGGCCGGCCTGTTCCAGGGCATCCGCATCGTATTCCAGGTGCTGCTGCCCATGGTCACGGGGCCGTATATCGGCGCGGCGGTGATCCGGGGCACCGGCATGACCTACGAGGATCTGGGTACCGTAAAGCAGGTGCCCACAGCGGAAATTTTCCTGGCGGCTGCCGCCGCCCTGGTGCTGCTGGCGATCCCGGCGGCGCTGCTGAAGCGGAAGGAGGCTGCGAAATGACGGCGCTTTATACCCCCTGGGGAGAGCAGCTCGACAGGACCTGCCCTCTGCCGGAGTATCCCCGGCCCCAGCTGCGGCGGGACAGCTATCTCTGTCTCAACGGCCTGTGGGATTACACCGTGGAGGACGGGGACGAATATTCCCGCCGCCGCAGCGGAAAAATATTGGTGCCTTTTTCACCGGAGAGTCTGCTGTCCGGCTGCGATTTCCGGCTGCAAAGCGGGGAAACGCTGTGGTATGAGCGGACGTTCACCCTGCCGGAGGGCTTTCGCCGGGACCGGGTGCTGCTGCACTTCGGCGCGGTGGACCAGTGCTGCCGGGTGCTGGTGAATGACCGGCCTGTGGGCGGCCATGAGGGGGGCTATCTGCCCTTCACCCTGGACATTACCGGCGCCCTGGTCCCCGGGGAAAACCGGCTGACTGTGGCCGTCACCGACGACCCGGAGGGCGGTGTCCACGCCTTCGGCAAGCAGCGCACGGACCGGGGCGGCATTTGGTACACCGCCCAATCCGGCATCTGGCAGACGGTGTGGCTGGAGAGTACAGCGGACAACTACGTCCGTTCCCTGCGCCTGACCCCGGACTTTGACGGGAAATGCCTGCGGTACGCCGTCCGGGCGGAGGACCCGGCAGGAGCCCGGGTCACGGTGCTGTGCGGCGGGCGGGTCGTTGCCCGCAGCTGGGCCGATGAGCGGGGAGAGGGCGTGTGCCCCATTCCGGCGGAGCACTTCCGCCCCTGGAGCCCGGAGGATCCGTATCTGTACGACCTGGAGGTGACTCTGCCCTCCGGCGACCAGGTAGAGAGCTATTTCGGCATGCGGCAGTTCTCCGTTATGGAACACCGGGGCCGCCGGGTGCTGGCTCTGAACCACCGGCCCTGCTTCCAGTCGGGGCTGCTGGACCAGGGCTACTGGTCCGACGGGCTGTACACCCCGCCTGCCGACGAGGCCATGGTATGGGATATTCAGACCGCCCGGGATATGGGCTTTTCCATGCTGCGCAAGCACATCAAGATCGAGCCCCTGCGGTGGTACTATCACTGCGACCGGCTGGGGATGATCGTTTGGCAGGACATGGTATCCTGCTTCGAGGGATGGCGGACCCTGACCATGCAGGTGCTGCCCTTTCTGGGTCTGCACCTGCATGACGCGCCGTCGGCCCGGCTGGGCCGGGCCGGGGAGCCTGGACGGCAGCAGTTCCTCCGGGACATGGCCGACACGGTGGACCTGCTGTATAACTGCGTGTCCCTGGGCCTGTGGGTGCCCTTCAACGAGGGCTGGGGCCAGTTCAACGCCCTGGAGGTCGCGGACCGGCTGCGGGCCATGGACCCCACCCGGCCCATCGACCATGCCTCCGGCTGGCACGACCAGGGCGGCGGCGACCTGAAAAGCCGCCACGTATATTATCGGCCCGTGCACCTGAAAAACGACGGGCGGGTGCTGGCCCTGACGGAGTTCGGGGGCTACAGCCTGCAGTGCCCGGGTCACCTGGCGACGGACAAAAAATTCGGCTACCGCATGTATGACGATGCGGCAGCCTGGATGGACGCGGTGGAAAAGCTGTATGAAACGGAGGTTTTGCCCCTGATCCAGGCCCAGGGACTGTCGGCGGCGGTGTATACCCAGCTGTCCGACGTGGAGGACGAGGTCAACGGCCTGGTGACCTTCGACCGCCGGGTGTGTAAGATGGACCCGGCCCGCATGCAGAAAATCAACGAGAAATTGCATTTTTAGCACAGGATATTGCGCCTTCGACATGCGATAGCCCGAAGAGATAGGGCCGGCAGAGTCGTCGGCCCCTATGGAGCGTCCGAGAGAGAATGCCTGCGGGGCGGACAGAATTGTCCGCCCCGCAGGATGCCCCTATGTAAGCACCCACTGCAGCAGAAGCAGCAGGCCGAAGCCGGGAAGGCCCAGCACCCCGATCACCAGGGAGTTGAACACGTTCAGGCCCAGGTGCAGCCCGGGAACGGTGCGGCCCAGGAGCCACAGGGCGCCAAAGCCCAGGGCCGCGTTGCCCGCTACCCGGAATACCGTTTTCAGGGGGCTTTTCGTCAGACGCAGCACCCCCAGCAGGATAAACAGCGCCCCCACGCCCAGGGCGGCTTTTTCTAAGACGGACACACAGTCCCTCCCTTCAGGGAGGACGCCGCCACGCAGGGGCCCTCCCCCAGCTGGGTCTTGATGCACCGCAGCAGATAGTCGCTGCGGGCCTTCAGGGCGTTGATTTCGTAAATGCTGGCCTCTACCAGCTCCGGGGCGGTGACGTAATTGAACTTATCATAGGCGTTGCGCAGGGCTTGGTTGGTCTGATACAGCTCCTGCCGCAGGTCCCCCAGGGTGGGGGAGGCCGTGTCCTTGTTTTTCATGGCGATACCTCCTGATGGCTATTGTACGGTTATTTTGGACAGATATGACAGGCTTTAATCAGGGGACAGGAACATTTTTCCGGGGAGGTGCGCGAAATGCACGAGGAATACATGCGCCAGGCGCTGGACCTGGCCCGGGAGGCCGCCGCCGCCGGGGAGGTGCCGGTGGGCTGCGTCATCGTCCGGGACGGGGCGGTGGTGGGCCGGGGCCGCAACCGGCGGGAGGAGCGCCAGGCTGCCTGGTCCCACGCGGAAATGGAGGCCATGGCCGAAGCCAACCGGACTCTGGGCACCTGGCGGCTGGACGGCTGCACGCTGTATGTGACTCTGGAGCCCTGCCCCATGTGTGCCGGGGCCATTCTCAACGCACGAGTCAGCCGGGTGTACTTTGGGGCCCGGGACCGGGAGATGGGCGCCTGCGGCGGGGTCATGAATCTGTTTATGGAGGATTTCCCTCACCCTCCCGCCCTGGTGGGCGGCGTGCTGGAGGCCGAATGCGCCCGGGTTCTGTCGGATTTTTTTCGCTCCGTGCGGAAAAAGTGAATTTTCCCTATTTTCCCGTTGACAAAACCGGGAAAAGTGGCTATATTATGTGGTGATCCAGTGCAAATGCAGTGATGGGGACCAGTAGCGCTCCTTCCCGATGCCAAGAGAGCCGCCGTTTCGGTGCAAGGCGGTCACGGGCGAAGCGGCGAATATCACCCCGGAGCATCCGGCTGAAACGGCATACCCGGATTAGGTGCGGACGGCGGAGGGCCGTTATCATCCCTCGCCCACGGATGGTGGGGCAGAGCGGCCGCGTTTTCGCGGCAATAAGAGTGGTACCGCAGAGGTTTTTCACGGCCTTTGTCTCTTACAGAGACAAGGGCCGCTTTTTTATTGGTTTTCAAATACAATTTTCGTATACGGAGGTAACACATGGAGTACAAAAAGACGCTGAATATGCCGAAATCCGGCTTTCCCATGCGGGCGGGCCTGCCCAAGCGGGAGCCGGAGATGCTGCGCTATTGGGAGCAGCTGGACCTTTACAACGAGCTGCTGAAGAAGAACGAGGGCAAGCCCCTGTTCTCCCTCCACGACGGCCCTCCCTTCTCCAACGGCGCCCTGCACATGGGCCACGCCCTGAACAAGGCCCTGAAGGACTTCATCAACCGCAGCTATGCCATGCGCGGGTACTACACCCCCTATATCCCCGGCTGGGACAACCACGGCATGCCCATTGAGTCCGCCATCATCAAGCAGAACAAGCTCAACCACAAGGCCATGAGCGTGGCGGATTTCCGCACCGCCTGCCACGAGTTCGCCGACCACTATATCGACGTGCAGCGGGAGGGCTTCAAGCGCATGGGCGTGGTGGCCGACTGGGACCACCCCTACAAGACCATGGACCCGGGCTTTGAGGCCCGGGAGGTCCGGGTGTTCGGCAAGATGTACAAAAATGGCCACATCTACAAGGGCCTCAAGCCCGTGTACTGGTGCCCCCACGACGAGACCGCCCTGGCCGAGGCGGAGATCGAGTATCAGGACGACCCTTGCACCACGGTGTATGTGAAGTTCCCCATGCACGACGACCTGGGCAAGCTCCCCCACCTGGACAAGAGCAAGCTCAGCTTCGTCATCTGGACCACCACCATCTGGACTCTGCCCGGCAACCTGGCCATCGCTCTGAACCCGGCGGAGAGCTACGCCGTCGTCAAGCCGGAGGGCCGCGACGAGCTGTATATCATGGCGGAGGCCCTGACGGAGAAGGTCATGGGCATCGGCGGCTTCGACCGCTATGAGATCGTGGAGACCCACCCCGGTGCCTTCTTCGAGAACATGCTGGCCAGCCATCCCTTCCTGCCCAAGACCAGCCGCCTGGTGCTGGCGGACTATGTCACCATGGACTCCGGTACCGGCTGCGTCCACACCGCCCCCGGCTTCGGCGCCGACGACTATCAGACCTGCCTGCGCTACGGCATGGACATGGTGGTGCCCGTGGACGACCAGGGCCGCCACACCGACTATGCCGGCAAGTACGCCGGCATGAAGACCGAGGAGTCCAACCCCGTGATCCTCCAGGATATGAAGGACGCCGGGGCCCTGTTTGCCAGCCAGGAGATCGTCCACAGCTATCCCCACTGCTGGCGCTGCAAGAAGCCCATCATCTTCCGTGCCACTCCCCAGTGGTTCTGCTCCGTGGAGTCCTTCAAGGATGACGCCATCGCCGCCTGCGAGGACGTGCGCTGGGTGCCCTCCTGGGGCAAGGACCGCCTGCGCTCCATGGTCCTGGAGCGCACCGACTGGTGCATCAGCCGCCAGCGCCGCTGGGGCCTGCCTATCCCGGTGTTCTACTGCAAGGACTGCGGCAAGCCCATCTGCACCGACGAGACCATCGACGCCATCGCGGGCCTCTTTGAAAAGAAGGGCTCCAACGCCTGGTTCGAGATGGAGGCGGAGGACATGCTGCCGGAGGGCTTCACCTGCCCCCACTGCGGCAAGAGCGCCGGCTTCGAGAAGGAGAGCGACACCCTGGACGGCTGGTTCGATTCCGGCTCCACCCACTATGCCTCTATGGAGCGCACCCAGGGCTTCTGGCCCGCCACCATGTATATCGAGGGTCTGGACCAGTATCGCGGCTGGTTCCAGAGCTCCCTGCTGGTGGCCGTGGGCGCACTGGAGCGGGGGGCCCCCTTCAAGGAGTGCCTGACCCACGGCTGGACCGTGGACGGTCAGGGCCGCGCCATGCACAAGTCCCTGGGCAACGGCATGGACCCCGCCGAGATCTTCAACAAGTACGGCGCGGACCTGCTGCGCCTGTGGGCCGGCTCCTCCGACTATCACGTGGACGTCCGCTGCTCCGACGACATCTTCAAGCAGCTGTCCCAGAACTATCTGAAGTTCCGCAACACGGCCAAGTTCTGCCTGGATAACCTGACGGGCTTCGATCCGGAGACGGAGCTGGTGGCCCCCGCCCGGATGCAGGAGCTGGACCGCTGGGCCGTTACCCGGCTCAACAACCTGATCCGCCGGGTGTTCGACAGCTACGATGCCTACGAGTTCCACGCCGTGTCCCACGCCATCAACGATTTCTGCGTGGTGGACCTGAGCTCCTTCTATTTCGACATCATCAAGGACCGCCTGTACTGCGACGGGGAGCACAGCGCCAGCCGCCGCAGCGCCCAGACCGCCCTGTTCCTGATCCTGGACGCCATGACCCGGATGTTCGCTCCGATCCTGGCCTTCACCTGCGAGGAGATCTGGCTGGCTATGCCCCACCGCATTGCCGACGACAGCCGCAGTGTGCTGTTTAACTGCATGGTGCAGCCCTACGAGGACTACGCCCTGCCGGAGGACGCCATGGACCGCTGGGCCCGCATCGCCGCCGTCCGCACCGCCGTCAACGGTGCGCTGGAGCAGGCCCGGGCCGACAAGACCATCGGCAAGAGCCTGGAGGCGGAGGTGGATGTCACCGTTCCCGCCGAGGACGCCTTCCTGGCGGACATGGACGCGGATACCCTGGCGGATCTGCTGATCGTGTCCCAGGTACGGGTCACCGTGGGCGACGAGCTGACCGTCACCGTGGCTCCCGCCCGGGGCGTCAAGTGCGCCCGCTGCTGGAAGGTGCTCTCCAGCGTGGGCACCGTGGCCGGTCACGACACCCTGTGCCCCCGCTGCGCCGCTGTGGTGAAGTCCCTGCCCGTGGTGGAGTGATCGGAATTTCAAGCAATCCCCAAGCCCCGGCGCCGCTGCGCCGGGGCTTGCCCTGCCCATTATCATGACCGGAGAGGAATCACGTGAACGACAAGCAGGAAGCAAAATTTCAGGAGCTCACCGGCCAGCCGGTGGGCCATCTGGTGTGCAAAATGGCGGCGCCCACCATCATCAGCATGATGGTGACGGCCTGCTATAACATGGTGGATACCTATTTCGTGGGCCAGCTCCACAGCAACAGCGCCACCGGCGCGGTGGGGGTGGTGTTCTCCCTGATGGCGGTGATCCAGGCGGTGGGCTTTTTCTTCGGCCACGGGTCCGGCAACTACATCTCCCGACAGCTGGGCCGCCATGAATCCGGCGACGCCGGGAAAATGGCCGCCACCGGCGTGACCCTGGCGTTTCTGGCAGGGTGCGTCATTCTGGCGCTGGGCCAGATCTTTCTCACGCCCCTGGCCCGGCTGCTGGGCTCCACGGATACCATCCTGCCCTATGCCCGCAGCTATCTGCGGATCATCCTGCTGGGGGCCCCGTATATGACGGCATCCTTCGTGCTGAATAACCAGCTGCGCTTTCAGGGCAGCGCCGCCTACGGCATGGTGGGCATCGCTGCCGGAGCGGTGCTGAACGTGGGGCTGGATCCGCTGCTGATCTTCGTATTGGATATGGGCGTGGCCGGGGCGGCCCTGGCCACCATTCTCAGCCAGCTGGCGTCGTTCTGCATGCTGCTTCTGGGCTGCTCCCGGGGCGGCAACCCGCGCATCCGCCTGCGGAACGTGTGCATCCGCCGGGACCTGCTGGTGGAGATCTGCAAGGGCGGCGTGCCGTCCCTGTGCCGCCAGGGGCTGGCCAGCATCGCCACCATCTGCCTCAACCGCAGCGCGGGCCTGTACGGCGACGCGGCCATTGCCGCCATGAGCGTGGTGACCCGTGCCATGCAGCTGGCCCAGTCGGCGCTGATCGGCTTCGGCCAGGGATTTCAGCCGGTGTGCGGCTTCAACTACGGCGCGGGGCTGTATGGCCGGGTGAAGGACGCCTTCCGCTTTTGCGTCAAGTGGGCCACAGTGTTTCTGGCGGCGGCGTCGGTGCTGGGGATGATCTTCGCGCCCCAAATCGTGGCGGTGTTCCGCAACGACCCGGAGGTTATCGCCTTCGGGGCCCGGGCTCTGCGCTGTCAGTGCGCGGTGTTCCCTCTGTGCGGGGTCATCGCCATCTCCAGCATGCTGACCCAGACCATCAACAAGGTGTGGCAGGCGTCGCTGCTGGCGGTGGCCCGGCAGGGACTGTTCTTCGTTCCGGCGGTGCTGATCCTGCCCCATGTGCTGGGAGAGCTGGGGGTACAGCTGGCCCAGTCGCTGTCCGATGTGTGCGCCTTCGCCCTGACGGTGCCGCTGGTGCTGGGCGTCCTGCGGGATATGGACCGCCAGGAGCGCCTGGAAAGGATCTCCTGACGAAAAAATCGCGGGCCTTGGCCCGCGATTTTTACATAATACGATATCTTTCTGCGATATACTATGCGTTTACACTGTCCGCCAGCTGCATGGCCATGCGCTCCAGTTCCTCCTGCTGGCCCTGGCGCAGGGCGGAACGCAGGGTCACGGTATCTGCGGCCTGCTCCCATTTCAGAGACTCCAGGAGCTTCTGCATGCCCCGGGCACTGGTGGGAGCCCAGGACCCGTTCTCGATATACGCCACCCGGCGGTTCTTCAGCGTATGGGCAGTCAGATCGTGCAGCAGGTTCTCCATGGTGACGAACACACCGGCGTTATAGGTGGGCGCGGCCAGCACCACATGGCTGAACCGGAACGCCGCCGCCAGAATGTAGGACGCCGGGGTAACGGAGGTGTCGTACATGGCCACCTGCACCCCCTGCTCCCGCAGACGGCAGGCCAGGATGTTGGCGGCATTCTCCGTCCCGCCGTACACCGACGCATAGGCGATGACCACGCCCCGCTCCTCCGGCTCATACCGGCTCCACAGGTCGTATTTGCCCAGGATGTACCCCAGGTCCTGCCGCCACACGAAGCCGTGCAGGGGCAGCAGCATCTGAATGTCCAGTCCCCCGGCCTTTTTCAGCACTGCCTGGACCTGTGCGCCGTACTTGCCCACAATATTGGTGTAATACCGCCGGGCTTCGTCCAGATAGTCCCGGTGGAAGTCCACCTCGTCGGCGAACAGCGCGCCGTTCAGGGCGCCGAAGGTGCCGAAGGCGTCCGCCGTCAGCAGCAGCTTGTCCGTCTCGTCATAGGTCATCAGCACCTCCGGCCAGTGGACCATAGGCGCGGCCACAAAGTGCAGGGTGTGCCGCCCGGTGCAGAGGGTGTCCCCCTCCTTCACCACGCTGATGCGCCCCTCGTACCCGGGGCCGAAGAACTGGGCCAGCATATTCTTGGCGGCGGCGGAGCACACCACGGTGGTCTCCGGGTGCCGCACCAGCAGGTCCCGGATATCGGCGGCGTGGTCCGGCTCCATGTGCTGCACCACCAGGTAATCCAGGGCCCGGCCATTGAGCCCGTGGGCCACGTTTTCCAGAAATACCCGGCACACGGAGGCATCGGCGGTGTCAAACAGCACCGTTTTCCCGTCGGTCAGCAGATAGCTGTTGAAGGATACGCCCCGGGGCACGTCATAGACCCCCTCGAACATAGCCAGGCGGCGTCCGTCGGCCCCCACCCAGGTATAATCGTCATTGACCTTTCTCGTGCAGAACATAAGGATACCTTCTTTCCCCTAAAATCTCAATTATATTATATCCTTTTTATGGCAAAAAATCTGTGCTATATGCAACACTTGTGAAAAAATGCGCCCCGGCCGGGGCGCATTTTCTCTTATTGGCTGTTACTGATACAGATCCACCACCGTGTGACACGCCTCCAGCAGGAGACCGTCGAAGTAGTCCACGGCATCCTGGGGAATCGTCTCCTCCGGCGGGGCCATCATCCCCATGCTGTAGGTATAGCTGTGGCCGTCGATCACAAAAAACAGCCGCAGCCCATCCTCACTGCACTCCCGGTAAATGGGCACATGCTTGTAATTCTCCCGCAGCGTCGGATATTCCTCGTGCTTCTCCGTATTTCGCAGCGCCAGGATGTACACCGGGTATGTGGTCCCGTCATAGATAACTTTCCCGGCCATATCCCAGCCGGTGGGCCGGGCGAAGCGCCTGATGCTGGACAGATAGATGCTGTACTCCTCCTGCTTCCAGGGCAGGATATCCTCCGGCGGAGCCAGGACCCCCAGCTTTTTCGCCGTCTGGCTCAGCTGCTCATAGCTCTCCGCCGGCTTCTGCAAGGACGGGTGCACCGGCCAGCAAAACACCAGGTCGTATAGGACGACTCCTGCCACAACGGCCAGAATCACCAACAGGACGATTTTCCGGACCTTTTTCCCGTTTTTACGTTTCATTACAGCAATCTCTCTCATCACTGATACAAATCCACCACCGTGTGACACGCCTCCAGCAGGAGGCCGTCGAAGTAGTCCACGGCATCCTGGGACATCTTCCCGTCGGCGTACACCGTGACGGTGTATATATGGCCGTCAATGCTCAAGAAATACAGCACCGAATCGTCCCACGCGTCCCGGTAAATGGGCGTCATCCGATAGTTTTCCCGCAGCGAGATCTCCGCGCGCCACTCGAAGCTCCATTTCTGAGACTCGAAGATCTCCGCCCTGTATGACGCACCGCCGTATTCCACGGTCCCCGACATCAGAAAAGCCTTGGGCTTACTCAGCCGGTCCCGGCCATCCAGCTCCTGACTGTAGAACGTTTCCACCCATGGCAGGACGTTCTCCGGAGGGACCAGCACACCCGTCTTTTCCATATCCTGCCGCAGCTGCGCGTAGCTATCCACGTTTTTCCGGGGTTGGGGATATATCGGCCAGGTCAGCACGGTATACACGATCCCGCCCACCATGGCCAGCAGCACCATCAGCAGAATAATTTTCTTCCCGGTTCCTCGCTTCATGGCACGTCTCCTTTCCCGTTACTGATACAGATCCACCACCGTGTGGCACGCCTCCAGCAGGAGACCGTCGAAATAGTCCACGGCATCCTGGGGCATCTTCCCGTCGGCGTACACCTGGACGGTGTATATATGGCCGTCAATGCACAAGAAATACAGCATCGAATTGTCCGATGCGTCCCGGTAAATGGGCGTCATCCGATAATTCTCCCGCAGCGGGACCTCCATGCTCCGGTCGTAGTTCCATTCCCGAGACCCGTAGAGCTCCGTCCAGTATGACGCACCGCCGTATTCCACGGTCCCCGACATCAGAAAAGCCATAGGCTTACTCAGCCGGTCCCGGCCATCCAGCTCTTGACTGTAGAATGTTTCCACCCATGGCAGGACGTTCTCCGGAGGGACCAGCACACCCGTCTTTTCCATATCCTGCCGCAGCTGCGCGTAGCTATCCACGTTTTTCCGGGGTTGGGGATATATCGGCCAGGTCAGCACGGCGTACACAATTCCGCCCACAATAGCCAACAGTGCCACCAGCAGGAGGATTTTTCCGATCTTCTTTCCGGTTCTTCGCTTCATGACAGTACCTCCTTTTCAGTATTTTACCACATCCCCGCTTATATTGCAAGTAGTATTCGCAATTCGCCGACACTGTGTCGGTTATCCGGTCATTCTGCCGTTTAGGCCCTGTCAGATTTGCCCAATCTGACGCTTGGTTTGACTTCCCCCGCGGACGATGATATAATAAAGTATTAAGTTTTTTGGCGGGAGGTGGACATATGCAGGAGGAACGGCAGCCCATGGGCTCGGAGTCCCTGGGGACGCTGCTGCGCAGCTGGCGGGACGGCACATTTTCCGAGATATGGGCCGACTGGAAGTGGATCTGGGGCTATACAAAGCGTTATCGCCGGGCGGTGTGGTTCTACACCATCCTGGGGGTAGCCAGCTCCACGCTGGGCCTGGTGTCCGCCGTGGCCAGCAAATACTCCATCGACATCATCACCGGCTATGACAGCGACCGGCTGTGGTTCGTCATCACGGTGATGGTGGCCTCGGCCCTGGTGGGGCTGCTGCTCAGCAGCGTCACCTCCCGCATTTCCACGAAAATCTCCCTGCGGGTGAACAACGACATCCAGGCGGAGGTGTTCGACCGGCTGCTGGGAGCCGACTGGAAGTCCCTGAACGATTTCGCCAGCGGCGACCTGCTCAGCCGCCTGTCCACCGACGCCGGAGCCGTGTCCTCCAGCGCCATCCGGTGGCTGCCGGACCTGGTGGTAAGCGTTTATACCTTCATCGCCACCCTGGCGGTGATCCTGCACTATGACTGGATCATGGCCCTGCTGGCCCTGGCCAGCGCTCCCTTCCTGCTGCTGACCTCCCGCCGCCTGATCCGGGGCATGCGCACCCATCAGCAGGAGGTGCGCCAGGTGGGCAGCCGCCTGATGTCCTATGAGACGGAGACGCTGCACAACCTGGACGCTATCAAGGGCTTCGGCATCACCGGCCGCTACGGCGCCGGGCTGCGGCAGCGGCAGGAGGAGTTCCGCCGGGCCAGCCTGGATTACAACCTGTTCAGCATCCGCACGGAAATTCTCATGTCCGTGCTGGGCTCCGCTGTGCAGATGGCGGCCTTCGGCTACTGCCTGTATCTGCTGTGGTCGGGGAAGATCCTGTACGGCACCATGACCCTGTTCCTGTCCCAGGGGACCAAGCTCAGCTCCGCCTTCAACGCCCTGGTGCGGACGGTGCCGTCCTTCCTCAGCGCGTCGGTGTCCGCCCGGCGCATCCGGGACCTGTTCGCCCTGGAGCCGGAGCCGGTGCTGCCGGACAACGGCCTGGACCGGCAGGCATCCCGGGGCTTCACCGTGGCCGTGGAGGACGCGGGCTACGCCTATGTTCCCCATCAGCCGGTGCTGACCCATGCCGATTTCCGGGCCGCTCCCGGGGAGACCGTGGCTCTGGTGGGCCCCTCCGGCGGCGGCAAGACCACCATGATCCGCCTGCTGCTGGGCCTGATCCGCCCGGCGGAGGGCCGCGCTTACCTCCAGGCCGCCGACGGGCGGCAGGTGGAGGTGAACGCCGGACTCCGCCGCTATTTCTCCTATGTGCCCCAGGGCAACACCCTCCTCTCCGGCACCATCGCCGACAATCTGCGGATGGTGAAGCCCGACGCCTCCGACGCCCAGCTGCGGGCGGCGCTGGAGGCCGCCTGCGCCTGGGACTTCGTCTCCGCCATGGACGGCGGGCTGGAGGCCTCCGTGGGGGAGCACGGCCACGGCCTGTCCGAGGGGCAGGCCCAGCGCATCGCCATTGCCCGGGCCCTGCTGCGGGACGCCCCGGTGCTGCTGCTGGACGAGGCCACCAGCGCCCTGGATGTGGCCACCGAGCGCACCATCCTGCGGAATCTGGCAGCCCGCTACCCCCACAAGACCTGCATCGTCACCACCCACCGGCCCACGGTGATCTCCCTGTGCCGCCGGGTGTACCAGGTGTCCTCCGGCTGCCTCCGCCTGCTGGACTCCGACGAGGCCCAGCGCCTGGCCATGGACTTCTGACCCTTTCCCCGGAACCTGCTGGGTTCCGGGGCATTTTTGCCTTTTTTCTTTCGTTAGGCTAAGGAAAAATCGGGAGTTTGTAACAGTTTCGTTAATAATTGCCCGGCCCTCTTGCGCGCGGCGCTTTAGAATGTTAAAATTCTTTAAAATGTTTTTTACAGTTGTGTAACAACTGGCTTATAACGCGCAAGGAGCGATGCGACTATGCCCAAATTCAGCGTAAAAAAGCCGCTGACCGTGTTCGTGGCGGTGCTGGCGATTCTGGTATTGGGGGTGGTGGCCTATCTGAAGATGACCCCCGACCTGATGCCCAATATGGATTTCCCTTATGTGATCCTGGTGACCACCGACCCCGGGGCCAGCCCCGAGACCGTGGAGGCCGATATCACCAAGCCCCTGGAGCAGTCCATGGCCACCCTGGACCGCATCAAAAACGTCACCTCCAGCTCTATGGACAGCGTGTCCATGGTGGTGCTGGAGTTTGAAGACGGCGTGAATATGGACACCGTCAGCGTGGATATCCAGCAGAAGATCAACCAGCTGAAGGGCTCCTGGTCCGACACCGTGGGCGATCCCTATGTGCTGAAAATGAACCCCTCCATGCTGCCGGTGCAGGTGGCGGCCCTGTCCTACGACGGCAAGGACATCACGGAGCTGTCCGACTTTGTCACGGATACCCTGTCCCCCAAGCTGGAGGGCATCACCGGCGTGGCCAGTGTCACCGTCAGCGGTACGGTCCAGCATCAGCTCCATGTGATCCTCAGCCAAAAGAAGCTGGATGATCTGTCCCGGCGGCTGTCCGACGCCATTGCGAAGCAGCTGGACGACGCGGCAGGGCAGCTGTCCTCCGCCCGGGGCCAGGTCAACAGCGCCAAGGCCGCCATCCGCAGCGCCGAGGAATCCGCCGTCCGGGACGCCGTGACCCAGGCCCTTACCACCATTCAGGACAGTCTGAAAACCATGCGGGCCAGCCGGGACCAGCTCCAGGCCAACCTCCGGGAGCTGGCGGAGATCCAGGCGGAGAAGGCCCGTCTGGAGGCGGAAAACGCCCCCTACCAGGCCCGTATCGAGGCCATCCGCCACGACCCCTCCATGACGGAGGAGGAAAAGCAGGCAGCCATCGCCGAAATTGAAAGTGACCCCGAATACGTCCGCATCCAGGCGGAGCTGGCGGCGCTGGACCTGCGTATGGCGGCCCTGGGCGTCAAGTGGGACGAGGCCGTCCAGCGGGCCAAGGAGTGGCAGAAGCAGCTGGAGGAGCTGGAAAAACAGCTGCGGGACCTGGAAACCGACGAGGGCGTGGCCAAGCTGGCGGACCAGGTGACCGCCGGGACCCTGACCATGGCCGACGCCGTTACCCAGATCATCTCCGCCAATATCCAGCTGGACAGCGCCCTGAATCAGATCGACCAGGGCCTCCAGACCCTGGAGGAATCCCGCTCCGCCGCCCTGAGCCAGGCGGACCTGTCCTCCAGCCTGAATCTATCCACCATCACCGCCCTGCTGACGGCCCAGAACTTCTCCATGCCCGCCGGGTATCTGAAGGAGGACGGCGTCAACTATATGGTTTCCGTGGGCGACGCCATTGGCACCCGCCAGGACCTGGAGGACCTGGTGCTCTTTGACCTGGGGATGGACGGCATCGACCCCATCCGCATGAAGGACGTGGCCGACGTGGCCATCACCGACAACTCCTCGGAGATCTACGACAAGCTCAACGGCAAGGACGGCGTCATCGTCTCCTTCAACAAGCAGTCCACCTACGCCACGGCGGAGGTGTCCGACAACATCAACAGCCGCTTCCGGGAGCTGGAGGCGGAGTACGAGGGGCTTTCCTTCGTGCCCCTGATGGACCAGGGGGACTACATATACCTTATCATCAACTCCATTCTGTCCTCTCTGGGCTGGGGCGCGCTGTTTTCGGTGCTGATCCTGTACCTGTTCCTGCGGGACCTGCGTCCCACCGTCATCACCCTGTGCTCCATCCCCATCAGCGTGATCTTCGCCGTGGTGCTCATGTACTTCTCCGGCGTCACCATCAATATGATCTCCCTGTCCGGCCTGGCCGTGGCGGTGGGCATGCTGGTGGATAACTCGGTGGTGGTCATTGAGAACATCTATCGTCTGCGCGCCAAGGGGGCCACCGTCATCCAGGCGGCGGTGTCCGGTGCAAGGCAGGTGCTGGGCGCCATCACCGCCTCCACCCTGACCACCGTGTGCGTATTTCTGCCCATCGTGTTTGTGGAGGGCATCACCAAGCAGCTGTTCACGGACCTGGCCCTGACCATAACCTATTCGCTGCTGGCCAGCCTCATTGTGGCCCTGACCCTGGTGCCCGCCATGGCCTCCGGCATGCTCCGCAAGGAAAAGCCCAAGAAGCCAGGGCTGCTGGATAAGGTCTACCCCGCCTATCGCAAGGCCGTGTCCTGGTCCATCCACCACAAGCTGGTGGTGCTGGGGGTGTCCCTGCTGCTGCTGGTGGGCTCCGCCGGAGCCGCCCTGGCCCGGGGCTTCGCCTTTATGCCCAATATCGACATGAACACCGTGAATCTCACCGTCTCCATGCCCGAGGGCTGCACCCGGGAGCAGGCCGTATCCCTGGCGGATGAGGTGCTGCGCCGGGCTGCCCAGGTGGAAAACGTGGAGACCGTAGGCGCGATGATGTCCTCCTCCGGCAGCTCCGGCGGCATGGACATGACCAGCATGATGTCCTCCGGCGGCGGGGCATATGACGTCACCGCCTATATCACCCTTACCGAAGGGGCCTCCGGCGCAAAGACCGGACAACAGATCGAGGCCGCCTGCACCGGTATGGACTGCACCGTCACCGCCTCCGGCGCCATGGACAGCTACATGACCTACCTCACCGGCAGCGGCGTCGCGCTGAACGTCTACGGCAGCGACATGGAGCAGATGCAGTCCGCCGCCAAGACACTGGCCGCGAAGCTGGCCACCGTCCCCGGCACGGAAAACGTGTCCGACGGCCTGGAGCAGGCGGCCACCGCCCTGCACCTGTCCGTGGACCGCAACGCCGCCATGGAAAAGGGCCTCACCGTGGCCCAGGTGTATATGGCCGTTGCCTCCGCCCTGACGGACACCGACAGCTCCCTGTCCCTGACCCTGGACGGGCTGGACGTCAGCGTGTCCATCCAGTCCCCGGAGGAAAGCCGCATGACCCGGGAAAAGCTCATGGACCTGGAGATCGACCCCTCCGCCATGAGCGCCATGAGCAGCATGATGAGCGCCGCCTCCGGCAGCGGCTCCATGAGCGGTATGTCCGGCATGTCCTCCGGCAGCGGCTCCATGAGCGGCATGTCCGGCATGTCCTCCGGCAGCACCTCCGCCGTCCAGGCGGCGGAGCCCGTCCGTCTGGGCGATATTGCCAAGCTGGAGGAGACCGTCAGCCTCAACACCATTCACCGCGACCAGCAGCGGCGGTACATCACCGTGTCCGCCGACGTGGCCGACGGCTACAATGTCACCAAGGTCACCAACGCCGCCCAGGCGGCTATTGCGGAGGTAGACCTGCCCCAGGGCATCACCGCCTCCTTCCAGGGGGAAAACGAGGCCATTATGGACGCCATTGAGCAGCTGCTGCTGATGCTGCTGCTGGGCATTGTCCTGGTGTACCTGGTAATGGTGGCCCAGTTCCAGTCCCTGCGCTCGCCGCTAATCGTCATGTTCACCATTCCCCTGGCCTTCACCGGCGGCTTCCTGGCCCTGCTGCTGGCGGGCATCGAGGTCAGCGTGGTGTCTCTGGTGGGCTTTGTGATGCTGGTGGGCGTCATCGTCAACAACGGCATTGTCCTGGTGGACTACATCAACCAGCTGCGGCTGGAGGGTATGGGCCGCCGGGAGGCCATCATCGAGGCCGGCGTCACCCGCCTGCGGCCCATTCTTATGACGTCCCTGACCACGATCCTGGGCCTGGTGGTCATGGCCTTCGGCAAGGATGTGGGCACGGCCCTGATGCAGCCGGTGGCCCTGGTGTGCATCGGCGGTCTGCTGTACGCCACGCTGATGACCCTGCTGGTGGTGCCCTGCATGTATGACATTCTCAGCCGCCGGGACCTGCGGAAGGTCAACGAGGAGGAGCTGCAGCTCCTGGACCTGTAACATTGTAAAAGAGCCTCCCCGGGTGGGGAGGCTCTTTTGGGCTTGTCAAAAAAGGGCGGCGCCCTTTTTTGACAAAAGGGATTTCGCTCCGACCCGCGCGTCCGTGTGCGCAAGCGCCCACGAACACACTCTGGCCCGACATCAGCCGTCGGGTCTGCCGAGGCCAGTTCCGCTGGGCCGAGGCCAGCGCAAAGTATTTTTCGCGACGTACACGCCCAACGGAAGTCCCCTTGGGGGGCGCCGCCGCGAAAAATGGATCAAACCTTATTCGCAGCCTGCGGGCCGCGAACTCTGCGAGGCCCTTTTGTGCGGCATTTCGTCGGCATTTCAGCTTGTTGAAACAGTGCCCATTTTATAAGGTTCATTTTATCGTTTTTGCTTGACAGATCGCGCTCTCTATGTTAATATTTCATCAAGATCGACCGGATATTTTACTTCTATTACCCATTTATGTGTCCAAAAGGAGGTTATCATGCGCAGCTGGCTCAAATATATTTTTCTTCTGATCGGAACGCTGCTTGCCCTCTACATTGGGGCAGACATGAACTATTTTATTCCGTCCTCCGAGCTTGTCTACAGCGAGATCGAATACTGCACGTTTATACTGGCCGCTGTTATGACCGTCTGCACTGCCATGGTCATCTCCCAGCTGAAAAAGCGGGACAAAAAAGACCCGGGCGACAAGGACGCAGACGACAAGTGATCCTCGCTTTTCACGCAAAAACTTCCCTCCGCCCCGCGGCGGAGGGAAGTTTCTCTTTTTATATCCTTTTGTACCGTTTACCCGTAGTACGCCATCAGCATATCCACCACGGTGCCGTAGCTCTGGGTGCCCCGGGGGTCGCCGCTGCTTTTCAGGAAGGAATCGTACACCTTCTGGGCCGCGTCGTTGACGGGCCCCTCAAAGGCCGCCCAATAGGCGGAGTTATCCCGCAGGTCCGCCACCACCGTGTCGGGCAGCAGCACCCGCACGGCCTGCCACGCCTCCGGATCCGCCCGGTACAGGGCGTTGGAGAGATAGGTAAAGCCCATGAGCCAGCCGGAGTAGCGATAAGCGGCGCTGTCCGCCGTGGTGGAGGCGGCGATGGCAATGAAGTTGCACTCCTGCTCCGAGGCGATACCCCGCTGATGGGCCATCTCGTGGGCAATGGTGCTGGGCAGATAGCAGGCGGGGCTGTCGATGTTCAGGTTGGCCTCGCCGGTAAAGGGAAAATAGAACCCCGTAAAGTCCATGGCGCTGAGGGCCGTGGAAAACCGCACCCCCTTGGGCACCCGGTCCTCCATCCGCAGGCAGGGAAATGCGTCGTACACGCCGTCGAACACCCGCACGCTGTCGGCAAAGATGTCGTCCCGGCTCTCGGCAAACAGGCCGTTTTCGTCCCGCCGCACCTGACCGGCACAGTCCGCCAGCTGCCGGGCGAAGTATTCCGTCACCTGAGCCAGCTCCTCCGGGGTGGACTCCCGGGCATACACGCCGGACTGCTCCTGAAAGGACTCGGCATAGTAGTTGACGCCCCACAGCAGGCTGAACCCGGCGTACACCGTCAGCACTGCGCACACCGCCGTCAGCGCAAAGCGATACAGCACCCGGCCCCGGCGGCCCTGATCCGTGATCAGCCGCCGGACGGTGGCCCCCATCCACAGCAGGACCACTCCCGCCGCTATGGCGTACAGCAGCTCCGCCACGGAGAAGGACGCCCGGTAGCACACCGACGCCACCGCCCGCTCCAGAGGCATCACCACCTGGCGGCTGACCCAGTTCATCAGCCCCGGCACAGTCCGCAGGGCAAAATACAGACCCAGCACCCCACACACCGCCAGAAACCAGATGTGCAGGCCCCGGTGCCGCCTGAAAAAGGCCCTCATAGCTCCAGGGGCCGCCCGGTCAGATACATCACCGTCCGCAGGGCAGCAATGAGCCTGCCGCTCTCGTCCCGGATGTCCGTGCGGCTGAAGCCCATGTGGCCGCCCGTTTTCTCCACGGTGCCCACGGCGGTGAGCTTTCCCGTTCCCGCCGCGGCGGACAGGTACTCGATGCTGGAGGACACCGTAAACGTCACCTCCTGCCGCCGGGTCAGCAGGGCCATGCCCGCCGCCACGTCGGCCATGGTAAACAGCGCGCCGCCGTGAGGGGTGCCCCAGCAGTTCAGGCTGTCCGGGTGCAGCTCCAGCTCCACGGTGGCGGTGCCGTCGTCCACGGCGGTGACCTTCATATGATTATACTGGCTGAAGGGCTCCGCCCCGGGGCCCTCCGCCGAATGCAGCAATTTCTGTCTCAGTTCTTCGGTCATAGGTCGCTCACTCCGCCGCTGCCAGCAGCTGGCGGGTATATTCCTCCTTCGGGTGGTCAAATATGTCCTCCACCGGCCCCTGCTCCACGATGCGGCCATGGTGCATCACCAGACACCGGTCGCAGATCTCGTAGACCACGTTCAGATCGTGGGAGATAAACAGATACGATATGCCCAGCTCCCGGCGCAGCCGGGCGATGAGCTGCAAAATCTGCGCCTGGATGGTCACATCCAGGGCCGACACGGCCTCGTCGGCCACGATGAGCTGGGGGTGCACGATCAGGGCCGCCCCGATGCACACCCGCTGCCGCTGTCCGCCGGACAGCTGATGGGGCAGCCGGTCCCGGCACTCCGGGTCCAGGCCCACCAGCTCCATGGTGCGCTCCACCCGGTGGGCGATCTCCTCCTTGCCGTACTTCCCGTAAATGCGCAGAGGCTCCGCCAGGATCCAGCCCACGGTGCGGCTGGGGTTCAGGCTGCTGGCCGGGTCCTGAAATACCATCTGCGGGCGCTTGGTGTAGTGGGTGATGGTGCCGGTATAGTCCGGCACAAAGCCCAGAATTGTCCGGGCCAGGGTGGTCTTGCCGCTGCCGGATTCCCCCACCAAACCCAGGATTTCGCCCCGGTGCAGCTCAAAGCTCACATCGTGCAGCACCTGCTGCCGCTTTCTGCGGCCCACGGTGCCGGAGGGCCGGTACCACACATTCAGGTCACGGACCTGTAAAACCAGATCATCGCTCATAGCTTCCTCCTTGTGGGGATGGCGGCAATGAGCCGCTGGGTATAGGGGGCCTGGGGGTGGAAGAATATCTGGTCCACCGGGCCGGACTCCACGATGTGCCCCTTCTCCATCACCGCCACCCGGGTGCACAGCTTCCGCACCACAGCCAGGTTGTGGGAGATAAACAGAATGGACATCCCCCGCTCCCGGTTCAGGCGGCGCAGCAGCTCCAGGATCTGGGCCTGGATGGTCACGTCCAGAGCCGTGGTAGGCTCGTCCGCCAGCAGCAGCCGGGGCTGGGGGAGAATGGCCGCCGCGATCATCACCCGCTGGAGCATGCCGCCGGACAGCTCGTGGGGATACCGGCGGTACACATCCTCCGCATCCGGCAGGTCCACGTCCCGCAGGGCCTGCAGGGCCAGCTCCCGCCGCTTTTTGGGCGGCAGGTCCGTGTGTACCCGCAGACACTCCTCCACCTGGGGGCCGATACGCATGGTGGGGTCCATGGCGCTCATGGGCTCCTGAAACACCACACAGATGTCCCGGCCCTGGATGCTGCGCAGGGTGTCGCCGCTGCTGGTCAGCAGGTCCCGCCCGTCCAGCAGGATCTGCCCCCGGAACGACGCCTGCTCCGGCCGCAGCAGGCCGGAGATCATCATGGCGGTAACGGTTTTGCCGCTGCCGGACTCGCCCACCAGCCCCACGATCTCACCGTCGCCCACCGTCAGGTCGATGCCCCGCACCGCCTCGTGGTCCGAACCGTGGAACTGCACATGCAGATCACGGATTTCCAGCATACCGTCACCTCCCCCATTGCTTTCGCTGGAGCCCCTCGCCCAGCAGGCTGACGCCTAAGATCAGCAGCACGATGACGCCGCCCACCGTCAGCATATACCAGGGGGCCCTGGCCATATAGCTCTGGGACTCGGACAGCATATACCCAAGAGACACGTCCGGGGGCTTTACACCGATGCCCAGATAGCTCATGCTGGCCTCCGCCAGCACGGCGTTGTTAAACCCAATGACCAGGGTAGGCAGAAGCACCTGCCGGGTATTGGGCAGAATATGCAGAAACATAATGCGCAGGTGCCCCGCTCCCATGAGCCGGGCGCTTTTCACATAATTCATCTCCCGGTGCCGGGCAAACTCACTGCGGATGACCCGGGCATAGCTGGGCACAAAGGCAACGCCCAGCGCCAGAATGACGTTGTACTTGCCGAAGCCCAGCAGGGAGATGAACACCAGAGCCAGCAGGATGCTGGGAAACGCCGTCACCGCGTCGTTGATGCGCATCAGCGCCTCGTCCAGCCAGCCGCCGAAATATCCGGTGAAGGCCCCCACCAGCGTTCCCACCGCCGCGCCGATCACCACGGTGGCGGCACTGATGAGGAAGGTGGTGCCGGCGCCGGCCAGCACCCGGCTGAAAATATCCCGGCCGAAGTTGTCCGTGCCGAACAGGTGCCGCAGGCATGGGGCCGCGAACTTTTCGCTGCCGGACATGGCCGTGGGGGGATAGGGGGTCCACACGCAGCCCAGCAGCGCCAGAGCCGCCATAAGCCCCGTCAGGACCAGACCCGCCCGCAGATAGTGATTCTTTTTTTCGTTCAGCAGCAAGGTAGGTCCCTCCCCTCTATTGCAGCCGCAGTCTCGGGTCCAGCCGCTGGTTGATCAGGTCCGCCAGCAGGTTCACCAGCACCACCCAGAACGCCACGATCACCACCACCGCCTGCACCACGGGATAGTCCCGGTTGGCGATGGACGTCAGCAGCATGCGGCCCAGGCCCGGCAGGGAAAACACCTGCTCGATAACCACAGAGCCCGCCACAATATCCGCCACGGTCATGGCCAGAAATGACACCACCGGCCCCATGGCGTTGCGCAGCACATGGCGGTACAGGGTAGCCCGGTCGCTGTTGCCCCGGCTGTGAGACGTGCGGACATAGTCCTTTTCCATCTCCGACAGAATGGATGAGCGCAGCATCTTCACGGTCATGGCCACCCTGGGCAGGGCGATGGACACGGCCGGGAACAGAAAATACCACAGGCTGGCACCAAAGTTGTCGCCGGGAGAAACGTAGTTTCCCGGCACGAACAACCGCAGCACCAGACCAAACACATACGTCAGCAGGATGCCCGTCACAAAGGCCGGGATGGCCATGAGCACCTGGTTCACGCTGGTCAGGGCCTTGTCCATCCGTCCCCCGGCGTGGCGGGCGGTGAAAATGCCCAGGGGGATGGAAAAGACCAGGATCAGCACAAAGGACATCCCCGTCAGAAGCCCCGTCACCGGCAGCTTCCCCGCCAGCATGGACGACACCGGCATTTTATAGCTGTACGACGTGCCGAAGTCCCCGTGCAGGGCCCCCAGCACCCACTGAACGTACCGCTCCAGGAACGGACGGTCCAGTCCCATTTCCGCCCGCAGGGCGGCGATGCGCTCCGGCGTGGCCTCGGTGCCCAGCAGCTTCACCGCCGGGTCCCCGGGGATCACCTGAAACGCCAGAAAAGCCAGAAAAGAGACGATGACCATGGTCAGCAGCATCAGTCCGATCTTCTTGGCCGCATATTTCATGGTCATCGCCTCTTTCAATTCAGTATAACGTTACTGCTGGGTCAGGTACACGGTGGACAGGTCCAGCACATAAATGGGATAGAACTTCAGGCCGCCCAGGTCCTGGCGCATAGCCACCAGGTCGCTGAGGTCCTGGATATACACATTGGCGGCAGTGTCTGCCAGCATGGTCTCCATCTGCTTGTACAGATCCGTCTGGGTGGCCTCGTCCGTGGCGTTGATGGCCTGCTGGAACAGGGCGTCATAGGCGGGGTTGCTGTAGTTGATGAAGTTCTTGGCATAGTCGGAGGTGAAGCGCTCCAGCATGGCCCGGGCGGTCATGTTGGCTGCGTCCACGCCCACCAAAGTGGACTGGAACTGGCGGCCATTATAAATGGTGTCCAGCCAGGTGCTCCACTCCACAGGCTGAATGGTCACCCTGATGCCCGCCTCCCGCAGCTGCTCGGCCACCACCTCGGCGGTGTCCATGTGGGGCTGATAGTTATTGGGCACGGAGATGGTCATGTCGAACCCGTTGGGATAACCGGCCTGGGCCAGGAGCTCCTTGGCCTTTTCCACGCTGTGGGGATACTTATCCACCAGGTCCGGCAGGAAATACTTGGTAAACGCGGGATAGATGCTGCTGCCCACGGCGGTGCCGTGGCCGTCGGCCACCATATCCATGATGCCCTGCCGGTCGATGGCATAGCACAGGGCCTGGCGCACCAGCTGGTTGTCAAAGGGCTTGGCCTGGTTGTTCAGATAGATGGCCTGCACCAGGTTCATGGTGCCCTCCAGCACCTTGAAATTGCTGTTGAGCTGGGCCGCCTGGGCAGAGGTCAGGTGGGCGCACAGGTCGATGGACGAGCCGTTGAGGTTCATCACCAGGGCGTCGGCGTTCTCGCAGATCTTATAGGTGACCTTGTCCAGCCACGCGGGGGTGCCCCAGTAATCCTCAAAGCGCTCCATGATGAAGTTCTCCTGGGGGGTCCGGGACACGAACCTGAAGGGGCCGGTACCCACCGGAGCCGTGTCCTGATTTTCATAGTCTGCGGGAATGATGGCGGCCGTCATATAGCTGATGAACTCCAGGTCCCGCTGTGCGATGGTAACGGCAACGGTCTTCTCGTCCAGGGCCTCGACACTCTTGACAGCAGAAAACGCCGCTACCAGAGGCTTCTCCTGACCCTCCGGCACAGCGGCGCAGCGATTGATGGAATATACAACATCCTCTGCGGTCACTGTCTGGCCGTTGTGGAACTTCACACCGTCACGAAGGGTGAAGGTGTACGTGGTCCCATCCTCGGACAGCTCATATTTCTCCGCCACAGCGGGAATCATTTCGCCGTCAGAATTGGGCTTTACCAAGCCCTCGAAGATGTTGAACAAGACCTCTCTGGTTCCTGCGGCCACCGTCTGGTGGGGGTCAAGACTGTCGTCCAGGTCCTGGGCGATGCCAACGGTGATCTCGCCACCCTTGACCGGTTCGCCCGTCTCGCCGTTATTTCCTTGTCCGCCGGGGCCCTTGCTGCCGTCTCCGCATCCCGGGAGTACGGCGCCGACCATTACCAGCGCCAGGAAAAGAGCCAATAGTTTCTTCTTCATAGCTTTCTCCTTTTTCCTTGCCGCGACCTTGGCGGCAAGCCAGAAATAATGGTGTCGGACAGCGGCGCGGACAAGCGCGGCTGTCCCTATTCAATTGTCGAAGTGGACTGTACCACATTTTCCCGGCAATTGCAAGGGTTTTTCCCCACTTTTTTGCGGGAATGTGAAATATTTATCCATCACTGTCCGCCCTCGGCAGGCGGATGTATCTCTCGGGCAGTCCGGCTTCGGGGCGGAAAATCTCCGGGAGGGGCAAATTCCCCCTTGTCCGGCTTGACCTTTTTCCGGGAATATGATATGATGCATTGCCAATAGCCCTCCAAAAATGCACGGATGGCTTTTGAAAACGACATCAAAGGAGTATTTACCCATGAAAAAGTTTCTCACTATGCTGCTGGCCCTGGTGATGGTCCTGTCCCTGGCGGCCTGCTCCTCCCAGAAGGGCGGCGACGTCAACGGCGGCTCCCCCGTCAGCGCCGTGGACCTGCTGACCGCCGTGTGGAACGCCTATCCCGAAAGCGAGAAGTTCCCCGTGGTGGGCGGCAGCCTGGATAAGCCCGTGGACGATGCCCCCGGCACTTTCCCGGTGGACGATGCCGACAATCTGGACTATATGCTGCACTTTCCCGCCGACAAGGCCGATCTTATTGACGACGCCGCGTCGCTGACCCACATGATGAACGCCAACAGCTTTACCTGCGGCGTGTTCCATGTGAAAAACAGCGCCGACGTCTCTGTCGTGACCGACGCTCTGCGCCAGAATGTCCAGAACACCCAGTGGATGTGCGGCTTCCCTGACAAGCTGGTGGTCCTCACCTATGGCGAGTATGTGGTGGCCCTGTTCGGCGCCGACGACCTGGTGGACGACTTTGTCAACACCATGACCGCCACCTACACCGGCGTCCAGACCGCCTGCGACGAGCCCATCCAGTAACCCACCGCGGTCATGCTGTTTTCCAGTCTGCCGTTTCTCTTCTATTTTCTTCCCTGCGCCCTGGGGCTTTATTTTCTGGCCCCAAGGCGGCTGAAAAATGCCGCTCTGCTGCTGAGCAGCCTGGTGTTCTACGCCTGGGGCGAGCCCCGGTTCGTGCTGTTCATGGCCGCCGCCATTTTACAGGGCTATGCCGCCGCCAGGCTTATGGAGCGGTATCCTGCCCGCAGGCGGCTGCTGCTGACCCTGTCCGCCGTGCTGAGCCTGGGGCTTCTGGGCTACTGCAAATACGCCGACTTTCTGATCTCCGGCTTCAACGCCGTCACCGGCCTGTCGGTGCCCCTGCTGCGGATCACCCTGCCCATCGGCATCAGCTTCTATACCTTTCAGATCCTCAGCTATGTCATCGACGTGTACCGGGGGGACGCCCCGGCCCAGCGGAACCTCATTGACCTGGCGGCGTATATCGCCATGTACCCCCAGCTGGTGGCCGGGCCCATCGTCCGCTACGCCGACGTGGCCCCCCAGCTGCGAAGCCGCACCCACACGGTGCAGGACGCGGCCCTGGGCGCCCGGCGGTTCGTGCTGGGCCTGGGCAAAAAGGTGCTGCTGGCCAACGTCCTGTATGAGCTGGTGACGGTGTATCAGCAGAGCGGGCAGAAAACCGTGCTGCTGACGTGGATGTACGCCGGGGCGTATATGTTGCACGTTTACTTCGACTTCTCCGGCTACAGCGACATGGCCATCGGCCTGGGCCGGATCATGGGCTTCCGCTTCGCCGAGAACTTCAACTATCCCTTTATCTCCGGGAGTCTCACGGAGTTCTGGCGGCGGTGGCACATCAGTCTGGGGTCCTGGTTCCGGGACTATGTGTATATCCCCCTGGGCGGCAGCCGGGTGCGGCTGGGACGCTGGGTGCTGAACCTGCTGGTGGTATGGGGCCTGACGGGTCTGTGGCACGGAGCCGCCTGGACCTTTGTGCTGTGGGGCCTGTATTTCGCCGTATTTCTGCTGCTGGAAAAGCTGTTTCTGGGTCGGCTGCTCCGGCGGCTGCCGGTGCTGCGGCACGTTTATGTGCTGACGGCGGCGTTGTTCAGCTTTGTGCTGTTCGACGCCTCCTCCCTGTCCGCCGCCATAGGCACCGCCGGAGCCATGCTGGGCCTGGGGCACCTGCCCGTGTGGGACGGCGGCACCCTGTACTACCTGCACAGCTACGCCCCGGTGCTGCTGGCAGCTGCCGTGGGGTCCACGCCGCTGCCTGCCGTCCTGTGCCGCCGCATGGCCGCCGGACGGGCAGGCCGTGTGCTGGACGCTCTGGAGCCCATAGCACTGCTGGCCCTGCTGGCCGTGTGCACGGCGTTCCTGGTCAGCGGCTCTGCCAACCCCTTCCTGTATTTCCGGTTCTGAGGAGGTGCACATGAAGACCAAGCAAATCATCACCGTGTGCCTGCTGGCGGCGTTTCTGGCGGGCTTTGGCCTGTGGTCCGTTCTGCGGACGCCGGATGCCGTGTCCCAGGCGGAGCGCCGCCCCCTGGCCCAGCGGCCGGCGTTCACCGCGGCGGGCTTTCTGTCCGGCAAGTTCTCCGACGCTCTGGACGATTTCGCCGCCGACCAGTTCCCTCTGCGGGAGCAGCTGCGGACCCTGCGCTCTCTGGTGTCCTATGACGTGATGGGACAGCGGGACGTAAACGGCGTGTACCTGTCTCAGGGCTACGCCGCCAAGCTGGATTTCCCCCTGAATACCGCCTCCGTGGAACGAGCGGCGGACCGGTTCCGGTATGTGTACGACACATATCTCTCCGGCACCGACACCAAGGTCTATCTGTCGGTGATCCCGGACAAGGGATATTTCATGGCCCCGTCCTCGGGACGGCCCTCCATGGACTATGCCGCCCTGGTGTCACAGCTGCGGGAGAGCACGCCGTATATGACGTATATCGACCTGTTTGACCTGCTGACCATCGACGACTACTACCGCACCGACGCCCACTGGCGGCAGGAGCGGCTGGAGCCGGTGGCCCGGCGTATCGCCGCCGCCATGGGGACGGACGCCGGCGCCTCCTATCGGGAGGTAACGCTGGAGCGCCCCTTCTACGGGGTGTACTCCGGCTATGCGGCCCTGCCTCTGGCAGGCGAGAGCCTGAGCTATCTCACCAACGACACCATCGACGCCTGCCGGGTCACCAATTACGAGACCGGCAAAACCGGACCCGTGTACAACCTGGATAAGGCCGCAGGCAGCGACCCCTATGAGCTGTTCCTGTCCGGGTCCGTGTCCCTGCTGACGGTGGACAACCCCAACGCCCGGACGGATCGGGAGCTGGTGATCTTCCGGGATTCCTTCGGGTCCAGCCTGGCCCCTCTGCTGCTGGAGGGCTACAGCCGGGTGACCCTGGTGGATATCCGCTATCTCTCCCCGTCCCAACTGGGAAATTTCCTGACCTTTGACCGCCAGGACGTATGGTTTCTCTACAGCACCTCCGTGCTGAACAACAGCAGCACGCTGAAATAATTTTGTATGGGAGGTCTTTGACATGTCCATCCAAACCAACCCCGATCTGCGGCGCAGCGTCATCTATGAGCTCTACGTCCGCAGCCACACCCCCCAGGGCACCTTCCGGGCCGTGGAGCCGGACCTGCCCCGGATCCGCGCCCTGGGCACGGACATTCTGTGGCTGATGCCCATCCACCCCATTGGCCAGGAGAACCGCAAGGGCTCCATGGGCTGCCCCTACGCCAACCGGGACTATCGCACCGTGAACCCGGAATACGGCACCCTGGAGGATTTCCTGCACCTGGTGGACGCCATTCACGACAACGGCATGAAATGCATCATCGATGTGGTATACAATCATACGTCCCCGGACTCCACCCTGGTCCACCGGCACCCGGAGTATTTCTACCGCAGGCCCGACGGCAAGCGCGGCAACAAGGTGGGCGACTGGACCGACGTGGTGGACCTGGACTATGACGTCCCCGAACTGTGGGACTATCAGATCGAGTCCCTGTGCTACTGGGCCCAGTATGTGGACGGGTTCCGCTGCGACGTAGCCAGCACTGTCCCCGTGGCCTTCTGGAAGAAGGCCCGCCAGGCGGTGGAGCGGGTACGTCCCGGGGCTATCTGGCTGGGCGAGAGCGTTCATCTGGACCACATTCTGGCCTTCCGCCGCCAGGGGTTCTATGCCGCCACGGATAACGAGCTGTACGATGCCTTCGACGTGCTGTACCCCTACGATATCTGGCCCCTGTATGAGGGAGCCACCGGCGGTGCCCTGCCCCTGAGCCGGTATTTCTCCGCCCTGAATTTCCAGGAGCTCAGTTTCCCCACCTGGTACAACAAGCTCAGCTGCCTGGAAAACCATGACCAGCGCCGTGCGGCGGACCGCTTCCCCAATCGGGACAGCCTGTTGGCCTGGACGGCCCTGTGCTACTTCCAGAAGGGCACCACGCTGCTCTACGCCGGGCAGGAGGTCTCCGCCGCTCACACGCCCTCGCTGTTTGAGCGGGAGCCCATCGACTGGACCGCCGGGGAGGACCTGTCGCCCCTGCTGCGGCGGCTGTACGACATCAAAAAGCGCCTGCCCACGGACGCGGTGTTCCATGTGGACGCCGACGACGCCCAGGGCATAGCCGTAGCCTTCTATCAGGATGGGCAGCACCTGGCCGTGGGCGTGTTCCCCCTGGCGGGCCGTCCGGGTACCGTGTCCGTCCCCCTGGCCGACGGCAGCTATGAAAACGCCCTGACCGGCGAGGCCGTCACGGTGCAAAACGGCCGCCTGACCGTCTCCGCCTCCGTGATCGTCCTGTAAATGCATTTCCCCAACGAAAAACCCGGAACGGCCTGGCCGTCCCGGGTTTTTCGCTTATTCCTCGTCTATATACTCCATCACGTCCTCCACGCGGCATTGCAGCAGGCGGCAGAGCTGGTTGATGGTGTGGGTCGATACGTTGTCGCCGTGCTTCATGGCGTAGAAGTTGGACAGCGGGAAGCCCAGCTTCCCCAGCCGGTACGAGGTCACGCCCTTTTCCTTCATGGTCCGGAACAGCGGTTCGTAGCTTATCATTGGCAGACACCCCTTTCGTACCAAACAGTATAAAAACTATGTACGGATTCTGATATCTGCTATAATTCATATATACGGATATTGACACATATCGAATTGATATGATATACTACGAGCAGTCTATTTCACGCGATTCTGAGAGAAAAGGGGGATATTTTTGTGAGTGTGAGTGATTTCATGCTGGCCCTGCCAAGTATTCTTTTCTGGGTAGGGCTCTTTGTGGTCCTCAGGGTAACAAGAAAAAAGCGTGAGGAAGCCAGCAGGCGTCCCAAAAACGCCGCGCAGCGGAAGCTCGTGGATGATGTCATCGCCACCATTGAGCGAACGGCCCCTGACTTTGACGGGGCCGATGTGTATCCCTCTGGCGTAGTAAAATCATCAGATGGTTCATATGGAGGATGTGTTATTTTTGAATCTCTTCGCGGAGATAAATTTGAATACGATTTTGGAGCTCATGGATATGTCGTCAGTGAAGGAACGGCAATGACTCTGGCTTCTGAAATCGCAAAACACTTTGGCGGCGAATACCGGCCTATTCGTGAGCACGGGAGCGGTATAGTCGGATATGGCGCTATAAGCCCCCGCCAGCTTGCCAAGGAGCGGGAACAGAAGCGGCGTGAGGACAGCCTGAAACGACTTTAAGGAGAAAACACAATGGAACTGATTCAAATAGATACTATCAAATGGGCATCTACAAGCTATATCACCACGCAGCTTTACTCGCTTCCGGCAGCCGTTTTCGTGGACGCAGAAACCGGCGTCGTCTACTTCAACGGCATGTATCCCCGCTACGATGCCAATGGCCGGGTCATGGTCATCCCCAGGGACCAGCTTCCGGCTATCATTGCCCGTGGCAGGGCACAGGCTGCCGCCGCAGCGGCAGACGAGGAAAGAAAGCGCACCATCACCCAGGTCTGACACTCACTCCCGGCGTGCAGCACCCGGGAAAGACTTGGCTCTTTTTTTGACAAGCTGAGCGCCGCGAAGCATTTGCTTCGCGGCGCTTTTTGCTTATTCGGATGGCCGGCGTGCTCAGGGCAGCATAAAGCCGCGCAGATACTCCAGGAAGGAGGCGTAGCCGGTGAAGAACTCATTCATGGTGCGCTTGAAGGCGCCGTACTGGTTGAACTCGGAGACCTGCAGGCCGTCTTCAAAGTAAACGGCCCGATACTCCGGCAGCTTGTCCAACAGCTCGTCCACGATGTACTGGGGGACCTCTTCGTTGATGGTTTCGTGGATGGGCAGCCTGGCGCCGTTCATCCGCCGCCACCACAGGGGGTTGATGGTCATCAGAATATCGCCGCCCAGGAAACGGCTCCACAGGAAGTGGCTGTTGTTGTTGGCCACCAGCAGCTTCAGGCGATAGCCCCGCTGCTTGTACAGCTTGTAGACCTTCTTGAACAGGGCCTCGCCGCAGCAATCCAGATATTCCTGGGTGATGGGCACCTCCCGCTCAGCCACCAGGGCCTTCATATAGTCGTCCAGGCGGCCGGTCATGATGGTGCAGCTGCAATGCACGTTGTCAATGGGCTTGCCCTCGGCCTCCCGGCGCTTCAGGCCGCGCTCCACGGCCTCGGCCACGGCCACGGCCTGGGGGATGCCGAAGCAGACGGTACCATTGACGGAGATGCCCCGATAGGCGCACTCCTCCAGAGCGGGAATGTCGGCGGTGGACACGGGCATCTTGATGAGAATGTTCTCATTCAGCGCGGACAGCTCGGCGGCGTGGGCCACGGTCTTTTCCGTGCTGCGGTAGAAGCGGGGGTTTACCTGCATGGCCTGCCAGCCCTTGACGCCGCCGCTCTCCCGGAACATGGGCAGCAGCATGTTGGAGCCCTTCAGGGCGGCCTCCTTGGACAAAGCCCAGCAGATTTCCTCATCCGTGGCGTCGGGCATTTCCACATGGATCAGGGCATTGAGCCGATCCTTCCAATCGGCCATCTCCTTGCGCAGAACGTTGCCCACGATGACGGGGTTGGAGGTGGCGCCGGTGGCGCCGTGACGCAGGGCCAGATTCAGATCCGCCACGCCGCAGGAGTCGTTCCAAAGCAGCGTCTGGGGGAAGCGCTCCGCCGCCTCCTGCAGCGGGCTTTCATAGGTTTTCATGATGTGTGCTCTCCTTTTCCATAAAAAATGCCGGTGGCGGGGTCTGGCCGCCTTTTCTAACACAAAAATAACATCATCGCATCTTCTTTGCAAGAAGAAACAATAAATAGCTCAAAATACTGTTATATATACCAGAATATTTGATCTGTTTTTGTGATAAAGGCACAGAAAAGCAGCCGCCCCTGCACAGGGGCGGCTGCTTGATTTGATTGCATATGTGCGCTTACAGCACGGTGACACCACCCTGGCGGGCGGCGGCCATCACGTCGGGCTCCGGTTCCTGTTCGCAGATCAGCACGTCGATATCCTCCATGCGGGCGAAGGTATAGGGCAGATTGCGGCCCACCTTGTCGCTGCTCATCAGCATGATGACCTTGTGCGCCTTGCGGACGATCTCGGTTTTGATGCTGGCCTCATAGGGGTTGCCGGACGAAAAGCCATTTTCCACCGAATAGCCGGAGGTGGCCATGAACGCCACGTCGATATTGATGGAGCGCAGGTATTCCAGGGTCAGATGCCCGGAACAGGAGATGGTATTGCGGGACAGGCTGCCGCCCAGCAGAGATACCTGGGGCATGGTGGTGCGCATGACGATCTCCATGGCGATGTTGGGGGCGGAGGTGAACACCACCAGATCCTGATCGGGGATCCTGCGCACCAGGGTCATCAGCGTGGTGCCCGCATCGAAGAAAATAGAGCGCTTTTCCTCCAGAAAGGGCAGCGCCTTCTCGCAGATGATGGTCTTAGCCTCTACGTTGGAGATCTCGCGCCGGCTGTAAAGGTCCTCTGCCTGGGTGGCAGGGGGGGTGCTGTTGATGTAGGCGCCGCCGCGGACGCGGACCAGGAAGCCCTCCTCCTCCAGCGCAGCCAGGTCGCGGCGCAGAGTCATCAGGGACACATCGGGATTCTGCTTGGCCAGATCCTCAATGCGGGCGCTCTTGTGTTCGGAAATATAAGCCTTGATCTGGCTTCGTCGTTCGTTTTTCATGATTGTTGCACTCCTGCCTCCGGAGAAACGGCTGCTGCGCCGGACCTCGCGGACATTCTTTCTATCCCAACAGATGCCCGTTCGGACAAGACCCGAGAAACAGGGCAAAATGTTCATTTGTTATTTTATTCCATTGACGTTATTTTGTCAAGAAAAAAAGGAAAGAAACCGTTTGATTGTTCGCCTATATGAAAATTGCATACTTTTTTCGGCAAAACACCGGGCATCCAGGGGGCGGCTCCCAAATCTGCCCGGCGGTTCCGTTCCGGCGAGTTATGCCAGGATACGCCGCTTTGTTCGAATGAAGCAAATTTCATGTTATTTTGCGTCTGAAAAATGTCCGAACATGTTATTTACAAATTTATTATGCACATTTAACAAAAGCATTTTCATTTTTTTAGCGAATACTCCATGTTGACTCTGAGACACTTCATTGCTAAAATCAAATTATGATAAAAGAGTGTTCCAAGGCGTTTGAAAATGTTTTATAACGATGTGAAAATGTTTATTTCTTAACAAAATGAACGCGCCTGTGCTCCGGCCCGGCCGGATCGAACCAGTCATACCTTTATTCAATATAGAACCATATTTGAAAAGGAGAATTCATCATGAGTGAGTATGCAACCCTGAAGCGCCGTCCGATCCTGTTCCCTGACTCTGTCAGCAGCTTCCATGACAGCATCTTCTCTCTGAAGGAAGAACTGAAGGCCCTGGTTGCCGATGATCTTCAGAATAAGGACGCCTATGTGCAGACCGCCGTGGAGATCGCCATTGATCTGCGCTCTGCCCTGGCCGATTGGACCCTGACAAAGCTGGTGGACGACGACACCCGCGTGGCCGCCTCCGAGGATCTGCTGGCCTTTGCCGAGGGCTTTGGCTGCGGCGAGGCCGTCAAGGCTGCCCGCCAGGAGATCGAGTCCATCGCCAACAGCTCCATGCGCAAGATGGGCGACCTGTACCGCCAGGGCAAGCTGAACACCGTCTGGGGCCATGACTACGCCTCCGGCCTGGATCACTCCCTGCGCCGCGGCGCCCGCTGGTGCACCAGCAACCCCTGCAAGATCCAGGGCTATAAGAAGGACTTCCCCGAGAAGTACGCTTCCCTGGTGGAGCAGATCAAGCGCGAGAATCCCGGCGCCTCCACCGCCGACATGGCATCCCAGATGTTCACCAAGGTCTGCGCCATCAGCGCCCGGGCCCTGGCTCCCATTTATGAGGCCACCAACGGCCAGTACGGCTTTGTGTGCCTGCAGGTCGACCCCCGCGAGATCCGCAACACCCAGGCCATGATCGACCAGGTCCACTTCTGGAACCGGGCCATGGCCAAGGAGCTGAACATGGACAAGCCCAACGTGGTGTACAAGCTGCCTGCCGTTGAGGCATCCCTGCCCGCCGTGAAGGTGCTGCTGGAGGAGGGCTATCGCCTGTGCATGACCCTGAACTTCTCCATCACCCAGCACATGGCCTTCGCCGAGCTGCTGAGCAAGGGCCGCGACCAGGAGTATCTGGTGCTGATGGCCGGCCAGCTGGACGACAAGATCGCCGCCGAGTTGGAGTCCAAGGGCGTGGCAGACGCCAAGGTCATCGCCCGCCACGGCTCCGAGGCCGTTATGCGCAAGTCCTATCGCATGCTGGCCCAGCGCGGCTATAAGAACCTGTCCATTATGTCCGCCGCTGTCCGCGGCCCCTGGCACATCCAGAACTCCATGGCTCCTGTGGACGGCGCGCCCTTCCTGATCACCACCGTCACCGGCAAGGTGGAAGAATTCGACGCCAACCCCACTCCGCTGGCTTCCATCATTGACCAGCCCACCGAGGAGAAGTACATGGAGGTCCTGAAGCAGAGCAAGGTGTTCAACCAGGCTTACTCCGATCCCGAGGAGGGTCTGCTGACCTGGGAGGACCTGTTCTCCTATCCCCCGTTCGTGGGCTTCTTCAACAACTTCACCGCCGCCTATCAGGAGATCGAGGACGATTTCAAGGCGTAAAAGGAGGAACGCGCTACTATGGCTTCATTGATTCGTATGCCTCAGAAGGGCCTGTCCGAGGACAGCGCCATACTGAGCAAATGGTATGTCAAGGAAGGCGATACCGTGAAAAAGGGCGACTTTGTGTTCGCCATCGAGACCGGCAAGGCCACCTTCGACGTGGAGAGCGAGGAGGACGGCACCGTCCTCAAGTGCATCGGTGAGGAGGGGGACGAGGTCCCCGTGAAGGCGCTGGTGTGCGTGGTGGGTCAGCCCGGCGAGAGCTTCCAGACGGACGATGCCCCCGCCGCTGCCGCCCCTGCGGCGGCTCCCGCTCCTGCTGCGGCTCCTGCGGCTCCTGCGGCTCCTGCCGCCGAGACTGCGCCCTCCGGCAACGTGCTGTTCGTCCGCATGCCCCAGAAGGGCCTGTCCGAGGACAGCGCCATCCTGAGCAAGTGGTATGTCAAGGAGGGCGACACCGTCAAGACCGGCGACTATCTGTTTGCCATCGAGACCGGCAAGGCCACCTTCGACGTGGAGAGCGAGCAGGACGGCACCGTCCTCAAGTGCATCGGCGAGGAGGGCGACGAGATCGCCGTCAAGGAGATCGTCTGCGTGGTGGGCAAGCCCGGCGAGCCCTTCTCCCTGGGCGGCAAGGCCGCTCCCGCTGCTGAGGCTGCCCCTGCGGCTGCTGCCGCTCCTGCGGCCGCCTCTGCCGCGGCTGCCGCGGCTCCCACCATGGTCAACCATGGCGAAGCCATCCGCATTTCTCCCCGGGCCCGCAGAATGGCCGAGGAAAAGGGCATCGACATCCGTTACGCCAAGGGCACCGGCCCCAATGGCCGCATCATCGAGCGGGACATCGCCGCTATGGCGCTGACCGGGCCCTTCATCACCGACGCCGCCCGTCCCTATGCCACCGGCAGCGAGGCCGGTACCGGTCTCAGCGGCGCCGTTACCACCGCCGATCTGGGCACCAAGGCCGCCGCTCCCGCAGCGGAGACTGCCGCGGCTCCTGCCGCTGCCGCCGCTCCTGCCGCCGAGGCGGAGTTTGAGACCGTCAAGAACACCCACCTGCGCAAGCTCATCGCCCGGAACATGCACGACTCCCTGTCCAACATGGCCCAGCTGACCCACAACAGCTTCGCGGACGTCACCGCCATGCAGAAGCTGCGGGCCCGCATCAAGGCCGAAGGCGAAAAGGCCGGTCTGCCCGGCATCAGCCTCAACGACATGGTGATCTTCGCCGTGTCCCGGACCATCCTGGATTTCCCCGCCCTGAACGCCCACTACAGCGACAATGAGATGAAGCTGTTCAAGCACGCCAATATCGGCGTGGCCGTGGATACCGACCGGGGCCTGCTGGTGCCCACCATCATGCACGCTGACGAGATGAGCCTGGCCGAGATCAGTCTGAAGATGAAGGAGCTGGCCGCCGAGTGCCGCAGCGGCTCCATCTCTCCCGATAAGCTCACCGGCGCTTCCTTCACCGTGTCCAACCTGGGCGCCTTCGGCGTGACCACCTTCACCCCCATCATCAATCCTCCTCAGACGGGTATCCTGGGCGTGTGCAACATCGAGACCCGTATCCGGATGAAGAATGGTCAGCCTGAGTTCTATCCCACCATGAACCTGTCCCTGACCTATGACCACCGCGCTTTGGACGGCGCTCCCGCTTCCCGCTTCCTGCAGGCCCTGGCCAACAACATTGCCAACTTCGACCTGCTGCTGGCGAAATAAGGACGCGGCACACGCTGCCAGATTTGATTTGGAGGAAATATCACCATGAGCTATGACGTTATTGTCCTGGGCGGCGGCCCCGGCGGCTATGTGGCCGCAGAGCGCGCCGGTCAGGCCGGTCTGAAGACCCTGCTGATCGAGCAGCGCGCCCTGGGCGGCACCTGCCTCAACGAGGGCTGCATCCCCAGCAAGGTCCTGCTGAATTCCGCAAAGATCTATCACTATACCACCGAGTACGGCCGCAAGTTCGGCGTGGTGTGCCAGGGGTCCCATGTGGACCAGCCTGCCGTGGTGGCCCGCAAGGAAAAGGTCATCCACACCCTGGTCTCCGGCGTGGGCGCGGCCATGAAGGCCAGCCACGTGGAGGTGGTCAATGCCTCCGGCATGATCCGCGGCCGCGACGACGAGGGCATCCAGGTGGAGGCCGACGGTAAGGTCTACACCGGCAAGAACCTTATCATTGCCACCGGCTCCCGGGCCTTTGTCCCCCCCATCCCCGGGGTGAAGGAGGGCCTGGCCTCCGGCTTCGTGATGACCAACCGCGAGGCTCTGGCACTGAAGGAGCTGCCCCGGCGCCTGGCCGTCATCGGCGGCGGCGTTATCGGCCTGGAGCTGGCTGCCTACTACGGCGTGGTGGGCTGCGAGACCACCGTCATCGAGATGATGCCCAAGATCGCCGGGCCCATCGACGACGAGATCTCCGCCCTGCTGCAGAAGGGCTATGAGAAGGACGGCATGAAGTTCTGCCTGAAGTCCAAGGTAGTCCGCATCGACGCCGACGGCGTCGTGTACGAGAAGGACGGCAGGGAGGAGAAGGTCCTGTGCGACAAGGTGCTGCTGGCCATCGGCCGCAAGCCCGTGGCGGACACCTGCGGCGTGGAGAACCTGAACCTGGTGGTAGAGCGCGGCGCCATCAAGGTGGACGAGTGCTGCCGCACCAACGCCGTCAACGTCTACGCCGTGGGTGACTGCAACGGCACCTCCATGCTGGCCCATTCCGCCTACCGCATGGGTGAGGTGGCTGTGAACACCATCCTGGGCAAGAAGGACCGGATGCGCTACAAGGCCATCCCCAGCGTGCTGTACACCAACCCCGAGGTGGCCTGCGTGGGCATGACCGAGGAGCAGGCCAAGGCCGCCGGCATCGACGCCGTTACCGTGAAGCTGCCCATGGCCTATGCCGGCCGCTATGTGGCCGAGAACGAGGGTCCTGTGGGCATCGCCAAGTTCGTGTTCGACAAGAAATACCGCACCCTGGTGGGCGCGCACGTCATGAGCAATTATTCCTCCGAGTTCATCCTGGCCTGTGCCGTGATGATCGAGAAGGAGATGACCGTGGACGCCATCCGGGAGATCGTGTATCCCCACCCCTCCGTCAGCGAGATCATCCGCGAGGCGGCCTTCGCCGTGAAGCTCTGATTTCACCCGTTCCAACCGATATACTTTTATTTAGAAATATAGGAGTGTTGCACCATGTCCAAAGCACAATTCTATGATCCCAAACAGCTGCGTGCCCCCGGCGAGATCCACTTCCAGGATATCGACGTCTGCAAGTATCAGAAGACCGTGGCCGACGAGCTGAAGGGTGACAGCTTCACCAAGGAAGATATGCTGCGTATCTATCGCGATATGGAGTATATCCGCGAGTTTGAGTCCATGCTGAAGTCCGTCCGCCTGACCAAGGCCTACAACGGCGTGGAGTATACCTACACCGGCCCCGCCCACCTGTACACCGGCGAGGAGTCTGCGGCCGTGGGCCAGAGCTATCTGCTGGACAGCAATGACTTTATCTTCGGCACCCACCGCAGCCACGGCGAGGTGCTGGCCAAGGGCCTGTCCGCCATCACCAAGATGTCCGACGAGGAGCTGCTCCACATCATGGAGACCACCTTCGACGGCAAGCCCTATGAGGTGGTGAAGAAGCACCTGCCCGAAAAGAGCGTCAAGGAGCAGGCCATCGTCTTCTTCCTGTACGGCCTGACCTGCGAGCTGTTCGGCCGCGAGAACGGCTTTGCCCGGGGTCTGGGCAACTCCATGCACCTGTTCTTCCTGCCCTTCGGCATTTATCCCAACAACGCCATCGTGGGCGGCTCCCCCTGCATCGCCGCCGGCGCTGCTCTGTATAAGAAGAATATGAAGGCGCCCGGCGTGGTCATCGCCAACGGCGGTGACGGCTCCTTGGGCTGCGGCCCCGTGTGGGAGGCGCTGAACTTCTCCGCCATGGATCAGCTGAAGACCCTGTGGCCCGACGAGTACAAGGGCGGCCTGCCTGTGATCTTCAACTTCATGGACAACGGCTACGGCATGGGCGGCCGCACCAACGGCGAGACCATGGCCTATGGTCAGCTGGCCCGGGTGGGCGCCGGCATCACCGAGAACCAGATGAATGCCGAACGCGTGGACGGCGTGAACCCCCTGGCCGTTATCGACGCCTATCGCCGCAAGCTGCAGCTTATCAAGGAGAACAAGGGCCCCGTGCTGCTGGACGTGCTGACCTATCGTCTGGGCGGCCACTCCACCTCCGACCAGAACGCCTATCGTTCCAAGGAGGAGATCGAGTCCTGGGAGCAGAACGACTGCATCCTGCTGTTCCGCAAGCAGCTCATTGAGGCCGGTGCGGCCACCGATGCCGACATCGACAAGATCAACGAGGACATCAAGACTCGCATCACCGAGGTCATGAAGCTGTCCAAGGATCTGGAGATCTCCCCCCGTCTGGACTTTATCAAGGATCCTGATGCCATCTCCCGCTTCACCTTCAACAACGGTCACCAGGTCAGCATGGCCCAGGGCACTCCCTTCGTGCTGACGCCCAAGTCCGAGAACCCCCGGGTCCAGAAGATCGCCAAGAAGGAGCGCGCCGCCGTTGTGGACGGCAAGCCCGTGTCCAAGCTGAAGCAGTACACCATCCGCGATGCCATCTTCGAGGCCATTATCGACAAGTATTACGAGGATCCCACCCTGGTCTCCTACGGTGAGGATGTCCGCGAATGGGGCGGCGCCTTCGGTGTGTATCAGGGCCTCAGCGATTCCATCCCCTTCAACCGTCTGTTCAACTCCCCCATCTCCGAGTCCTGCATCGTGGCCAGCGCCGTTGGTTACGGCATGTGCGGCGGCCGCAGCGTCACCGAGCTGATGTACTGCGACTTCATGGGCCGCGCCGGCGACGAGATCTTCAACCAGATGGCCAAGTGGCAGGCTATGTCCGCCGGCCAGCTGAAGCTGCCTATGGTCCTGCGGGTTTCCGTGGGCCGCAAGTACGGCGCTCAGCATTCTCAGGACTGGACCGCTCTGCCCGCCCATGTGCCCGGCCTGAAGGTTGTGTACCCCATCACCCCCTATGACGCCAAGGGCATGATGACCACCGCCCTGAACGGCACCGACCCCGTGATCTTCATGGAGAGCCAGCCCATGTACGACAAGGGCGAGGAGTTCCACCTGGAGGGCGTGCCCACCGAGTCCTATGAGATCCCCTTCGGCGAGCCCGACATCAAGCGCCAGGGCAAGGATATCACCATCCTGACCATCGGCCCCACCCTGTACAAGGCCCTGAAGGCTGCCGACATTCTGAAGGAGCAGTTCGGCCTGGAGGCTGAGGTCATCGACGCCCGCAGCGTGGTGCCCTTCAACTATGAGAAGGTCCTGGCCTCCGTGAAAAAGACCGGCAGGATCATCCTGGCCTCCGACGCCTGCGTCCGCGGCAGCATCATCAACGACATGGCCACCCATATCAACGAGCTGGCCTTCGACGATCTGGACGCTCCCGCCGTGGTGCTGGGCGCCCGCAACTGGATCACTCCCTGCCCCGAAATGGAGGAGCAGTTCTTCCCCAATGAGCACTGGTTCATCGACGCCATCCATGAGAAGCTGATGCCTCTGCCCGGCTACACGCCCAAGAGCAACTTCACCCGCGAGGAGGAGCTGCGCATCGAGCGCCTGGGCCTGTAAAGGACCCGGTTTTTCCCGGCAAAATAGGCGATACCCGTTTATCATTGCACTTATATAAAAATTTTTATGGAGGTACATTACAATGGAAGCTGCCAAGTATGTAAGCGAACTGGTTGAGAAGGCACGCGTTGCCCAGGCCGTTATCGAGAACTACACCCAGGAGCAGGTGGATGCCCTGTGCAAGGCCATGGCCAAGGCCATCTTTGACAACGCCGAGCCTCTGGCCCGCATGGCCGTGGACGAGACCGGCATGGGCGTTTATGAGGACAAGGTCAATAAGAACAAGGGCAAGGCCCGCGTGATCTGGAGCGACATGAAGGGCGGCAAGAGCGTTGGTATCATCCGCCAGCTGCCTGAGCTGGGCCTGACCGAGGTGGCCAAGCCCATGGGCGTTGTGGGCGCCATCACCCCCACCACCAACCCCATCGTCACCCCCATGTGCAACGCCATGTTCGCCCTGAAGGGCCGCAATGCCATCATCGTTGGGCCTCACCCCCGGTCCAAGAAGTGCTCCACCCGGGCCTGCGAGCTGATGCAGGAGGCCATCGTGAAGCTGGGTGCTCCCGCTGATCTGCTGCAGTGCGTGGCCGAGCCCACCATCGAGATCTCCGGCGAGATCATGAAGCAGTGCGACGTGTGCATCTCCACCGGCGGCGCCGGCATGGTCAAGGCCGCGTATGCCTCCGGCAAGCCCGCCTACGGCGTGGGCGGCGGCAACGTCCAGTGCATCATCGACGACGACGTGGACCTGGAGAAGGTCGTTCCCATGATCGTTGCCGGACGCAAGTTCGATAACGGCATCATCTGCTCCGGCGAGCAGACCGCCATCACCCCCGCCGCCATGTATGACGACATGGTCAAGACCTTCCAGAAGAACGGCGCTTACTATGTGGAGAAGCCCGAGGAGATCGACGCCGTCCGCAACGTGATCTTCCCCGGCGGCAAGATGAACAAGGACGCCGTGGGCCAGAGCGCGCAGCACATCGCCAAGATGGCCGGTCTGACCGTTCCCGCCGACACCGTGGTCCTGCTGGTGAAGGTGGAGAAGGCCGGCGCCGGTGAGCCCTTCTCCAAGGAGAAGATGTGCCCCTGCATCGCTGCCTACCGCTACAACACCTGGGAAGAGGCCGTGGCCATCGCCAACGCCAACCTGAACGTGGAGGGCAAGGGCCACAGCGTCTGCATCCACTCCTATAACGACGCCCACATTGATTACGCTGCCGAGACCCTGCCGGTATCCCGGTTCCTGATCAACCAGATCTGCTCCACCAACAACGGCGGCAGCTTCTTCAACAGCCTGTCCGCCACCACCACTCTGGGCTGCGGCAGCTGGGGCAACAACTCCATCAGCGAGAACCTGAGCTGGCGCCACCTGTTCAACGTCAGCCGTGTGGCCAAGGTTCGTCCCGGCTCCACCATGCCCACGGACGAAGAGATCTGGGGCTGAACAACAGGAGAGGCTCTGGATGGAACTTGAAGTTGGTTTCGGTAACGGCGTACAGCGCTTTACCGTCCCTGAACGGAATCTTCAGGGTGTTCTGACTCCCAACCCAGTCCCCCATGCGCTTACCGGGGAGCGAGAGGTCCGCAGGGCCCTCTCCTCCCCCATTGGCGCTCCTCTGCTGCGGGAGGTCATCCACCCCGGCGAGAAGATCGCCATTATTACCAGCGATATCACCCGGCCCATGCCCACCTATACCGTCATGCCTGCCCTGCTGGACGAGCTGTATGCCGGCGGGGCCAGGCCGGAGGATATCACCCTGGTTTTCGCACTGGGCAGCCACCGCGCCCAGACCCCGGAGGAAATGCGCCATCTGGCCGGTGAACAGGCCTGGGCACAGATCCGCTGCGTGGACAGCGACCCCGCGGATGTGGTGCATCTGGGCGTCACCTCTGCCGGTACGCCGGTGGACATCACCCGTGTGGTGGCCGAGGCGGACCGGCGCATTTGCCTGGGCAACATCGAATATCACTACTTTGCCGGATATTCCGGCGGCGCCAAGGCCATTATGCCCGGCGTCTCCACTCCCAGCGCGATCCAGTCCAATCACTCCATGATGGTTCGGGAGAGCGCCTGCGCCGGAAATCTGGAGGGCAACCCCCTGCGCCGGGACATTGAGGAGGCCGCCGCCATGTGCGGGGTGGATTATATCCTCAACGTGGTGCTGGATGAGCACAAGCAGATCGTCTGCGCCGTGGCCGGTGATGTGACCCTGGCCCACCGGGAGGGCTGCCGCTATCTGGACAGGCTCTACCGCAAGGACATCGACCACCGTGCGGATATCGTCATCGTGTCCCAGGGCGGCGCGCCCAAGGACCTGAACCTTTACCAGACCCAGAAGGCCCTGGACAACGCCAAGCATGCCGTCGCCAAGGGCGGCGTGGTGATCCTGGTGGGCTCCTGCCGGGAGGGTCTGGGCGGCACGACCTTCCAGGAGTGGATGACCACCATGCCCTCTCCCGAGAGCATGGTGGAGCGCATCGGCCGGGACTTTCAGCTGGGCGGCCACAAGGCCGCCGCCATTGCCATGGTCCTGCAGAATGCGGAGATCTGCCTGGTCAGCGAAATGGAGCCCGATTTCGTCCGGTCCATTTTCCTCACTCCCTATTCCGATGTGCAGAGTGCTCTGGACTACGCCTTCCAAAAGCTGGGCCCCGACGCCTCCGTGCTGGTAATGCCCTACGGCGGGTCCACTCTGCCCCATGCCATGGACGAACAATAAGAAAGGAATTACACTATGGATTACGCAAAGGAATCCCTGAGACTCCACGGCGAGTGGAAGGGTAAGATCGAGGTGGTGGCCACCGTGCCCGTCAAGACCAAGGACGACCTGTCCCTGGCCTATACCCCCGGCGTGGCCCAGCCCTGCCTGGAGATCCAGAAGGACATCGAAAAGAGCTATGAGCTGACCCGCCGCCACAATCTGTGCGCCGTCATCACCGACGGCAGCGCCGTTCTGGGCCTGGGCGACATCGGCCCCGAGGCCGGTATGCCCGTGATGGAGGGCAAGTGCGTGCTGTTCAAGTCCTTTGGCGGCGTGGATGCCTTCCCTCTCTGCGTCAAGACCAAGGACGTGGACGAGTTTGTGGAGACTGTGTACAACATCTCCGGCTCCTTCGGCGGCATCAATCTGGAGGATATTGCTGCTCCCCGCTGCTTCGAGATCGAGCGCAAGCTGAAGGAAAAGTGCGACATTCCTATTTTCCACGATGACCAGCACGGCACCGCCGTCATCACCCTGGCGGGTCTGACCAACGCCCTGAAGGTGGTGGGCAAGAAGAAGGAGGACGTGAAGATCGTTACCTCCGGCGCCGGCGCTGCCGCCATTGCCATTACCAAGCTGCTGCTGTCCGCGGGCTTCAAGGATATCACCATGTGCGACCGCAAGGGCGCCATCTATGCCGGCCGCCAGGGCCTGAACTGGATCAAGGAGGAGATGGCGCAGGTCACGAACCTGGGCCGCAAGGACGGTTCCCTGGCCGATATGCTGGTGGGCGCAGACGTGTTCATCGGCGTGTCCGCTCCCGGCACCGTCACCACCGAAATGGTCAGGACCATGAACAAGGACGCCATCATCTTTGCCTGCGCCAACCCCACGCCGGAGATATTCCCCGACGACGCCAAGGCGGGCGGGGCCAGGGTGGTTTCCACCGGCCGCAGCGACTATCCCAACCAGATCAACAACGTTCTGGCCTTCCCCGGCATCTTCCGGGGTGCGTTCGACGTCCGCGCCAGCGACATCAACGAGGAGATGAAGATGGCCGCCGCCGAGGCCCTGGCGGGCCTGGTGGGCGACGAGCTGTCCGAGGACTATATCATCCCCGCTGCCTTTGACCCCCGGGTGGGTCCCGCCGTGGCCAAGGCCGTGGCCGAGGCTGCCCGCAAGTCCGGCGTGGCCCGCATCTGAATCAAGCAAATCTGACTGGCGCACCTGCGCAAAAAAAGGAGTACACACTATGGAGCATAAAGGTCTGCTGTCCGGCATGAAGGTGCTGGATCTGTCCCGCGTGCTTGCCGCCCCGTACTGCGGCATGATGCTGGCGGATCTGGGCGCCGAGGTCATCAAGATCGAGCGTCCCGGCAAGGGTGATGACGCCCGCAGCAACTTCCCCATTGTCAACGGCGAAAGCGCCTATTATATGAACCTCAACCGCAACAAGCGCGGCATCGTCCTGAACCTCAAGAGCCAGGCCGGTAAAGAGGTGTTCCGCAAGCTGGTGGCCCAGAGCGACGTGGTTCTGGAGAATTACCGTCCCGGCGTTATGGACCGCCTGGGCCTGGGCTATGAGGAGCTGCGCAAGATCAATCCTGCCATCATCTATGCCTCCGTCTCCGGCTTCGGCCACTACGGCCCCTACCATGAGCGGGCAGGCTATGACATCGTTGGTCAGGCCATCAGCGGCCTGATGAGCACCACCGGCTGGCCCGACAGCGCCCCCACCCGCACCGGCACCGCCATTGCCGATGTCATGGGCGGCATCAGCTGCTGCGTGGGCATCCTGGCGGCCTATATCAACCGCCTGAAGACCGGCGAGGGCGAGAAGGTGGACGTGGCCCTGGTGGACTCCATGGTTTCCTCTCTGGAGATCATCAACATCATCTATCTGGCCACCGGCAAGATCCCTCAGCGCATCGGCAACCGCTATGAGGCCCTGTATCCCTATGACTCTTTCCAGGCCAAGGACGGCATGCTGGTCATCGGCGCAGGCAACGACAAGCTGTATGGTCTGCTGTGCGACCTGATGGGCAAGCCCGAGCTGAAGACGGATCCCCGCTTCACCTCCAACAACGACCGCGTGCTGCACCATGCCGACCTCAAGCCCATTATCGAGGACTGGCTGAAGGATTGGACCATCGACGACGCGGTGCAGGCCATGCTGGACAAGGGGATTCCTGCCGCGCCCATCAACACCATCGACCGGGTGGTGAAGGATCCCCATATCGCCGGCGCCCGCGAGATGTTCGTGGAGGTGGACCACCCCAAGGCCGGCCGTATGAAGCTCACCGGCAACCAGATCAAGCTCACCAACCACAAGATCGACACCTTCACACCGGCCCCGCTGCTGGGCCAGCACAGCAAAGAGGTGTTTATGGAGAAGCTGGGCCTTACGGAAGAAGAGGCCGAGGCCCTCATTGCATCCGACGCCGTAAACGGCTGATGAACCCTCCATGCCCCCTGCCCGTGACCGCCCGGCGTATCATTGGCGGCACGGGACGCGGGGAAAATTGTTCATTTTGTTTGATCATATGTAACACATCCTGAGAGAAAAATGTTCTGAAATACCATTTTTTTCTCAGGATGTGTTATTATTTTCGCCTTATCACTATGTTTGTGGCCCGGAATGCGCATTTTTTAACATACGCAAGTGCACATTGAACAAATTAGACAAGTTTTTTTGTTCATTGCGCTGGTCTTTGGTAATTGCATCACATTTCCCTTGACATTTCCAGACATCCTTTATAAAATCTAAATATAGAAGATGTTAGGAAATGGACGCGAAGTCAAGCGGGACAGGGGAGTTCCGCAAAAATATTGTGTGATATTTTGATAGTTTTTCAGAAACGAACGCTGTCGAAATGTTCATATTACATTTTAGGAGGACGAAAATGAAAAACCAAATGAAGAGATTTGTCGCAATGCTTCTGGCGTCCCTGGCCATCCTGGCCCTGGCCGGCTGCAGCAACTCCGGTAACAGCGACGGTAACAAGACCGCGGATTATCCCAAGGAAAACATCACCGTGATCGTTCCCTACTCCGC
>OOBJ01000078.1_pt1 | contig 88410 bp, 71 predicted proteins | sample 1671331 | NCBI WGS metagenome assembly OOBJ01 (sample SAMN06348145, study PRJEB24527) | human gut metagenome | biome: human gut; feature: ankylosing spondylitis patient; material: feces | host: Homo sapiens | place: China | collected 2015-10 | reverse complement strand
TAACAACAAACCGATTGGAAGGATTAAGTATGCACTAAATTAATTCCGCCAACGGATATACGTATATTTGCAATAAGTAGGTGTTCAAAATTAATTGCCATCAAATTATGCACTATTTCGGAGATGCATGCCAAAGTCCCAAAATAGACCGTAGCGGGCTATGTGACTGATGAGACTTTGGTATGCGGCCCTAAAGAGCACACAAGATGGTGGCAAAGATATAGAGGACATCTGCAAGGCCAATTGTATCGATTAATTTCAAACAGCTACTTATATCATTAAATTCCGATTAATATGAACAAATTGCACTCCATAATGGCCATGTTAGTTACTATATTGTTTAGCATGCCTTCTTTTGCCTAAAAAAAAACTCAACCCTGAAAGAGTCAGAAACCAAGAAGTCATTTACAACGCATCTGAGAAGACTGTAACAATTACAGCCGAAGCCCCAACTCAAACAGAGTATGATTGGGACACGTATGTGCAGTATGACCTGACACATATTTCATACATCACAATCAAGAGGCATTTTCCTGGTGAAGAATGGCCGGATGAAGAACTGGGCCGAATAAACTCACCGAAGCCGGGGGCAGTAATTGCATTCGTTGACAACAACATTGAAGTCGACAGGCAATATGAATACTCTATCACTGTGTTCGTGGACGATTTACACAGTCAGCAATCATATCTCCAAGTATATACAGGATTGACACCTAAAAGCCTAACGTCGTTTACAGCAAGCGTACCCAACCACAAATCAAATTTTGTTGACTTCACATTCACAGCCCCAGAGAGTGCAGAGACAGGGGAATCTCTTGATGGCAATCAACTGAGCATACACCTATATAAATATGAAGGTATGTTTGAGTACTCAGATGTACATACCATAGAAAATGTCACTCCGGGCCAAACTTATTCTTGGCGACTGGAGGGATTGGACTTCGACAAGGCTTATTCTTTCCGAGCCGTGCCATTTGTTGGAAAAGAAGGAAAAGGAGATTTCTCAGAAGCCAATGTGTACATAGGTCTTGACTATCTGGGGAGTCCACAAAATTTGCAATGCCGCAGACAAGGCGATGGTGCAATAGTAACATGGGAGGCTCCTGCTTTGGGAGGCCGCGGAGGAAACTATGACCCCAATAACACAACATACACACTGTCGCGCATATATTCAGACGATACAGAAGAAGTTGTTGGTCAAGGCATAAAAGAATTGGAGTATATTGACACTCCTGAATTTGACGAGGAACATTCCATCAGATACAAATTGATTGCTGAAAACAGTGCAGGACAATCGCTCAATGCAGCCAAATCAGAAACTATAAGTATTGGTAAACCATCAGGCATACCGTTTTACGAAACATTTGCTAAAGGAAATCTGCAACATAAAGGATGGAGAACAGAGACTACACAGAGCGAGGAAGCATACACTTATGAAGCCTGGGATTTCCTGAGCCAAACGTCAATTTACTATTTCCCTAATGACGATTACATTTCAGTATTTCCTAAAACGGAAGACGAAGGCATGGCATGCTGCAAGTTTTACGGATACTCAACAGACGGACAGACAGAGAGTTTGGTGTCGCCGCACATTAATGTCAATAGCCTCAATAACATAACAATAAAATTCTGGCTATATTTCATACCTGATGACGGCTTGAAAAACGAATTGCAAGCTTATGTAAATCGCGATGACGGAGAATGGGAACAGGTATTCACCTCTATGAGTCTCGAAGGAGAAGAACCAGAATGGCGCGAAATTTCTTTGGACATAGATGTAAATGGAGCACAAAGGGCACAAATGAAACTTAGTGCCATCGCTCACGAAGGCTCACCAATTAGCGTAATTTTAGACGACATCTCTATTGAGAAATCAAACATCAGTGCAATTAGCCGACATGGTATGCAAAATGGAAACGATGGCACGACAGAGTATTATTCAATAAACGGACAGCGCATAGATAAACCGTCAAACGGATTGTACATAAAACGTAAAGGTGGACTATTCACAAAGGAAATCCTGAAATAGCCATTGTCTACCATACAATAAACGCTCTGTCACTTATAGCGCGAATGATAAAACGTGGCAAAAAAAAACAACTGTTGGTTTATGAGATATATTATATTCTTGCTATTTCCTATGATGGTTTTCGTCAGTTGTGCGAATAAATATAACTATACCTACGAAGTTTTCTCAACTCAACTACAATGCAATGATAGTATCATAACTATTTCTATGCAGTGGATTGAGAATAGACGAACTCCAATGACTGGTGAAATAGTGGTAGAGGTTAGTAATACCGTAGGTCTTATAAGTATAGGAAAATATGTATTTTTTCAGGAAGGCGATCAAATTATATTGAGTAGCGAATCTGAAGATAATATCTGTATGCTTAACTTAACACCGTATTCAAAGGACTCCATAAAAATTAGTAATAATATTGCACCAATATTCCATGTAAAGTCTGATAGCATCGTGCTTTATAAAATGGAACCATAATATTTGATGGTGCGAAATAATCAATGAGCATAGGGGGGCATCCAAAATATGATGCGCTCCCTTTTGTTTGTATCAATTCCACGCCAAACTTGCGCTTCATCAGCTCCACCAACTCGGCATTATAGTCCACGTAGCTTTGGAACTTTGCAATAATAATAGCCCGAAGCCTACGGATGTCCTGCGATGCTCCTTTTCTATCTTCCTAAAGCGAGTGGTTATCTCTTCCTATGATAACGTGAGTTCGATGAATTTAGAAGAGTGATAATAGGGTGTCTTTTCTTCTTTTCACTTGTATGCATGGTTTCTTGGGAAATAAGCAGTAAGCAGCCAACCCTGCTGGTAAGTTGACGACGAAATTGTCAAATGAACGATGTCTTGAATGCAATATTAGCAATTGACTATTTCCAACTCTATTATTTACATGGACTTCAAATCAAGTTACTTCGTTTACCTTGATTGTTACATATAAAATGAAATGTATAGATGCGTTCAATAAGTGCGTACGCACACAAATAAAGAAGATTGCCACATTTAAAATAAAAGGAGTACCGTTCGCCTTCGACGGCATAACGATACTCCTTCTTGGTTAAGCGCTACAGATTCAAATAGGACTTGAGCGTCGCAATATACTCTTCCATTGCCAACTTCCCTTGCTCAGTGAGGCGACAGGTTGTACGCGTCTTTTTTCCCACAAATCCTTTTGTTATCTGAATATATCCGGCATTGCTTAATTTATCCAACTGCACACTGATATTGCCAGCTGTGGCATTGGTCTGCTCTTTCAAGTAGCTGAAATCCGCTTCCTCTACCGAGACCAGCAATGTCATTATAGCCAACCTTAGTTGGGAATGAATAATCGGATTCAGTTCCTTCAGCATGACGTTAACATTTTACGATTAAGCGAATGATCAGGTATTATCATCATCACTAAAAATGATACACCAAACAACAAGTTCCACCAATCAGACAGCTCCTTGCCGGTAACCATAGATGCCAGCATAAATATAGAAATGGCAAAGGCTACCAATGGAGAATATACCATCAGCTTAAAATCTGAAATGATTCCGGTAATGGCTACACCAATGCCTGCATACAACAATGACAAAGGCAACATGAGTCCAAAATTGCATTTCCCTGCCAGATATCCAAACAAGGCCAGGCCAATCACTGTTAGGAAAAAGAGTTGTCCAAAAATGCGCCAAGTGCTGTTAATAGCTTTGTCCATGTGGGTGATGACACTAACATCTATTTTCTTCCGAAATGCAATCCAGAATGAGGGAGTAAACATGAGAAACCAAAGAGCAGCCCATACGGAATTACCGGTTGTATGTACAAGAAAATACACAACAACTGACAATATGACTGCAGGATAACCATAGCATAGCAAGATATTACCGTTACCAACTTTCATGTTTCGCTTGCTCTGCTGAATCATTTGAGTAATCAGTTCTAAACTGTCTTGCTCGGTAAATTCTTTTTCCTTCATTTCATTAATGATTTATAGGTTGATTATTATTGGCATGTTTTTTACGCACATCAACTAACTTAATCTCGAATGTTTGGTCATCTTCGGTTATCTGCACATTCTGTACAGCACAAAACTCGATTGGCAACTTGTCATCGGACATGTCCATTTTGAAGTTGCCGTTTGCATCATGGAAAACATAGATGGCCTGCTTTCCAAGAGGAAACTCATTCAGACAAATTGTAACAACACTATCGGAAGCCTCCGCCATACCGTAATGCTTGCCATTGGCTGTTGCAAGTAGCACATTTCCTTGCTTATTCGGAATATTCGAAATTCTAAAGGAAACAGACTTGGCTGTTTGAGCAAATAGTGGTCGCACTCCCACTATTGTGAACATCATGACCACGATGGATAATAACTTTTTCATACACTTTAATTTTAACTGATTTATACTACAACCTGTCGACAGACGAAAGAAATGGAAACATTATCCATATCAATTCTTGCACAAACATAAATAGATTTATTTTATAAACCAACTTATATGATGAGTTATTTGACGTAATATTGAATTAGGCGTGATTTCGATGAATTAATCTCCCAAATGAGCGCGACAATCATTATCTCAATATAGAAAAAGCCCTTTTCATATCTATAGCTTGGAATATATGCGCCCGGTTTTCGCGTCGCTCAGCTTCAACGTCGAGGGAGGGGAGTTCGTCTATGCCAAGAAGGACAAGGTCAACCCGTCGCAGCAAATAGACATCGTGCAGAAGCTCTCTTCCATGGGGCTGCCCATCGACGACGACTATCTCTACGATACGTTCTGTGTCAAGAAGCCCGACAACTACGAACAGCTCAAGGCTGAGAAACAGGCAGAGAAGGAAGCCATGCGCAAGGCCTTGGCTTCTCTGCCATCCCAAGACTCACAGCCTTCCCGGAATGCCAGCCAAAAATCATTCAAGCAGCGTTTGAACGGTTTTTTCGGCATCGCCCCGGAGCATCCCGGGGCTTGACAGTCCAGGACATTGACGGCCTGTATTATGGCGAGGGGCACTGCTCCTGCAGCCATCCCCACTTCCCCTCCCCGCAGGGGAGGTCGGCAGGGGCTTCCTTTTCTTTCTCCGCCGATGTGCTGGCCGCGTTCATGCGCAAGGTATATCGGGGATTAGATGCGGCCGCCGGGGTCGAGCCGGCCATGTGGCGCGAGGTCTTGCGCATCGTCAACTCCGCCACGGTGGAGGGGCTTGCCGAAGCCGGGACGCCGCCTACCCACGAAACAGGCTTCTATGCCGCGCTGAGGCATTCCAACGAGGTTTTCGCCGCGTTCAAGGTGCACAACATGGGGCGGCTCATGGCATCCAGGCTCATCGACGCGGACGGCAAGCTCAAGTCGTTCGGCAAATGGGCGGAGGAAGTGGCCCCCATCACGTCGCACCATGTCGGGGCATGGCTGCGCACGGAGTACGACACGGCGCTCATACGGGCACATAACGCCACCGACTGGCGAAGGTTCGAACGCGACAAGGACGTGATGCCAAACCTGAGATGGATGCCTACCACGTCGCCAACGCCCGAAAGCTTGCACCGCGCCTTTTGGGAACGCCGCCTCACGCTGCCTGTCGACGACCCGTTTTGGAACGAACATCATCCGGGCGACCGCTGGAACTGCAAGTGCTCGCTTGAACAGACCGACAAACCGGCAACGCCGGAACTCAAGGCGGAATTCGACGGGCTCAGGCCGCAGCGCGGACTGGAAAACAACACCGGGCGCGACGGACGCACCTTCAGCGACAATCACCCGTATTTCCCTGAATCGTGCGCCAAGTGCGGCTTCTACCGTAAGGCCAACATCAAGAACCGCATCCTCGGAGGATTCACCAACCGCCAAAAGGACTGCTACAACTGCCCGTACATCGACGGCTGCATCGACAGGGAGAAAGGCATCGAGGTTGCAAAGCAAGAGGTTCAAAAGGAAAGAAAGTCTTTGCTCAACATACTGCCCATAAAAAAAGACAGTCATGATATTTTGGAAAATATACAAACCAAAGAATTGCTAAGGAGCAAAAAAGCATTGATAAGGCTTATAAACCATTGCCTGTCACTTGACGAACTTGATGCTGCAAGGTTTGTATGGCTCAATCCAGACAAGCTGCATTTCGTCAGAAACAGCCCAATGGGAGAAGGCAAGGACATGGATGACCCAATGGTGCAAAAGAACATCGCTAAAAAGCTGGAACGTGGCATAAAATGCTATAACCTGTATACCATTACATACAACAAAAGGAAATGGAATGTGAAACTCGAAGTGCACAAGGACGGTTTTGAACAGCCATATTTCTTGCGCGAGCAATAAAATAGCCTCCAATCAGTGCGGCCATCACAACGACCGTTGCACCAAAAGAAGGCTCTGCAAATATAACGCTTTTTTACTAAATGGCAAAAGAAACGACAAAAAATACATCAATGGACGCAAAAGAAAAACAAATGCGCATCGAGCGCGTAAAGACCGACATTGAAAAGGAGGTGCGCGACCGGCTGCCGCGTAAGGTCGGCATAACGGCCGTAAACCATTTCCGGCAGAACTTCCGCGATGCCGGGTGGCGAGACAACGGACTGCATCCCTGGAAAAAGACGCGATGGCAGCAGGGCGGCGGCCCTGACGCAAAATACACGCCGCTGACTTCACGGCGCGACCACCTCATGTGCTCCCTCCAGTACGAGCAGACTGCACCGGGGGAGGTCACCGTCACAGACCCCGTGCCATACGCGGCCAGTAGAAAAGAGATTTTTAGGAATAAATAGTCATAAATAACTATTGCTGGTTTTACACCTAAATACTTATCTGTTTCTACTTATGATTACAACAGATGTAACCTTCCTGGTCATATGCTTTTCTTTCTTTATGAATTAATTCTATTAACCTTTGCAATTCAAGTATATCTGATTTGATATCATTAAAATGTTCACACTGTTCATCATATCTTTTACGAGAACCTGACTTCAAACGGGATTCAATATCATCCGGTATTAAATAGGAAGAACGCTCTTTGCCTAAATATTGCCGAAACTCAAAGAGATATATGCTGATTCCAGCCAGATCAAAGTCGCCGAAGTGAAGATAATGGTTGGAAATAGTGCACAGCCATCTTCTAAGGTCGGTCGACTGAGGATACCGGGATACAAACAGAACTTTATCTGAAAGTCCATGAGCATGAAGATACTCCTCAAAGAATCTGCGCTGCCTACGGATCATCCTGAAATTTTCCATATTCTCGACACCAATTACTACGACATCTTCTGGAATTGTAAATTTCTTCCAATCTGAGACAAAGAGGAAGCTTCCTTCTTGCGGATTTACCGGGAATGGTTCTCCACCAAGGAAACACTCGACACGTTCATAACTGTTTACAGGAAACCCAGGGCAGGAACGAATCATAACAAGTTTGGAGTTTCCTGTTTCCGTTGCCATTAAAGCACGGGAATCGTAAGCATTTGCTTCAAAAAGACGAAAACGCTCATCCTTATCTACAAGAAATCTTTTCATTGCCTCAGTATCACGGGCACGATACGTTTTTCTTGAGCCACGTGATATTACCAACAACAAACCTTCTGCCAGCAATTCGTCAAGCAACTTACTGTTCAGCCTCGACCCGGCAACTTGTTCACCGGCTAGCAATGCCTGTATAGACGCACTTATCGCCATATTATCCGATTAATTTATTCGTTTCAACAATTTCTCTACTCTTGTCCTTACTCCATGCTTACTTAACAGGTATGTATAGCGGTAGTCGTATGGATTATACGATGTAGGTGAACTGTTGATAAGATAGATATTGCGTGAATTGGCAAACTGCAGAATGCCTTTTATATTGTTAGGATGCAAGCGACCTATCTCATCCATCATGCAGTGTACGATGAAATCTCCACTTTTCTTCACTGCCTTTTTCTTAAACACATTGATGAGCATGATATTAACCATTGCTTTCACAAGAATATCCGTACCATCCGATCCTACATTATTTATACGTTCAACCCAACCGGTGTCATTGTCGTTCTCTTTCACACGGAACTGTAAACGGAAAGCGTCCCCCAAAGATACAGTCGGACGATTCGGTTCGTTCTGCAACTGATGAGACAGGCTCTTCAGATAATCTACGACCTTACGGTTCACTTCATCCCGATTATTATTTGAAAAAAGGTTCAGTTCGCCAATAGAAAAAGCATTCTCTATAGCATAATCATGAATTGATATAAGCAGTTTCATGAGTTTGTCGGATGACTCATCTGCCCTGAGTTCAATACTCTTGATTACTCCTGCAAAATTCTTTTCTATAAAATCACGGTTTATATCTTGTATCACCCCATCCACATCCGATCTGCGTTTCATCAGTGAACCGATTTCCGCCGAGATACGCCCCAAGATATCTTTATAATGTTCGCTGGTACGTCTGCGGAACTCCTCGATTTTATTATTATCCATAAAGTCCTGCAAATCCGTAGCAATCACCAAATAGTCATTGTCTGTTACAGGCATTGTATTGAAATGGAAAGCATTTTGGGGCTTGAAGTTTCGATTAAAATTCACAACTATAGATTTAAGCCTGTCTATCGTTTCACGCTTCTGATTGACTGTGCCTCGAAGCTGACTTAAAAGTTGCAGACAATCCAGTTCGGTCTTCTTCATCTTGTCATCAGAGAGAAAAGCATCTGGTACAAGATGTTCATTTTCGACCATCTGACGGTAAAGCGTCAAGCCTTCTATCCTATGCGTCAGTTCCTCACGAACCTTTTTTCGATGCTCCTCCATTTCTTTACATTTTTTCCCTATACGTGTCCGCCTGTCTTCATAACGCTGACGTATCATGGCGAGTTGCTGCTCAATTGCCTTAATTGCCTTTCTAATCTCCGGCTCCTTGGCAAAAAGATTTTGCTCTGTGTCGCGATATCTGATAACAATTGGACGTTCTTCATCAATCTTCATCAACAGAGCCTTTAAATCATTTAAAGCCCTGCGGTATTTCTCAAGCAGGTTCGTATCAACGCCTTTGCCTGCAAGTTCGGCATTTTGCTGTTCGTTGAGTTGTTGCTTTTGTGCGGTGAATTCCTGATTACGCTCGAACGCTACAGCATCTTGCGATTTCTTAAATAAACGCAATTCCTCATCAAGTGCTTTGGTTGCTTTGTTAAACGATGAATCGAGCTCCTTAAGTTCCTTTTTATACTTCGATTCATACTTATTGCGCGCCTCCTTCTCCGAATTCACATGCAGTACTGCCTCATTAAAGGAATGTTCACGAACGTCTTTTTCGCGGCCAATCTGCTCCCGTTCTTCCATCTCCAGCTTATGCCGCTGGTTTTGCAGGTTTTGCCGCTTGGCTGGCACCTGTTCTTCTTCCACCTTCAACGATGTCATTTTCTGACGAAGCGGGTTGACATGTACAGCATATTTCTTTCCAAGTTTAGCAATCTCTTCCTGAAGAGTAACAGGCAATAGCGTAAGCTGATGGTTAATCTGCCTTACCTGCTCTTCCAGGTTCTTCTTCTCCAATCTATATTCATCAGGCGTACGATGAACTGAGGCAATATTATCCAAGTTTAACTTTATGCCAAACATACCATTAGCCACTGTGTCCAACTGAGGGTCAAGCCCTTGAGCATATAGAATCCTCTCTTCGTCAACGACTTTGCCTATCGTGTTCTCCCAGCCTTCAGAGTTTTCACAAAGCCACTTGTAAAAAGAACCGTCTAAACGAACCAATAAACCATCAATCTTAGCTATTTGTTCACGCATCTGTGTACGGTCAGCGTCAAGACGTTCCTGTTCACGCTCGGATACTTGTTTTATCTCCGTTTCTTTCATCTCATACTCGGCAGTAATCCGATCAATCTGACTTTTTACCGCTGTCTGTTGAGCCGCATTCTCTTTCTCCGTAAAATTCAATTGTTGCAGTTCCTCATCTACTTGCTTTATTTCATTAGCCATAGGATGCCACTGACGAAGTTCCTTCAGCGCATTTTCAGTCCTGTTCTGTTCAGTCAACAACATTTGCAGACGTTCGTCGGAGTCGTGCCGCCAGCTGTTGAAAGTCTCCATAACCTGATTCCTGTTTCTGGTACGTTCTTCTTCCAAGCTCTTACGCTTTATCTGAAGTTCGGTCTGTTTCTGATAATATGCTTCTTTCTGCATGTTCCCAAACGCCAGACGTGCATTTTCCAGTTTACCTTTTGCAATGTTGTACTTTTCCTCTATCGACGCATAAGCTTTCAACAAATCATCCAATAGCGTTTGTTTATCAGCAGCCTCCTGTCTGATTGCGGACTCACGACCGGCAAGAGCGAGTTTGTCATCAATACCCTCGTCAGCGAAATACTTTCTTGCCTGTGCTATTTCCTTCAGTTTACCTTTTTTTGCACCAAGGTCCTGATTGAGGGCGTCTTTTTCTTTATCATATTCTGCCGTAAGTTCTTTTTCACGCTTATGCGCTTTATCTATTTCCGCTTCAACTTCTGAGGCTTCGATCTCCAAAAGAGGTATATGCTTTTCACTATAAGCTACAGCATGATTGAGCATGTGCCATACGTCAGACAACTGCTGGTCGAGTGCAACAATTGTACGGCCCTGCTCAGCTATTTTCAATGCTTGCTGACGCACAGGGTAATTGCCATCACGTGTTTGGCGGAACCAACAGTCTATCTCGTCATACTCTCGCTCAAAATCTGTAACAAGTCTTCTGTATGTCTGCAAATCAATCGGCAAATCCTCATCAGTCATGGATTGTATAATCGTATTCTTTACAAAGTCCGCATCAAGTTTGGTATTCAGAAAGACATTCTGAATGCTTCGTGGTATATTCTGATAATGCGAGCTCTGCACCAATGCATAACGCGCATATTTATGGTCATGAGTGTTGCCGAAGATTATATCCTTAAACATCACACCGGACTCTATTCTTGCCGAAACAGCTATGTCTTTGTCTATACGTTCGCGAATCTTCACCCAGTCACTCAATACCCGCTTGTCATCGTCTATTAACCATTCACGCTGATAAGGTGCATCAATAAACCGCCATGAAGCGCGTCCTTGATATCTGCCGACAAGTATCGTATATGCGCCATTGTCTCGCATCACTTCATAAAGTATATAAGAGTTTGACTGGCGAAAATAAAATTCATCAAACGATTTCTGTCCTTGTTGAATACCCAAATGCTGTTTATCCGCATTGTAGAAAAACAGCAGTGCCCTCAATACCGTACTTTTACCGACACCCTGAGTCCCTGTGAAATGCACATTCCCGTCTACAGATATCTCTGCATACGGAATATTGGCACTATTGATAAAAATAATCTTATTCAGGTATTTCATCTTCATTTGCAATTTGAATTATTTCAACCAATTCTTCAGCATAACGGAATGCCGAAGTAACCTTAAAAGTCTCATCAAGTTCGCTGATACACTCTGCAAAGCCCATGTTCTGCATTTCCTGAAGCAGTTTGTTAACTATTTCAACATTGGATCCCACACCGTATTTCTTGAACAGATGGCTTGCCTTTTCCTTCAGTTCGATATCCAGACTGATCTGTTCTACCAAATGGCTTTTGCGAAACTGATATCCTGCAGCAAATGACTGATTATAGCATTTCAGAAAATCCAGATAGTCAAGCCATTTCGAAAAGCTGTCCAATTTCTGCTCTATCGTCTGCTTACCCTCTCCTATTCTTGAGAAATAGAAGTAACCATTACCAGATTCCAGTTGCAGACCTATTTCCTTGAAGTATTCTGTATAATCTTCCAAATTCTCCTCGATATCCTCATACAGATGACGGACAGAGGTATCTACACTGTCTACCGAAAGAAACTCTCCCCGGCTTAACCGCTCGTATATTCTTTGAGTATTATTTCGCATAAATTATAGGATATTCTATGTCTTGATAAATTGCATATTCGCCTGTTATCCGGCATTCATCAGGATGCAAGATAACCAGCTGACAGAAGAGGGTAGCATGTTCTTCTATGCTACGTTTCACTTTATAGTCATACTTCAGAATGAAATCAAACAGATTATAACTTGATGCTAAAAATGCATTCCAGACTTCGGCAGAATCCACCTCCTTCAGTTGCCGGATATGTTCTTGCAAGTCTTCATCTGCCAGAGGCCCGGCTTCCGTTCTGGCTGTTTTCTGTATTCCATTCCGTTCGGCAATTCGTCTCAGCAACTTTACTACCTGATCGTTTTCCCTTAGCATTTCTAAAGACAGCCGAATCTTATTATATTGGCGGGATTCCATCCAAAGAGGATTCCTTTCTTCCAGAACATTTACCAAGTTCGTACCAGTCTTGATAAGCAACTGATCTTGCAGATACTTCAACTTCCGTATCTTTTTGTAAAGTTGATTTTGCAGGTCTATCTGATTGATATATGAAATAATCTGCCTGTCAATTTCCATCAGCGCATGATAGGCTTCTACAAAATCATGCTTCACATCGCTACAGGTCTTTGCCATGTGCGGATCATTGGCCATGATGAAAAAGGCGTGTTCATTATCCATCAGTTTTTCACATTCACGTATCATGGCACGAATGCTATGGCTTTTTTCATCCAGATTCTCCAGCTTCTTCTTTTTAATGACATAATTGGGTTCCTGCTTATAGGCATTGTCCATATTACGCTTCAAATCCACCACATTCCTTAGGGTTCTGAATCCGGTCTTCTTTAAAAGTTGCCGCACACTATCCTGATATCCGGCTTTGCGGTTGGGATTAGTCTCCTGCAGGAAATAACCGATATTCTCTTTCAGGGTGTTGATGCACTCTTGTACGCTCAACACGCTAATTTCCTCATTGACATTAAGCACTTCCTCAAAAAAGTTCAGATAGTCGCTCTCAATCTCAACCGTATTTCCGGATTCCACCAGCACACCATAATCGACCAGCTTTCTCAATCTTTGTTCATTTCCACCAACAAGGTCAATGGCAAGACTCGACGGAAACTTCATAAGCTTCCGCTTCTCAAACATCTCACTCAGCAATCTTTGCTCGCGTGAGAGCGTCTTGGTCAGTTCTTCTATACTTCTGAAATGCGTCAGGACATCCATAATTTCAAAACTCTGTTATTAGCACTAATATCAGAAAAATATCACCCTCGGTAAACCTTACACCATTCGGCTACGATATGCGTCAACACCGCTCACGGCTGCAAAAGCTCCTATAAACAAATGAGCCAACGCTTTCTTCATGCCCGCCCTCTTGTGCTCGCTCAATTTGTACAACTTAACCATTCTCTCAACCATGCCCTTCATATCCATTCGTAGCGAAGCTGGGCTTACAACTTCAATGCCATCCCCAAAAGAGCGAATCAGCGACAGAAGCTCATAGTTCACTTGCGCTTTCAGTGTCACTTTCCATTTGCCATCCTTCAGTTTCTCGGGCCTCGCACACTGCGACTCATGCAGAGGTTTGGTCACGACATATCCAATGGTCTGGTCGGTGACGTGCAGTTCTATTTCCTCAACCGGGCCACTGGTAACAGACACCCCTACTACATCGCTGAAATACTCGTCAAAGTCGAAACCGGCGGGGAGTCCTTGGTAAGCATCCGTAGTTTCTGTTATATTGTCAATGCGGTCGATAGCATAGTTAGACAAATATGTGCATCCGTCGTGCTTACCTATGAGAAACCACCTGTTGTTGTATTGCTTCAGATAATACGGGCTAACCCTGACCTTTCGCGCCTCCTTCCCGAAAGGGTGGTATTCCACCTCGACGACCCGCTTGTTGACTATCATGTCAAATATCAACTTATACCATTTCATCCCCTTCAGATAAGGATTGTGCTGGAAGCTAACCACAGAGTCTGTATCCTCACCAAGCTTACTGGTAGTATACAGTCGTGACTCCACTTCCGAAAGCCAGTCAAACTGAGGAACGCCATCAAATCGTTTGAACAACATGATGGCATCATGAAGCATGTCTACCTCTTCTTGCCTGATAGGCAAGTCCTTAATTGTCTTCGATCCGGCAGCATAACGATAGTATGTCTTGCGCCCATCTTTTATCCTATCTATTGTGACATCATACCCCAACGGGTCTTCCATAAAGTTCAGGTCGTCGAAAATCTGGCGGCGTTGGACACCCTCAGCTCCTTTCACACCACGAGTACCGTTAACCTCTGCAAGCGCTTTGTTGCAAGCGTCAATCAGGTCTTGCAGATAGAATCTGCGTTGGTGGTTGCGTAAGCACCTGTCTAATGCCAGATACCTTATGATTGCGTTTTTAGTCCTTGGCATAATGATTAATATTAAACACTTTTGCACATGCACGTTCCACCTTTACTCTGTGTGCGCAGGTGAAACAATTTGTCAGATATCTTCCAAAGCCACGTCAAACTTTATATCGTTGCGTCGCTTCAAGACTATCACGTCTCGCGTGTCTGTATCGTCGATATGGTAGTGTTTTTTGTTAACGCTCCTGTCACGCAGAATATCCCATCCGTTGGCAAAGCCTCCGTCAGGGAATATGGACAAGCGCTTTCCACCACACTCCATGTTCAGCACACGCCAGTGGGTCAACGTGTTGTACTGCTGAGATTGTATTGGCCTCAATTCTCCGTCTATGCCATATACATTACGCAGGTCATTGAGCCAGCCATCTGTGAGGTCATGCAAAACCCGGTCGCGTTGCATGCTGCTCTGCAGATTTGCCGTTATCGAACCACGATAATTTGCATCATAATAAACCTCCAGCAAGAACTCCAAGTCAAATCCCTTTCCAATCTGCTTGACAAAATGCCCTATGGTCTGCAATGTCATCACTATTCCCATCACGCTCTTCAGATGCTCATCCTGATAAGTTACAGAAAGTTTGCTTTCGCTGTTCTTACAATGAGCTATGAACCTGTCGACGATACCGCCAGAATGCTCCTGAATCACCCGGCCCAGTTCGTTGGTCTTTATCTGCAGGTGGTCGCTACCATGAAGGAAGAAAAACCTGGTTGAGTCCTTGTATGAGCAATCCACCGTCGTCGGGTTCTTTACGATATTGCCCATCCTTGCGCAGTAAAGCGTGCCGTTGCCCCATTTGTCATTCAGGTTGGCGGTCTCTCTGTCGTTGGTGAAGTACAGTGTGTCACCAATATAAGCAATAGGCCATACTGCCTTGTCGCCGAATGGCGATGGCATCTCTACCACATCAGTTCCCCATGCCGCCTTTACGGTGCGCAATATTTGCATGGTCGGCTCCGGATAGGCCTCATGATTATTCCTTATTGCACATAGCGATGTCTTGACATGTGCTTTCGAGAAATTGCCATAGCAGTGGGTGCGCCATCCATGTTCTGTTCCGTCATAGTCCCATCGGCCAAAGTCGTCGTTGACAAAGAAGGTGCACTCACGCACAGCATTGCAATACGCCTCCTGCATACTCGCAATGCATGTCTCCGACGCGTCTTTCGACACAAAGGCTATCTCTTCGGGCAAGACGCCCCTCGACTCTTCCTCTTCACATATCCATGCCAGTGCCGCATCAATGTCAACCTTGTCGATGTAGCGCAACGTGAATTTGTTCAACAGGAAGTCTTTTGAGTTCTTGCGTTTGGCTTCCTCAAGCATAGCCTTGGATGCGGCGATGATTTTTTTCATCAATGGCCCGTCCGTCATTTGGTTTGAATAACCGGCACCGCCGGGATTGGTGTCGAATATACAGAGATGGCCGTTAGGCATGATGGCAAAGTCAACCGCCCCGCGCTCCTTGCCCAGCACGTCGAGCAATGCTTGCGTAAACACAATGCCAAGTGTAAAAATCAGGTTCTTTTCTGCCGACAGGTTGTTGAGCCACTTCTTCTGATTCTTGTGGCGGAAACGTATCTCGGCAAAGTCTGTCTGCAGCAAGTCGCCCAATATGACATTGCGCCTGATGGCCGTCTTGTCATTAGAGCCACAGCAATGAGTAAACAGTTCCTTGCCATTGATGGCGAAATGGTAGTTTGGGCGCCCTTCCTTCTTCGACCTTCTTGGATTCATGTCCAGCGGCATGTTGCTTAGCTTATCCACAGGGTCTGCTGCCTCTGTCTCTAATACCGCACGTCCGCACTTTGCGCACATACAGTAGCCAAAGCCCACTCCCTCGTTGTAATATAGTATCTTGGCATATCCGGTGTCTTTGTTGCTCCTCACAGAGAACAGGTGGGGTTCTTTCGCGTTTTCATCCCAGTCGGTTGTCCCGATGAGCTGTGCGCTCACGTGTGTGTACTTGTTGTTCGCCATGATGCGGCTCTTGTCTTCGTTCATGTCAGGAACGAAGCCCACTGGCTGCACCAACTCAATGGCATACTGATCATTGGCCTGCCACTTCAGCTTTCCATCAATGCTGTTGTCGTCTACCACACACTTGTTGCTGTTGTGGTATATCTTCTTGAACGTCTTCGAGTCCTCATACATGTTGGCAAACTCAATGCCGCGAACCACATAGACCACGCCGTCCACCACGATGCTGTTGCCCGGCGCGTACTGCGATATAGCCTCTCTCAGGCCGTACGACGGGTTGGCAGAATTCATGTTGGCATACCCCTTTGCAACAGCGTTGCAATTCAAGTCAAGTGTCAACACGTTAACAGGCATGTTGGCATTTGGCGTAAACCTGCTTGTGGCCCAATAGTTGAGGAGCCTGTTTTTCAACACATCCCTGTACTGCATCTTAAGCAACGTGAGAAACTTGTCGTTCTTGGCATCTCCGTAAACCAGTTTTATATACTTGAGTTTCGTGCCCAGTTCCGCATAGCAGCGTTTGTTTTCGTCAAGGGCCTTGGCCACAACTGTCTCAACAGCATCGTCGAATACGGTTCCCTGTATCAGCTGCTCCAACTCGTTTCTCACCTTTCCGTCGAGTGCTTCCAGGCATTTATTGTTGAAAAGCTCAAACATCGTTCCCTTTGTTTCCAGCTTTGTGTTCGGTGTGCATTCGTCGTTTGTTTCCGGGTCAACTATTATCATTCGGTTTCCATTTTTGCGGCCTTCATAATTGGTGTAATAGTCGAAGACGGCTTGTGTCAGCTTGCCGCCATTGTCACCGCCGCTGAACACGCCAAACGAGCGCACAAGGAAAGAGTTGACATGGCGTTGCACTACCTGCGGACTTAACAGGTCTACCTTAGGCACACATACCGGGCGACTGATGATGGTTGCAATGGGGTTGAAGAGCGTACGCAAACCTATGGCGTCACTGCCACAGAGGGTTATGCAGGCGCTCTGCACCTTGTTGTTTCGCCCGCTTCGCCCGGCGCGTTGCTTATAGTTGGCCGGAAGTGGCGGCACGCTTGTCTGCATCACCACCTCAAGGCTGCCCAAGTCTACGCCCATCTCCATGGTTGTCGAACAAGCCAGGATGTTTATGGTGTGCTCCTTGAAGTCTTGTTGCAGAGTGCGCGAAACGTCCTTATCAACCTGGGCCGTATGCTCTGCCTGGATAAACAGGTTAGGCAAAGCATGGATGTTGGTCAGACGGTTTTCAAACACACCGCCTTCACCCCAGATGCGATTGTCCCAAAGCAGTTTGCGGTTCTCTCTGGCCCAAGCCCTCACTTCATCTGCAATCACCTGCTTGCCACTATCCTTGTAATATGGGTAAACGGTCCATTGCTCGTGCAGCTTCTCATCAAGCACACGAACCTCATTACCTCTCAGGTAAGGGGCAAAGCCCTTAAAATTGTTCTCTATGGGGCGCAAACAAACAGTGTGGCGTACAGATGCATCAGTGTTGGTGTTGCAAAGATATACATCTTCATAGAGCTTGAAGCACAGGTTCTTCAAGTTGAAACGCAGGGCCTGAGTATAACCTAATTCCTGATCCTTCTTGCTTACAGGGTCCAGGACAAAGCCGCCACCCTCTCGATCCCAATGCATTGAGGGCTCAACGAGATTGTGAGATTCATTTGTCACGTCGCCCCAAAGTGCTTCTACCAAGTTGTTGATAAGCGTAAAATTCTCTTTGTAAAGTTCAGCCACACCTCTTCCTGAATCCAACTTCAGCAGCTCGCAGATATAGCGGACGACACGGGAATTGGAAACCGTCTTTGCATCCAACTTGGGTTTCAAGGCTGGACGACGGCGCGGCTTCTCGGTGGCAAAACGCTCGCAGGCGAATATGTCAAGTGGATTCTTGTCTGACAACTTCAAGAACAACGACTGGTTGGAACGCACCGTGTAGTCCATGAATATCTGTATGAGATGGTGCCAGTCGTCTTTGCTTATCTTGTATTTCTCATTGCGGATGGCATCGTTGAATGCCTTTACAGCCTCCGGCAACTCTATCTGCTCTATCTGAGGATAGCATGCACAGAAGAGCCCTAATGTCTCAGGAGCCGCTGACGATGCTGGACGGCTCGACAAGTACATCACCATGATGGAGTGAACATACTTTTCCATGACGTCGTTGGGGATACGACCATTTGCATCCACCTCATCACTGTCGCCGGAGCGCTTTACAAACTGCTCACAGAACACCCTGCAGAGCTTGTCTTTCTTCAGCAGGTCGGCAATCTCCATCCATGTGAGATAGGTCTTGGCACTCTGCAACGCCTGCATCTTGCCGACTATCGCCATCAAGTTGTCCGGGTTGGCTGCAAGCTCTGCCGCCAGCCGGCCTTGCTCTGCCTTGATGTCTTTTTCTTTGTCCTTGCGCCTGCAAAGCTCATGGAATACCGTGCTGTAGAACCAGTCGCGCTCCTGCTCGAGGTTCTGGTTCATCGTTGCCTTGGCAGCCAACTGGCGGCTGTCGGCAAAGCTGATATACTGCTGGCCGCCATGAAGTATTATTTTGTCGCTGCCGGTCGTTGCCACGCGGTCAAGGTTGTCGAGCACCGACGGTGCCATCACCCTCGAAATAAATTCGGGCGATGTGCGGAACTTCATGAGATATGAGCTGTCGGCACTCTCGTGGGCGTCTGCGTCGGTCTCCTCGTCGCTGTTCTTCCGCTTAGTCAACTTGCTGTTGCAGTAAGGACACTTGCACTTGGTGTTTACCACGAGGTGCCACTGTCCTTTGGGGTCTGCAAGGCCAAGCGCCGCCACCAGCCGGCCTTTCTCCGCACACATGGCTACATTGTTGTCGCCTCGGGCATTGCGGTCTTTCGACAGCCCTATGATGGCAAGCACCTCGTCTTTCTCCGTGTCTTCGTCGTCAACCAGGTCGAAGAGGTCGCTGTCTTCCCTCTCAACGGCCTTATACTCGCCAAACGTGTCGCCTGGCGCCCTGTTGAACTGGGCCAATGCCACATATTCGCCACAATGCTTACAGCGACAAAGCTCAAGCAGCGGGTTTTCCTTTTGGTCTTCAGCGGCGTTGTTCAATGAGTATATCTTGAACGAACCGCCATCGTGCTCGGTCAGGCGTACATACAAACCATTGTTTGGCACACGGAAGAAATAGTGTACCTTTACTTTCAACAGCGGATTGCCGTTGGCATCAGTGGGCACGCGCCGGCACATATCGTCGAGCAGGGCGAGCTTATGCCCAATGCTGCCTTCGCCGGGGAAGAGCGCGTCGAGCGCCACATACTCCTGCTTGAACAGCGTCATCCACTTCGCGCCGTCGGCATTATCGGGCATGACCTCTTCGCCCATGCGCCGGCCGCCTATCACCTTCACTTGCCCGGTGCCTACGCCTGTGATGCCGCTGATGAAAGCCTGAAGCTGGCGTTCTTCCTCCTCAGGGTCGGAGCCGTTGCCGAAGGTGGCCGACGACGTGGCAAAGCGAACAGAACCGGCCGTAACACCAAAAGCCAGCAGCACACGGCGCAAGAGCATGGCCAGTTCGGCGGCTCCTGCCCCAGTGTAGGTGTGCGTCTCGTCGATGACAACCCACGACAGGCTCTTCTGCTCTGCATCGATGAGCCTTGCGTCTGTTCCGCGAAGAAGGATATATTCGAGCATCGTGGGGTTGGTGAGCAAGATATTTGGCGGAGTCTTCCTGACCTTCTCGCGGGTGTATAGCATGTGCTTGTATTTGTACTCCTGTTTATCCGCATCCCAACCACGAATCAATTCGATGCGCTTACGCGTACGCTCGGCATCAACCGAATAGTCGTCGGCTGCCGGCTCACGCTCCGGCAGGTCACCGTTATAAACGGTATATGTAAGGTCTGTGCCCTCAAGCAGTTCTTCCAGACGCTCTTTCTGGTCTTCCATCAGAGCGTTCAAGGGATAGAGGAAAAGCGCCTGCACCTGCTCTTTCTTTCCCTTGTCAATGAGGTCTTTCACAAGCGGCATCATGAAGCACTCGGTCTTTCCTGAACCTGTACCCGTGGTGACGCAGATTGACATGGGCTTGCCTTCTGCCGTCTTTTCCTGCAACAGGTATTTCCAACTCTGATACTGGTGCTCGTATGGCTGGAACTTCGTGCTTTTCCACAGCCCGCCAACCAAGGCCTTGGCGGTGTCGGCAGACACCGTGTGCACGGCTTTGTATGAGTTCATGCACTGCACCACAGGCATGGCGTCGTCTGGGGCGAAGATGTGCCTTATCTCCTCACTTATTTTCTTTGAGTATTGCAACTGGCTCTCGTTGCCGCTCTCGCCACACCACATGGCTATGAGAGCTCGCTCCACTGCCTCGCGGCTGTCATTGTATAAGTTGGCAAATCTCATGTTCAATCGTTGATTAATAAATTGTTTGTGTCTAAACGAAACTCGTCGGCAAAGCGAATCAGCTCCTTTATGTCGCCTTCTGTCAGCATGCCGCCCCGGGCTTCCTTCAAGGGCGCTATCAGTTTCTCGGCAGTCTGGCCTTTATGCGCAATAAGACGCAGGCTCCTGAATTGGCCGAAGTAGGCTTGATACAGCTTGGCTGCCTCAAAGCACCTTAGCTCTACGTCTGCCAGTTTCTTTCCTTTTGCAAATGGCGATGGCGGAGCAGGCTCTACATAGTGCAATGACATGTCTGTGTCGGGAGAGCGCATATCCATGAAGAAAGTCTCGCCACGCTGCTTCTTGTAGCCCTCTTCGTAGATTATTGGTTGCGGTTCTGACTCTGTGTCTGGGTTCCACTTCATCAATTTGTGTTGCAATGCGGAGCTTGGCTTTGCCAACGCCACCCTCAACCATAAGGGGGCATTGGCGTCAAGGGCTGTTGCCGGCATCGACTTATACTCTTTCAACCAAGTAAGCTCAACATTGTCGCCACCAGCAGCGAAGGTGGAAAACACCGACCCTATGTGCGAGCAGTCGTAAAGGCGATAACCCTGACGGCTGAAATCGGCTATGCGCACGCGGTCTTTGAGTATATAAGGCAAAACAAACTCCTCGCCGTCGGCAACATAACGATGCAAGCGCCCATCCAGATACAGCTCCTTGACAAGCGTCGGGCGATATACCTCTATCTCGAAGTTGCCGATGGACAATGCGACCGTGGGCTGCAATGGGTGCCGGCCGTCGCACACTATGTGGTCCTGGCAGGTGGCCTCTGTGCCATCCGGCTGACGATAGTGTATGGCACCTGCGGCAAAGTCGCGACAGATTTCACCCAGATAGGCAACGGTAAGCCGGTGGGCTACCCCTTTTTCGGTGACGCGCAAGTCTACCAGACCGTATGCCGGCTGGCTTTCTTCCGTCCACGGCAGGAAGCGCCCTCCCTCTTTGTATTCCACCTCTTGGCAAACGCCATCGCTCTCAACACGGGCCTCGGCAATGGCGTCGCGGGTGGCAAAGTGGCGCATACGGATGTCTTCTTTATGGAATATAAGCGGATAATATTCGTCTATCGCCCCTTCCTCTTCGTCCTCTTCCATATACTTCACGAGCCCGCCGTCTGCATAGTGTATGGTGTCTCTGTGCAGCAACGTGTAAACCTGGTCGTAACCGTTGCGGTTGTAGAGCGTCACGCTGTCACCACTACGGTTGCGCAAGGTTATGTCGCTGAGGATATAAGCCCAGTTCCATTCCGTGCCCACGCCATGGGCCTTGTCCACAAAAGGCTTGCGCGCATCGGCTTCTGCGCCTGCCTGCCAATCGTCGGTATATGCCACAGCCGTCTGCTGCTGTGCGCCCTGACGGCTGCTCCACCTATGGTTGCCGTCATCCATGCGCCACAGCTGCAACCAGCCCGTGGCGTCTTCCGTCTGGGCAATCCATTCGTTGCCTAAGCCATCGAAAGCCACAATCTCTATTTTTGTAAAAGCGCATGCAGGCACGTCTTTGCAGATGGCGTATCTGTCTTCGGCCGACCAGAACACAAAGTCGTTGCCCGTGTTCGAATAGGTCAAGAGCGATTTGCCCTTGTCGAGTTCCTTCACGGTGTGCCCTCCGTTTTTCCACCGCAGACCGAAGTATATGCTTGGCATCTGCTCGGGGTGGGCCACACCCCACAGGCGCAAGCGGTCGTAGCGAAGGTACTGGTGAAGCCCGCCTCCCACCTCTTCTGGCTTCAACCATAGGCGCAACCAGCGGGTCATGTACGGCGATGAAGGCGAATTGGTGACAATCCACTCTAAGGCAAACTTGCAGCGCAACACCTCATCGTTGGCTTTCCTGATGGCTGCCACCAGGCGTGCTGTCGCTTCGTCGCCACTCTCGCCCCCGCCATTCAGTATCCATGCCAGGTATTCATACAGACTGTGCTTCTTTTGTATAGACTGCCTGAAAGCTACGGCCCGGCCGGCGTCATCCAGGTTTTCCAGCGTATAGTTCTCGCCATGCAGCATACGGCACAGGGCCTTGACAAAGCGGCCGTTGTCGCCACGGTTAAGCTCGTGGCGCGCGCCCAAACCGCCAAGCACGTAGATGGAATATTTCCACAGGCGGTTTCCGGCATCAGATGTGTATACATACTTGTCGGCATTGATGCCCGATGCCTCCCACACTTTCTTCAGGTCGACATCCTGGACGGCATTGGCCTGTGCGTTTTCGGCACCGCAATAGCAACGATGATACCACTCTGCCAGGTAGACAATGACCAGGCGCGAAAGGGCCCTGCCGGGAGCAGCCTTCTCCTTGGCATCGAGAGCGTAGAGATATGCTTCCAGTTCATCAAACTCGTCGGCCGTTAGGCGCATCCGCCAAACGTAAGGCCGGGCCACATCCAGACGATCTGTTATCTTTAGCAGTTCAGGTGTCATTACTTGTTCTTTTGATGCTGCCGGTATATTTCTTTCAGCTTATCGAGCCCCATGGGTTGCCCATCAGTGCCACCTCGATGTATCATGGAATGGCAGTTGCTGCAAAGCGGCACCAGTCCGTTCTCGGGGTCAAGGGCGTGCTCGCCGTCGGTATTGGCAATGGGGTTTAGGTGGTGAACCTCGATAAAGCAGCGGCCTATCTCGCCGTATCGCTCTTCAAAGTCCATGCCGCAAACTTGGCACACATAGCCATACTTTTGCAGACACAGTTGGCGCAAGGCCGGGTTGCGCTCGTGGCGTGTCACGGTGACCTGGCGTATGCGGCCTTCGGTCTGCCCTTCGCGTTCGTCATCAAAAGGCTGCAGCGGGTCGGGCCGGGGCTTAGCAGACTGCGGCCCGTCAGCGCATTGCCCGGACGGCTTCTTTACCTTTGCCTTTTTCAAGGCCTTCTCGTGTTCGGTCAACCTGACCTTTTCGCGGCCCTTAAACGCTTTGGAATCGAGAAACTTGGCATAAATCGACAGAGCCTCCGTAAAGGCGTCGTTGTGCAGAGCGTCTTCGTTTGTGGCGGCCTGGTTGCCGAATATCTCTCCTATCACTTTATCATAGAACCTATGGTCGGTATTGTCGTAGAGTTCGCCAAAGTCTGGCCGGAAGTGCCTACGTATAAAGCCGGGCAGCTCGGTCTCGGCAAACACTGCGAGCTCGATGCTTTTCCCGAGCGGCTTCCTCAGCGTTTTCTGAAGGTATCCGATAAACTTATCATGCGTTGTCTTGCCTGCCATCTGTCTTGTGTGTCATTTTAACGTTGTCAATCTGTATGTCGGTGAATGGAATACCATGGGCACTCTCATCACCTCGCCACCCCACCCGCTTCACAATAGCTATGGTTTTAGCTTGCAAAAGCTGCCATTTTGCAGCTTAAAAGCTATCGTTTCGCAAGCCCAAAACGGCCATTTCACTCCATGGGCTTAATCATTCGTTCAATGAAGCCCGTCTCCTCGTCTGTCAGACCGTACTTATTGTAGAGCTGACGGTCTATCTCGGCAATGCTCTTGCTCCAGTCTATGTCGGAATTAGGGGTAAAGTCTTGGAGGGGAACATTAGACCAAGTATCTCTTGGATTGTGCTGAGTGGCTTTTAGTGTGCCAAGCATTGTGCGAGCAAACTTAGTTTTTATATACTTCAAGCAAGCTTGTGCTTCACCAACATTATCAAACTTGCCTACACTGATGAATGTATCTGTGTGACCAATCATTGGCATACCGATGATTGGGGTGCTCAATACTTCCCCAAAAGACCCTGTTCCATTGGCTTCTGGAACAAACACATTGTATTTTGAAAAATAATCATTGCTTTGTATATATTCCTTCTTAATCCACCTATAAACACGTTCATTACCTATCCGACCCAAGATTTTATAACTATCAGTTTCACAACCTCTTTCTTTGAATACGTATGGCATCTGTTCTAAGGACTTCGGAGTAACTTGCAAGCCACTCCCATTTCCTTGAACATAAGAAGCTTCAGGGAAATCCTTAAATAATTTCTCTGTAAACTTATACATACCTCTTGAAGATATAATAGCACAAATGCTCATTATTTGTTTCTTTCTGACTTTATCCAGAATTGATACAAGTTCCTTGAACTCAGAGAAGAAACCAATCTTTCCAAAGTTTCTGTAACTATCATAATAGGTTATGGCCACACCTCCCTTAATATCAACAGAGGGGAATACTTCTGTTGATTTAGGGAAATATCTTACTACTTTAAAATGTGGATCTTCTAATATTTTATCCATCCACTCATCCGGTGTTTGTCCTGCTTTGTATAGGAAACGAGCGGGCGTAATAAGCGTAACCTTATCTGACAAGGAAAAGGCAAGCTCATAAAATATATGGTAGATGGGTGATTTACGTGTACTTATTCCTTCTATTTGATACGGCGGATTACCCACCACCGCTGAGAATTTCAACATATCGTTATTTCTATTGTCGCCCCGCCAGAAGCCAACGGAGAGGATATCACTGACGAGTGCCTCCCTGTCGCCTATGGCACGGCTGATTAATTTTTCTGATTTAATATTCACTTGCTCCGTTCCGTTCTTCTTCCTTAGGCTACGGAACCCGAGTAGCGTGCGGCGTGTGATGCGGCGCGCCATGGGCGTATTGCAGATGACATAGATGTTGTTGGCGAGGATATCGTCCCATATCACTTGCTCCTCATCGACAGAGTAGTTGTCTGGGTTGTCTATGAGGCCCGCCTCAACAAAGTCGGCGCAGCGGCGTCGGTAAAGCGAATATGCCACATATAGCGGATAGAGACCCGTCTTTGAGTTTATCTCCAGTATCTTGGCGTCACTGCGGCCAAACACCTCGCGCGTCACTTCGCCGCGATCAACAAAACGAGGCTCCATGGTTGTCACCCAGTCGAAGAGCTGCCCGTTGGTGCCCTTCACCTGCTTTTCGCAAGGCCCTGTAAAGCTCTCGTTGAAGAACGTATATCCCCCGAGGCAGTCGCTCATGTGCATGTTGACCACGCGCCACGGTGTGAGCACAGTCTCCTTGTCGGGGTTGTGGAAATAAGAGAATATGGCGCTGATGCGTCGCACGCGTTCGTCCACATGCATGTTGTCGGCCTGGCGCGCCAGCTTGCGGTAACGCTTGCCTGCAGCAACGAAGACGGTGGCATTGTAGCATTTCTTAAACTTGCGGAATGCGGCTTTGTCGACACCGCGCGGCATAAACTCTTTCCACGAGTCGTCGTCAACCACACGGGTGAAGTTGTCGAGCGTTATGCCCTCGTCCTCATTGTCTATCTCCGCCCCAAACATCATGAGGGGTATGCGCAGCGAGATGCCCCGAAGCACGGAGATGCGGTTGTCGCGCTCCTTGCGCTCCTCAGCCTTGCGTTCCTTCTCGGCCTCAAGGGCGGACTTCTCCTCGTCGGTGAGCTCTTGGTTTTCTCGCCTCTTCCTCTTGGCACGCTCGGCAACCGCCTGCTGTTTGGCGGTGAGCTTGTTGCTTGATATGTCTATGTTCTTCACCGGCTTGGGCTTGTCCATGTTTGTGGTCTTGCCAATCTCTTTGCCCAGCGAGTCGAGTTCTTCAACCTCGTCAGGAGCCAGCGCCATGAGTGCCCGTATGTCGTATAGACTGTTGTCGTTGAAGCCATTGCGAACCACGCGGTCGACATACACATGCTCCAACTGCTCGAAGAGCCGGTCGGCCTTAAACTCGACCATCTGTCCGCCCTGCATGGCTATGACGGGGCAGAGACGCAGAAAGTTAGCCATGTTCTCTATGTCTTTTTCGCGGGTAGTGGCGGCCGAGGCATATTTCTTTTGCTTCTGGGTGAGCGTGGCAAACTTGGCCGTCTCGGCCACCATCTTAAGCGAACGGTCGGGGGCGAAGTCAAACACGTAGCATTTCGTTTTCATGCGCATCTGTCCCTCGTCGTCTTCATAGCAATAAGGACTCTGCACACGGAAGATGGTCTGCATGTAGGTGGCGGCCGAAGTGTTTTCAGAACCTTTCAGATAGAAGACAGCCGTCCATGGCTTTACTGTAACCCCAGTGGTGAGCCTGCCACAGGATATGGTGATGGTGTAAGTCTGCTCGGGCTGGTCGCCTATGCGTTTGAGCACCTTGTCGAGGGCATCCTCACGCGTCTCGTCGTCGTCGTTGGCGCCTGCCACATTGATTATTGCATCGAAACCGCCAAACACCTCGTGGTCGTTCAACAGGCGCTCAAGAGCCTTGGCCTCCTTCACGCCCGGCACCACCCAAAGCGTGTGGTTGAACTGCTCGCGGTATTCGTCGGTTGAGAACGGATAGTGACTCTGCTCGTCGTCCTTGCACAGCAGGTCGAGAAACAGCCTTACATCATCCTCATGAACGAAGCGTCCCTTGTCTGCCGCGGGAACGTCGGACCCCTGCTTGGTACGGAAGAACTCCCTAAACTGAAACGTGGCATCGTCGCCCAAGCTCGACTTGACCAACTTGCCAAGGTCGTAGGTTCGTATCTCCATCTCGGGCAGTTCGCGGTAAGGATTGTTGGCAGCAGGCTCGTTGGGGTGTTCCTTGGGCCACAGCTTCTTTGCGGTTTGCTCCTTGATGTAGTCCCAAGTGTATATCTGGTCGTCATCAAAGTCTTCGTATAGGTTGAATGGCGTGCCCGATAGGTGGAGCGTGTTTATGCGCCCGTCTTTCGTCAGCATGTCGATGACGGCCTGCCCAAGGTTGGTGCGCGTGCCCTCATGAGCCTCGTCTATTACCACGAGGTCCCAATCGGTCTGCAGCAAGTCCTTCTTCAGCTGCTCGTCGTTGTCGCCACCCACAAGCGACGAGCGGCGCAAGTATTGCATTGAAGCAAAGAAAATGTAGTGGTTATCGGGATTGTCGAGCGACGTCTCAAGGTCGTAGAAGTCGCCCTCGCCGCCCTCTTCGCTCTTTGTGCCATAACGATAAGTGGTGGCGTGGCCGCCGAAGATTTTCTCAAAGTCATCTTTCCAACTCTTGTTGACCACCGGGCGGTGGGTGACGATGAGCGTGCGACGCACACGATGGCCTGCATCAAGCTCACCCATGCGCCTCGCCAGTTCGAGGGCGCACAGCGTCTTGCCAAAGCGCATCTTCGCATTCCATAGGAACTTGGGGTGCTTAAGCCCTTTCTTGAAATACCTGAAAGCCACCGAGACGGCCTGTTCCTGCTCGGGTCGCAGCACGATGCCGCGACCACCAGGCGGGTTTAGCCGCGTCTTAGCCTCTACAGGCTCAATGGTTGTATATACTGCCATGCCGATGCCTCCTATCTTTTCGCAGTGTTGTTCATCAACGATGAGAAACGGGGCGTGAGTTTCTCTTTGTCTTTTCCCGTGTAGTGCCAGTCCTTGACACGGCAGGGTATGCCTATGTGGCCTGTGCGCTCGCCTTTCTTGCATGCCAGGCACTCCACCTTTTGCCGGTCGCCGAAGAGCCCGCCCTCGTACACCATGTCGCAAGAACCCGGTATGACGTAACGAAGACCGTCCATCTGCCACAGGTTCCACGAGATGATATAAGCTACGCCAGGCAGCGACTGGTCGGGCACCTCCCTGCCGAACTTTGCACGGTAATAGTCGCAGAACGTGTAGAACACAGCTTCGCGTGCCAGCAACAGGTTGTCGCCCTGCCATTCGAAACCGTAGGTAGCCTTCAGTGCCTCCTTTGCCCATTCAAGCCAGTCGCCACTTGTCGTCGTGTTCTCGCTCACCACGCGCAGTTTTCGGTCGAGCATGCCTATGCGGCGGTTTAGGTCTATGATGGGCTCGCCTGTCACGGTGTCATACCGGGAGACAAGGTAAGGTGCCTCGCCACACGTTATCTCCAGCCGCTGTTCGCGCACATAGTCAACCCACGTTTTCCCCCTTGCCCCTTCAGGAAAGTCAATCTTCCCCTCGGTAGGTGTCCAGTCATGAGAATCGGGGTGCTCTGTGTTGAAAACATCACCGCGGCCAAACCACGCCTCGTCTATAAGATTGTTTTGGGCATTGCATATCCATGCCGGCGTAAACACCTCGGCCATGTCCTTGGAACGCTGCGTCTGCACATCGCGTTCCTTTACGGCGCGAGGCCTGATGACAAGACCACATTCACCGGTGATATGCTCGATGGTTATCTCATCGTAAAACGTGTAGCCGGGCCCTCTGTCGGCATAAGAGTCGGTGGCCCAAAAGATATTCTTATGGGTGGTATGGTCTAATAGGAGTTTCGCCAGCACCTCTTCGTGACGCAGGAGCAGGTCGTTCTCGCTTATGTCAACCTCATTCGTCATTTGTTATCATTCACTGTTTTCGCGCAAAACTACGCACCACGCGTGCGATGTTACTGCACAGGTTAATATGTTTCTTAGGCTTCAGCATCTGATGCCAGTAAGAACCGAACCACAAGCCCGGCAACTTGTAAATCCGAAGGAGTGCCTCAAGGCTTGGCTGCTTGTCGTTGGCAGGCCTATGAAATACCGTTGCAACATTACAGCGTAACTGCCCGGCATGCCGTTTACTGGTTCATCCCCTATCAACGGGCACAACCTTCAGGCGGTTGATTTCCTTCGACATCGTATCATCATCCAAGTGATTTGATTGCAAATTTAACTAAACGCATCCACATTAAAGAATAAACAGTAGGAAATATTCATCCATTGCATAATTTATAAGTATGACGTGAGGGTGAATGTTTCACGTCTGTCACAGAGCAGACACGCCGTCAAACCGGCGCAAACCACCTGTGACATCGGCAATTATCACGACGGGAACAAAGATATAGGGTAAGCAGTGCAGAAAGGATGCACGCATCATTACAACCTTTGCACCATGAATTGGAAACCTGATTTAATTAACTTAAAACGATATCAGTATGAAGAAGACTCTGTTTCTTTTGCTTGCCCTCATGTCGGTAAGCACTGCAGTGAACGCTCAACTCCTGAGAGCTGAAGAACTGGAAAAGTATGCCAAAGAGAAGTATGGCGAGAAGTGGGTGGACGCGGCGAGCAACCTTGGTGCACAAGTGACGCTCGACAAGAACAACGCCATCACTTATGTACACGTGATTGAGGCTCCGGGGAAGACCAAAGACAATCTTTATGTACTGCTTAACTATTGGTTTACTGCGACCTTCAACGACGCAAATGCGGTCATAAAGTTGAACGACAAGGCATTGGGCACCATCATCGCACAGGGCCATGTTGCCGACATCGCACAGCATGCAGGAGGCACCAGCGCCTACAACGTCAGCATCAGTCCTGTAATCAAGTGTGACATAAAGGACGAAAGAGTCCGTGTCACCTACACCGTACCTTACTACAAGGTTGTACGCACCATCGGTGGCGGATGGATGAGTGCCCTGGGCGGCGGCAATAGCCGCCAGACTCAAACTGATGAGAACTGGGCTATAGACAAATGTTTCCCCTTTGCAAAGAAAGATTCTCACAAGAAAACCTCATGCAAGGCCCTTGTCATGGCTCACGCTTACTCAAATGTGGTGATGGACAAGATTGAAGAGTGCATAACGAACGGACTCTCCGGCAACGAAGGGAGCGACTGGTAGAACCGTAAACGCTACCGCATAACATAATCAGGGAGATGCATGCCATGAGTATGCACCTCCCTTTCTTTTTGTTTTTGCCGCCTGCCATGACATCGCCCACAATGCAGCATGGAGCTTGCGAGGGTTACATCGGGCCTGAATAGAATGATGTGATAAAACAAGATCATACATCTTAATATATAATGAATGTTATAAGATTTCGTGAAGTCAAGCCAATTCCGTAACTTTGCATTATCATCATGAACGAAATTCATATCATACTTACAATATATCTCATTGCCATCAACATCGCAACCTTCTTTGTATATGGAATTGACAAGTGGAAGGCAAGGCGTTCCAAGTGGCGCATCCCCGAGTCCACGCTGCTCACGCTTGCGGTTTTGGGCGGCAGCATTGGCGCTTTTATCGGCATGAGAACATGGCACCACAAGACGATGCACAATAAATTCAAGTACGGTGTGCCATTGATTATCAATCTGCAAGTGGTCTTAGCCGTATATATTTACATAAGATTTCACTGAAATTGCGGAAAGCATGAAATACATATTGGCAATAGACTCATTCAAAGGCTGCCTGTCGTCTGCTGAGGTTGAGGAAGCCTTGGCACGCTCGCTGCATGAATATGGTGCAGAAGTGGTTTCCATTACAATGTCGGATGGTGGCGAAGGAATGCTCGAAGCATTCACGGAGGCAATGCATGGCAATATCGTGGAGGCACAGGTGCACGACCCGCTCATGCGACCCATCACGGCACAATATGGCATAGCTAATGACGGAACTGCAATAATTGAGACTTCAAGGGCTTGCGGACTGACCCTGATGACGGAAGAAGAGCGTAACCCGATGGTGGCAACCACCTACGGTGTGGGCGAACTCGTGGCGCATGCCGTGAAGCAGGGCGCTCAAAACTTCATCATCGGCCTTGGTGGAAGCGGAACAAGCGATGTAGGCATAGGCATGTTGAAGGCAATGACCGATATCTTTGCAAAAGGAGAAACGATAGACCGGGTTATTAAACACACATTGAAGGATTGCAAATTCACGCTTGCCTCCGATGTCCGCAATCCGCTTTACGGTGAGAATGGGGCCGCGCAGGTCTTTGCGAAACAAAAAGGGGCAAACGATGAAATGATTGCCAAGCTTGATGAGAGAGCGCAACGCTTTGCCGATTTTTCATACCGCCACTTCGGCTTCGACCGTTCAAACGCGCCAGGGGCAGGGGCTGCTGGCGGGTTAGGCTATGCTTTCATGCAATATTTTGGTGGAAAGGCTGTGTCGGGAGCCGACCTCCTACTCGACATCATTGACTTTGACCGACTCATTGCCGACGCCGATGTCATCATCACGGGTGAGGGCCGTGCCGATGGGCAGACGTTGATGGGCAAACTACCTGAACGCATACTGCAAAGGGCAAAGAAACATAAAATACCCGTATGGCTTGTTGCCGGGCAAGCAAAAGACAAAGAACGCCTGCTTGCTGCCGGCTTTACAAAAGCGGTCGGCATAACGCCAGAAGGAATGGACATGGACGAGGCAATGAACCCCGACGTGGCAAAAGACAATATACGCCGATGGGCAGAAACAGTGAAACAATAAACAAAGACTATGGCAAACAAAAGAGAATACTCGGCAGCCAACAAGCGTTGGCTGGAAGAGAAATCACAAGAGGAAGGAGTGAAAGCGCTCCCAAAGGGAATCTACTATAAAGTATTGGCGGAAGGAAAGAACGATGGCGTTCACCCCTCTCCAAGAAGCATTGTGACAGCTCACTATACGGGGCGCACAATCGATGGCAAGCAGTTTGACTCCAGCCGTGGCGGTGCTCCACTCGCCGTACGCCTTTGTGACCTCATCGAAGGGTGGATCATAGCCATGCAGCATATGTGTGTGGCCGACAAATGGGAGGTGTATATCCCGTCGGAGATGGGCTACGGCAAGTTTTCACAGCCTGGCATCCCCGGTGGCAGCACGCTCATCTTTGAGATAGAGTTGTTGGGAATAGCATAGACAACCGCCACCAGGGAGCCAATGGTAATATGTTTGCCCAATAAACAAATACTGGCTATTGTCGTCCGGAATGACTGCCGAATTTGTATAAGGCACTTCGAACTGCTGCAAAGCAAAGTCGGCAGCCAATCAGACGACATCAAGAGCGGGCGTTCGGAATGCATTTTAGGAATGTCATAACGAACGTCCGACGATCGGACAATTGTTGGTAAAGCCGCAAAGACAATGCGAGCAACAAACTCAATCCGGCCGAGAGGGAATGACATTTCCTCGCCTTCCCTTATTGTTTCTTACGGCCATTGCCATATCAATCCGTAGAATCATCTTTGGACAATGCCTCACTGGTGTTAAACAAGTTTGCAGCATTGCCCCACAAAAACATCTCCACATATCGTGAAAGTTCCCTGTCGGCAGCAAGGGTTGCTTTAAGTCTGCTCAAGTTGCTTAGCAATACATTAGCCGGCAGATACGGATAATCGGAGCCGAACAGGATATGTTCCGGCGAAGTGACGGTAAGCATGGCACGGATGACTTCAACCGTGGGATTGCCAGCAAGGTCATAATAGAGCCGCGACAGGTTTCCTTCCCAATCTACAGGCTGCATATACCCGCTACCAACCATTGCCGGAAGAATTGATTTCATGCGTGGGATGGCAAGCGGCAGGAACGAACCGCAATGCGGCACGACAACCCTCTGGTTCGGATAGCGCACCAGAACGTTCCGCGACAGCATATTCACTATGGCACGAGTGGTTTCCGCGGGATACTCGTACATGGCAAGTGGTGTGATGCGGATGATGTTTTCCGGGTAAGGGGTTGGACGGTGAGGATGGACAATGACTACGGCATGGCGTTCATTCAACACCTCCATCAACGGGTCAAGCTCCGGGTCTCCCAGATACTGCCCGCGGCTGTTGGTTGCCAGCTTGATGCCGTCGGCACGCAAGGTGTCAAGCGCATAGATGGCCTCACGTATGGCAGCATCCACATCAGGCAAAGGAAGGGCGGCACAGAACAAGAAACGTCCCGGGTGCTTTTCCTTTGTTTCCGCCGCCACCTCGTTAACATGACGTATGCAGGCAGCACTCTCCACACCATCGCCGTAATACGGTTGCGGGGCAGGCATGGTCAATACGGCGCAACCAATACCAGCGCTGTCCATGAAGGAAATATGGTTTTCTGCCTCCCATTCGGGCAGCGGGAACGTTTCCTCAAGCTCTGCGCCATGCCTACGCAAAAGTTCCTTGTATTCCGGCAGTATGATGTGCGTATGTACATCTACCGCCATCTGCGCATGAACCATGATGCTTGACATTAAGGCTGTCAGCCCGATTATGATTCGCTTCATTCGCATAAGCCTATTTGTTGGTCAGCGCTTCCTGGTCGGCGGGATATCGTGCGCCAATGATTTCAATGCTGTCAAGATGCCGACGTATATCGGCCAGTTCCTCAGCAGTAAAACAAACGTCTGCCCCTCCTATATTCTCTTTGATGCGTTCTATTCGTTTCGTACCTGGGATAGGAACTATCCAAGGCTTTTGTGCCAGCAGCCAGCCGATGGCAATACGTGCGGGAGTCGTTTCCTTCTTGCGAGCCAGATCCTCCACATATTCCACCAAAGCCACATTGTGTTGCATGTTCTCGGGCTGGAAACGCGGGATGGTGGAACGGAAATCCGTCTTTTCAAACGTTGTATTGCGGTCGAAGCGCCCTGTCAGCATGGCTTTCCCCAGCGGACTGAACGGCACGAAGCCTATGCCCAGTTCCTCTAGCGTGGGCAGCAACTCCTTTTCCACCTGGCGATACCAAAGGGAGTATTCGCTCTGCACGGCCGTTAGCGGACAGACGGCATGGGCGCGTCGCACCGTTGCGGGTGCCGCTTCCGACAATCCCCAATGCAACACCTTGCCCTCTTTGATTAGCGAGGCAACCGTATCAGCCACCTCCTCTATAGGAGTGTCGGGGTCCACCCGATGCTGATAATACAGGTCGATGTGGTCGGTACGGAGGCGTCGGAGCGAGCCCTCTACCGCCTTGCGGATGGTGGCAGGCTTGCTCGACAGGCTTACGGGACGTGCCGATGTATTGAGGTCGGGCATGTTCACCAGGTCGTAGCCGAATTTTGTGGCGATGACCACCTTGTCGCGTACCGGTTCCAGTGCTTCGCCCACCAACTCTTCATTCTTGAACGCGCTGTAGACCTCTGCCGTATCAAAGAACGCAACACCCAAATCCACTGCTTCACGCAAGGTAGCTATGGCTTCCTTCCTGTCGGGATATGGCGGATAGCTCTGCGTAAACCCCATGCAGCCAAGCCCTACTGCCGAAACCTCCAATCCCTGCTTGCCCAATATTCTCTTTTTCATAACAATAATAATTTTAAGTTGTTTCCTTATTGCAAAAGTAAAGGGATATCATGAAAAATCACATATCCCATTTACGGATAAAACAAACGTGTTTACTGTATATGGCAGATGATACACCACACGGCAATCAACATCATTTCTTTATATCGCGCATACAAAAGTGACGCCATAGGCCAACTGCCACATTGTTTACATTGCCAAACACATTCAGCCTATTGACGAATTTTCAAAGCGTCGGCTCCGGATTGTTCAAACCTGTGGGCACAGCTAATCATTCGATGAGAGTGTAACCGTTACATTGCCATTTCCCAAAGCTGATTTCAACCGTGTGCCGTCCGCATTGTCTATCCGCCCAATCCGGGTAAAGTTCCACGAATTGGTGGAATAATAAATCACCAGATACTTTCCCTGGTAAAGAATGATGTCACCGGGGCCTGTTGTTGTCTGCCTGTCATTGCGGGGGAGGTTTGTGCCAAGCGGCCCAACTTTTTCCATGTTACCGTAATCCTCCATTTCCACGGTTACGTCTCCTTTAGACAGCAACGCCATCAAAGCGTTAGCTGACGAATTATCCACCAAAGTGGCTGTGAATGTCTCGCCGCCTTTGATGGCCAGTCTGATTGAATTTGTTTTCATACTATTGTCATTTTCATTTGATTGTCCGAATATCGGTAATGATACCAACATACAAGTCAACAGTTGTACGACTTTCCTGACTTTCATATTATATATTTGATTATGTTTTCCGGCTCCACCATTTTTACATGGCAAGGAAGCCAATGAACCCACTTAAACTTTCTCCGAAAAGTCTTTTTTGCCCCATTCCGAGGTTCTTTTCGGCCTGTTTCTTCCCCGTCATTCGTCATGTAGCCCTCTACGCTCTTCTTTCCGGCAAAGAAACTGCCACGAAAACATTACTCGGGCTGAAGTCGCAAAAAGTTTAAATGAGTCCAATAATCCGTTTTGTAAATGCCTTCATTACGACGCATTATCATACAGAGAAGAATAGACAGAAGGGATGAGGACTGTGCTGTTCCTCATCCGTCTGTTTTTACTACTTATAAGATTCCTCATACACATTCACGATGTCTGCGTCAGACATCTGGACACGGTCACTGGTGAACATGACGCCCATCACTTCGCGGGTGTTGCGCATCAACGTTTCAAACTCTTCGGGAGCTATACCATAATCCGACATCTTCAAGTCGGCTACTCCACAGGCCTCCTGCAGTCGGGTCAGTGCAGTAAGGAAGTCTTCTGGCTTAGAGGCTTCCGTCATGCCCATTGCCTGTGCCATGCGGATGAATCGGTCATCGCATGCATGGTGTTCGATGAAGTATTTGTAATAGGCACGGCTCACCATTATCAGTCCTGCGCCGTGAGGCAGGTTGGGATGATAGGCCGAAAGCGCATGTTCCAATGCATGCTCACTGGTTATAAGCGTCAGGCACATAACACCGCCAGACAATGTGTTGCCAAAAGCAACGCGTGTACGGGCCTCAATATCATTTCCGTCCTTAATGGCACGGGGCAAATATTCGGCAATATTACGGATGGCCTCAAGGGCATACATGTCGCTCATCAGATTGGCACCTTTGGCTATATATCCCTCTGTGCTGTGGAACAAAGCATCGAAACCTTGATATGCAGTGAATGTGGCCGGTACGCTTTTCATCAGTTCCGCATCGACAATGGATAGAACGGGGAACAGCGACGCGTCTCCCACAAAAGCTTTTTCAAACGTATCTTCCTTTGTGATAACGCCCGAGCTGTCGGTCTCCGACCCCGTACCCGCAGTGGTCGTAATGGCTATGATTGGCAATGGCCTTACGGCAATGGGCTGTCCTTTTCCTGAACCGATGGGCACGTAATCCCACAGTTCGCCTTCGTTCGTAGCCATCACGGCAATGGCCTTGGCACAGTCCATGACACTTCCGCCACCAAGCGCTACGAGAAAGTCACAATCATTGTCGCGTGCCACCTTTGCCCCTGCATTGACATTACCGACAGAGGGATTGGGAGCAACACCGTCGAAAACGAATGTTTCCACGCCCGCCCTGTGCAATTGCTCTTCCGTGTGGGCAAGGTAACCGTTGGCACGGGTCGATTTTCCGTTTGAGATAACTATCAGCGCACGTCTGCCCGGCATTGGTTGATCACCTAATTTGTTCAACATCCCTTCACCAAACATCACACGTGTTGGGATGTACATGTCGTAATTGTTGTTTGTTTCCATATATTACTCGTTGATTAAATTGTTGCAATGTCACTCAAATTTCCTTCCGCACAGATTCCGACCTTGCGTGCATAGAAGTTCAGACAATGGTTTGTGGCCCACCCATCCGCATCCCGGCAGTTAGAACAACTGCGCAAAGTATCTATGCTGCCACTCATAATCGCTTGTGAAGTAATTTTGGTGCAAAGATAACAGACTGCCTCCGTAAATAGGATAACGCATTTACGGAGGATTGTAACCGAATTACAGATTGTTTACCACACCCCGTTCTCACCATAAACAAGGTGAATTATGAATTGCCTCACCTACATGACTTTGTTAGGAATGCACCACATTGCACAGCGAGGCATCCAACAACGAGAAAAACAACAATAATCGTGCAAACCAGAGGCCGACCATCGCGACAGGACATCGGCGCCATATATGCCACACGCCGCCACGGCACAGCATACAAAGAAACATAAAAGGAACAAAAGGCAAACGTAAGTTGTTCGCGGCAGTAAGTGCCTGACGATAAGCAGAGCGCACGATTTCCTTCGGCGAGGGAAACCGTGCGTATGCTGAGCCTTTGCCACCTTGACCGGCTTGGCGCAGAAGAGCGTTGAGTAAAGCCTCTTGCCAAGCCGAATATTCGCAACGTGCATGTGACTTTTACAGATTCATGCAAAACCACAAATGCTTACGCTTGTCTACTTAACCACCCCAAGCCTGCCAATCACCTCAACTGCATTCGATACTCATTAGGGGTGCATCCGGCAACCTTCTTGAACAGACGACTCAAGTGATGGGGATATTGAAAACCAACTTCATAAGCTATCTCGCTGACAGTTTTGTTTGTTCCCAACAGCCGGTCTTTCACTTTGCTGATTATTGCCTGGTGAATGTATTCGATGGCCGACTTTCCCGTCTGCTTCTTAACAAGGTCGCCAAAGTAGTTGGCTGAGAAATGAAGCTGGTCGGCGCACCAGGCCACAGAGGGCAATCCGAGCTCTATTGGCTTCCTGGAGTCGAAATATCCATTCAGCAAAGCTTCAAACCTTATAAGAACATCAGAATTGATAACCTCGCGGGTCGCAAATTGCCTGTCGTAGAAACGAAGGCAATGGTTAAGCAGAACTTCTATGTTGGAAATAATGATGCTGCGGCTGTGCTTATCGATAGGGTGGCGAAGCTCCTCCTCTATCTCTTCGAAACAATTGAAGATTGTCTGCCGCTCACGCTCCGACATGTGCAACGCCTCATTCACTTCATACGAAAAGAAGGTGTATTCCTTCATCTTGCGGGCAAACAACGTACCGCGTATCAAGTCTGGATGGAACAGCAACGCATAGCCTTGCGGGTGCAGGGTCTCTCCGTCATCATCGATACCTCCCACTTGTCCCGGGGCAATAAACACCAGAGTTCCTTCCTGGTAGTCATACTTATTGCGCCCGTAAGAAATGGGGCCGTGTATTTTCTCTTTCAAGAAGATGGCATAGAAACCGAAACATTTGCAACGGTGCTTCAAAACCTCCACCTTGGAAAAATCGACTATGCCCACCAAGGGATTCAGTGTTTCCATTCCCAAAAACTCATTATAGTCGTTGATTGTCTGCAAGTCTAATATTTCACCCATGCTTTTTCACCTTTTTCGTTTTACTGCTCAAAAGTACGGAATTATTCCCAAAGCCAATTCAGTTTTGCAACCCATTCTGTAAAATAGGTAGGAGATTCTGTGAAATTGGTTCGCAACGCTTCGCTTGCAGTGCTGTTCGCCCAAATTGGTGCATCAATCTGTATTTTATGTATAAGCAAAAACAGCCAAACAGTATAATTTTGCACACGAAAAATAACACATCAACAATATGAATACATTCATAAGATTTCTTAAAAACTGGACCTTGCCTATCGGCATGACATGCGGCGTGATAGGATTTATGGCATTCCACTATATACCTCAACTGTCGCCAATCAAGCCCGAAGCCCAACAAACAGCCGAATTTCTGATGCCGACAGTGCTTTTCGTGATGCTGCTGTCCACATTCTGCAAAGTCAATCCCCACGACATGTGCCTCACCCGATGGCATGTCTGGCTTATACTGTTCCAGATGTTGTCATGTCTGGCAATAGCCATGTTTCTGCACTTCCTCCCCTCATTCAGCCATGCCTTGCTTGCCGAAGGACTGATGATTTGCCTCGTATGCCCGACGGCAGGTGCTGCCGCCGTGATAACAGGCAAGCTCGGAGGCGGCGAGACATCGCTCACCACATATACAATACTGAGCAATCTGGCGGCAGCAATAATCATACCGTTGGTTTTCCCCATGGTTGAGAAGCACACCGAGACATCATTTCTCTGCCAATTCCTCACAATACTGCGCCGTTTGTTCCCACTGCTCATATTCCCGTTTCTCATAGCCTGGGGACTGCGTGTGTTTTTCCCCAAGGCCCATGCTGCAGTCGTTAGGCATACCGGTGGCCTTGCCTTTTACCTATGGGGGTTCGGCCTAACGCTGTCTGTGGGGCAGACATGCCGCTATTTGGTCGACAGCCCGGTTAGCACCCACCTCAAATGGCTGCTGTCGCTCGTCAGTCTCGTTGCCTGTGCAATGCAATTTTTCATAGGGAAAACGGTTGGCGCCGCCTACGGCGAGCGCATAGGCGGTGGCCAGGGCCTGGGACAAAAAAATACTATCTTCGCCATCTGGGTATCATACACCTACCTGTCGCCGGTCTTGTCTGTTGCTCCCGGTACGTACATCATTTGGCAAAACCTCTTCAACTCGTGGCAGCTATGGCGCAAGGAGAAGCAAAGTGGCAAGAAACCTAAACGGCAATGACAAAGCCAACATCGGTTGCCAACCACTACCGGCCACAGACAATGGCAGCAGGAGTAGGTTGCCGCCCGCCACGGCGCCACGCTAACGCGGGCCGGCCTGCAGTCTGTAAAATGGGTGCAACGTTCTGTAATGCGTGTATGGTGGCAATGGCCATTGTTGATTAACTTTGCAACATCATATAACAACGTCAAAGACATATACATTAAATTATGGAGAATATCAAATTAAGAAATGGCGTGGAAATGCCAATATTGGGCTATGGCGTCTACCAAGTGTCACCTTCGGAATGCGAGCGATGCGTGAGCGATGCCATCAGCACTGGCTACCGCATGATAGACACGGCCCAGGCTTACAGCAATGAAGAGGGCGTTGGCAATGCCATGGCAAAAAGCGGAGTACCGCGCAACCAACTGTTCATAGTCAGTAAGATATGGATTTCAAACGCTGGATATGAGCGCGCAAAGAACTCTATCGACGAGTCTCTCCGCAAACTAAAGAGCGATTACATAGACCTGATGCTTATACACCAGCCATTCGGCGACTATTACGGCTCATACCGTGCGATGGAAGAGGCCTACAAAGCAGGCAAACTACGTGCAATAGGTGTGTCTAACTTCTATCCCGACCGTTTCATCGACTTGGCAGAGTTCAGCGAAATACCGCCTATGGTCAACCAGGTTGAAACCCATGTATTCAACCAACAAATTGTCGCCCAGCAGATAATGCAGGAATATGGGGCACACATCATGGCATGGGGGCCGTTTGCCGAAGGCCGCAATAATTTCTTCAACAACGAGGCTTTGGTTGAAATAGGCAACAAGCACGGCAAAAGTGCTGCCCTGGTGGCATTGCGATACCTCATCCAGCGAGGCGTCGTTGTCATCCCAAAGTCTGTCCACAAAGAGCGCATGGAGCAAAACATCGACGTATTCGACTTCACTCTCGACAGCGAGGACATGCAGCGCATACGCCAGCTTGACTTGGGCCGCAGTCTGTTTTTCTCGCATTACGACCCGCAGACAGTGAAATGGCTGGTTCAGTATGGCAAGAGCAAATGACGGCATGAGCCGTTTTCAACCCTCGGCCATGAGCGTGCCGCAAACCTACAGCCGGCCGGCCTAACATGCAATGGCACCGACAGCCGGCCCTGCATGAACGCTACAGCAACCTTTGCCACGCCACCACAAGACCCCGCTTCACTCTCACAGGCAATAGTAAATTTGGGTTAATACGAATGATATGGCCTTCGGCGGCATGTTCCGCACAACAAAAGCTTGCCAAAGCTTGGTTAGATGGCTGTGCCGATGGCAAGCCGAAGGGGATCCTAATGTGGCGGCGGGCATCGGCCGGGCTCAAAGGCAACACAGCAACTTACTGGCACCGACAATGGCAAAACAACTAAATCGGAACGATATGGACAAAAGAAACAACAACGGAATATCCAGACGTACGGCCCTGAAACGGATGGGGATGCTCATGGCAGGAGCATCCTGTCTGGGCTTGCCTACCTTAACCTCATGTGACATGGAAACAAAGAAACGCATCATCTTGTATTTCACCGCTACCGGCAACTGCCTCTATGTGGCGCGCGAACTGGCAGACAAACACACCGAGCTGCTCAGCATACCACAAATGATGAAACAAAAGCGCTACACGTTTGAAGCAGATGAAATAGGCATTGTTTACCCGGTATACGGCCACATGCCACCAAACATGGTGAGAGAGTTCATCAACAAGGCACGGCTGACGGCAAGGTACAAGTTCGCCATACTGACCTATGGCAACCGCAAATGCAGTTCGGTGGAGATATGGGACGACATTTCGCGTAAAGCCGGTTGTGCCTTCGACTATATCACCACGATGATAATGGTCGACAACTGGCTGCCCAACTTCGACATGAACGAACAAATAAAGATTGACAAGCACATACCTGAAAGTCTGGACCGAATCACCGCCGACATCAACAGCCACAGGCGTTGGCACGAACCGGTCACAGAGCTGGAACGCCAACAACACGCCGGTTTCCTCAAATCATCAGGGGTGAACCCAGAAGTGGGCTTCAAGATGATGAGCCAAGAGGCGTTTGCCGTAACCGACTCATGCATAGGCTGCGGAATATGCACAGAGGTTTGCCCGCGCGGCAATTACACACTGACCTCAACGGGCGTAAAGACCGAAGGCGATTGCGAGTTTTGCTTCGCCTGCATACACAATTGTCCGCAGAAAGCCATTGTCTTCAAACAGCTTAAGGAAGTAAACCCAAATGCCAGATATCGCAACGAACACGTCTCGCTGTGGAGCATCAAAGAAGCCAACAGACAAAACAAACCCACAGAGTGAAGCCTGCGGAAAATACCAACTGTGCTAAATGGCGTGGCTGACAGCCCCCTGCCCAGGGCCTCATTTCGACATGCCCCGGGCCCGAATGTCAGTATATTGTATGGCCGTCGGGCCGCGACGATGATGCCACAACGCGACAAAACGCCGCGAAAGGCCAGCGCACACTTGCCGCAAGGCACTGTTTTTAGAACACAACACAACAACTTTACCAATATATAATAACTGCAAATAAACAAAGGGCACCGCCATTTTGCATGGCGGTGCCCCCTTCTTTCATGCCCCAAAGCAGCAAAATGGGCACAAAATGTTTGTCAGGGCATTTACAATATGCCATGTTCGGGTTAAAAAGCACTAAATGAATGGTTTATCCATATTTTCATGCCTGTAAGGCATCGAGCCTTAAAACAAAATTCGTATTTTTGCAAACCAACCAATCAATGCAATGCGATGGAAAGACTTGACGTATTCGATTGCTCTGACATACTTATTGCAAGCTACTTCTCCGACGACCGGGGCTGCGCCCACGAAAACCGTGAACATACACTGATATACATTTGTTCGGGCATGCTCGAGATTGACGACAAGGGCACTAAGACTGTACTGAAGGCCGGAGACTGTGCCTTCATGAGACGCGACAACCGCATGTGGCTGCAAAAACACATTGTCGGCGGAAAGCCGTATCATTCTATCGTGCTTAAATTCTCGAAGCCTTTCCTGCGCAAGCATTACCAATCGCTCAACAAAAAAGCACTGCCCGATGATGCCAGGCGCGACAGGGCAAGCCTTAGAATCCTGCCCGGAAAACGCCCGGACATACGCAGTCTCTTCGAGTCGGTAGCGCCTTATTTCAATGCCGGTGTGAAACCGACAGACGAAATACTGGAACTGAAGATGACCGAAGGGCTTTACATACTGCTCAACACCGACAAGAACCTGTATGCATCGCTGTTCGATTTCGTTGAGCCATGGAAGATAGACATACTTGACTACATGAACGAGAACTACATGTACGACCTGTCCATGGACGAGATAGCAAGCTATACCGGCCGCAGCCTTGCCACATTCAAACGCGACTTTGCAAAAATAAGCGATGTGACACCACGCAAATGGCTGATACGACGCAGGCTTGAGGCCGCCCACCGGCTTATACTTTCGGGCAAGGCAAATGTCACGGACGCCTGTTACTCGGTTGGCTTTAAAAACCTGTCGCACTTCTCCAAGGCATACAAGGCCATGTACGGCACGTCGCCAAAAAACGAAACCTGAGCCGGCCGGCAAAGCAGGTTGAGCCAAACAACAAAGCCGGCATCTGCTGTTTGCATTACCTTTGCACCGACTATATGACTTAACAAAGCAAAGGAATCATGGACAACAAATTGAAGAACGAAAGCAAATGCAGCCGCCGCAGTTTCCTCAAGGCTACCGCTGCCATGGGGGCGGCGCTTGCTGTAGGCCCGGCTGTCGACAAGGTAGAAGCAGCGTCGCGCGCCGTAACAGCCAACGGCAGAAAGGCAAACATGCCGGAGGGCACCAAATCAATTGCACACCGAACCCTTGGCACGGGCACTGCCGCCTTTGAGGTGTCGGCATTGGGCTTCGGGGTGATGGGCATGAATTACAACCGCAGCCAGCATCCCGACAAAAAACAATGCATCCGACTGCTTCACGAGGCCGTCGACCGGGGCGTCACCCTGTTTGACACAGCCATCATCTACGGCCCGCTCAACAACGAAGAACTGGCCGGCGAAGCCTTGGGAGAATTCAGGGGCAGGGTCAACGTTACCACCAAGTTCGGCCACGAAGTTGTCGACGGAAAAGCCACCGGCCGCCAAGACAGCCGCCCGGCAACCATACGCAGGTATTGCGAAGAGTCGTTGAAGCGCTTGCGCACCGATGTCATACCGATGTTCTACCAGCACCGCTTCGACCGCAACACGCCTGTAGAAGAAGTGGCCGCCACGCTCAAAGACCTCATAAAGGAAGGCAAGGTGCTTCATTGGGGCATGTGCGAGGTAAACGCCGAGACCATACGCAAGGCACACGCAATATGCCCACTGACAGCCATACAAAGCGAATACCACCTTATGCACCGCGAGGTTGAGCGAAACGGGGTGCTCGATGTGTGCCGTGAATTGGGAATAGGCTTTGTGCCTTACAGTCCAATGAACAGGGGATTCCTGGGTGGCGACCTCAACGAATACACCGTGTTCGACGCCCACAACGACAACCGCAACACCTTGCCACGCTTCACCCCCGAGGCTATGCGGGCCAACTACCGCATTGTAAATGTGCTTCAGCGCTTCGGACGCGAATATGGCATGACGTCGGCGCAACTGGCTCTCGGGTGGCTTTTGCAAAAAGAACCGTGGATTGTGCCTATACCCGGAACGACAAAATTGGCGCATCTTGACGAGAACCTGGGCACATTGGCCTTTGCCCTTGGCAAAGATGAATGGAAAAGGCTCGAAGATGAAGTTACCGCCATACCGGTGACAGGCGACAGGTATAACGCCGAACAACAAAAACAGGTGCAATGACACAAAAGCCATGACCCCATTTTCCATGGCCGCCTGACACCTTCCTTATTGCATGGCATGTAAACATTTTATCAACTACCTACAACATTTTGTCCTCCCGCCTGCCGTACGGGCTGCCCAGACGGCGCGTTTCATCTGATGAAACGGCCCTTTCGGCCTGCCCGTACGGCCTTTTCGGCAATTCGGTAAGAATGTGGCATGCGCGCAACCCAAACAAGCTGGCTGCCAGATCGTTGCAAAGCGGAAAGGCAAATGCATGCCGATACAAATGAAAATGGCCGTGTATGATTTTTTGATAAGGCAGTCAATATTCAGCACACAGCCCGAAACAAGCAGCATTGCGATAAAGCCACCATAGCCCAATGCCAATGCCTGCCTTGCCGGCAGGCCATGTTTGGTGGCACGGCAGGCATTACCCGCCAACGTTCATCAAACCCGAAGCCACTTCTTTATGTTGCCTGCATGGTTGCCTGCGGCCATCGCCGATGGCACAGCGGGCTTCGGTTGAACATTGAGGCAGGCAAGATTCCAACAAGATTCTGCAGGCATTAGCTGTGCATGTGGTAAACGAAAAACACCCTTCCGGCGGTATGGCCAACCGCTTTGGCATAGCCCTCAATATACATCGTGGCAGTTCAAATGTGCCATTCGTTGATATTGGTGTATCTATCCGTAATCTGTCTATGCACATGACGCGGCATTAACAGTAACTTTGCACCAGAAAAAACATCCGGTTGCTTACGACCACAACTTTATGTGCAGCCATATCCACCTGCCTCATGGGCGTAAACTGCATGGACGGATAACACAGCTGGAGATGGAAGCGGCAAGAGCAAGGGCAAACTACCGACATGGAACAACATGGTAAAGCTGGGCGAGGCTGTAGGCAACTGCCGCCTGAAGACACAAACGCTAACAGAAGCCTTGGCGGCACACGGCAAGCAGGCTTGGCCAAGCAAATGACTGAAGACAATAAACGATTAAAATAAAGACAAATGAAAACAAAGATTATCACTCTCATTGCCCTGATCATGATGGGCGGTATGCACGTATTTGCACAAAAAGGCAAAACCCTGATTGCGTATTTCAGTTGGGGCGGCAACACGGAACATGTGGCCAAGTACATTGCCGGGCAAACCGGGGGGACGCTGTTCCGCATCGAACCCATGAAGCCCTACCCCACGGCATACAAGCCTTGCACCGAGGTGGCCAAGGAGGAAAAGGAAAACAACGCCCGCCCGGCAATAAAAAACAAGGTGGAAAACTGGAATAGCTATGACACGATATTCATAGGCTGTCCCGTATGGTGGTGGACGGCACCGATGATTATCAATACTTTCACGGAAAGCTACAACTTCAAAGGCAAGACCGTGGTTCCGTTCTGCACATACGCCTCAACCTACCGCGACGAGACCCTCAGCAAGATTGTCGAGCTTACCCCGGATGCCAACCACCTGAAAGGCTTCGGAGCTGTGGACAGGAACACGGAAGGCATAGATGAATGGCTCAAAGAAATCAACGTAAAGAAATAAATACAGGAGGACAAGCAAGTGAAAATGTTATTTCTGGCGGCATTGGCGTGCGCCACAATGGCACTCGGAGCATGCTCGGACAATGATGACAACGATGCGGCATCTGCCACAGAAGATGTGGTGCCGGGCACCAACCACAAGGTGCTCATAGCATATTTTTCAGAGCTGTTGCCCGACGGCACCGATGCCAACACATCGGCCAGCCGGGTCGTTGCCGGCAACAGGCTGTATGGAAGTGTGGAATATATGGCAACGGTTATAGGCGAGGCCACTGGCGGAGACATGGTCAGGATACAGACTGAATCGCCCTATCCTGGCAACTTCGACGACTTGGCGGCGCAGGCAGACAATGAGCGCCAGAACGGCATACACCCAACACTATCTACAAGCATCGAGGGCTTTGACAACTACGACGTGGTGTTCGTGGGATACCCAATATGGTGGTACCAAATGCCTATGCCCATGTATTCGTTCTTCGACAGGTATGATTTTTCCGGGAAAACCATCATACCGTTCTCTTCGCACGGCGGAAGCGGATGGTCGGGCACCATTGCCGACATTGCGGGCCTGGAGCCCGAGGCAACCATGGTCGACGGTTTCAGCACCTCGCGCAGCAACGTGGCTTCATCGGCAGGAGAAATACGCAACTGGCTCAGGGACATCAACATCATCGAATGACGAACGGCGGCCATGGCACACATGCCTATGCTTAGGCCCAATGGGCCTACCGGCGGCGGCAAGGTGCCAGTCCTGCCACATCCGCCGCACGTAGGCAAGCCGCAATGAAGCCTTTTCGCAACAAACAACAATAAACAGTAAAAACGCAACATGAACAATTTCACTTTCCAATATCCCGTACGCCAACACTTTGGCAAGGGGTGCGCTGAAAGCGCAATAAAAGAAGAGATGAACCACACGGGCACAAATGTGATGCTGGCATACGGTGGCAGTTCGCTCAAACGAACGGGCTTGTACGACAAGATACAAGGCTGGTTGCACGAATGCGGCAAAAACGTGTTCGACTTTGGCGGCATCATGCCCAACCCAACCTATGCCATGGTGCAGGAAGGGGCAAAAATGGTGCGCCAACACAACATTGACTTAATACTGGCCGTGGGCGGCGGATCTGTCATTGACTGCTGCAAGATAGTGGCATCGCAGGCCAAGCTTGACGCAGACATCTGGGAAATACAATACGCCAACCATCTGTTTCCGACAGAATTTTTACCTATGGGGGCCGTTGTAACGGCATCGGGAACAGGTGCCGAGCAAAACAACGGGGCTGTAATCACCAACACCGAAAAGAAACTGAAGCAACCACTTGTCGGGGCATACAACAGTTTCGCAATATTAGACTGCGAACTGACGAAGACAGTGCCGATGAAGCAAGTGGTCAGCGGGGCCTTCGACACGTTGAGCCACTGCATGGAGACATACATGGGCAAACTGATGGCCGACAACATTTCAGACGAAATCAACGAGGCTGTGATGCGTAATGTAATCAACAACTTGCGCGCCATCATAGCCGACCCGGACAACGATTACGCCCGCGGAGAACTGATGTGGGCGTCGGCCATGGCCGAGAACAGCCTGCTGAAACTGGGCAAACAAACCGACTTTCAGTGCCACATGCTTGAGCACGCCGTTGCCGCCTACACCAATTGTAACCACGGGCAGGGGCTGGCCGTAATACACCCAGCGCTGTACCGCCACATGCTGGGCGAAGGAAACGAGAAACTGGCACGTATGGCCGAGCGGGTTTGGAACGTGGAAGGCAGCACTACCGAACAGACGGCAGCCCTCGGCATAAACGCGCTCGAAGCATTCATCAGGGAGATTGGGATGCCAACCCGCTGGGCGGAGCTGGGCATAACAGACGAGAAAGTGCTACGCGCGGCCGCCGACACATGCTTGCTGATGCCCGGCTGCTGCAAACAGTTTTCAAGAGACGAGCTGTTTGAGGTGCTGAAAGAATGCATGTGATGACATGCCGGCGCCAATGCAGCCCGACTACCTCGCCGCCACGGTGAGCCCGGACAAGGCGAGACCGTAGGCGACAGCCACACCGATGGCAACGCCCAGAGGCGCAACGCCCGTAAACAATAGACAATGTAACAAATGTGTATAAACATAATACGTATTAAAATGAAAAGGATTTCTACATTATTCGCATTAATATCATTGCTTGCCATTTGCGCAAATGCCCAAAACAGTTATTTCGAAGGTGCCCGCGTATTGATAGCCTACTTCTCTTGGAGCGGCAACACGCAAAGGGTGGCCGAAGAGATTCACAACATCACCGGCGGCGATTTGTATAGAATAGAGCCTGCCACGCCATACCCTGACGACTATACCGAATGCACTGAAGTGGCCTTGGCTGAGCGCGACAACGACGCACGCCCCGCAATAGCCGCGCCCGTGGACAACATGGACGACTATGACATCGTGTTCATAGGGTGCCCCGTATGGTGGCATACGGCACCGATGATTATGTCGGCATTTGCCGAAAGCTATGACTTCAGCAATAAAACGATAGTTCCTTTCTGCACTTATGCGTCGACGTACCGCGACGAGACACTGCAAAAGATAGTAGACTTGACTCCAAACTCAAACCACCTGACTGGATTGGGGGCAAGGAGTGGCAGCACGAGTGGCGTAAGGAACTGGCTCGAACAGATTGACGATGAATGGAACAACAACATACAGTCGGGCATCAGCACAGCCAAAACGCCCACGGCAGGGAGTGATGCAAAGGTGTACGACATGTCTGGCAGGATGGTGACCGACGACAATACCGCAAACCACAAGATTTACATCATAAAAAAAGACAACCGAACAGTGAAGACAATGACAACAAAATGACTACCTGTCATAAACCAAACTACAAAACATTATGAAGCATTATTTACTTGCACTGTGCCTTTTGGCCTTGCCTTTCTCGGTCGGCAGGTCACAAAACCCGGCCAATGTGTATTTCACATCAGAAATAACCGCAGAGTCTCTTCTACGCATATACCACTCGCTGGGCATGGAAGCTACAGGGCGCGTGGCTGTAAAAATCAGCACAGGCGAGTCGTCGCGCACGTATTATTTGCGCCCTGACCTCATCGGTATCCTGGTGAGAGAGGTCGGGGGAAATATCGTTGAGTGCAATACGGCATACACCGGCAACCGCTCAAACACAGAAAGCCACCGCAGGGACATTGCGGAAAGAGGCTTCAACGACATTGCCACTGTCGACATCATGGACGAGGACGGAAGCCTGGACATACCCGTTGCCGACAACACCCACATACAGTTTGACCGTGTGGGCAGCCATATTGCCAACTATGATTTCCTTATCAACATCGCCCACTTTAAGGGGCACGCGATGAGCGGCTTCGGCGGTGTGCTGAAAAACCAAAGCATCGGGATGGCTTCGCGCGAGGGCAAGACACAGATACACACTGCCGGCGACTACGAGAACCCCAACCAGGTATTCAACAACCGGCAAGGTCAAGACGCCTTTCTCGAATCGATGGCTGCGGCAGCACAGGCCGTTCACAACTATTTCGGCGGCAGGGTGATATACATCAATGTGATGAACAACCTTTCGGTTGACTGCGACTGCGACGGTAGCCCTTCGGCACCACAGATGCGCGACATCGGTATACTGGCCTCGCTCGACCCCGTAGCCCTCGACAAGGCGTGCCTCGACCTTGTGTTCAACCACCAGTCTACGGCCAACGATGACAGCAGGCCGCTGATACAACGCATTAACCGGCAGCACGGCACGCACATTGTTGAATATGCCGAACAGATTGGCCTTGGTACGACGGCCTACAACCTGATAGACATTGACGAAGAAAGCGGCATACACAATGTGGCCGATGAAAACTTAAGGTATAATGTGTACACCACAGAAGTGCTGAAAGTGCTCACCAATGCCAAAAGCCTCGGTTCACTGAAACCCGGTATATATATAGTAAACGGGAGGAAACAGACCGTAAGGTGAATTGCAACCGATATGAAAGGGCCGGCAGAATGCCGCCCGGAATGTTTATAATCCATCCCCGCCCGCTTTCGTTGCCAATGGTTGGACAAACTGAAAAGACTGTCCCGCCAAGCCACAACGAAAGCGGTTTTTGGTTTGTGCCAATCACAAATGCGAAGAAACGGACACACAACAAGTGTGTGCATTGGCTGCCGATATGAGGGGATGGGCACTGCTGACGGCCAACGGATTATAAAAAAAGACAACACGTTTTTCACCCCAACAGGGCAACATTACGCATAGCCATGGCATCAGAGCGCACCGGCCATAACGCCACAATGAATGTACAAAGGCGTGCGCAAGCAGATAAAACAAGTGAAACGTTAGGCTTTTCCATTAATTATTTGTAACTTTGCCTTCACAACAAACACAACGACACAAATGATTAAGATATATGGAATGGCAACCTGCCCAGACTGCACATACGTAGACGAGCAGGTGAAAGGCAACGGTAAGTATGATGTGATAGACATTGGCGCACACGTTAAATACATGAAAGAGTTTTTGCGTTTGCGCGATGCAAATCCGGCGTTTGACGCAGCCAAGCGCTCGGGAGCGGTGGGAATACCCTGCTTCGTGCTCGAAGACGGAACGGTGACGTTGAGGCCAGAAGATGCAGGCTTGCGTTCGCGCTCAAACGAATATGAAGGTGCTGCATGCAGCCTCGACGGCAGCGGTTGTTGAACAAGACCGGTTGGTTTGCATATTCACTATCTATAAATAATATTTTGAGGCATGAACAATGCTGACAAACCAAGGTGCAGCTGGTGTAACATGGATAACCCGGCTTACGTTGCATACCACGACGAGGAATGGGGAGTGGCTGTACACAACGACAACAAGCTCTTCGAGATGCTGCTGCTTGAAACATTCCAAGCCGGACTGTCATGGGAGTGTGTCTTGAACAAACGCGAGGCTTTCCGCAAGGCGTTCGACGGTTTCGACTACAACATCATTGCCAACTATGACGAAAACAAACTGGCAGAACTGCACAACGACAAAGGCATAATACGCAACCGACTGAAAATTAAGGCTGCCGTAACCAACGCCAAGGTCTTCATAGGCATTCAGCAAGAGCACGGGTCGTTCGACAGATATATCTGGGAGTTCACAGACGGGAAGACAATTCATGAGACAGGCTGTACCACATCGCCCCTGTCTGACCGAATCTCCAAAGAACTTCGACGATTGGGCATGAAGTTTGTTGGTAGCACGATAATATATTCCTACCTGCAGGCCATAGGGATAATAAACTCACACGAGCCTACGTGCTGGTGTGCCAAATGATTTCCGCCAAACAACATGGCTTGCCCAAATGGCAGTGATGGCGTGATGGACAGACAGAAGTTATGCCCCCGTGTCATAACTTCTGTCTGTCCATCATGCTCTCACTCTCCACATGAAATATGGGATGGCAGAGATAAACACCGCGCGGGCTTCCAGGCATTGGGCCGTGGAACCAGCACCGTAAACTCAGCCCGGAACGCTCGCGTTGCAACGCGCATCTATATAGCTTTTGTTATATATCACAGAGAATACATAAAGCAGAGAAACAAGCTATGGGTCATTCGTCTTTCAGGATAAAAATCTGATAGCGAAACATTCTCGACGTTTATAAAACGTCTGGAAGAATAGATATCCAGGTTGGATATGCCATACCCCAACCCAATTGCAATGTCGTTGAAACTAAGATTGACACCTCCCTTAACGCTCCAAAATATCCATTCACCCTTATTTGTAGATTTATATTTTGACTTGCTGCCAAAAGTGTTATAATTGAAATAATCAATATACACACCTGTATGAGGAATCAGAATTTGCGCTCCACATTCGCCCTGAAAGGATATTGCATATTTGCCTAATTTAAACAAAGACGGTGTAGACAATAGAATTGAAGGGCGCAAATAGACTTTCCCTATCTCTTTGTCCGACTCACTTAACTTCCAAGAAGTCCACTGCCCGGAAGCTTTACCGTGAGGAAGATAGTCATTGTACCATTGATTCAAATAACCGATTCCGCTACCAATACCTAAATATGGAAGCAGCATATAATGATATGAAAACTCCCCATCATACGCATCATTAGTATTGAGTCCTGCCGTAAATGCAATGCGCGACCTTTTCATCGAGGGTTGAGCATAAGAGCAAATATGCAAAAGAAGCAATGTTACAATATAAGTAAACTTTTTATGCATGTCTGTGATTTTATGTATAAACCGCTTAATTAACACTTACCTGGAAAAGAAACAATTAAATAGCCGGACCATCGTTTGGTATTACCTGTTTCTATTCAGACTCTTTTATGTTCTGCGACACCCACATTCCGATGTCCTGCTTGCCCAAAGCCGCAGCCATCAAGTCGGGAAACTTGTCAGGCGTACAGGCAAAAGTCGGCACCCCCAACGATGCCAGGAACTCTGCATGATGCTTGTCGTAGCTCGGAGCGCCATCGTCATTCAAGGCTGGCAGCACTATCAGCTGAACCCCACTGGCAACAATGGAAGCGAACCGTTTGCGCATCTCGATGTCATTGCCACCTTCGTATAGGTCGGTCACCAATACAAGCACAGTATCCTGAGGCCGTGTAATGACTCCCTGACAATATGCCAACGCACGCGCTATGTCCGTGCCCCCACCCAACTGCACGCCAAAAAGCAGATCGACGGGGTCTTGCAAGTCGTCGGTCAGGTCGACCACAGAAGTATCAAACACCACCATGCGGGTGCTCACCGACGGTATCGATGCAAGCACCGAGCCAAATATGCCGGAGTAGACAACAGATGTTCCCATGGATCCACTCTGGTCAAGACACAGTATGACATCTTTCAAAGCCCTGCGTTTACGGCCATAGCCGATTCTCACTTCGGGTATTATTGTCTTGTAATCCGGTTGATAGTTCTTGAGGTTCTTCACTATGGTTGTCTTCCAATCAATCTCGTTGTAGCGCGGATTGCGGCGCCGCGACGAGCGGTTTAGCGCTCCCGTGACAGCTTGCTGTATAGGCGACGACAACTTGCGCAGCAGCTCGTCAACAACCTTGCGCACTACCTGGCGTGCCACATCTTTATTTTTTTCGGGGATGGCACGCCCCAGCGACATCAGCGTTGCAACGAGATGGACGTCGGGAACTACCGTTGCCAGCATCTCCTTCTCTGTCAGTAATGAATCGATGTGCAAACGCTTGATTGCATCACGCTGTATAACCTGGACGACAGTCTGGGGGAAGAACTCCCTGATATCGCCGAGCCAGCGGCTTACCTTCGGGGCCGAAGCCCCAAGGCCGCCACGCAAACCGCCATCGTAGACGGCTTCAAGCGAACGGTCGAGACGTTGCTCCTCGACGGTCAATGCTACACCTGTACCGTCGGCCTCATTGCCTCCGAGTATCAAACGCCAACGCTTTAAGTATTCAGATTTCATATTACAATAAGATTAATTTATCTCCAATCCCAACAAACTACATACCAACGGCAATACCTTTTGCGCTTCGGCATCGTTGCACGACGTGCCGACAGAAACAGACGAGGCCTTACTGTTTTCTTCATACCCCCTTGCCTTCTCGCCCAGTTTACGGCGTTCAACTGAAGTAAACAGACTGAAGGTGCGCCTGATGATGGGCAGAAGTTCTTTAAAATCGGCATCAGACAGATCACAAACCCAGCCATTGACCAGTTCCCACAAGTGGTCATCAAGCAACAGCAGCGACCCCGACGACCGAAGGAATCCCTCGAACCAGTATGCAATATCGGCCGTGGCATTTCCAACAGAAGAGTAAAAACGAAGTGCATCGTGCATCCGTTCATGCGAAACGAGACCTTTGTCATGAAGCAGCCGTGTAGCGTAACCGGAAAGCAACGGATGGACATTTGACGCACTTCCGACCTTGCCAAGAAACTCACACCACATGGAATTAAGCTCACTGTCGTTCAGTGTGGCAACGGCATAATCTGTTGCAGCCAGATGTTCAAGCAAATCTGAAGCAGCATCTTCGTCGATGTTGATGCAGACAAGTAGCCCACCTGCCAATATTCTGGCTATCATGGCCTGCAACATATTGGCAACCTGAGAGAAGTCAAGGTTGCGCACATTGCCATAGCGCACAATGCCCACAAGGTCGGGCACGGCTTCCAGCATCTCGACAATGTCTGTAGAACCGGCCGACAAACCGTCAAGTCGTGTTGTCATAGCCCCAACGACATCGGGCAAGTCGGCAGGGATTACCAAGTTCAACAGATGGGTCAATTCAGGCATATAACGTATGTCTTCCATACGGTGCAACAGATATTTCTGCACGGCCTCATGCAGAGTGTTGCCCCATATTGCCCTTTCAATTATGCAGACAATATGCTCCGGCTTATGGTATAGCGTCCATCGCTCCTTGAATGTTCCCTTTCCTTCTGCCACACCCAGTGTTGCCCAATCTATTCCGAGCAATGAAAGCCGATGGAAAAACAGGCTGCGCTCCAAATCGTTTGGCTTGCGAAGGTCAAGCGTGAGTTCCTTTATCTCGGCAGTGAACGGCACGCGCAGACGCTTTTGCTGGCGCTCTACATCAATAAGCAACGGCACCTTTGGCACAGCGTCGGGCACATGGCCCAAACGGTCGCCTACAACCATCGACTCGCCGATGAGCCTCAGCAGAATGTCATCGCCAAAGCCCATTACAGCCACAACAGCCTCATTGTATTCGGCTAAGCTCGGTGAGGACAGCCCCCGCAACGCCGCCGTAGCCTGGGCCAGACGCACGGCCTCAATGACATGGGCAACGGAAATATCCATGTTCTTCTCGCGAAGCAGGCCGGCCACACGGCTTACCCATAACGTGCCGTCGTCATCAGGATGCTTCCACATGTAATCATACCATCCCGGCGACGAGATGCCGGCACCGTATCCGCTACGCAACATGAGCCTGTCGTATGTCCATGGAATCCAAGTACATTCAACCTTAACCTTTGAAAGACCTTTAAGCAACTGATTGTCGTCCTTAACCTTAGCCTGACATGCCAATGCCGGTAAATGCCACGCTCCGCACACAACGGCAATACAGCCAAAGCCATCTTTCTGTGCGGCGCGAAGCATACGCCTCATCCATGCCTCACGGATAAGGTCACGATGTGAAGCGTTGTCGCTGTCGGCCGCACCACGCAGGGCTGTAACGGCCTCTCTGACAGCATCGAACACACCGGTGTTATCGCGCCGCTGCTCGATTGTCATGTCCCACCATGACTCTCCATCGGAAAAACCGGCTGCCACAGCAAGCAGGTCGAAGGGGTCGGACGGCTCTTCCGCCTGCTGTGCGCCATCGTCAGACATTGCCAACGAATAAGACAACGGCAAGTCGAAAAAGCGCAACTCAACATTCTCACGCAGCGCATAACGCATCGTTTGCCATTCCGGCGAAAATTCTGCAAACGGATAGAATACCGCACGCTGTGGTGCATCAGGCTGATAGCCCAACAGCGCCACCGGCGGTTGCATTCCGACATCGCCTACAAATGGCATCATGGCGTCAGCCTCAGCCGGTCCTTCGAGCAGAATCAAGTCGGGGCGCAATTGCTCCAGTGCCCCAACTACGTTACGGCACGACCCCGGCCCGTGGTGCCTTATTCCCAATAGATGAACGTCTGCCATATCATTATCAACTATTTTTTTAACAAGCAAGGCCACTTACATCATCTCTCTTGACGCGCGGTAGATATCTTTCCAGCCGTCACGGTTTTTGACCACGGTCTCCATATACTCCTGCCAAACCACCTTGTCTTGTACGGGATCTTTAACCACGGCTCCAAGTATGCCCGAAACGAGGTCGGAGGCATGTATCTGTCCGTCGCCGAAATAGCCTGCCATGGCCAAGCCATTGTTCACCACGGAAATGGCTTCGGCCGTGCTCAGCGTACCACTCGGTGACTTCAGCTTTGTCTTGCCGTCTGCAGTGGCTCCCTGGCGCAACTCCCTGAAAATGGTGACCACACGCCTAATCTCGTCCAACGCAGGCTTCTCTGCCGGCAGTTCCATCACCTTTTCAAAGCTTTCCACCCTGCGCCTCACTATGTCAACCTCTTCGTCGATAGTGTCGGGCAGCGGTAATATAACAGTGTTGAAGCGTCGCTTGAGGGCACTCGACAAGTCATTGACACCTTTGTCGCGGTTGTTGGCCGTGGCAATGATGTTGAACCCCTTCACTGCCTGAACCTCGCGGTTAAGCTCAGGTATGGGCAATGTTTTCTCTGAAAGTATGGTAATGAGCGTGTCCTGTACGTCGGAGCCGATTCGCGTCAACTCTTCGATGCGCCCAATCTTGCCCTCCTGCATGGCTTTCATCACTGGAGTCTGGACGAGAGCCCCCTCTGTGGGCCCCTCTGCCAACAGGCGGGCATAGTTCCAGCCATAGCGTATGGCCTCCTCGCCCGTACCGGCCGTGCCCTGAACAATCAGGGTAGAGTTGCCGGATATGGCCGCAGCAATATGCTCACTCACCCAACTCTTGGCCGTGCCAGGCAAGCCATAGAGAAGCAAAGCCCGGTCTGTCACAAGCGTTGCGACAGCTATTTCCATCAAACGTCGATTGCCAATGTATTTCGGAGTGACTATAAAGCCATCCTTCAATGTGCCGCCCATCAAATAAGTGACCACAGACTGGGGTGACATTTCCCAGTTTTCGGGCACCGGGTAGGCCTCGTTCTTTTTCAATTCATGCAGTTCCTCAGCAAACTGCTGCTCGGCATGTTGCCTTAATAATGTGCTCATATCATTCAGTTTAATTATTGCTTTGCATAAGATAAGCTGCACTCAGGGATGTGCAAGCCAGCTTGCATTCCTCTCGTTTGCATTATCTTTGAATATTTTGTCTATCTCTTCTTTCAAGTCCATGCATTCCTCCAGCTTCATGCAGAATTCGCTGACAGACGGCAATACGCCCTGAGGCGTCTTGGGAGCCAGGCTGAATATATCTGGGCGAAGCTGCGGGTCAATATACAGAGCCAGGCGCTCGGCTGTGTCTGAAGCGAAGCTCAGCCATCTGTTGTGGAGCAGCCACGACAACACAGCGCGCGAAAACCGTGGCCCCCACGCCTCGTAATTGGCGTCAAACCACGACCGTGGCACCGTGTCAAAGCCTGTCTGCTTGTCAATCCATTTTATTTCTTCGCGCTGGGCGGCTGTGAGCAACCCCACCATATCGGTCACCGACTGATATGATGCCGACTCCTTTATGGTGTAATAAGCCCATTGCCTGTCTGAATAGTTACAGATTGGCACACTAAGCTCGAAGAACTTGCCAAACGGACGTTTGCGAGCCAGCAAGATTGCGGCACGCTCCTCGTTGCAATCAAGCAGTTCGCACCAAAACGCCAATGGCATGCGTTGTGCCAATTGTCGCAACACATACTCGTTGTCGTTCTCCCGCTTGTCGGGACTAAGTTCCTCAAAGCCCATCTGTTTCATCTCGGGAGTGAACTCAACTTTGCCGTACGACCACCCCAAGAGCCTGCCATATTTGATTTTCCCGCTGAGTATGGCCCGGCAGCGCATGACAAGCTGGGAATCGGGCATTCGGAACATGAGATTGCGCGCCGTTTCCTTTACCGCCGAACTGCGGTCTGTCTGTGAGACGTCAATCAGAAACTGTTCGTCGGCCTTGCCGAGGTTGACCTGCAAACAGGCAAGCAACTCGTTGCGGTGTGCGGCCGACTCATTCTTCCAGTCGCCCTTGAGCATCTCCAATGCAGCGACGGGATTGTCGCGTCTGCACGACCTCAATATTGATTTCCTTTCGCCGTGTGATGCCGTCGACCAAGCCTCAGCCCCGTCGGCACTCGTATCGGAACATCCCATTAGCCCAAGCAGCCAACGGGCGCGGTTGCCACCGAGCACAGCAAGCAGCTCCCGCTCTTCACTGCCGGTGGAATTGTTGCGGTCGTAGGCGCGCCGCAACAATGGCGGCAATACTTCCGGGGATATTATTCGATGCATAGCGGCAGCCTTACGGTAAGCATATGGCAACAGGAAACGCATTTGCAAGAGCCGAGAGAGCATGGCGTTCTGCCCATCGCCAAGATATGGCAAATCCTCGCCGGGAGCTTCGCCTGCCGTCGCCACCACGGCGGACGGTTGAGGCTCCCACCCTGCCCGCCTGTAGGCAAAGGCTACGGCAGCAGCCTGATAGAAAGCTTCCTCACGGTCGTGTGCCGCACGTTGTATTGCCTGCATCACTCCGTCCAGCGCCTCAGGCAGACCGTCGAAGTCAATGTCTCTGTTTGCTGTACCAAGCAACGCCGCCTGTATTATATTGTCAGTTATGTTCATCTCTCCAAGTATGATATTCGTTATTATACCACATAGCCACCAGTCGCCACCTGCCATCATTTGCAAGCACAAAGGCACAAAATGGTTTTCCACCGCTAATGGCAAGCACATCTATGCGCATTTCGTCGGAAACAACCAATGGCACAGCATTGCCGGCCATGTCGACCAGGCAACACGCCCCGCCACTGCCGGCCAGCAAAACATCGGATACCAGCAAAGGTATGTCTTCGGCCAAAGGATTCTCTGTGGCATGCTGTCTGTAACGCAGTGCAGCCTGCGACAAGTCGGCACAGAAAGCGGGCACGACCCTGCCATCGACCAAGATCAGTTCTTTTGGCAACGCACGACGGTTGGTACCCGCCCCTGGATAGTAACACATGCTGCCGTCATAGACACAACCCGGAACCCAGCCTGCATCGGCTATGCTGCCCGGTACAGAGAAACTGAGATAGAGGGCACAACGGCCGCTGTGCTCCCCATAAAACCAGTATGAGTCGGTGGTAAGTCCGTTTGCTGTCTGCGAACGCTTGCCAAGCACAAGCCAACGGTCAACCAAGGGCTCACCGCCCAACACCATGTCACGCGATTGCGAAAAGCCGACTTGTGTGCGAATCTCATCCTGCCAGTCGGCCGGCAGCCGGTCTACATTACGATAGGCGCTTATCACCATGAACAGCTTGCTTAGCTTGTCGGTAAGCTCATGTTTCCAACTCTCGGCACCATAATCAATGTCGGCCATCGCCCTGAGCCGTGCGGCAAGGCCAGGTGCCTGGGCGTCGACCATGCGCTTGGCCATGGCCTCAAAAACAGAATATGCACGTTCGGGAACATTGACAAGACCGTTGCGCAACAGGTCTTTCATCCACACTTCCAAGTCGGCTATGCCTTCCATCACATTCTGGTGGCGCTTGGCCAAACGCTTGGCCTTGGCTTCCTCGTCCACCGGGGCTGCCTGAGTGCCTGGCTTTTCTTTTTTCTCGGCCCTGACAGTTCGCTTGTCCAGCCATGCCTTCACCCAGTCGGGCTCGTCGGCCTGCTCAAATCCATCGGCATGGCTTTCGTAAAGGAAAAGCAGCCCGAGGGCATGTTTGCAGGGAAACTTACGGCTCGGACACGAACATTTGAAAGCTATATCGGTAATGTCAACCGCTGTCTGGTATGGATTTTTGCCGCTGCCTTGGCAATGCCCCCAGATGCATCGGTCGCTGAATTGCCTGACACTCCACTTGGAAGTGGTTGCCAAACCCTTGGCAGCCTTAACGGAAGCCTCGTCTGGTGCGAGCTGAACTATCTGTTCTTTAGTTAATTTCAAAGGCATATCGTTGTTTAATTTATAGCATATATGTTTTTACAAACACTGTCTAAAACCCACAATCGGGCCATATCATCCGGCCTTGCCATGTGCTCCAAGACCACAAATGACGGCCAGCCAGTGCTTTGTGCCGCCTTGCCTCAATGATGTGGCTGTGCACCACCACTTACAATTATGCATTCATTATCATCATAAACCATTAACTCTAAAATGACGCATTTACGTCAATAGATTTTGGCTGTTTTAGGTTGGCAATACCAAACGACATATAATCATTCATGCTGTCATTGACTGAAAGCCATATACACCGTCTGGATGGCACTTACAGACGTTACCTTGATTGACGTCTACACTGCCGATGCCGGTTACTCCGTATGCGGAAATCCAGAAAAACATGTGTCAACAATACAATAGCCTATGGCTGCATATGCACTTACCGGCCACCATTTCCAACATTCGCCGCCACACATTCTGGAACATACCCATGCCGACTGTAGCTACATGTCATTGATTTGACGACAAATATCCATGATACGTCCATTTTGCAAAATACAAAGTTAATGCATTTAATGCATTGTTTGGTATTTTTTTTGCAAATAAATGTTATATTAATATCCGCAATATTCACCTACTTGCAAATATGCGGCTGAAGACATCCTTTGTTTTCTTTATTTCCCGTATGCGCCATATCGCGACACCAAACGGCATGTTTTGCTTCGCGATATGGCCTGTTTCAGCCAGACAAACGGCACATCTTGCAACTCTCTGAATGGCAATGGGTTAAGGGGGAAGCCCCTTGCAGGTGTACTAAACACCAAAAATGCCGACGGAGATGCGCGCATGCCGACTGCAAAATATGGCATGGGCTGTTTGCAGATATGCATCAACGCTACCGACAAACGTATGTACGGCAACCGGCAGACATCGCTCAAAAAAGTTTAACGGCCTGTTCGAAAATTGCCAAAAATTGAAAAAACATCCCGCCAATCCACATTGCTCAATCCTATCGCCTATATTCATTATGTATAAGGACAACAAGTTTAATTATTCAAAATCAAAACCATCATGACGTCATTAAGATTAAAATTCCGGCCTTCCACAGCCAACGGTAAGGAAGGAACGCTGTTCTTCATCCTAACCCACCGCAGGGCAACGAGAACAATATATACCGAGTTTCATATCAAGCCAAATGAATGGAACGATTATTCGTCTGCCGTTAAAATATCCGGCACGCCAGAGCGGCAAGCGCAATTGCAGTTGATTGCATCAAAAGTAAACTGGAGTTACAAACTGCTGAAATCCATTATTGCAGAAAAAGAAACGTCGTGTGTTGAGTACAGCGCAGACGACATCATCGAGGCATACAGACGATTGCCGCAATACCAAACGTGGTTCTGCTTCATAAGGGATATGGTTGAAATGAAAATAAGCGCCGGACGTATGGGAACGGCCAAAACATATCGTGACGCCCTGAGCAGCTTTGCCAAATTTCGCAATGGGGAAGACATTACCGCCGACGCCCTCGAACCAAGGCACATTGCTCAATATGAAGCTTGGCTGAAAAGCCGAGGGCTAAACCGCAACTCGTCGTCATGCTACTTGCGAACCCTACGCACACTCTACAGAAAAGCCGTTGAAACAGGACTAACCATGGACAAAGACATATTCAGGCATGTGTTCACCGGGTTTGCCAAAACGGCAAAACGAGCCATTACTATCGAGTCGGTAAGAAAAATAAGACAAATAAAACTGGATGACGGCTCGCCGATAGCATTCGCCAGAGACATGTTCATACTGAGCATTTACCTGCAGGGCATGGCCTTTGTAGACTTGGCATACCTTAAAAAGACTGATGTAAGGAACGGGCTGCTGATGTACAAACGCAAGAAAACCAGACAAAACCTGGCCATAGGCTGGGAACCGCAAATGCAGGAAATAGTAAATCTATACACGCATCTAACTAAAGAAAGCCCCTACTTACTACCTATCATCACTAAACCGGACGGGACAGAACGGCAACAGTATGAGAAGATGGAACACAACGTGAACAGAAACTTAAAGAAACTTGGCTGTATGGCCGGCTTGAACATTCCACTGACAACTTATGTAGCACGACATACGTGGGCAAGCACCATGCGTGATTTGGGAGTAGACCTGTCTATAATAAGCACAGGCTTGGGGCACGACAGCCTTCGGACTACCCAAATATATCTTTCTACGATAGATAATGCGTCGGTAACAAAAGCAAATCAGATGATGATAAACAAACTATTGGCAGACTAAGGCGCTGAGATAAATGGAAAGCATCTTCTGAGGCAGTTGTACAATATGAAGCGGCAAGCCACGGTAAAGTGCTATATATCAGTATGTAATACGAACGCCAAGTTCGTTTTTGTAAAACAAACTGGTCGTGTATTAAAATATTCATCAAACTTTTTCATGGAAAAGAGCCGCGGTTAGATTGTTTTTATTAATTTTGCAAGCAAATTGCCGCTTCATATTGTAAAACGCTTTAAAGGTGGCACTCGTATTTATACGTAAACAAATGATTATCAAACATATCGTGGCATGGAGAGTAAAAGATTAAAGTGTTCGCCACTTTATCCATCTGACCACATAACAACGGTAGAACATTGCTGCTGAGTATCGTCCGGAATGCTATCGTTAAACCTGAAAAAAGGTACTTCATAACCCTCATGCGACTGTCGTGAGGGTAACATAGAGAACATCTTTTCGCGAACAATGCCGCTTACAGACAAGCAGAATCACATAGACTACAATTGGTATCTTGTCAGAACCAAACCTGGACACGAAAAGGAACTGTGTTCTATTATTGAATGCTGTAAGTCTGAAACAAAAAACATTTTGGAAGCGTATTGCCCCACTCACACAACGGTAAATGTTTACCACGGAGGCAACGAACGCAGGATGCCTCTGTTTGACGGTTATGTATTCGTGCTCGCAACACAAAAAGCACTTGCTGACTTTATCAGAGATAAATATCCTAACGCATCCATACGTTACAACCGTAAACAAGCGAAAGAAGACAAGGCCACCCCTTGCACAATACCCGAAGTACAGATGAAAGCGTTTATGGACTTCAATGAAAACTATGCAGACAAGGTGGTTGTGCTGGAACGACCTTATGCAGACTACGCAAAAAATCCCAACGAGCATAACATACCGAACGAAATAGTGCGCGTGCTCGACGGTCCACTGGCAGGATGCGAGGGTTATGTTTGTCGCTTCCGCCGCAAACGCGGACTTGTCTTCGAGGTGCAAGGCGTTATGCCGGGCAGTCACCTGACCGTTTACTACCCCAACATATACGAACTGCACGTTGTTCGCCTGCACAATGCAGAGGGCGACCGCTTGTCAATAGGCACAGAGAAAGACCGTGCGGCCGACCTGCTGGCTGGCGTTCTTCAAGCCTGTGGCTATGGAAAACGTACACTCCCTATGTTACATTACATCATAGAACACCTTGCGGCCAACTTGTCGTTAACCTCGTTATGCCTGGATTTACACAAACAAAACCACAAGGCCTTGAGCCACAGGCTGGCAGAAATAACAAACGAAGAAGCCGGACAGCTGTTGAACTTATCCAGATATGAACATGACAACAATGGCTATGTGCGCAAAGCTTATTGTAAACTTATAATTAGGCCATTCCTTACACCGACGTCAGGCATTGACATGGAAGGCAAAGGTGAAATTATATTTAAGCATGATGAGTTTACGGAAATAATACGGAGAGTGGATATTTTCGAAGAAATATATTACCCAAGCAAGAAAAAGTCTGCCAAAGTTGCGGAAACATATTATGCCCACATCGGCATCGTTGAGAATCATGACAGTAAGGAATACACCCTATTTGCCAACTGGGATTATTTCTTGGGAGAATACTTTCTGACATCGGGCAAAGCCAACGAACAGTTAGTAAAAGGAACTGTCAAGCGTGTTGCATGTGCTACTCAAGGCGCATGTGGGAGCTCCACTATCAATGGTAAATTAAAACAAGATGAGAAAGAAAAACTCATTGAGTCTTTTCGAAATTACTCACCTACTCTATATAAAACCCTCACCGACGAGAGTTCTCCGGTTAAGGCCATCTCCGGGTTTAAGATTGGCGACAACTGCCTGAACGTCTTTGCCATCAAGTCAAAGCCAAAAGAAATGGCAACTGCAACGGACACGTTGATACACACCTGCATAAGCATATGCACGGAAATCAATACCACAAACCACCTTGCATTGTGGCGCCGGTATTTGCAGACAGTTTGGTTGCACAAGTAGATTTGGACAAGAAAAGAGGAATCGTTACGATAATTGTTTCCGAAAGCCCCAATGTCCGGCAGATCCATGTCGCAGCCACCATGGCATTGAATTCGGGCGAACCTGACATATTTGATTTTCCAAGTTGACTGCCCCTGGACAAAGCTGTTCATGGGTCATGATGATAGTACGGATTGGATATGAATCTTAAATTAAATAATAAATAAAACAAAGATGGCGGATTTTGCGCTTCTACCATTTTGCAAGTAAGCGTCCAAAACTGACGTATTGCCCGTTCAGATAGATGTAGCTACCTTCGCGCTGTCAACCTAAAAAGTTTATTGATATGTACAGCAGTGAAGATTTTGAAAGGCTATTCATCCGTTACAAGAGTGAGTCCTATCCGAAGGGCGAAAGCATACAGACGTTCTGCCACAGGAACAACGTCCCTTACAACCTGTTTGAGAAATGGTACAAGGATACCCGGCACAAGGTTGTGGAAGTAAACATTTCGGGCCGCCCTTCCCTGTCGGAAACGGACAATGCGAAAGACTCGGTTCCGCAAGAGGCAAAAGAACCGTCCCCCAAAATGCGCATATTGGTGGACCTGCGCGTGAGCAACGGCCTGCGTCTGCGCCAAGGGAATTTAAGCTACGGGCAGCTGAAACGGCTCGTGGAGAAGCTGGAGGGCCTATGTTGAGCATCAGCGAACTCGGCAGGTTCTATTACCTGCGCAATTTCCATGACATGAGGTGCAAGTACGCCCGCGTCCTCTCCGTGATACACCAGCAGATGGACAGGGAGCCGCAGGCCGGGGAGGTGTACATCATGATGTCGAAGGACATGCAGACGGTGCGCCTTTACAGCTACGAAAAACACTCGTGCAGCCTTTACGAGAAACGTTTCGACAAGGGATACAAGTTCATGAGGGTGTTCCATGAAGGTGACCGCAAGGTGTTTTCGATAAGCTGGGACGACGTGGTGGTATTGCTTGGCTCTCCAGTTGCTAAAACATTGAAAGTCAAATAATTACATTCGTTCTCCCTTGGCTGTGTCAGATGTTTTTATTACCTTTGTATAGTAATGAACGTATCGGCATGTCCAATGGAAGACAAGGATTTAATATTAGAATCAGCCCACAGACTGAAGCGTTGGGAGGAGACTCCCCGGCGCGTGGCTGACGACTATGTCGACATGAACAGGGACGAATTAATCAAGCTGGCCAATTACCAGAGGGAACGCCTGGAAGAGGCGGATCTCGCCCGCAGGAAAAGCGTCAGGAAGAACGCCGAACTGTCGGACAAGCTCACGGAACTGACGGAACTGCTCCGCAAGAGCAACGAGGCCGTGTCTGCAATGGCCGTGCAGGTGTCCGAGCTGACGAGGCAGCTCAAGGCGGAAAGGGAGGAGTCTGCGAAACTGCGGAGTGAGGTCAAGGCCGGGCGGAAGCACCTTTTCGGAAAGAAGTCGCAGAAAGGCACGAAGTCCAAGGACGACGACATGCCCACTCCGCATACGGACGTGAAAGGCGGCTTTGACGGCACGCCGGAATCACTGCCGGACAACCTTGACGTGGATGTGGTGAAAAATACAAAGGACGCATCCGGTGAACCGGCAGCACGCCAAAAGGAATGCAGGCTCTACCGCCTGGACAAGACCTATCGCACGATGGATGCCGACAATCACGTGTACCACAGGAGCGACCTGGGCAAGCTGCCAAAGGGGGCTGTCGTGATAAAGACGTATCCACGCTACACATACAACCAGGAAACCGTCGTGACGGAGCACGAGTACGAGATAGTGGAATACAAGGACAAGGAAGGCAGGCTCATGCGCGGCTACTTCCCGATGGACGGCGAGAAGGACGAGCCTGTAATTGAAAGCGTTCCGGGCACGCACGCCGCCCCCGGCATGATGGCATACCTCGTGTTCAACCGCTTCTTCCTCGACACTCCGGTCTACAGGGAGACGGCACGCCTGTTGCAAGAAAGGATGCGCCTGTCGAGGCAGACCGTAACGAACTGGCTGGAGAAAGGCTCGCGGTTCTTCAAGGGAGTGATAGAATACCTGAAAGGCCATTGCATGGAAAAAGACTCCATCGTGAACTGCGACGAGACGTGGTGCCGCGTGAAGGTCGACGGGAAGTACCGTAAACGCTATGTCTGGTGCTTGGTCAACAGGTTGGCAAGGGTGGCAATCTACTGTTACGAGGACGGCTCGCGTGGGCGCAAGGTGCTGAAGGACATCCTTGAAGGCCGTGAACTGCGCGCCCTGCAGACCGACGGTTACAACGTGTACCTGTACCTCGACGACGAGATGCTTGACATCGACCATGTCTGCTGCATGGCGCACGTGAGGGCGAAGTTCAAGTACGCAGCCGAGATAGAGCACGACGTCAACGCCCGCAAGTTCCTTGAATACATCGGAAGGCTTTACGCACAGGAGAAGAGGTATGAAGAGGAAAAGCTCAGTGCGGAACAAGTGAGGTACTTCAGGAACTCCGCCGAAACGACGGGGATAATAATAGAAATGAGGAGCCTGCTCGACCTGGTGAAATCCGAAAACGCGCCGAGGCACGGAAACCTGATGGAGAAGGCGGTCAGTTACCTCGACCATTTCTGGAACCAGGTTTTCCTGTACAGGGAAGACGGGGACTACACGATAGACAACAGCCTTGCCGAGCGGTGCATCAGGCCGCTGGCGAACGAGAGGAAGAACTCGCTTTTCTTCGGAAGCGACAAGATGGCGCGTGTCAGTGCGGCCTACCACTCCGTCGTGTCCACCTGCAGGCTGCAGGGGTATTCGATATTGGAATACCTCAAGAAATTCTTTGCCGAGATAGTCGCAGGCAACCGTGACTACGGAAAACTTATGCCATCAACCATCGGCATAAGTGCTAACAAATTATAAATATAATCTGAATTTTAATCTTATTTTGGACATACCGCCTGAAAAGCAGGGGGTACGTCAGAATTGGACGCTTACATTTGGTTTGAGTATTTTTTAGAATTGTCGAGTTTGTTAGAACGCATATTCCTTAATAAGTTAAAAGGAAACATAAATACAAATGCAAAAGCAAAATACAAGAGTACACGTTCAAGACAAACATATTATATGGTTCTTTTGATGTTTTCACTTTCGTTCGGTCAGTTTACGGAAAGCTTATGTCTTTTATATCAGAGCAGCGTATGAAATTATAAATATCGACTAAAATTTCACCCCATTTAAGCGTACTGCCACAATAGCATGGAAATATTGAATTTGTACACTCACAATTAAGAATATGGATATCCCCCAATTATTACTTGGCACTTTCCGCAATACTAACTATGAAGATTTACTGAAAGTTGTACGGGCGTCAGTAGAAATCGGATTTACAGGATTTGACACGGCACCCAGTTATAAATCAGAGACCGCTTTAGGTCATGCCATAGCAGAAGTTTCCAAGATTTATGGACTGAACAGGCAAGAGTTTTTTATAAGTGATAAGATTGATGCCTGGCAAATGCAAGAGGGTGATGGAGATATAAGACCGTTCGTTGAGGATGCCATTAACAAAATGCGAATTGATTATTTGGATTTGCTCTTAATACATTGGCCGGTTCCCGAATATATGGATAATACATGGAAATGTTTCGAGAAATTATACACGTCAGGAATTGTAAAAAATATCGGAATCTGCAATTTGCGATTAAGACATCTTAAAAAATATATCAAATACGACATACCGCCTCAATATCTGCAAATAGAAAGGCATCCGTTAAGAACTTGTGAGGAGGAGATTGCCTTTTGTGTTGAGCACGGAATTAAAGTAATGTCCTATTCTCCGATATGTCAAATGGATGACAGATTGAAAAACAATAAGGTATTAGAAGAAATGGCCGACAAATACGGCAAGAATATTGGCCAAGTCATTTTACGTTGGCAGTTGGACACCGGCTGCATACCGGTTTTCATGTCGAAAAAGCCGGAAAGGGTCAAATCTAATTTCAATATTTTCGATTTTAAATTGACGCCTGAGGATATTGAATACATCTCGTCTTTGAATCAAAACTATAAAATCTTCTTGGAATCATGGGGATGCTTAGGTTTCTAAAAAAGAACAAAATACAGATTTGTCTATATGCACTTATATTCATTTCTGCTATTTTAATTATTACAGGATATACATACATCGGATTTTCAGGTCTGATTATATTTGTCATCCTTTATTTTGACAATAAAGCAAAACACATATTAGACCGTCAAACATCTTGTGTTTATGGAAAAGATCAGGTAAGGAATGTCAATTATATGGTTATTGGTGATCTATTTAATGCCTCAAGCATAATTCCACCGAAAAAATCAACTCTGTATTTTGAAGCGCCCGACCGGACGTTGGAAGGTTCTTTTTGGATTTTGAAGAGACTGTTTAGTATAGTTGACGAAAATAACGGGAAAATTATTATAGCCATAAAACGAAAAAACATCAGCAAGGAAGGAATCTCTTTATTTGAATATTCGTTTCTGAGCCCCATATACGTTAAGATTCTAAACGTCCGAAAACTGGCGTTCCAACGCAAACACCCATTGCTATATGCACCCATACGCACCATGAAATTGCTTATAAACAAGCGATATAATAAATCAGTAATAGAGGAATGTCCAGATATGGACATATCGACTTTTGCTTCAGAGAGAAATCTAAACATTGAATTCAGAATTATAGAGTGACGATGGCATCTGTACGGGATAACAACAAAAGAATAATGAAGAACACGTTCATGCTTTATATTCGGATGTTCTTCATAATGAGTGTGAGCCTTTTTACCAGCAGAGTTATATTAAAAACACTGGGTGTTGAAGATTTTGGTACTTACAATGTAGTAGGAGGATTCGTAACAATGTTCTCTGCCTTTTCCGGAATGTTCACCGGTGCCATCAGCAGATATCTGACATATGAACTTGGGCGCAACAGTGATGATTCAGGAAACCGGTTAAATAAAATATTCTCAACGAGTGTCACCATACAGCTTTTTCTGGCATTTGCATGCGCCATTATAGTTGAGGTGGCAGGTATATGGTTTATCAACAACAAACTCGTCATACCTGCAGACCGTTTGGTAGCTGCAAATTGGGTGCTTCATTGTTCCGTATTGACATTCATCATAAACCTAATCAGCGTCCCGTATAATGCGGCCATAATCGCTCATGAAAGGATGTCCGCCTTTGCCTATATCAGTGTTTTTGAAGTCACGATGAAACTGTTAATTGTGTATGCACTTTATATCTCACCTGTAGACAAACTGATAACTTACTCTGTATTATTGGCCCTGTTGGCGTTCGTTGTCAGATTGATTTACGGAACTTATTGCAGCAGGCATTTTGAAGAATGTCATTACAAACTGATATTTGACAGCCAGCTGATAAAAAGCATGTCAGGATTTGCCGGATGGAACTTCTTGGGCTCAGGAACCTATATGCTCAATACGCAGGGTCTCAACATGCTCATAAACATGTTTTTTGGCGTTACGCTGAATGCGGCCCGTGGAATTGCAAACCAGGTTGACGGTGCTATAATGCAGTTCGTGAACAATTTCCTTACAGCCGTAAAACCACAAATAACAAAAAATATTGCGGCGGGGAATATGGACTATGTCGTATCGTTGGTCTGCAAAGGCGCTAAATTCGGATATTTCCTGATGCTACTTTTCGTTATTCCCATATTTTTGGAAAGTGAGCAGATATTACATTACTGGCTTGGCATAGTGCCGCAATACACCGTTGTATTCGTAAGATTGGCCATGATAGCTTCCATGGTGGATTTGTTGGGCACAACCATAACTACTGCCGTAATTGCGACCGGAAAGGTAAAGATGTATTACATCATCATTGGGACTACCGGACTTTTGGTCCTGCCAATGACATATGTCGCCTTTAGATTGGGGCTTTCTCCAATGAGCGCTTACATTTCATTTATAACCGTATATGTTTTCCTTTTATATTTGAAGTTACTTCGGATTAAGCGACTGGTAGGTTTCCCTATAAAGCAATATGTGAATAAGGTTGTTTTAAAGATCATTCCTGTAACAATAACGGCCTCATTGATTCCCGCGACCGTCTATTTCCTGATGCCACAGTCTTTGTTCAGACTTATAGTTCTTGCAATTGTCAGCATTATTTCAACTTTTATATTTATCTATTTCATAGGAATGAATGGTAACGAACGTAAGTTCGTAAGTTCTATCATAAAAGAAAAGGTTCATAAGAATAATTGATATGGAATATAAAACTAAAGAAAGGAACATACAGTTGGTAATAGAACTGTTGAAAGCGCATGGCATAAAAAAAGTTGTTGCCTCTCCCGGGGCAACAAACATGTCAATGGTTTCATGTATGCAGCAAGACGGCAGTTTTGAGATTTATTCATCCGTAGACGAGCGCTCCGCCGCTTATATTGCATGCGGTATGGCTGCCGAGTCTGGCGAGACCGTTGTTCTTAGCTGTACTGGAGCCACGGCGTCAAGGAACTATTATCCGGGACTGACCGAAGCCTATTATCGTAAATTGCCCATAATCGCGATAACATCATCACAGAGCAATTCATTTAAGGGACATTTGTATCAGCAGTTGACGGACAGGTCAAAATATCCAAGCGACATCTTTATCGCAGGGGAACAGATACAATACATAAAAGATGAGGTTGATTATTGGGATTGTGAGAACAAAATAAACAGAATGATTCTCGAATGCCGTCGTCATGGCGGAGGCCCTGTCCATCTCAATGTAACAAACAACCGGCATGACGTAAGCTTCCGCAGGCTTGATGCCCCTCGCGTAATTAAGCGTGTAACCGTTAATGATTCATTTCCCCAATTGCCTGAAGGAAAGACAGGCATTTGGATAACATCGCATCATCCTTTTTCAGAAAACGAACAAAAAAGTATAGACAAATTCTGTGCATGCTATGACGCGGTTGTTTTGTGCGACCATACAAGTAATTATTACGGGAAATACAGGGTTGATTATGCTTTAATAGGATCTCAGAAATCACACGCATATGAGCTTGCAAACTTTGACCTGTTGATACATATCGGTGATATGACAGGAGATTATCCGACATCCCGTTCCGTACATGGAAAACAGATATGGAGGGTTAGCGAAGACGGCGAGATCCGTGTCAAGTTAGATGTCCTTGATTATATCTTTGAAATGTCCCCATCATTTTTCTTCATGAATTATGTACAAAAGGATTTTCAACCAAGGGACGGACAGATAAGGATTTTCAGGCAAGTTTATAAGGACTTGTATGAATCGATACCTGATACTCTTCCTTTCAGCAATGTATGGGTGGCCAAGACGCTGTCAGCCCAATTACCAAAAAACAGTGTTGTCCATCTTGGAATACTGAATTCCCTCCGTTCATGGAATCTGTTCCGGCTGCCGGATGGTGTGATGTCAAATTCCAATGTCGGCGGATTCGGTATAGATGGCTGTTTATCCTCAATGATAGGAGCATCTTTTGTGAACCGGAATAAGATATTTTATGGGATAGTCGGTGATTTGGCATTTTTCTATGATATTAATTCTTTAGGCAACAGGCATATTGGTAATAATATCAGAATCGTGCTTGTCAACAATGGTCTTGGCGGGGAATTCAAGCTATACCCCAATCCGCAAAATATCAATCGTGACAATTACATTTGTGCGGCGGGCCATTATGGGAATAAGTCCCAAACGCTTGTCAAGCATTTTTCCGAGGATTTGGGCTTTGAATATATGTCCGCCTCAAATAAAGAAGAATTACTATCCCTGCTGCCGCGATTCACCCGTGACAATATCGACGGGAAGCCCATGCTGCTTGAGATATTTGAAGATATAAACAACCAAAAACAGGCTCTTGATATTATGTATCATTTGGCGGAAGGAAGCATGAAAGAAAAGGTTGCTTCAAAAGCAGAAGAAATATTGAAAAGTAAATTTTCAGCCGTAAAGAAATTGCTTAAATAAAATGAAGATTGGGATAATAACAATCCATAATTCCACCAATTATGGCGCATGTCTGCAATCTTGGGGGTTATATAAGTACCTTGTTGATGCCGGATACGATTGTGAAATAATAGACTTGCATCGCCCGGTACATAAAGATTATATTTATAGTGACAGGTTTGTGGATTATAACGGGAAATGTTCGGCTGCCAAGAAGTGGACTTTGAAGAAGTTTCTGAAACGATACATATTCAAGAGGAAAGAGTCGGACTACATGAACCGGCGCAATTCCAAGTTCAATAGGTTTAACAGCAGGATAAAACTGTCAAGAACATACCGTAGTATCGATGAGTTATATGCCGAACCGCCATTATATGATGTCTATATTACAGGAAGCGACCAGGTGTGGAACCCCACCCAACCCTTCTGTATTGAACCCTATTTCCTGACATTCGTAAAAAATCCGCAGGCCAAAAGAATCTCTTATGCTGCAAGTATAGGCATTGAGGAACTTACGGATAAAGAGAAATCCGATTTTAAACAGTGGCTGGAAAAGTATGATGTAATATCTGTACGTGAAAGTGAAGCCAAGGATTTGTTGGAGTCATTTGTGGACAAGAAAATCTGTCAGGTGCCCGACCCGACTTTTCTCCTAGGTTCATCATATTGGCGTTCTATTGCCGTAAAGCCTCAAATAAAAGAACCATATATATTATGTTTCAAACTATACAACGGTAATCATCTTGTCAGCTATGCCGCAGAAATAGGACGGCAGGCCAACATGAAAGTTATCGTATTGCCGAATGGGGATGACATTCCCGGTTGTGAGATTATCCAGGATGCAGGACCAGAGGAGTTCCTCGGTTATATTGCCAATGCAGAGATGCTTATCAGTGATTCTTTCCATGCCAATGTGTTTGGCATCCTGTTAGACACAAAAAATCAATGGGCCTATATTCATCCGGACAATAAACGTGGCAGCAGGCTCAAATCACTATTCAAGACCTTCGGGCTATCGGAACATTTTATCAGTCCGGATTTATCAGACACTTACGACAGACTGGGCGGTTTGAAAAAAGATAAAGATCTCATAAATCAAATAGCTGACGAGGAAACAAGGCTTTCGCACAATTTTTTAACCAAGGCATTAGATGAATATAAGTAACATACACGATTGTTATGGCTGTGGCGTATGCGCCACGGTCTGTTCAAGAAACATCATTGAGATAGCCCTGAATGCCGATGGATTCTATGAACCACGGATTATGGGCAAGGAAAAATGTACCGATTGTGGGTTATGTACGGACGTATGTTCCTATTCCCATGAGAACCTGTCGCTGAAAAATGCCTGTGTGAGAAGCTATGCTGCATGGAGCAATGACGGGAAAGTACGGCGCAAATGTTCCTCGGGCGGTGTGGGGTTCGAGGTCGGACGCACACTGATAAACAATGGCTATAAAGTCTGCGGTGTAAGGTATAATCCGGATGTCAACCGCGCCGAGCATTATATTGCTACCACTGTGGAAGAACTCATTCCCTCAATAGGCAGCAAATACATCCAAAGTTATACCGTCGATGGCTTCAAAGCCATCAGCCGCAAAGAGAAATATCTCGTAACCGGCACTCCATGCCAAATAGACTCATTCAGGAGGTACATACAGAAATTCCGTTGTGAGGATAACTTTGTGTTGATGGACTTCTTCTGTCATGGCGTGCCGTCCATGTGGTTGTGGAAGAAGTATGTGGCAGAAGTAGAGAAAACCACAGGGAAAATCACATATGCCTCATGGCGCAATAAGTTCACGGGCTGGCATGACTCGTGGGCGATGTCAATGGACGGTGAGAATACGGGTGAGAAGGTGAATTGGCATGACTCTTACAATTTGTTAATAAGGGAAAAAAAAGGTTTCTACAATTCCAGACTTTCGCAGGGCGACCCATTCTACCGTCTGTTCCTCAGTGATTCCTGCCTTGGCAAGGCTTGCTATGACAAATGCAAGTTCAAGTACGACCATTCGTCGGCCGACATCCGTATCGGTGACTTGTGGGGTAAGACTTACAAGGACAACGAGGACGGTGTGAGCGCAGCCATCGCTTTCACGGAGAAAGGAGATGAAATTCTGCACCGGTGCAACTGTACATTGGTAGAGCATCCGTTTGAGGTGGTAGCGGAATGCCAAATGAAAACATACCCTACCCCTCCCGCGTACACTCTCCGAATATGGGAGAATCTGCATGATGCGGCCAAACCTCTAGCACAGGCCGTAAAATATCCTAATAAAGTATTGCGGACAAAAAGATGGAAAGGGCGCTTGAACCATCTTCTGCGTATTATTAAAATTAAATATCAGTTTAAATGAAAATAAAAACAATAACGTGCCATGATGTCAACAATTATGGTGCTTCATTGCAAGCGTTTGCTTTACAAACGTATCTTACCAATTTAGGACATGATGTGAAAATTATAGATTATGTACCTGAATATATGAAAACGTACAATGTATGGAAAATTCCAGAATCTTCGCATCTATACAAAATATCAAAACATTTACATTTCATTACAGTTCTATTCGCTCTAAAAAATTATTTAAAATATCGTCCAACTATGGGACGAATAAAGGCTTTTCAAAATTTCAAATTAAAATATTTACATTTAACAATTAGATATAAGTCATTTAATGAGTTGGCCGCAAATCCACCGAAAGCCGATATATATATAGCTGGCAGTGATCAAATTTGGAGTACCTATCTTAAAAATGGTCAAGATGCAGCATTTTATTGTGCTTTCGGTGATTTAAATACTCGTCGTATTAGCTATGCAGCAAGCTTTGGTTTTTCAGAAATAAAAGGTGGGTTTAACTATTTTATTAAAGCTATGCTTACTGGTTTTGATGTAATCAGTACAAGAGAAAGTACAGGCGTAAAAATCATAGAATCACTAAATTTAAAAGCGTGTCATGTCTTAGATCCCGTATTCTTACTAAATAAACAAGAATGGATAAGGTTATTTGATATAAAATCACCAATAATAAAAGACAAATATCTATTGGTATATGACTTATTTCACACAGAACAGGAATTAAAAGAATTATCATGCTTTTTTGCCCAAAAATACGGACTAAAAATAGTAGCTGTTAATGACTGCTCAGTTACTAAATATGCTAATCAAAATATTAATAACGCAGGTCCTGTCGAATTTCTAAATTTAATCTTATATTCTGAATATATATTGGCAGATTCTTTTCATGCCACAGCCTTTTCAGTAATATTTCGTAAACAGTTTTATACTTTTTATTCAAAAGGTAATATTTCTCGCATGAAGGATTTCTTAAATAGTATAAATCTAGGAGAAAGATTAAATACATCAAGAGAATTACCTGATATAGAGTGGGAAAAGCATGAGGAGATTTTAAGCAGGAATATACAATATAGCAAATCTTTCTTAAAGGAGAATATTTTATGATACTATCAAAAAAAGACCTTCAAGAATATATATTAGCAGATAGAAGTCGTTATGCCAGTTATAGCAGACATTCCAATCTTTTGATTCGACTAAAAAAAATATTAAAAAATCTATTTGGAATACAAACTGACGAATATTATGCTTGTAAATATTTGTACGTGTTAAGGCATTACGAATATTATTTTAACAATGTAAATAATGGACATTTATATTTTATTCTTAGTAAGCTTTATTCATTTCAACACAAACGTCTTTCTAGAAAATACCGAATTTTTATTGAGCCAAATACCGTTGGAAAAGGATTGTATATACCTCATTTTTCTGGGAGCATAATATGCAATTGCAAACAAATGGGAGATAATTGTATCATTTCAACCGGGGTTGTTGTAGGGAACAAATGTGGACAAGATAACAGACCTATCATAGGGAACAATGTTGAATTGTGTATAGGATGTAAAATAATTGGGAAAATTAACATAGCAGACAATGCCATTGTTGCTCCCAATTCCGTTGTTGTAAAAGATGTTCCTATGAATGCTATAGTAAGTGGAATTCCTGCAAAAATTATTAAAATGAAAAATTCCACTTTTTAAAATAGATTCCTATAATTATTTAACCTTAAAATATTCTGTAAGGTTTATATGGTATTCGCAATAGAGCTTTTGATTGAGGCGTTCCTTATTTATAAAGTATGGACTGAGCGTGACAGAACAAGGCTTTTCCTGTGGTTCATGTCCGCGATGATTTTGCTTTTCCCGGGTTTGAAACTCGTTCAAGGAACTCCAGCAGTCAATTGGATGTTTCCCGTGGTCTGTCTTTTACGTATCATAAAGGACAAAGAATTAAAAGAATGCTGGAAAAACTTTCCGTTGAAATATATATACGGTGCAATACTATTATTCCACTTCTTACAACCCTTATTTTCCAAATGGCAAGGATTTGGGTCTACCTACTTTTACGTCATACAGTATGTTATGACCACTTATTTATATGTATTTTTGGGATATTGCATGGCCACGGACTACAAAAATCTGTTGGAACATAAAAAATGGATTTATACATGGTTGATTATCATATTTGGAATAGCTGTTATATGCAAAATCCTCACATATAATATAATATCGTCCAATTTGTCTGACACTTCTATTTGGGTCTCGGAAAGAGCTTTTACAGATAGAGGCTTTCGTGTAACTTCCACACAGGGTTCTCCCAATATATTCGGATATGTAAATGTGCTATTGGCAATTTTCATTTTGAATTTCAAAGAGAAAACGAGGATAAAATGTATAATGTTCGCCTTGATTTTGATAAATCTGATATTATGTGGAACAAGAGCACCGATGGTGGGACTTGCAGCGACATTATGTGTTTATGCCCTGTTTATAAATACGGCAAAGTTAATACGTGCCGTTTTTCTTGGAGTATTTGCATTAATTATCGCAAGCAATTTTATAGGTACAGATTCCCCTGCAATGAAATATGTGGCTGGGGTCGTAGATATTTTTACTACCGGTGGGGAAAATACAGGAGGCAGTAGCATGGATATGCGTGAAGAACAACTTGCTGTTGCAACATTATATGCAATGGAAAATCCTTTATGGGGAAGTGGAGCTGGATTCTGTAACGCTATGCAAAACGAAAATTCGCCGTTAAATCTATTTTATGATAGGGAACTTCGTGGTGCTGAGAGTCTATTATTTTATATGCTTATTGATTACGGATTTGTATATATAGGACTTATATTACTATTTTATTTAATTTTTTTGCTGTATTGTAAAAAAAACAGCAGGGGGAACACAGATATATTGATGCTAGTAATCCCAGCCACCATTGCCTTATTAACACACTTGTTTACATCAAGACCTGAAGGATCTTGGCAAATATTTATGCCACTAATGGGTGCAGGATTATATATGTTGCAAAAAAGAAAAGCAATGCAATTTATTAAATAAAAGTATGTACAAGAAAAAAATATTGTTTGTTATTCATCGCCTTGATGCTGGGGGAGCGGAAAAAAGTCTTATTTCACTATTAAATTCGTTGCCATTGAATTTGTTTGAAATAGACCTCCTGTCGGTTGATCCTAATGGAATCTTTCATAATCAGATGCCAACAACTGTAAATATAGTAAAAGCACCACGTGAATTGATTGGCCAAAATGCACCAATATGTAAAAAACGTTTTTGGGAGAATGCAACATTCAAAATTTTTTGTATAAAACTCCACTGTATTGTAGGAAACCATTTGCGCAGAGAAAAGAGCAAAAGGAAAATGTGTCACAGCCAATATTATAACGAAGTTTGGAAACATCATATACCAAAAAATCCCAAAGAGTATGATGTGGCAATAAGCTATATCGATGGCATGAACTATTATGTAATAGATCATGTTAAAGCAAATAAGAAAATACTATGGTGTCACAACGATTATAACAAACTTGATCTTGTTCCTGAATATGACCTGCCATATTATGAAAAGGCTGATAAGATATGTACAATCAGTGAACTATGCAAAGATTCTTTAATTAAAAATTTCCCGAATCTAGATAGTAAAATTGATGTAGTTGAAAACATATCATCACCACGTATGATTAACGAACAAGCAAACAATCTCGAAGAAATAAAATCTGCAGGTGATGGATTCCTTGATGATAAACATTTTAAAATTGTTTCTATTGGGCGTTTAACTCGACAAAAAGGGTTTGATTTTGCCGTGGATTCAGCAAAAATATTATCAAGTAAAGGCGTTAATTTTTGTTGGTATGTCTTGGGGAATGGCGAACTTCGTGGACACTTGGAAGAACTTGCTAAGAAAAAAGGAGTATCTAATGTAATAAAGTTTATTGGAATACGCTCAAATCCCTATCCATACATAAAAAACGCCGACTTATATGTGATGCCTTCACGCTTTGAGGGTAAAAGTATAGCATTGGACGAAGCGAAAATACTATGTAAGCCGATTGTTGTTACCAATTATCCTTCCGTAAGGGACGCTATTATAAATGGCAAAAATGGAATAGTTGTTGATATAAACGCACAAGCGATAGCAAATGGAATAATGAATCTTTATGATAATAGAAATCTTCGAGAATCGCTTGTTCTGAATTTGAAACAAGAAGATTGTAGCAACGAAAAACAAGTAGTAGCAAAATTTTTGAATTTATTGAAATGATACAGACAAAAGAGGATTTACGAGAATATCTTAAATGTGATAAAATACATTTGGGAATCAAATATTCAAAGCCGAAATGGAACGATGAAATCTGGAAATTTGAAAAGCACTTCGGTTTCATGAATACTATTATAACAACAAGCATGGATTAATAAACAATATACTTTGCAAGTATTGGGCGTGGCGTCAACATAAATTAGGAGTCCGTTTAGGATTTACAATTCCAGTGAATACTTGTGGGAAAGGCTTAAGGTTAAGCCATTACGGTTCAATTATCATAAATGGCAAAGCTAAATTAGGGATTTTTTGCGATTTACACTCATGTATTAATATAGGTCAAAATGGGGGTGGTATGGAAAATAGTGTAAATTCCCCCACATATAGGTAATAATCTCTGGATTGGTCCAGGAGCAAAACTGTTTGGAAAAATAGATATTGCCGATAACTGTCAAATCGGTGCGAATGCTGTTGTTAACAAAACCTTTGATATACATGGTTCTGCAATTGTTGGTTGTCCTGCAAAGGTTGTAAAGGTAATGCCAACAAATCATTCCAACTATTGATTACATATTGACCTGATCTTTCTTAAACATTTTAATGATTAAAAATATTAATTGATGAAAATTGTTCACATAGTACATAGTCTAAGAGGCGGTGGCATACAGAATTTCCTTCTCTCTCTTGCATCAGAACAGGCAAATTCTGGTGATAAGGTTACAATTATAGTTATAGATAAATTTGATTCAGAATATTGTTCAAACCTAGAAAAAATATTATTAAATCATAAAGTTAATGTTTATAGATTAAATAAGATCAGAGGAAATAAATTTTCCTTAGCGAAAGCTATTTATAGATGCATTTGGATTATTCGTAACATAAATCCTGACATCGTAAATACACACTCTGAAATCGGGCATTTATATGGTGGCATTGCTACGCTTATCACATCCATTCCTCAAGTTGTAACAGTTCACAATGCTCCTGAAAAATGGAGTAAAACTTTGGCTTTTTTATGTAAAAACAAGCCCATTATTTTTTGTTCACAAGCCGCTTATGAGTTGCGTGAACAAAAAAGCCATTTAATGACAGCTATTGATAATGGAATTTCAAGAGATATTGTACACAGCAAGGAAACCATAGACCTCAGAACTGAATACAATCTTAAGAAAGAAGACAAGATCATTGTTTCTGTAGGATCGTTAAGACCCCAAAAAAATTATATCTTCATTAAAGACATCGTTAACTTAATGGAAAATGACAGCTATCATTTCTTTATCTGTGGTGGTGGAGCGGCCAAAGAGTGTATTGATGAAATTAAAGTATTGAAACAATATAAGAATATTCATTTTTTAGGATTAAGAAATGATGTCAGCGCGATAGAAAACGCTGCAGATTTATTTTTAAGCTGCGCAAAATTCGAAGGGCTTCCTATAGCCGTGTTAGAAGCATATTTTAATGGCATACCGTGTGTCTTGTCTCCAATAGAGCAACACATGAAGATTTCAGAGGTCGATTTAGTCTGGATACCAAAGGAGTTTACGCCCACAGCATTTGTAAATGCCATACATCAAGCATTAGAACAAAAATTAGATCACAATTTAATCTACGAAAATCGGAAAAAACAAATAGCATATTATAGTATAGAACGGACTGCACAAGAATATAAGACATTTTATGAAAAGATACTCAACATAGACATCAATCCACAGAAATGAAAAAAAAAATTTGTTTGATTTCACTGCCCATGCTATTTTTTATTGGGATTTGTCTGTATGTTTATAAACAGCCCCCTTTGAGAAATGCAATTTTCAGGTCTATAGCCATGGGAAATAACTTTCTCATCTCTGAAAATGATACCTTATATAGCTTTGGTTATTACGGAGTACGCAAATGGCTTATTAAAAAAGATGGCTTGCAATTCTTGAAAGAGAATAAAGAATTTGTCCATAATTGTTTTATAGGTAGGCTTATTGGGCGTAGTGGAATAATAAATGGTAACTATATTTATGTAGCTTCAAGAAGTTGTCTAGGTGGAATGGAAGAATCAGACAATAAAAACTATATAAATGGCAAACTTTTGGTTTTAAGGAAAACAGATTTGAGTATAATTCAAGAAATAGATTCGGATATTAAACTAATTGAGATAAAAAAGATTCAAAATAATATTGTCGTTTCGGGGTTAAATGGATTTAATATTTATAATACATCACGCCCAGATTCATTGTTTGAAGTATATAAATATCGAACTAAAAATTTTTCCGAATTTCAGGGGGTGGAACTTTTTAATATTGATTCATGTAAATATATTGCATTCGCCCGTTTCGGTGAGGGTATAAGCATCTGGAATATGTCGGACCCGAAACACACTTATGCCGTTAAAAACATAGCAATACAGGACACACTGACGAACGGAACCGTGCTACCAAAAGGATTGCAATGCTTTAGAATAAAATTGAAATATCCTTATTTATATGTAACCCTTGCCCCCAGTTCTAGTTTCTTTGAAAAGCAGGAAGATATACGTGGCATATTGGTTTATGATTTGTCTGACATGGATAATATAAAATCAGCAATAAGTCTTATCCCTAAAAAAGATTATTATAAAACCAAGATTGGAGATCCAGAACCAACCCACCTTGATATTTACAAAAATCGTCTGTACGCAAATTTTGGAGAAAAAGGAGTTGCTGTATTCAATATAACCCAACCATTTAATCCGATTTATGAAAATATTGTGGACGCGAACAACGAAGGAGCGATGATTTTGCCTTTGCACATAAATTATAAAGGAATTCTATTCACAGGTGATTATTACTGGTCTGACATTTATTTTAAGAAATTGGATAACTGACTTTCATTCATATTATAAAAAAGATGAAAAGAGAAAAAATAGGTTGTGTCATCGCCTATACCGAAGGACACAACAACTACGGTACATCCCTACAAGGGTACGCCATGCTGAAAAAAATCCAGCAATTGGGATATGAAGTCGAAGTGATCAATTATGAGAAGCGGCTTACTCTGGCACAGAAAGTTAAGTTTGTGATAAATGCGATACGTGCCGGAGAGGCCAAAAACATAGTAGCAAGACTTACTGCCAAACAGGTATTGAAACAACATCCGCAATATGCGACGAACATAGCAGAGCGTACCAAGGCCGTGAATGCTTATAAAGCTGAAAAACTGTTACCGCTTTTTCATACTTATGTTGGATATGACGCCCTGCACAAAGGGTCGCTCAACTACGCAGCGGTAGTCGTGGGCAGCGACCAAGTGTGGACTCCCATGAGCTTGCCCAACAAGTTCTTCAACCTGCTGTTCGTGGACGACAGCGTGCGTAAGATCGCATACGCTTCCAGCTTCGGAGTGTCGGAAATACCGCCTTTCCTGCGTAAAGCCACAGGGGCATATCTTGACCGTTTTTATAAGATAGGAGTACGCGAACAACGGGGAAAAGAGATTGTGGAAGAGCTTTCCCATCAGCATGCTACGGTGGTTGCCGACCCGACATTGTTGCTGAACCGTGAAGAATGGGAAACGGAGATAGCCAATGCACGTCCGAGCGAGACTCAGCCTTATATATTCTGTTACTTCCTTGGAACGAACCAGAACGCAAGACAAGCCGCAAAGCAATTGAAAGCGCAGACCGGCTACAAGATTGTTACCATCCGTCACATGGATGAATACGTGCCGGAAGATGAACAGTTCGGTGATGAAGCTCCGTACAACGTAGATCCGAATGATTTCGTTAAATACATCAGCAAGGCGGCATACGTCTGTACTGATTCATTCCACTGCACCGTATTTTCCATCCTGTTCCACCGCCAGTTCATGACATTCTATCGCTTTGCGGCAACAAGCAAAACCGGAAGAAACTCACGGATAAACAGTCTGTTCAACCTGCTAGGCCTACAAGACAGATTGTATGTGGGTGATATCTTAAAAATTAAGGCCGACATAGATTATGAACATGTAGAAAGCAAGTTAATTGCACTAAGAACTAAATCTATTGACTTTCTTAAGAACTGTCTGGAACAAACTAAATAAGACCTATGTTTACAAATAAAATCATCCATGTGCCAATTGCCAAACAAGTCCTTTACCTCGGTGTGTCCATGAAAACCAAAGGAGGAATGACAGCTGTGCTCGTCTCATACAAGAAATATATTGACGGCATGAGGTTCATTCCGACATGGAAGTTAGGCAATAAAGCGGTAAAGGCGTGGTATGCGGCTCAGGCTTTGGTAAGAACATGGTGGCTATGCCGGTTTGACCGAAACATAAAGATTGTACATATACATGGTGCTGCCAACGCATCGTTTTATCGATGCCGAATGTTTATCCGGCTTGCTAAGCGGTTTGGCAAGAAAGTAATCCTGCACGAGCATGCCGCAGACTTTGTTGAGTTCTATAATGCTGCGACTGACAAAGCCGATATCGTAAGAACAATCAATGCATGTGATTATCTCATCGTCTTGTCAAAATCGTGGAAGGAATATTTCTCATCAATCGGTGTGGAAGAGAAAAAAATACGGGTTTTGAATAACATCGTATCGCCGCCAGAGACTGAAAACCGCCCACATAGTGACGGAAAGCTGCATCTCCTCTATATGGGTGAAATCAGCAATCGCAAAGGAGCCTTTGACTTGTTGAAGGCAATAAGCGACAACAAAGATTATTTTAAGGACAAACTCTTGTTGCGAATGGGAGGAAATGAGGTAGACGGAGACATCAAAGCATATATCCGTGAACACGGTTTAGATGGGTTCGTCAGTTATGAAGGATGGATTTCCGGGCAGAAAAAGATCGAATGTCTGACATGGGAAGACGTATACATCCTACCTTCTTACAACGAGGGGCTGCCTATTGCAATACTTGAAGCCATGAGCTACAGTCATCCGGTGATTTCAACACCAGTCGGTGGAATACCCGAGGTGGTGGAGAACGGAGTGAACGGGATATTGGTGCAGCCTGGAAATACACAAGAGATAGCCGATGCGATAAAACGCTATATTGAACAGCCAGAGATCGTAACCATTGAGGGAAGAAAATCTTACGAACGTGTAAAAGCATTTTTTCCTGAAGCTGTTTTTAACGAACTGGAAAAGATTTACAACAAGTTATTGAATTTATGACTCGAAAATTAGATGTCGTCAACTTTCTTCGCGGTTATTCCATAACCACTATTGTGCTGATGCATCTTGTGCAAGGCTATGGCCTGCCCGGATGGGCGTTCAAGGCCACTTCGTTCGGCGGGGCAGGCGTTCACGTCTTTATCCTTTGCAGCGGTTTCGGACTTTATCTGTCGTATCTGAACAAGCCGTTGGGATATAAGGATTTTCTGCGTAAGCGTTTCGGACGCATTTACTGGCCGATGGCCATAGTCTGTGTAGCCACAGCTTTCTGGATGCTGTATCAGGGCAAGGCGATTCTCATGCCATTGTTAGGTAACCTGCTTCTTTTCAAGATGTTCGTGCCTGAGCTTGAAAGTTCTATGGGCGGGCAGATGTGGTTCATATCCACCATCATCCAGTTTTACTTAGCGTGGCCTCTTATTGTAAAGTTAATAAATATTAAACGGGGGGGTACTGGATTACCCTTGCCGTCAGTCTGCTGTGGGCGACGTTTGTCTATTTGTCAGGCCACAGCGAAGAACGGGTGTGGAACAGCTTTTTCCTGCAATACCTGTGGGAGTTCTGTCTGGGCATGAAGTTGGCCGAATTCTATATGAAGAAGCCCGCGGCTTTGGATTTACCCAAATGGAAATATCTTGTGCCAGCCTGTGTTGCAGGCATGGTGCTTACCGGAGCGATGGGCTGGATGGGATTCCCGTGGAAATTGTATAATGACATTCCTTCCTTGTTTGGGTATATTTCGCTTGCACTCATAATATACAAATTGCACATTGTTGCCGTCAACCGCTTTTTCAGTTATACTAACAGGGTTTCTTACGAGTGGTACCTGGTGCACATATTGGTGTTCCAGATTGTGATGCAAGTTGCCAAAGGGCACGTGCCCGCGATTATAGAAATTATGTTATGCCTGCTCCTGTCGTATTTTGCTGCCATTTGGTACGGAAAATTGTGGAATAGGAAAAAGATACGCAAATTAAAAGAATAAATGGAAACAACAAGAATACTCAATGTAGACATTCTTTCAATTACAAGGAACTGCCTTTTGAAGAATTTGAAAAAGGGCGTGCTTGTGACTCCAAACGTTGACCACCTTGTGAAGCTGCAAAGCGACCGCGAGTTTTACGATGTGTACCGGAAGGCGGAGTGGGTGGTGTGCGACAGCAAGATTCTCTACCTGCTGTCGAAGCTGCTGAAGCGGCCTTTGCCCGAGGCCATCCCCGGCAGCAGCTTCTTCACCTCTTACTATATGTACCACAAGGACGACCCTGGCTGCAGGATATTCCTCCTGGGAGCCAGGGAGGGCGTTGCGACGAAGGCGATGGAGCGCATCAACGAGAAGGTGGGGAGGCGCATTGTCGTGGGGGCGCACTCGCCGTCGTTCGGTTTCGAGAAGGATGAAAGGGAGTGTGAGGAGCTTATTGGCATAGTCAACAGGAGCGGCGCGAACGTGCTGCTGGTGGGCGTGGGCGCGCCCAAGCAGGAGAAGTGGATAATGAGATACCGCGACCGCATGCCGGGCGTTGACCTGTTCATGGCCCTCGGGGCGACCATCGACTTTGAGGCCGGAGCGCTGAAACGCGCGCCGGAGCTGTGGCAGAAAATGGGCATGGAGTGGCTCTACCGATGCATTAAGGAGCCGAAGAGGCTGTTCAGGCGTTACTTCGTTGACGACATGCAGTTTTTTTATTATTTCACGAAACAATTATTGAAACTATACAAAAATCCATTCTGTAAATAGATTTTATTTGCGGAACAATTTACAGATTAAGGTTATTGGCAATAATATAACCGTTGCCAAATATGCACAAATCAAACGAGATGTTTCTGTAAGTTTATACATATTTATTCAATTATGCCACAAAGATAGTATAAATCAACAGAAAAACCAACATAAAACCAAATCCTATGAAAGGAATTGTATTGGCAGGTGGCAGCGGTACGCGGTTATACCCTATCACCAAGGGAATCAGTAAGCAGCAGATACCTATTTTCAACAAGCCGATGATTTACTATCCGATTTCGGTGCTGATGCTGGCAGGCATCAGGGAGATACTGATTATTTCGACACCTTACGACCTGCCGGCGTTCAAGCGGCTGTTGGGTGACGGCAGCAATTTCGGGGTGAGGTTCGGGTATGCCGAGCAACCATCACCTGGCGGACTGGCACAAGCGTTCATTATCGGAGAAAAATTCATTGGGGATGATTGCGCCGGTCTTGTTCTTGGCGACAATATCTTCTATGGCGCAGGACTTAACAACTTGCTAGAACAAGCCGTTGTTGATGCTGAGCAGAACGGCAAGGCGACGGTGTTTGGTTACAGGGTGAGCGACCCCGAGCGTTACGGTGTGGCTGAGTTCGACAAGGACGGGAATTGCCTGAGCATCGAAGAGAAGCCTGAACATCCGAAGAGCAACTATGCCGTTGTAGGATTGTATTTCTATCCTAACAAGGTCGTAAGTATTGCAAAGAGCATCAAACCGTCGGCACGCGGTGAGCTGGAAATCACCACGGTAAACCAGGAGTTCCTGAAAGATAAGGAATTGAAGGTGCAGACGATGGCTCGTGGCTTCGCATGGCTTGACACGGGTACTCATGATTCTTTGTCGGAGGCAAGTACCTTTATTGAGGTATTGGAAAAGCGGCAAGGCTTGAAGGTTGCCTGTCTTGAGGGAATAGCTTACCGAAAGGGATGGATAACAGCTGATAAACTAAAGGAAGTGGCGCAGCCGATGTTGAAGAACGACTACGGGAAGTACCTCATGTCGATTCTTGGTGAAAGAAAGGATGACATAACAAAGAACTTGGAGTATTGAGAGCAATTAAGAATTAAGAAAGATGGCATTGTAGCTTAAACAAGTTATTTTGCTATTCCCCTTAAATTATAAAACAATGGAATTAATAAAGACAGACATAGAAGGTGTGGTAATCATAGAGCCGCGCATATTCAAGGACGCACGTGGATATTTCTTCGAGAGTTTCTCGCAGAGGGAGTTTGAGGAGAAAGTCGGGCATGTGGAGTTCGTTCAAGACAACGAGAGCATGTCTTCGTATGGTGTCATGCGTGGGCTGCATTTCCAGCGGCCGCCATATACACAGGCAAAACTTGTTAGGTGCGTAAGGGGAAAAGTGCTCGACGTTGCGGTTGACATAAGGAAGGGCTCGCCTACATACGGAAGTCACGTGGCAGTAGAGCTGACCGAGGACAATCACAGGCAGTTCTTTATACCCAAAGGCTTTGCCCACGGTTTTGCCGTGTTGAGCGAAACTGCGGTGTTCCAGTACAAGTGCGACGAGTTCTACCATCCCGAGGCGGACGGTGGAATAAGCATACTTGACGACAGCTTAGGAATTAATTGGCGCATACCTACCGAACATGCAATACTAAGTGAGAAGGACACGAAGCATCCGCTGTTTAAAGACTTTGACAGTCCTTTCAGCCCCTTCTGACCTTCCAGGTAGGGATGGAAAGCCATTTACAGCATTCTTTACACTGTGAAGGAAACGGTTTAAAAACTAAATATTACAAATAACTTTTAATACGGCTCTCTTCAAGGCCTCCATACATAGGAGGTCTGGAGGGACATCTAACAACATGAACATACTTGTAACCGGCGCAAACGGCCAGCTCGGCAACGAAATGCGCATCATAAGCAAAGACACGAACGACAATTATACCTTTACGGATGTAGTAGAGGTTGAGGGCGTTGAAACAACAATCCTTGATATAACCGACGTTGAAGCCATAAAAAAAATAGTTAAGGAAAATGGCATACAGTGCATAGTAAATTGTGCCGCATACACAAATGTCGATAAGGCAGAGGCCGACGAGGCGCTTTGCAGGAAGCTCAATGCCGATGCACCGAAGCTATTGGCAAAGGCGATGAAGGAAGTGAACGGGCTTCTCGTGCAGATTTAGACAGACTATGTTTTCGGCGGCGACCCTTACAATACGCCTTGCAGTGAAGACCAAAAAGGAACACCTACTGGGGTCTATGGCAAGACAAAGCTCGAGGGAGAGAATAACATAGAGGCAGTCGGGGCTGATTACGTCATAATAAGGACTGCGTGGCTCTATTCCGAATTCGGCCACAACTTCGTAAAGACGATGCTAAACCTTACTGCAACTAAGCCAAAACTCACCGTTGTCTTCGACCAGGCAGGAACACCGACATACGCTTACGACCTTGCAGTGGCAATAAAGACCGTGCTTGCAGACTATGAAAAGGAAAGCCCGAAAGACGGATATTCAAAACGTGGAATATATCATTTCAGTAACGAGGGAGTCTGCTCATGGTATGACTTCACGAAGAGAATCGCCGAGCTTGCGGGAAACACAGCTTGCGACATCGAGCCTTGCCACAGCGATGAGTTCCCCAGCCCGGTAAAACGTCCGGCGTATTCGGTTCTCGACAAGACGAAAATCAAGGAAACATTTGGCATCAATATTCCCTATTGGACGGACTCATTAAGAAAATGCATGAATAACATTGGCGTACTAAAGGCATAGACCTTCACGCCAACGTTAACACACTGAAAGCCAAAATGATACGACACACATTCCAAAAGGCACAAAATTATGTTGCCAAATGGCACATATCATGGTACAAAACGGCCCGAATTGAAATGTAAAACGCATAGTTTCATAAAACAATACTTCAATAATGAACTAACTACAAAATAATCATGGAATTCAAGAAGACTATCATCATAACCGGCGGAGCCGGGTTCATAGGCTCACATGTGGTGCGCCTGTTC